>OLRM01000017.1_pt1 | contig 189433 bp, 169 predicted proteins | sample 1643211 | NCBI WGS metagenome assembly OLRM01 (sample SAMEA3136690, study PRJEB25190) | human gut metagenome | biome: human gut; feature: human-associated habitat; material: faeces | place: Austria | collected 2013
CTTTAGGGTGTGCATTTTCGTTTTACTTTACAAATCTGATTCTTATGGTATAATCTAAGAAGATGTAAATAAATTATGAACAAATTTTTAAAGATTTCTTTAGGAGTATTTTCCTTATATATTGGATTTGTTTAAATAAAAATCAGAGGTGTGGAATGGAACAATATATTATCAAAGGCGGAAATCCACTGGTGGGAGATGTGACCATAAGCGGAGCCAAGAATGCCGCACTGGGAATACTGGCTGCTTCTATCATGACTGATGATGATGTGGTGATTGATAATCTGCCGGATGTAAGGGATATCAATGTACTGTTAGAGGCGATTCAGGAAATCGGTGCAAGGGTTGACCGGATTGACCGACACACTGTAAAGATAAATGGAAGCAATATAAGCGAGGTATCTGTGGATGATGAGTATATCCGCCGGATACGTGCTTCTTACTATTTCATAGGAGCCCTTTTGGGCAAATATAAAAGCGCGCAGGTTCCCCTTCCCGGGGGATGTAATATCGGCAGCAGGCCCATTGACCAGCATATCAAGGGATTCAGGGCACTGGGGGCTGAGGTGACCATTGAACGCGGGGCTGTCATTGCCCATGCCATCGACCTGGTGGCAAGCCACATTTACCTGGATGTGGTGTCAGTGGGAGCTACTATTAATATCATGATGGCCGCGGCCCTGGCAGAGGGACAGACCATCCTGGAGAATGCTGCCAAGGAACCCCATATTGTTGACGTTGCCAACTTCTTAAACAGCATGGGCGCCAATATAAAGGGAGCCGGTACGGATACAATTCGTATCAGGGGAGTGAACCGTCTTCACGGCACTGAGTATTCCATTATACCGGATCAGATTGAGGCAGGCACGTTTATGTGCGCTGCAGCTGCCACCAGAGGCGATATCATGGTTAAGAACGTGATTCCCAAGCATTTGGAAGCCATTTCCGCCAAGCTGACGGAGATAGGCTGTGAGGTGATTGAATTTGATGACGCTGTACGCGTGGTTGGAAAACCTGCCCAGAGGCATACGGATATAAAGACCCTTCCCTATCCCGGCTTTCCTACGGACATGCAGCCTCAGATGTCGGTTGCCCTGGTCCTGGCCAACGGCACCAGTATGGTGACAGAGAGTATTTTTGAGAACAGATTCAAATATGTGGACGAGCTGGCCCGCATGGGCAGTAATATAAAGGTAGAAGGCAATGTGGCTGTCATAGACGGCGTAAAAGGCCTGACAGGAGCCCAGGTCAATGCACCGGACCTGAGGGCGGGAGCAGCCCTTGTGATTGCGGGATTGGCCGCTGACGGGTATACGGTAGTGGATGAAATCGGTTATATCCAGCGCGGATATGAGTGTTTTGAGGAAAAGCTCCAGGGATTGGGAGCTATGATTGAAAAAGTAGATTCCGACCGGGAAGTACAAAAGTTTAAATTAAGGGTTGGTTGATAACAGGAGAGAATACAAGGCAGGAGGATGTACCGGAAGGTGCATGGTTCCTGCCTTTTCTTTCAGAGGCAGGACAAACAGACTTAAGAAGGATATGTGGAACGAATATGAAACAGGAATTTTATTACCAGCAAATGAATAAAGCTCAGCAGAACGCCTATAGGGCCATGTTGGATGGATTTGCGTCACTGTCGCCGGAATTTCCGGTTCTGCGCTTGGATGGTAAGGAGCTGTCAGATATTTTTTTCCGGCTCCGCCTGGACCATCCGGCCATATTTTATGTGGAGGGCTTTCACTACAGGTTTGCCCAGAATTCAGAGTATGTACAGATGATTCCGGAATATATGTTTGAGAAGAAGAAAATAAAAGAGATGAAAACAGCCCTGGAGTCCAGGATAAGCCGGCTGGTCCGGCAGGCAGAGGGAATGGCGCCGGAGGAAAAGGAAAAGTACGTGCATGACTTCATCTGCTCCAATGTGACCTATGACAAGCTGAAAAAACAGTATTCCCATGAAATTATAGGGCCTCTCCAGCAGGGGATCGGTGTCTGCGAAGGCATTGCCAAGACCGTGAAAATACTGTGCGACAGGATGGGGCTGGAGTGCCTGATAGCCATAAGTGAATCAGCTCCTGACAGGGGAATCCGGTACCGCCACGCATGGAATCTGGTGAAATTGAAGAATACATGGTACCATCTGGATGCGACCTTTGATAATTCCCTGGGGCGGTATGGACAGAAGCGGTTTGATTATTTTAATCTGGACGACAAGATGATATTTAAGGACCATCAGCCCCTGGTGTATAAGGTGCCTGCGTGCACAGACGGGGGAAGGTTTTATTATAAAGAAAACAGGCTGTCCCTGACTAAGCTGGAGGACGTGGCGGGACGTTTTAAGGCTGTGCTGAGGAAGAAACAGCCCTATTATGTATTCCACTGGCGGGGAGGATATCTGACCAGGGATGTGCTGGAGCAGATTGCGGGTATTGCTTCTGAGGCAGCCAGGGAAAAAGGAAAATATGTCAGGATGTCCGTGAACTATTCCCAGGCCGTAATGGAGCTGGCTGTGACAGATTTTCAGTCCGGGCAGGAGATATGCAGAGAAGAGGCGAATGAGGGCGAGCTGGCCCGTGAATAACCGATATGCCGGAGGCAGAAATCAGGCGGCGGACTAAGGATACGCAAAAAATGGGGAAAGAATCCACAGACAGGATGATTTCCCCATTTTTTTATCAGAATCTTTTTACGTTCTTTCTACTTATACTCTAACAAAAGCTCAATCTCGCACGCAATACCTCCTGGCAGCGCATTGGTTCCAATGGCGCTTCTGGCAGGAAGCCCAATTTCATCTCCAAAGAGTTCTTTTAGAAGTTCGGAGGCACCGTTGATAACCTGCGGCTGCTGTTCAAATGAATCCGTACAGTTTACAAAACCAAGAAGTTTTGCAAAACATTGAATGCGGTTTAAGTCGCCCAGATATTGGTCAAGGTTTGCCAGTAAATTCAGCAGACAGTTCTTTGCTGCCATCTGCCCTTCTTCAACCGTAAAATCTGAACCCAGTTTCCCAATAAAATTATGTCCGTTTACTTCCGGACCGCATCCGGAACAGTATAGATAGTTCCTTCCGAATTCCTTGACAGGAGAATATATTCCCCCTTTTGGAGGCGGTGAAGGAAGCACAATCCCCATCTCTTTAAGCTTGTCATATACATTATTCATTCTACTCATTCCTTTCTTGATTAAATTAAACAAAAAGTTGCATTTGATAAAAATATTATAACACAATTTGTTTAAAAATCAACCGTAAAAACAAAAACATAAGGTGAAAAATATGAAATAAAATGATGAAAAAAACAAAATAATCAACAAAATGCACATAAATATATTGACAAAGTGTTGAAATTAATATAGACTAAATGTAAACAAAAGTTTAAAACAGGAGGCAGTTATGAGAGAAATCAATGAACTGATTCGTAATATGGGGATACGCAGTGAAGTTATTAACTTCGACAACGCAGCACTTTCGTATATGCCAGCGCCAGTAATAAATGCAATCAATAAATATAACTGCCGCCGTAATGAGGCAGGGCCGGAATATGATAAGTATTGGCAGACCACAGAGCATTGCAGGGAATTGATTGCAAAGAAAATAGGGGCCCAGGCAAATGAAATATTTTTTATTCAAAATACTTCTATGGGATTAAATTTTGCAGCAAAGGCCCTTGAATTAAAAGCAGGCGATAATGTTATTGTTTCAGACATGGAGTTTCCTTCCAATATATATCCCTGGCTGAATCTGGAACAGGAGGGCGTAGAAGTAAGAATCGTACAAACGGTCAATGGAAGAATTCCGACGGAAGAAATCAGAAATCATATGGATGCCCGTACAAGGGCAGTAAGTTTAAGCTGGGTAATAGCAGCTAATGGTTCGGTAACTGATATTGGGGCAATCGGAAACATCTGCAGGGAACGTGGAGTTACATATATCATTGATGGGATACAGGGATTGGGTCAGATTCCAATTAATGTGAAGGACATTGATTGTGATATCTTTGTAAGCGGTTTTTTTAAATGGATGATGGGACCTGACGGTATTGGGTTTGTCTATATCAGGCAGGAGATGCTTAACCGGCTGGGATATCCGTGGCTGGGATGGGCGGGGATGAAGGATAAGTTCAATTACAGCGAATTTAAAATTGATGTATTTGACGGCGCAAAACGTTATGAAACTGGTAATATGAACTTCTCAGCTTTATATGGACTGGAGGCCTGTCTTATGTTTACGGACGGATGGGAGGAAACCATTCGCCAGAGAATCTGCGGGCTTTCCGGTTATCTCAGGAATGAACTTATGAAGATAGATGGAATAAGGATATTATCCGATTGTACTACCTTATCTGGAATCACACTTTTTTCGTCGGATTATATTGATAAAATCAGTAACGATTTAAAGGCAGCCGGGTATAAATTTTCAACGAGAGGAGGAATTCGGGTATCGCTTCATTTTTATAACTGTTACGAAGAGGTGGATGGGTTTATAAGAACAGTGAAAAAGGTACTGTGAACAAAGGAGGATAACACTATGAAAAAGAAAATGATAGCAGTAATGGCAGCAGCGGCAATGATGGTAACAGCTTGCGGCAGCAGCGGAGGGACACAGACAGCAGAAACCAGCACCCTTAATAAAGTGTTGGAGAGCGGAAAGCTGAGGGTTGCTATTTTACCGGATAATCCCGGATGGAGCACACTGGGGACAGATAATGATTATCATGGCATAGACGCGGACATTGCAAGGCTGTTAGCTGAGTCGCTTGGGGTTGAGCTGGAATTCCAGAATACCGATGGCGCAGGAAGAGTTCCTATGATTCAAAGTGATAAAGCAGACGTTGTAATAGCATGTTTGACCGCTACCAATGAGAGGGCTAAGTCAGTGGCTTTTACGGACCCTTATGCGTCCGGCGGTATTATCGGTCTGTGCAAATCCGACCATGTATTACAAAGCTGGGATGACCTGGAAGGGAAAAAGATATCTGTGGCCAGAGGTTCGATTAATGATACCTTTGCTACGGATAACTTTAAAACTGCGGAAATCGTACGATTTGATGCAATTGCAGATGCGTTTACTGCTTTGAGAGCAGGAAAAGTGGATGTACTGCTGGAAGATGTGACAACGGTGAATGATTTAGCGGCCAGCAACGATGATGTAGATGTAATGCCGGTAAATACCCAGCAATCCAGTTATATGTGTATGGCTGTGAAACAGGGGGATGCGGCCTGGATGGAATACTTAAATAATTTTATCCGGAACGCCCTGTATGACGGACAGATTAATGAATTTTATAAGGATGCATTTAAAAGGGATATGCCGAAGCTTATGACATATTAGTGGATTACAACGGAAGATATGTGATTGGAGAATAATCATGAAATTGTATTTTAAAGATGTAATACCTTATCTCAATGACATGTTTACCGGTTTGGGGTACAGTGTATTGCTCACTGTTATTTCCATGGCGTTAGGCATGGTAGTTGGTATAGCAGCTTATCTTGGAAAGAGCAGCAGCCATAAGTGTGTCAGCGCTGTTTCAAAGGGATATATTGAGCTTATACGTAATACTCCCATGCTGGTGCAGCTGTATATCTTATATTTTGGCCTTCCGGAAATAGGAGTGGACTTATCACCCTTAACGGCTTCTGTTATTGCCATGGTAATTAATGGGGGAGCGTATATAGCAGAAATCATGCGTTCCGGATTTCAGAGTATTCCATATGGGCTTCAGGAAGCCGGTATGGCTTTAGGTATGACGTCAAGACAGGTTTTTCTAAACATACGGTTAAAGCTGGCTCTGAAAAATGCATTTCCGGCATTAATTAATCAATTTATACTTTTGTTTCTATTTTCCTCCGTGACTTCAACCATATCAATGCCTGAATTGACGTATATTACATTTAACCTGCAATCCAGTACGGCCAGGGTATTTGAAGTTCTGTTAATCAGCGGGGCCATGTATTATGTAATTACCATACTGTTTGTAGCTTTATTCAGAAAATGTGAGAAAAAATTATTTTCATGGTAGGAAAGAGGGTTGCTGTAATGTTTGAACAATTTGGATGGATGCATATAGTTGCCCTTTTAAGAGGAGCGGGTCTGACCTTGGGGATATGCGTCGCTTCGACTATTTTGGGCTGTATATTAGGTGTGTTTCTGGGAATGGGTGAATTATCTTCCAATAAAATAGTAAGAGGCTTGTGCAAGGCATATGTAAACCTGGTCCGGGGAATACCACTGTTGATTATTCTGTTTTTTATATATTATGCAATCCCTATTCTGTTCCGCATGAACGTATCACAGGCTACAGCCAGTTTAAGCGGATTAAGTCTCTATGCAGGCGCATATATTGGTGAGATCGTCAGAGGAAGTATAGCTGCAATACCAAAAGGCCAGTTTGAAGCAAGCGATTCCCTGGGGCTTACCATTGTTCAGAAATACTGTTTTGTAATAATGCCTCAGGCAATAAGAAATATGATACCCTCTCTGGTTGGTTTTATCATAGCCTTAATTAAGGATTCATCTCTTGTATCCGTCATTGGTTATATTGATTTGACCAGGGCAGGAAGGACGGTTGGTAATCTGACAATGCAGCCTTTGATAACATTTTTGTGCGTAGGAGCAATTTACTTTGTCATATGCTATTCATTGTCACTGTTGTCTTCTTATACAGAACGGCGGATGAAGATAAAATAAGGAGTGTTGGAGATGATAATAGAAGTACAGGATTTAAAAAAGAGCTTTGGCGGAGTGGATGTTCTAAAGGGAATAAATTGTTCTGTAGATGAAAAGCAGGTTGTATGTGTGATAGGGCCATCAGGTTCCGGAAAAAGTACATTTCTGAGGTGTTTAAATAAGCTGGAAAAGGCGGATGGCGGAAGGATTGTAATTGATGGAAATGAACTGACTTCGCCTGACACTAAAATAACTGAGGTTAGAAAAGAAATAGGGATGGTATTCCAGCAATTTAATTTATTTCCTCAAATGACTGTATTGGAGAATATCATGCTGGCGCCCATAAAGGTCCGGAAATGCGGAAAAGATGAGGCTAGAAAGAGGGCTGAGGAACTACTGAAAAAGGTTGGCTTGGAATCCAAGGCAGATTCCTATCCCGGCCAGCTATCAGGCGGCCAACAGCAGCGTGTGGCCATTGCAAGAGCCCTGGCAATGGAGCCTAAAATCATGTTGTTTGACGAACCGACCAGCGCGCTGGATCCTGAGATGGTGGGAGAGGTTTTGGGAGTAATGAGACAGCTGGCTTCTGATGGAATGACAATGCTGGTTGTTACCCATGAGATGGGGTTTGCCAGAGAGATTGCGGACAGGATTTTATTTATCGACCAGGGAGTGATAATGGAAGATGCTCCGCCCCGGGAATTCTTTGAGCAGACAAAGTCCCAAAGAGCGAAAGATTTTCTGGCAAAGATATTGTAAATCAGGTCATTTGGAAATTCACAGTATTTACAGTTCTGCCATTTGTTGGTAAACTTTTAGTATTAAAAGTCATAATGACAGGAGAATACATATGAGCTTTGTCGAGGAAAATTTTGAGCTTCTCTATGGAATAGGAAAGTGTATAGCTGAACAATTTGGGCCAAACTGCGAGGTAGTGCTCCATGATTTGACCAAGCCTTATGAAAATACCATTGTGGCTATATGGAATGGACATGTGACAGGACGAAAGTTAGGAGACGGCGGAACCGATGCAGGGCTGAAGATTTTAAAAGGCACAGCCCAGCCTGAGGATACATATAACTACATAAATTCTACCAGGAATGGACAGATACTGCGCTCTTCCAGCAAGTATTTAAAGGATAAAGAGGGGCGGGTTGTAGGAAGTATGTGTATTAACTTTGATATTACAGAAATACTTAAGGGACAGGAGGCAATCAGCTATCTGACTAATTATGGTTCTAACCACCATAATAAAGAGGTGTTTACAAGTAATATTGACGAGTTGTTGGACGAGATGATAGAAGATGCGGTCAACATGACAGGAAAGGATGTCAATCAGCTGACAAAGGAAGAAAAAGTAGAGGTAGTCAAATATCTGGATGATAAAGGAGCGTTTCTCATAAAAAAATCGGCGGAGCGTGTGGCTGATTTTTTGGGGATATCCCGGTTTACTATTTACAATTATTTAAAATTATCAGATAAGTAATGCTTAAGCGGATATTTACAGTATGTAAGTATCCGCTTAAATATGATATGATGGTGGCAGGAACCTTTGGAAAAAACATAATAAGGAGGAAAGTCATGAAAAACAAGAGCTTCAAATGGCTGCGCAGCCTGTTTCTTGCAATTGTCCTGACCACTGTAACGATAATGGGCCTTCCGCTCACAGGCGGACCCATCACGGCTTTGGCAGCGGACAAGGATATCGTGGTGCTGTACACCAATGATGTCCACTGCGGAGTGGATGACAATATAGGCTATGCAGGTCTGGCATTGTATAAGAAGGGGATGCAGCAGCAGACGCCGTATGTAACCCTGGTGGATTCAGGAGATGCCATTCAGGGAGCGCCCATTGGCACGCTTTCAGACGGCGGGTATCTTATTGACATCATGAACTATGTGGGATATGATTTTGCGGTTCCTGGAAACCATGAGTTTGACTATGGCATGTCCAGATTTCTGGAGCTGGCCGGGAAATTAAATTGTGGGTATTATTCCTGCAATTTTATAGACAGCGTCACAGGCGCACCTGTTTTTGCGCCCTATAAGATGTTTACATATGGGGCTACTCAGGTGGCTTTTGTAGGCGTCACCACGCCTGAGAGCTTTACAAAATCCACACCGGCATATTTTCAGGACAGCCAGGGCAATTATATTTATTCCTTCTGTGAGGACGAGAGTGGCCGAAAGTTGTACGATCAGGTGCAGGCCAGCGTGGATGCAGCCAGGACAGCGGGAGCTGATTATGTGATCCTGGCGGGACACCTCGGGGAAAACGGCATTACCCAGAAATGGTCCTCCGCCAGTGTGATTGCCAATACCACGGGAATTGACGTGTGTATTGACGGCCATTCCCATGAAACGGTTCCGTCGGAGAACGTAAAGAATAAAAACGGACAGAATGTGGTCCTGACCCAGACAGGTACCAAGCTGAATCATATCGGAAAGCTGACCATATCTGCCGATGGATCCATACGCGCAGAGCTGGTATCAGAGGTGCCTGCCGCGGACCTGGACAGGGAATATACGGTACAGGAACATGATTCCTTAAGCAGGATTGCGAAGAGGGAGCTGGGAAGTTATAACCGCTGGATGGATATTTACAACAGCAATCTGGATAAGATAAAGAATGCGGACGTGATTCCTGCGGGTCTTAATATTGTGATTCCCGGCAAAAGCTATATTAATCCTAACGGAAAGGCCGCAGACTATGGAACCTATCAGTTTATCCAGTCTATCGAGAACCAGTATAATGAGACATTAAAGACAGTTCTGGGTACCACGCCATATGAGCTGACAGTCAATGATCCTGCCACGGGGAATCGTATTATCAGAAACGCTGAGACGAATCTGGGAGATTTGACAGCAGATGCTTACCGCGCGGAGCTGGGTGCTGATATCGGGCTCAGCAACGGAGGCGGAATCCGAAGTGTTATTAAGCCGGGCAACATTACCTATAACGACACCCTGGCTGTGTTTCCTTATGGGAATATGGGATGTGTCATAGAGGCCACGGGACAGCAGATTAAGGATGCGCTGGAGATGGCGTCCAGGAATTGTCCTGAGGAGAGCGGCGGTTTCCTTCAGGTTTCCGGTCTGACCTACACCATCGACACATCTGTTAAGTCCGGCGTTCAGACGGATGACAAGGGGAATTTCACCGGTGTGTCAGGCCCTTACAGGGTAACGGACATTAGGGTGGGAGGAGAGCCCATTGACCTTAATAAGACGTATACCGTGGCGTCCCATAATTACATGCTGAAACAGGGAGGCGACGGCATGACCATGTTTAAAGGATGTAATGTAATCCGGGATGAGGTTATGGTGGATGTGGATATATTGTCTTCCTATATCAGAAGAATGGGAGGTTCCGTGACATCTGAGTATGCAAATCCCGGAGGACAGGGAAGGATTACCATAAGGTAGGACAGGAAATCATGTATTTTAGTATTGACATATATATATAATTGCTATAAGATATGGAAGGTAACACATTTTACAATTAAAGAGTTCGTAAATATCCCTTATTCAGAGTGATGGAGGTACAAAGGACCTGTGAAGTCACGGCAACCCCGGTTGAGTATATCGGCAAGATATGCGAAAGGGCCGGAAGGTGCCAGCCTGAGCGAGGAGTATGCTATGGAGCATACTTGGTCGAGCAATAAGAGGATTTGAAGATTTAATGATATTTTCAAGTCCGCAATTGCTGCGGACTTTATTTTTTGTAAATGGTTGATGTTACAGCTGCTATTAATCATTTATCTGAAAGAAGGAGAGATTAAAATGGAGAGAAGACTTTTTACATCTGAGTCCGTAACAGAAGGTCATCCGGACAAAATGTGCGATGCCATATCCGACGCGATTTTGGATGCACTGATGGAGCAGGACCCAATGAGCCGCGTGGCATGTGAAACAGCCACCACAACAGGACTGGTTCTGGTCATGGGAGAGATAACCACCAACGCTTATGTGGACATCCAGAAGCTGGTGCGCGAGACGGTGCGTGAGATTGGCTATGACCGTGCCAAATACGGCTTTGACTGCGATACCTGCGGTGTTATCACAGCCATTGACGAGCAGTCCCAGGATATTGCGCTGGGAGTGAATAAGGCGTTAGAGGCAAAGGAAAATAAGATGTCTGACCAGGAGCTGGATGCTATCGGAGCAGGGGACCAGGGCATGATGTTCGGTTTTGCCACCAATGAGACAGAGGAATTCATGCCGTATCCCATTTCCCTGGCCCACAAGCTGGCTAAGCGTCTTACGGAAGTCCGCAAGAACGGTACGCTTAAGTACCTGCGTCCGGACGGCAAGAGCCAGGTAACCGTGGAGTATGATGAAAATGACAAGCCGGTCCGTCTGGACGCTGTGGTATTGTCCACACAGCATGATGAGAGCGTGACCCAGGAACAGATTCATGCGGATGTGAAGAAGTACATCTTTGACGAGATACTTCCGCAGAATATGATTGACGGGAACACAAAGTTTTTCATCAACCCTACAGGACGTTTTGTTATCGGCGGACCTCAGGGAGACAGCGGTCTGACAGGACGTAAAATAATCGTTGATACCTACGGCGGTTATGCGCGCCACGGCGGCGGCGCATTCTCCGGAAAGGACTGCACCAAGGTTGACAGGTCTGCTGCATATGCTGCCCGCTATGTTGCTAAGAACATCGTGGCGGCCGGTCTGGCTGACAAGTGCGAGATTCAGCTGTCCTATGCCATTGGTGTTGCTCACCCCACCTCCATTATGGTAGATACCTACGGAACCGGTAAATTGAGCAATGAGAAGCTGGTGGACATTATCCGTTCCAATTTTGATCTCCGTCCGGCCGGAATCATCAAGATGCTGGACCTGCGCCGCCCGATTTATAAGCAGACGGCTGCTTATGGTCACTTTGGCCGCAATGATTTGGACCTGCCTTGGGAGAGACTGGATAAGGTTGAATTGTTAAAAAGTTATCTATAGGAAGGCGCTTAAGATTTGACTGAACCCCCTATTTTAATAAGTAATCAAAGGATTTCGGTTGAGTCAATGATTAGAGCTTTGGAATATGTTTGATTTTTAGTTACAGCTATCTTCTATGGCAATAGGGGATAGCTGTTTTCTTGTCTGAGGATTGCCCTGGTTCCTCCACAAAAAAAAATTATAAAATCTTTCATTTACATATTGACATTTTTTTAACGAAGGTTTATAATGCAAACAGTGAGATTGTTAATTAATTATCAATAGCAATTGAGTAACAATTTAAAATGACTTGACAGGCAGGTACAGCCTAAATGTACTGATTCAAACACAAGGAAAATGGAGGATAAGGAAATGGCAAAGAAAATCGAGCAGGTTGTTCCGGAAATCATTGACAGCGTAGACGGACTGAATGCAAAAATGAATGCAATGCGCGAAGCGCAGAAAGCTTTTTCTACCTTTACACAGGAGCAGGTAGACAAAATCTTTTTTGCAGCAGCAAGCGCAGCCGACAAGATGCGTCTTCCACTTGCAAAGATGGCAGTAGAAGAGACCGGCATGGGCGTGGTTGAGGATAAAGTCATCAAAAACAACTACGCTGCAGAGTATATCTACAACGCATACAAGGATACCAAGACAGTTGGTGTGATTGAGGAAGATAAGGAATACGGCATTAAGAAAATTGCCGAGCCAATCGGTCTGATTGCAGCTGTTATTCCTACCACTAATCCTACTTCCACAGCTATCTTTAAGACACTGATTGCCTTAAAGACACGCAACGCAATCATTATTTCCCCACATCCCCGTGCTAAGAACTGTACTATCGCAGCGGCCAAGGTGGTTCTGGACGCGGCAGTAAAGGCCGGCGCACCGGAGGGCATTATCGGATGGATTGATGTTCCTTCACTGGAACTGACCAATGAGGTTATGAGGGATGCGGATCTGATTCTGGCAACAGGCGGTCCCGGCATGGTTAAGGCTGCTTATTCTTCAGGAAAGCCTGCTCTGGGCGTTGGCGCCGGCAATACACCGGTTATCATCGACGACACAGCAGATATTAAGATGGCGGTTAACTCCATCATTCATTCCAAGACATTTGACAACGGTATGATTTGTGCTTCCGAGCAGTCCGTGACAGTCATGGAATCCATTTACAGCGAAGTAAGAAAAGAATTTGAATACAGAGGCTGCTATTTCTTAAAGCCGGGCGAGATTGATAAGGTCCGCAAGACCATCATTGTAAACGGCGCCCTGAATGCCAAGATTGTGGGACAGAAGGCAGCAACCATTGCCAAGCTGGCAGGTGTTGAAGTTCCGGAGGATACCAAAATTCTGATTGGCGAAGTTGAGTCTGTGGATATCAGCGAAGAGTTTGCCCATGAGAAACTGTCTCCCGTACTGGCTATGTACAAGGCTAAAACATTTGACGAGGCTCTGGATAAGGCAGAGCGTCTGGTGGCAGACGGAGGCTACGGCCATACCTCATCCCTGTATGTGAATGTAAATGAAGAAGAGAAGATTTTAAAGCATGCAGCAAGAATGAAGACCTGCCGTATCGTAATCAACACTCCTTCTTCCCACGGCGGTATCGGTGACCTGTATAACTTCAAGTTAGCTCCGTCCTTAACACTGGGCTGCGGTTCCTGGGGCGGCAACTCCGTATCTGAGAACGTTGGAGTTAAGCACTTACTGAATATTAAGACCGTTGCTGAAAGGAGAGAGAACATGCTGTGGTTCCGTGCACCTGAGAAGGTTTACTTTAAGAAGGGCTGTCTGCCTGTAGCATTACAAGAGCTGAAGGATGTTTTAGGCAAGAAGAGGGCATTCATTGTAACAGACTCCTTCCTGTATAAGAACGGATACACCCATGTCATCACAGACCGTCTCAATGAAATGGGAATCACATATACCGTATTCTCCGATGTACAGCCTGACCCAACACTGGCTAATGCACAGGCCGGCGCCAAGCTTATGAGAGAATTTGAGCCGGATGTAATCCTGGCTATGGGCGGCGGTTCCGCCATGGACGCAGGCAAGATTATGTGGGTGCTGTATGAGCATCCGGAAGTGGATTTCATGGATATGGCTATGCGTTTCATTGATATCAGGAAACGTGTATATACCTTCCCGAAGATGGGCGAGAAAGCATATTTCATCGCTGTTCCTACTTCTTCCGGTACAGGTTCCGAGGTTACTCCTTTCGCCGTTATCACAGATCAGGAGACCGGTATCAAGTATCCTCTGGCAGATTACGCGCTGCTGCCTAATATGGCAATTGTTGATACTGACAACATGATGAGCCAGCCAAGAGGTCTCACCAGCGCATCCGGCGTTGACGTACTGACCCATGCACTGGAGGCATATGCATCCGTCATGGCAACCGACTATACAGACGGCCTTGCGCTTAAGGCCATGAAGAATGTATTTGATTATCTTCCAACCGCTTACAATGAGCCTACAAATGTTGAGGCACGTCAGAAGATGGCTGATGCTTCCTGTATGGCTGGTATGGCGTTTGCCAATGCATTCCTGGGTGTATGCCATTCCATGGCTCATAAGCTGGGCGCATTCCATCACCTGCCACACGGTGTTGCCAATGCTCTGCTGATTTCCCTGGTGGTTGATTTCAACGCAGCTGAGAATCCACGTAAGATGGGTACATTCTCCCAGTATCAGTATCCACATACCCGTGAAAGGTATGCGGAGTGCGCAAGGTTCTGCGGAATCCAGGCCAAGGATGATGCTGAGGCAGTTCAGAAGCTGATTGTCAAGATTGAGGAGCTTAAGAGGACTGTGGGCATCAAGTCCTGCATCAAGGATTACGGCATTGATGAGAAAGACTTCTTAGACAGGCTGGACGATATGGTTGAGCAGGCATTTGATGACCAGTGTACCGGCGCTAACCCAAGATATCCGCTTATGAGTGAGATTAAAGAAATGTATTTAAAAGCATACTACGGTAAATAATTCGTACCCATTGCGGGTAAATACCTTTATCCTTTGTGTTTGGAACAGGCCGTCTGTCATTTGACAGGCGGCCTGTTCATATTGTTTTGTTATTGTTTATCCTTGTGGTTCAGCATGATGCCATCAAAAAAAGATTCATAATTGATGTTAAAGATTTCCTTCATGGCTGCCAGCTCGGAGATTCGTATATTATATGTGCCGCTTTCTATCTGGGAATATATACTGCGTGAAATATTAATCCCCATCAGCTGCATCTTTGCAGTGACCTGATCCTGGGTGAGATGTGACTGCATACGGTATTTTCGGATGTTTGGCCCTATCCTAAAATCCTGCTTTAATTTTTGTTCCATGGCTTCCTCCGGAATATGCAAGAAATAGGTTGCATTTCCTTGATTTTACGACAAATGTCATATATAATTGCAATGTATAGATTGCACAAGAGAAATTGGAAATATACATGCAGAAAGTAGAATAGGAGTTTTATATGATGCCAGATAAATCCCAGGGGGGGCTGTTGGCCAGATTGCAGGAACTCTCCGGCTGCCAGTACCTTTCGGACCTTCACAGTTCGTTTTATATTGAGGATATTATATATGCCGTGCGCACGGTCAGCATGTCATCCTATTCCATGGGCGAATGGGAGGAGGCTTTCCGGTATATTACTGGCGTCAGGACGGAATTTAAGAGTAAGGAAGAGCTTGTAAAGAATCTGATTATCAGATTAGAGGAAAATAAGGAACGATAGATAAAAAAGATGCTGTATGGCTGTCCGGATGTATTATGGTATATCCGGACAGCCATACAGCATCCTTTTTCAATTATCCTGTTTTTATTTCTGTTTTTATGCGGAGCGTATTTTTGTGCGGAGCGCAGTCCTGCGCTGGGGCAGGAGGTGCTGGGGCAGGAGGCGCTGGGGCAGGAGGCGCTGGAGCAGGAAGCGCTGCTGTGGTTTCTGCAGTCACCCGGCGTACCCTATGTAATCTCGCTGTAAAACAGCTCATGCTGCCTTTTGACCCGTTTGCGGATCTGCCGTACAAAGGACGAAGGGCCAAGTACGCGGACCACAGGGCCAAAGGACAGAATATCTATGAGAAGTTCTGTCTCATCTGCCAAATCATAGTGGATGGAACAGATCCAGCATTTATTTTCCGCGTCATATTCCGTGTGCTTTTCATAGTTGGCAAAATGCAGCATGCACCGCTCCAGGGAGTTGCGTTCTCCGCTGATTTTGAGAACCACTGGTTCCGAGGCCTTTTGGATAGGTTCAAAACAGCGGGCTTCAAGGTCTGGTGGGCATGACTTTGAGGTCACATGGCAGTCCTTTATGCGTGCCAGATTAAGTATGGTGCTGCGGCTGAACGTATTTCCGTGAAGCTGGAGGCAGCAGAGCCGGAATTTGTCATCCTTGGAAGAATACTGAAGCTGGTAAGGCGCAGTTTCAAAGGAGTGGACACGGCCGTGTTTTCCCTCATAGGCCACCAGAAGAACACGTTCCTCCTGAATTGCCTTAAGAACGGACTGGAAATGCTTCCTGTAGGAGGGGGAACCATAGGAGTCCCCGTCCCTGTAGCGGTCATAGCAGTAAAAGTCGTCCTCGCAGTATAGGGAGGGCAAACCGTCCCATTCCCCGGCCAGGAGTTCTAACTGTCTGTCTGTGAAAAACAGTTGGAACCGGGGATCCTGCATCAGGGATTTAAGCCATGCTTTTTGGAGGTTTGTAAGAGGGACCGCAGGAACGGCATGGCCCAGACGGGACTTGAAGGTATGTTTATCCTGTTCTTCCAGAAGGGCCCATGTGCCGTCCGTCAGTTTGGGGATGATGGACAGGGCGCTTTCCTGGAATCCGTAAGCACGGCATATATCCTCCATATCCTGCCTGGTGATGGGGCTTTGCCATGCTTCATCCAGTATGTGGCGGACCACATTGTAATAACAGCTGTATATTTTGTGAAATAATTCCATGGCATTCTACTCCTTATTCCCGCAGTACATCTCATACATCTTCTCCCAATCACGGGTTATCTTGGCTATGGAAAAGAAATTGGTGCCCTGTATGTCCATAATACGGCCTGTAAAGGTTTTGACCCAGGACAGCATTTCATTGGTATCGAAAAATGTACCCGTGTAGAGAAACTGGTTCTCACGTATCTTCATAATTTCCCCTCCCCTGCCTTCACGGTAAAGACGGTTCAGGATGTAAGGTTCCTTTTCCTCGTCTATGTAGAGCTTGATACAGACCTCCTCCATACGGCTTGTACCGCCTCCAAAGGACACGCCCCAGCATTTCTCCTTATTCTTTTCCAAATCACGAAGTACTTCATCATAAAATGCACATGGCTCCAGAAGGGTCACCCGGGTGATGGAATCCAGGCGGGAGTTGCTGAAGCGGCGGCGCTCCGGCAGATACAGGCACAGATACCTGCGCCCGGTCTGGGTGCTGACAAATATCTTCAGGGGCACCCCTGACAGGGTGGAAACCTGTCCGCTGCGGCTGCTTTTGTTCTCAAACCGAATCATGCGTTTCCCGCGGACAGCGGTCAGTATGTCGGCCAATACGCCGTCCTCCAGTGTATGTACGATAAAATGGTGCTTGAACTGGAACAGGTCATTGCATTCATCCTGACGGTCCAGGATGGTGCTGCCTATGCAGCCAAAGGGGGCGGCTTCCTGGAAGTATTTCACGGCTGTCATGAGGCACTGCCACAGGTTCTGTTCCCCTTCCTCTGTCCCATCCGGTTCCATGTCACCGGAATTTACACGCTGCGGTTCTGTTTCCATGGGCATGAGAGGAGCAAGCGCGTAGGACAGGGTCTTGCCGTCCTTATGGGATACCAGTATACCGAGGGTTTCGTATTCCTTCAGCTTCAGTCGCACGGTCTGGGTGTCGAAAACCACCCCGTAGTTATGGGATATAAGGTCGGTCACTGCGCCGGATGACATGCCCTCAGGACAGTCCCATAAAAGGTCCAGGATGAAGAAATGGAGCATCAGGTCATTGTCTGTAAAGCTTTTGGACTTCCAGGCAGCGTACAGGGGATTCTGGGGTATGGTCTTGCTGTCTACATTGATGTAGACATGCTTTCCCTTTGAGGTGTAGTCGGACTTTGTATACCGGGAGAGCCAGCTCTCAATACGCCGGCGCTCATTGTCGTAGGTTCTGGCGCTCTTTTCGCTGAAATCATTTCTTACCTTGAACCCATATACGTAAAACTGGCGCATATAGTCCCGGATGCGGTCAAAGTTCTTGATTAATTCCTGGAATTCAGCCATATATACCCCTCCTGTCCGTGGATTTCTGACTGTTTTATCTATCATTTTAATGTAAGGTTCTATTTTGTCAAGCTGACACACCTGTTCTTACAGCATACATTCAATTGAAACGTTAGTATAGATATTATAGCAAATAATGGAAGTTCGCAACTTTTTTTAAATGATAACCATGTTAAAATTGAGTATTATAAGCATGTAGTTAAGATACATACGCAAATATATGAACGGTAAGACGGATTACCACGGCGCCGGCAGGGCGGGATTTATCCCTGTCATCCATTGACGGCGTACAGAGTGAAGAAGAAAGGATGTGAGATATATGTTTGTGATGTATGAAAAAGAAAAGATGAAGGTTCCTGTAAGGGTATGGCTTAAGGAACGAGAGGATTTGGAAGGCAGTTGTCTGGAACAGGCATATCATCTTTCACAGCTGCCTTTCCTTCACAAGTGGGTCAGTCTGATGCCGGATACACACGCCGGAATGGGAATGCCCATTGGAGGTGTTATTGCAGCAGACGGCGTGGTGATTCCCAATGCAGTGGGTGTGGACATCGGCTGCGGTATGGCTTATGCGGAGACCAACATTAAGGTGGCTGATATCAGGGAGGTTATCACGGGCAACGGCTCTCTCCTCCAGGCTGTTATAGGTGATATCATGCGCAACGTTCCGGTGGGATTTGCACACCATAAGACCATGATGCCCAGCTATACCATGGACGGTGCTTTGGAGGAAATGGACCGGTATGAGGAGGATGGGGAGCTCTTAGGACAGCTGGAGGCGGGATATTACCAAATTGGTACGCTGGGAGGCGGAAATCATTTCATTGAGCTTCAGGAGGATGACGACGGTTATCTGGCTGTAATGATTCACTCGGGAAGCCGTCACTTCGGAAAGTCTGTCTGCGATTACTTCCACTATAAGGCAAGACAGCTAAACCAGAAATGGTTCAGCGCTGTGCCCGATGAATACAGGCTGGCCTTCCTGCCGGTGGATACCAGAGAGGGCAAACAATACCTTAACTGGATGCAGCTTTCCATGGATTTTGCCAAAGAGAACAGGGAAAAGATGATGTTAGCCGTGAAGGCCATTCTGGAAAAATGGATTGGAAAGTATACCGAACTTTCACTGGAGTTTTCCCGCGACATAAACTGCCACCACAATTACGCTTCCTTTGAAAACCACTATGGGAAGGATGTGTGGGTCCACAGGAAGGGCGCTGTCAGCGCTCAGAACGGAGAATTAGCCGTTATTCCGGGGGCCATGGGTTCTTACAGCTATGTGGTTATGGGAAAGGGAAATCAGGAGAGCTTCTGCTCTTCATCCCATGGAGCCGGGCGGCAGTATTCAAGAAAAGGTGCCATGGCGGCATTTTCCTGTGAGGAAGTCATTCTGGATTTACAGAAGCAGGGTGTGATTCTGGGTAAAAAGGGAAAGGCCGACGTGGCGGAGGAGAGCCGGTTTGCCTATAAGAATATTGAGGAGGTCATGGATAACCAGCAGGATCTGGTGGTGCCCGTGAAGCGCCTTAAGACCATAGGCGTGGTGAAAGGATAGAAGGCCGCGGCAGTATGCCGGGGCCGGGGAAAAACAAGCAGGCGCCCGTCAGAGGGACGGAAGGCCTGTCCTACATAAATATCGGCAGTTTGCCTTAAGAGGTGGAGTTTACTTCCTGGGACTCCCCGGTGCCCGGCCTGTGGTTCAAGGGTATGCCGGCAATCTGCAGTTTTTTAGGATGATGTGTCGCGGGTTCGACTCCCGCCGTGTATGGTAACACGTAGCTAAGTGGGTATAGCAATCATTAAAAATGATGACATAACCAAATGTCTCCAGGAAGGAGAAGGGATGCCTTCGCTCCTGCCGAACCTGTTTAAAACAGGGAAAGGCAGTTCTTCTGCGGCCCAGCGCGGCTGCGGATACCGCACAAAATGGGCCGGGCCGGAAATACGGTCAATCCGGATAGGCCGGATGATAAAGTGTTTCCCGTTCGGATGGAGCCTGTACGGAATGCGTGTCAGCGCATTACGGATCGGATCCGGGTAGGGCCGTAACGACCAGCCCTTCCAGGATGTGCTTAAGCAGAAGCCCGCAGCAGAAGGATGGAGCCGGGCATCCGCCTTTTCCATCAAACAAATTTTACAGATTCATAATAATGAGGGATTCAGATATGATGATAAAGAAATATATAATCAAAGAGCAGGAATGCGGCTATCTGATGAAGGACGGCCGGTTCGTGGAACTGCTGACAGCAGGCAGGTATTCTTACCTTAACATGTTGGGATATGAGGTACAGACAGTGCCTATGACAGGGGAAGTCAAAACATGCGGAATACCGGAGGAAATCCTCATGAAGGATGAGAAGTTTGCCTCCAGGGTAGTGAAGGCAGTGCTGCCGGATGAGTGCATAGCTCTCCGGTTTGTGAATAAGGCGTACAGGGAAGTAATCACAAAACCTGAGACATTGTACTGGAATGTATTTGAGAAAAATGAATTCCGGCTCATCGACATAACACAGCCTTATATGGAGGATACCCTTCCCCGGATGTATATGGATTTGATGCCGTCCAAGTACTATAAGAAAATAGTTATAAAGGACGGAGAGACAGGTCTTTTGTATTTTGACAACCGCTATGAAAAGAAACTGGACACAGGAACCTATTACTTCTGGAATTACGGAAGGGAGGTTACCTGCAAAATTTTCAACATGAAGATCCAGCAGCTTGACATCTCCGGCCAGGAAATCCTTACCGCAGATAAGGTGGCGGTGCGGTTAAACATAATCTGCAATTACCGGATTACCAATCCGGAGAAGCTGGTTCAGACCGTAGAGGGGGTGGCTTCCCAGCTCTATACCTATGTCCAGCTGAAGCTGCGGGAGTATGTGGGGCGGTACAGGCTGGATGAGCTCCTGGAACAGAAGGAGGAAATCGGAAGGTTTGTGCTGGATAAGTTAAAGGAGTATCAGGAGGAATACTGCGTGGAGATAACCGGGGCAGGTATCAAGGACATTATCCTTCCGGGAGAGATAAGGGAAATCATGAATACCGTGCTGATGGCAGAAAAAAAGGCCCAGGCCAATGTCATCATGCGGCGGGAGGAAGTGGCTTCCACCAGAAGCCTTTTGAACACTGCCAGGCTTATGGATGAAAACCGCACCCTGTTCAAGCTGAAGGAGATGGAGTATCTGGAGAAGATCTGCGACAAGGTGGGCAATATATCCCTTAACGGCGGTAAAGGCGTGCTGGAGCAGCTGGCAGAGCTGGCCGGGGTGCAGGATTAACGGTTTATGGGGATAATGGTGTACAGGAATAAGAATGCCGGGTTAATTTAAAAATAATGCAAATTTGCCCAGGTCCATATGCTATAGTACTGACATAAGAGAACGGAGGCCTCCCCGGCCTCCCTCCATAAGCGCCGGTATGCAAATGGCTGAAGCAAGCGGTCTGTAAAACCGTGACCCAGGTGGTGAACATTGTTGGCTCGAATCCAACCCGGCGCATCAGGACTGTTAACAGACAGGTTCCGGGCGCGCCCATACCGGGATAAGGTATGGGCGCGCAATCAGCAGATGTGGCAGAGTGGTCGAATGCGGCTCCCCGCTAAGGAGCAGGCCGGCAGTAACCGGTCCGGAGGTCCGAATCCTCCCATCTGCGTTGACAAATTTGGAAGAGAACGTGTATACTGATAATCGGAAGGAGAGCATTATGGCAGAAGAAGTTTTCATAAAGGTAAGGTTATATAGTTATGGGCAGTCCGGTGCCGGCAGTTATCTATACTATGGCAGCGGACTGATTGGTGTAACTGAAAACAGGAACTGCCAAAGCCCCGGATAAGAAGAAACGATTCATAAATACGTTTTATGAACCTTTAGCGAACATGGTACAAAGGGCCCCAGGCAGGCCCTTTTTTGATGCGGAAAGAGAGGAAGATCCACATGCATCAGACCATGTTTCCATTATTGATTGTTAATATCCTGGAGAATCATGCCACAAAGGAAAGACCTCTTTCCATTACGGAGATAACAGAGTTTGTCAACAGGGAGTTCGGACCCTTTGCCATGGAAAAAGAACAGCTTATGAACCGGTCCACGGTAACGCGGATTCTGGATGCCATGGAGTTTTGGACCGAGGAAGGAAACCTGCTTAATTTTAAGGTGACGCAGTGCGGTTCAGAGAATAAGAAGCTGTTCTGTCTGGAGCGGCCAAAGGGGTGAAGTGGAGTTCCGGACCGATTTCAGGTGGTAAAGGATGAAACATCCCGTAAAACCGCGGAAAATCCGGCTGCAGTGATTTTGAAAATCGGTTTACATACTTCTTGACTTTAGCATATTAACTTGTTATACTTTTTCTAAAGTGTGTGCCGGACCCACTGCCGGCACAGCATCCCCACACTTCACAAACAAAAATCCAGGAGGTCGATTGAAATGTCATACGTTGATGAGATTTACGAGAGAGTTGTAGCACAGAACCCGGGTGAGCCGGAGTTCCATCAGGCTGTCAAGGAAGTACTGGATTCCTTAAAACTGGTCATTGATGCCAATGAGGAAAAATACCGCAGGGAAGGTATTCTTGAGCGTTTCACGGAGCCGGAAAGAATTGTATCTTTCAGGGTACCGTGGGTAGATGACAATGGAGCTGTCCAGGTGAACAAGGGATACAGGATCCAGTTCAACAGCGCCATCGGACCATATAAGGGCGGCCTGCGTTTCCATCCATCTGTAAACCAGAGCATCCTCAAGTTTCTCGGTTTTGAGCAGACACTTAAAAACTCCCTGACAGGCCTTCCCATGGGCGGAGGCAAGGGCGGTTCCAACTTCGATCCCAAAGGCAAATCAGACCGTGAGGTTATGGCTTTCTGCCAGAGCTTTATGACAGAGCTGTACCGCCACATTGGCAAGGATACGGATATCCCGGCCGGAGATATCGGCGTAGGCGGCAGGGAAGTGGGATACCTTTTTGGACAGTATAAGAGAATCACAGGATTATATGAGGGCGTACTTACAGGCAAGGGACTCACCTTTGGCGGTTCCCTGGCCAGGACACAGGCAACCGGATATGGTCTGGTATACATTCTGGATGAGATGTTAAAGCACAACGGCAAGGATATGGCAGGCAAAACCATCGTTGTATCCGGTTCCGGCAATGTGGCCATCTACGCAACTGAGAAGGCACAGCAGCTGGGAGCAAAGGTAGTGGCTTTAAGCGATTCCAACGGTTATATCTATGACAAGGACGGCATTCAGCTGGATATTGTGAAGGAAATCAAGGAAGTACGCAGAGGACGTATCAAGGAGTATGTGGAAGAGGTGCCAACCGCAGTGTATACAGAGGGAAGAGGAATCTGGAGCATCCCATGTGACATCGCCCTTCCCTGTGCAACCCAGAACGAGCTGAATCTGGACGATGCCCAGACACTTCTCGCCAACGGATGCTTTGCAGTGGCAGAGGGCGCTAACATGCCGTCCACCAGGGAAGCCACAGACTTGTTTGTGGAGAAGAAGATTCTCTTTATGCCGGGTAAGGCTGCCAATGCAGGCGGCGTGGCAACTTCCGGACTGGAGCAGAGCCAGAACGCCTTAAGAATGTCATGGTCCTTTGAGGAAGTGGACGATAAGCTTCACACCATCATGGTAAATATTTTTGCAAAGGTATCAGAGGCAGCAGAGCGCTATCAGGTTGCAGGCAACTATGTGGCTGGTGCTAATATCGCCGGATTTGAGAAGGTGGTTGAGGCTATGCTGGGACAGGGTATTGTGTAGTCTGCCCTGTATCGCGCAGAATGAATATATAAGATGGGGATCAGATCCCGCAGGCAGGCCATATTGGCTTGTCTGCGGGATTTTCTTCCTTTTATGGCTTGTGCATACGGCGGGAGACACAGCCAGGTCTGGTTTAACCTAAAATCAACAGAAACTGGAAATAATGCATAAAAAACATGGTTTTTACTTTTGTATATTGAATATTTTTAAAACTTGTGTTAATATAATGTTAATACAGATTGTTGACAATCCACAATCCACAATCTACAATCATCAATATATGAAAGGTGAAGAGGAAAAAAAGATGGAAGCACTTATTACACGTACCGAAGGCCTGATATTCGTGATTTTAATCATGGTAGCATTCGCGCTTTGGTTACAGAGATTCAAAGCATTTAAGTCACTGGGGCCGGTTTTGACAGTAGTGGTATTGGGAATTATTCTTTCCAACACCCATGTGGTGCCGATTTCACATGATTTTTACAGTGCGTTGTCTACATACTGCGTGACGCCCGCCATATCCATCTGTCTGCTCAGCATGAATATGCGTGAGCTGAAGAAGCTGAACAGGGAGCCGGTCATTGCTTTGGTATCCGCTATTTTTTCTGTATGTTTTATTGCCATCATACTGGGATTATTCTTTGCTCCAAGGATTACCGAGGGCTGGAAGTGCGCCGGCATGTTTGTAGGCACCTACACAGGCGGAACACCTAACCTGACAGCTATTGCAACCGGTCTGGACTGTTCAAGAGAAACCCTTGCGGCAGCCAATGCAGCTGACTACGTGGTGTCCACCCCCTTAATGGTATTTCTGTTTGCGGCTCCGGCTATCTTAAAGGCGTCCAAACGCTGGAACAAGCTGTGGCCTTACCAGTTTACAAAAGAGGAGCTGGACGACGGAGAGGACGAGCCCCTGATGTCTGATAAGAGATGGTCTATCCGGGATATTGCATGGCTTTTGACCATTGGTTTCGGCGTTTCCTTTGTATGTACTGTGATTGCGCAGTCTATTTTTCCGGATACCTTCTGGAAAGCGGGAAGGCTGCTGATTCTTACCACGGTATCCATTGGCCTGGCACAGTTAAAGCCTGTCCAGAAGCTGCGCGGAAATCTTGATCTGGGTCTGTTTATTTCCCTGACCTTCCTTGCAACCATTGGATTTGCTGTGGATTTGCAGCAGTTTATCGGTTCCGCGCTTATGATGACCCTGTATGTACTGTTTATGCTGATTGGATGTATCGTACTGCACCTTATTATCTGCCGCATATTTAAGATTAAGTATGAGTATGTAATCCTGTCCATGGTGGGATGTATTGTAGACGGACCAACCTCATCCCTGACCGCGGCAGGCGCAGACTGGAAATCCCTGATTAACGTCGGCTTAATCATGGGTGTAATAGCCGGAGCCTGCGGAAACTATGTGGGCATCTTTGTATCCTATGTCATCAAGGGTATATGCGGCCTGTAACCATTAAGAAAGGCTAAAGCCTAAGATAAACTCCGGCGCTTGTGATCCAAGGTGCCGGAGTTTTGTCATTTTTTCGGACAATATGTTTACCGTGAGATTTTCTTATGATACTATTAGTTTGTGACAGAATACACTGGAATTGTTGTGGGATTATGAAAAGGAATTGCTTTTATGGGAAAATTAACGTATCAGACACTGCGTGAAAATGTGGTGGACGTCATTCGTATGAAAATATTCAACCACGAGCTGGCGCCGGGAATGAGAATTATTGAACAGGATATTTCGGACGAACTTGGGGTGAGCCGCGGGCCGATCCGGGAGGCTTTAAGACAGCTGGAACAGGAAGGCCTGGTGGAATATGTGAGGAATGTGGGGTGTTCGGTGAAAAATATCACCCTGGAGGACATTTACGAGATTTATCTGCTGAGGGCCACCTATGAGATTTTGGCAGTAAAGCTGTGCAGAGGAGTGTTTTCAGAGACTGCCTTTGCGGAGATGGATGCTGCATTGGAATCCATGAAGGACTTAAAGGAAACAGATTATAACAAATCCATTGCCTGTGATAACATGCTTCATGAGGCCATCATACGTTCCACCGGCTTACCGCGGCTGATTAAGGGATGGACGGACTTAAACTATGGAAATGCCATCAATTATTATGCGGGCAACCCTGACAGCCGGGCCATGATAGACCGCCAGTACCCCATCCATAAGGAACTGGTGGACGTGTGCCGCACCGGAAATACGGAGGAAATATGCAGGGCCATATCAAACCATTATATGAAGACCATCAGACGGCGGCTGAAGGAGCAGGGTATGCCGGAAGACCATTTTAAGTTTTCAATTGATGTGATTGACGGCTGGGTGTGAGGCTGGGAGAGAAGATTGGACAGCCGCAGAAAACAGAATAAAGGGAGAATCCTGATGACGGTTTGAGAAGTACCTGTCATCAGGATTTTTTTGTGGAACAATAAGAAGGTGTATTCTGCCATGTGATTTGGTAAACCATGTTGTTGTGAATAGTGACATGGTATCCGGGTGAAACAGGGAAAATAAGGCACAATTATGTATAAAATAATTGCGCATCACAGGAATGAGCATCATATTACACAAAATATGGACCCTATTTGAATTGAAATACACATGTCCGGCCTTTATAATGCAGATATGGAGAAGATACATGAGCGCGCGTGTAACTTTAATATTAATTAATGAGGAGTACCAAATCATGACGGGAGATATTGTATACAAGGACCTGATTCAGCTGGATTTGGATGTGAGAAACACAGACGAATTATTCGAGGTAATGGCCGGGCGGCTTATGGAATTGGGATATGTGACAGGGGATTTTCTTGAAAGTATAAAGGAAAGAGAGAAGGAATATCCCACGGCCCTCCCCATAGAGCCATATGCAGTGGCCATACCCCATACAGACCCGGGATGCATTAAGAATGCATTTATTGCCTGTATCCGCCTGAAGGAACCGATTCCATGGAGGGAGATGGCTGCCAACGAGGTAGTCCATATGGTGCGGTTTGTATTTCTGCTTGGTTTTAAGCAGGAGGCGGTGGGGGATGCCCATGTGGAACTGCTTCAGATACTGGTAAACAATTGCCAGAGACCTGATTTTATGGAAAGGCTGAGGCAGGCTGCTAATATAGAAGCATATTTTAATCTGGTATTATCAATGGAAGGTATAGGGTGAACATATGAAGAGAATTATAGTTGCATGTGCTAATGGAGTTGCCACGTCACAGGCTGTTGCCAGTAAGGTAAACCGTCTGCTTAAAGAGAGAAAGGTGGACGCGGTGGTGGACGCGGTTAATATCAAGTCCCTGGACAGGGATATAAAAGACTGTGTGGCTTATATAACCATCACAAAGACGGTAAAGGAATATCCGGTACCTGTTATCAATGGAATCGCGTTCCTGACAGGGGTCAGGCAGGAAGATGAACTGAAAAAGCTCATTGATGCGGTCAACAAAAGCTGATAGGCAGAAGGAGGGGTAAGGTATGCAGGTATTAACAAATGTTGTTAATTTCTTTTTGGGATTAGGGGCTCCCATATTTGTACCAATTATAATGATTGTCGGCAGTATACTGGTGGGGATGAAGATAAAGGACGCGATTTCATCCGGCATCACACTTGGCGTGGCATTTACGGGCATGAATCTTCTCATATCCTTTATGAAAGACAGCATAACCCCGGCCGCCCAGGCCATCATGACCTCTACGGGAATCTCGCTGCCCATTGTTGACGGCGGATGGAGCACCATGGCTACCATATCATGGGCATGGCCCTATGCATTTCTCATGTTTCCGCTTTTGATAGCAGTCAATGTAGTGATGATTCTTCTCAACAAGACAAATACCATCAACGCAGATTTATGGAATGTATGGCTTAAGATATTTACGGCAGTTGCCGTGGTATCCATTACTCATAGTGTAATTCTGGCCTTTGTAATTGCGGCGGTTCAGATTATACTGGAACTTAAATCTTCGGACGCACATCAACACCGAATTGAAAAGCTTACAGGAATTCCAGGTGTGTCCGTGACCCATGCTACGTTATTCTTTGGAGCTATTTTATACCCGATTGCCCTTGTTTTAAGAAAAATTCCGGGACTTAACAGAGAGTTTGACACAGATATGTTAAAAGACAAGGTTGGTATTTTTGCGGAAAACCATGTGATGGGATTTATATTGGGCTGCCTGTTTGGAATTCTCGCAAAGTATTCCCTGGCCCAGATTCTTACCACAGGAATCAAGGCTGCAGCTGCCATGACGTTGTTCCCGGTGGTGGCCAAATATTTCATGCAGGCCTTGTCTCCCATTTCTGAGGCGGTCAGCGCTTTCATGAATAAAAAGTTTGAAGGAAAGACTCTGATTGTAGGTCTGGACTGGCCTATCCTTGGCGGCTGTAATGAGATATGGCTGGCTATCCTTTGGAGCATACCGTTTATGCTGATTTATTCCATGGTGCTGCCAGGCAATGAAATCCTTCCCTTTGCAGGTCTTATGAGCGCATCCCTGGCATTGCCGGCATTTCTGGTGACAAGAGGAAACCTGCTTCAAATGTCTATCCTCTGCGTCATCGGCGCTCCGGTGTTCCTGTGGGTGGGAACTGCCTTTGCACCGTTCATGACAGAGTTAGCCATCGCAACAGGCAGTATCGACCTTCAGGCGGGAGAGCTGATCAGCAACAGCCTGATTAATGGTCCTGTATTTACATATTCTATTTCCCATCTGTTTATGTTTTTAAAGGGTAATTTCATGCCTTTGATTATATTCGCAGTCTGGCTGGCAGGGTTTGTTTTATATTACCGTGATTTAATGCGTGAGGCCAGGGAAGACGCGGCTCTGGAGGCTGCAAATGCCAAGGCGGGACAGTAAGCAATCGAATTGACGAGGTGATATCGTGTATCTGGATAGCAGAAGTTATATGATTTTTCAGGAGATTGTAGATAATTCATCAGCTACAGGCAAGGGGCTGGAGGAAAAATTCCATCTTACGAGAAAGCAGCTCAGCTATAGCTTTGACAAAATCAATGACTATCTTAGGGAAAACGGCCATCCGGAGATTAAGCGGCTGAAGACCGGGTACTTTATGGTGCCCGGTCCGGTGGCTGAGCATTATTCTGCCAAAGAAGCAGCAATCACCAAGTCCTCCTATACCTATTCGGACGAGGAGCGGGCATATTGGATTGAACTCAGGCTGCTCTGCCATGAGGATGAGCTTTCCACCTATCATTTTACAGAAGAGCTTCAAATCAGTAAAAACACGCTGCTCAGTGACTTAAAGAAGGTACAGGAACGGGTAAACAGATTCAGTTTGGAGCTGGCGTATAACAGGAAGGAAGGGTACCGCCTTTACGGAAGTGAATATCACAAAAGAGAGCTTTTGACACATGCCCTCAGAAAGCTTCTGAACATGCCGGGCGGTGAGGAGAACCTGAACCGTATATACGGAATCAGGGAGGAAGGGGTAAAGAATCTCAGGGAAAATATCGAGGAGATAGAAAATAAGCTTCAGCTTCAATTTACAGATGAACGTCTGAAGGAGCTTCTGTATATTTTTTATTTTACCCTGATTCGGATTAAAAATGAAAAGACCGTGGAAGCCATGGACCAGTACCGCCTGGTAACCACCACCAAAGAGTATTCTGTGGTGGCAGCCTTTGCAGATAAGTACAGGATAAAGGACGAAAATGAGATCGTATATTTTGCGGTTCAGATACAAATTTCAAAGGTCCATAACAGGGTCTATGAAGATATGGGGAATCTGGAGCTGCTCAGGGACGCGGGCATGCACATGCTGGAACGTTTTGAGTCCATCAGCTGTGTGCGCCTGGACGGAAGAACGGAATTTTTGGAAATCCTTTATCAGCACATGAAGCCTGCCGTGTACCGGATCTGGTATGGATATCATGTGGAACCGGATATCACGGACATGATATTGCCAAAATACCAGTATCTTCATGAAATCGTGAGAAAGGCCGTAAGGCCCTATGAAGTGTATCTCACATGTACCTTTCCGGACCCTGAGCTTGTGTATATTACGGTTCTCTTTGCATCATGGCTTCATAAGGAGGGAAAGCTGATTCAGGTCCAGGAAAAGGAGAGGGCCGTGGTGGTGTGTACCAATGGACTTACCGTATCGCAGTATCTCTTTGTGTCTCTGTCAGAGCTTCTGCCTGAGATTGAATTTTTAGAGTGCCTGTCCTTAAGGGATTTTTATGAATATGATAAGGATTTTCAGATAGTGTTCTCCACCGTAAGGCTGGAGACAGATAAAAAACAGTTTGTGGTGTTTCCTTTTGCCAATGATATTGCCAAGAAATCATTCAGGGAAAAGGTATTGGATAACATACGGGTATCGGAGGGAGAAGTAAAGCTTCAGAGCCGTCTGCCCTTCCTGCTGCCGGACGAGAGGATTCAGATTACCCGGGAAATGCCCGACTGGCAGAATGCAATCCGTATGGCATCAGCGCCGCTGCTGGACAATGGTTTTATTAACAGGAATTATATTGAAAAAGCCATTGATATGGTGGAAACGGATAAACGGTTCATCATGATTGCAGACGGCGTGATTATCGCCCATGCAGGCGTGGATGACGGTGTTTACAGCATGGGAATGTCGTTTCTCAGGCTTCCTGAAAAACTGTCCTTTAACGGATACATGGATGCCGATATTATCGTGGTGCTGGCCACGCCGGATAAGACCAGACACTTGCCGGCACTCTACCAGCTGTTCGATTTGCTGGAGGACGAGGGTAATATAAGCGCCATGCGGAGGGCGCAGGACGCACATGAGATTGCCAGGCTGATACGAAAATATATTTGAATTAACAGCGATTAAAATAATAGGAACCAAAGAGGGGAGAAAATCATATGTCACAGGAAACAATACAAAGAGCAATACAAAAAGCAAAAGAGCAGGTCATGTGGGGATGCAGGACCATGGTGGACAAGGGGTATGCATTGGGTACAGCAGGCAATATCAGCGCCAGGGTGGAGGGAGAACCATTGTTTGTCATTACCCCGTCAGCCAGACCGTATCTCACGATGAAGCCGGAGGATCTGGCTGTGGGGGATATGGATGGAAATGTGGTGTCGGGACCCTATAAGCCCTCCATTGAATTTTCCATGCATCTGGGTATTTATAAGGAAAGACCGGAGGTAAACTGCATCGTGCACACACACTCCAAATTTGCCACGGCTGTCAGCGCCATGGACGGCGTTGAGAAGGTGCCGGTCATTGATATTGAGGGCGTGGTGTATCTGGGCGGGGAGATACTGGTGGCCCCGTTTGCACCTCCAGGATCCGGTGAGCTGGCAGCGCATGTAAGGAATACCATTGGGACAAACGCAGGCCTGCTCATGGCCAGCCATGGCGCCATCGGCACAGGTCTTACCATGGAAGATGCCATGATATCCAGCGACAATGTGGAGAGGGCCTGTGAAATGTATCTGGCAATCCTGGGGGCAGGGCGTCAGGTAAGGAAACTGCCTGAGGATTATATGGAAATGGCAAAGAAGAAGTCGCTGGTAAGAAGAAATGTAGTTTTATAGAATCAGGAGGGGCATATGGAAAGAAAGGTTGCGGTAATCCATACCACAGTTGTTACCTGCGACGGCATCAACAGCAGGCTTAAGGCGCTGGTACCGGACGCCGAGGTGATGAACATTGTGGATGATAGTCTTTTAAATGATGTGAAAAAGGAAGGAATGCTGACAAAGGAGGTTACCAGGCGGCTTTTAACATATGCTCTTGAAGCCCAGGACTGGGGAGCAGAGCTGATTCTTAACGCCTGTTCCTCGGTGGGGGAGGGAGTGGATGTCATAAGACCCCTTTTAAAGATTCCTTACCTTAAAATTGATGAACCCATGGCCCGCTTTGCAGTGGAAAAGGGTGAAAAGATAGCTGTATACGGCACGGTGAAAACCACGCTGGAGCCAAGTGCGAGGCTCATAAACCGTATTGCAGAAGCAGAGAAAAAGAAGGTTGTGGTGGATTCCTATTTGGCTTCCGATGCGTTTGAAGCGCTGACAGTGGAGAAGAATCAGGAAAAGCATAATCAGATACTGGAATCGCTGATTCGGGATACAGGGAACCAGTATGATGTTCTGGTCCTGGCACAGGCCAGCATGAGCGTATTGATCCCATGTCTGGCAGATATCACAAAGCCGATCCTGAGCAGCATGGATTCAGGCGTGGAGGCAGCTGCCAAGGCCTTAAAGGGGTTATAAGAGAGGTTAAAGTATGATATTAGGATGTGTGGCAGATGATTTCACAGGGGCCAGCGATGCCGCCTCCTTTCTTCAGGCAGGAGGCGCAAATGTGATACTCAGCAACGGGATACCTGAGAGGGAGGATGAGGATATCTTGGAGGCCCAGGCAGTGATCATAGCACTGAAAACCAGAACCTGTCCTCCCGGCGAGGCGGTGGACCGGAGTATGGCTGCATTTTCCTGGCTGAAGGCCCATGGGGCACGTATGCTGTATTTTAAATATTGTTCCACCTTTGATTCCACGGAAAGTGGAAACATAGGCCCGGTTCTGGATGCCGCCCTAAAACGGTGGGACATACCGTACACGCTTTTATGCCCTGCTTTGCTGGAAAATGGAAGAAGCGTGAAGGATGGAAATCTGTATGTCAATGGAGTACTGCTGGAAGATAGTCCGATGAAGGATCACCCTCTGAATCCAATGAGGGATTCCAGGCTAAAGTACCTGATGGAGAGGCAGAGCCGCTACCCCTGCTTCAACCTGGGAGCAGGTGAACTGGAACGGGAGTTCAGGCCTTATGAAAAAACAGGGCATTATTACCTGATACCGGATTATTATGAAGAGAAGCACGGGAGAATGATTGCTGAACAATACGGGAATCTTCCGCTTTTGTCAGGCGGATCCGGTCTGCTCAGGATGATTGCCCGTACATGGGAACCGGATGAGGAGAGAAATGTTCACACACCGTCCCGTTGTACGGCCCCGATCATACTGGCCGGAAGCTGTTCTGAGGCCACCAGGACACAAATCAGGTATTATGAGTCAAAGGGCGGTGCTTCTTTGCGTATCCATCCCCTCCGGTTTGTGCAGGGCATCCAGACAATGGAACACATCAGGGCATTCCTGGAAGAAAATAAAGATCAGGCAGCGCTGGTGTACACTTCGGCGCCGCCTGATGAGGTAAATCATATAAAAGCAGAGTGGAGGGAGTCCTACCCGCCCCTGGAACATTATAACGAGGAATTATTGGCCGGGACAGCTGCCTATGCCTTGGAATCTGGAAGAAAAAGAATCATAGCAGCAGGAGGGGAGACGTCAGGCGCCGTCATGCAGAAACTGGGAATGCACACCTTTTATATCGGACAATCCATTGCTCCGGGGGTTCCGGTTATGTATCCTGCGCGACAGGAAGGGATGGAGCTGATTCTTAAATCCGGCAATTTCGGCCAGGAGGATTTCTTTATCCGGGCTGCAAGGGACATCTGAGCCGTCCTTAATGCGTCAGGCCGCCAATCTGTCAGGCCGCCAATCCGTCAGGCTGTCAATCTGTCAGGCTGCCAATTCGTCAGGCCGCCAATCCTTTAGGCTGCGATTAGTCCGCCATCTCCGCCCCGCAGTTCATCTCTTCTTCCATACCCCGCATTCTGCGAAGCTCCCTGGTAACAAATACCAGTGCCAGGAGGGCGGCCATCAAATCAGCAACCGGTGCAGAGTACATCACGCCCTCAATGCCGAGGAACATGGGAAGGACCACTATCAGGGGCAGAAGGAAGATGATCTGCCTGGTAAGAGAGATGAAGATACCCTTTGCCGCCTTTCCGATGGACGTAAAGTAATTAGCCGTGATAGGCTGGAGCCCGTTTAAAAATGTGAAGAACAGGAATATGCGGAAGTATTGTTCCGCAAAGTGAAAGTATTCCTCGCTGCCTGAGCCAAAGATGCCGATGATTTGCCTGGGTATCAGCTGGAAGCACAGGAAGGACAGGGTGGAAATCATGGTTGCGATGAGCACAGCTTTCAGATAAGCTTCTCGGACCCGCCTGAATTTCCTGGCGCCGTAGTTAAAGCTGACAATAGGCTGTAATCCCTGGGACAGACCGATGACCAGGGAGAAAAATATCATGTTCACCTTGGTTATGATGCCTGCGCAGGCCAGGGGAATCTCACTTCCATAATGGGATTGGGCTCCGTAATAGCGAAGGATATTGTTCATTACAATCTGTACCACCATCATGGCCATCTGGTTAAAGAAGGGGGCCATACCCAGGGCGGCAATGGCCTTCATATGGGATGGCACAGGCACAAGGGAGCCCAGGGACAGGTGCACTGTCTTAAACCGGGTCAGGTATACAATGACCATGATGCCGGATATGATCTGTCCGATGATGGTAGCCAGTGCGGCCCCCGCCATCCCCATGTGGAAGCCGAAGATAAACAACGGGTCCAGTATGGTATTGAGGACGGCGCCGGTGAGGGTACACATCATGGAAAAACGGGGACTGCCGTCTGCACGGATTAGGTTGGAGCCGCCTGTGGTCAGGATAAGGAATGGAAATCCAAGGGACGTGATTCCGGTATAGGTCAGTGAATAGTCCAGAACATCCGGAGTGGCCCCAAATACAATCATAAGCGGTTTCAGGAAAAGCCTGACCGTGAGACACAGGAGGACCCCTATGGCAGCCAGCATAAATACAGCGTTGCCTGCATAGCGTGTGGCTTCCTCTTTTTCGCCGCTGCCAAGGGACAGATTAAAATTGGCAGCCCCGCCGATGCCGCACATCAGGGAGATGGCAGTACAGGTGATGGTAAGGGGAAAGGCCACGTTGGTGGCAGCATTTCCCAGCATGCCCACGCTTCTTCCGATGAAAAACTGGTCTACGATATTATACAGGGCGCTGACCAGCATGGCTATGATGCTGGGAATGGCGAAACGGGCCAAAAGCTGGTTCACGGGCAGAATGCCCAGTGGATTTTCTTGAGATGGTGAAGATTTCATAAGCTACCTCGTCTTTCGTGAATAAAAGAAGACTCCCTGTCAGCTTGCTGATGACAGGGAATCACATGTATCATTGATATAATTATACTACCCGATTCCTCCAAATACAATTCCCAAAACAAAGACCGCAGCCGTAAGACCGCAGAACAGATAGGATGTCATGAAAGAAAACCAGGGTCCTGCGGGACGCGGACGGCCTTTTTCCACTTCTTTTTTCGCATAGTCCGATCCAAATACCCAGAAAAACATAATACCGGCCAAACCTGCTCCGAGAGGGCAGATATAGATGGATACAAAGTCCATCCACCCGGATACAATGCCCTGGATGCACAGTCCGATTGCCAGGGCGGCAGCCGCTATCACGGAGACAGATGTCCTCCGGCTGAGCTTAAACTGCTGCTGTAAAGCGGCAATGGGTGTCTCCAACAGATTAATCAGGGAAGAAATCCCGGCAAGCAGTACGGCTGTGTAGAATACGATAACCAGGATACGGCTTCCGGGCATGGATTTAAAATGGTTGGGAAGGTAAACAAAAATCAGTCCGGGACCGCCTTCATCCAGCCCGGATCCCGCAGTTGCCATGGCCGGGATGATGACAAGAGCAGCAAGCAGGGCTGCCAGGGTGTCAAAAAGAGCTACCTTCCATGCTGCATTTGTCACATCCTCCCGGTCATTCAGATAGGAACCGTAGATTAAGGTGCCGTTGCCTGCCAGTGACAGTGAGAAGAAAGCCTGTCCCAGGGCGAATACCCATGTCATGGGCTCTGCCAGGCCTTTAATGTCAATACGGAAGATATAGCGGTATCCATCTGCGGCAGAGGGCTGGAATGCTATGTAGACAGCCAGTCCCAGGAACAAGAGGAAGAATAGGGGCATGATTATTTTGTTGATTTTTTCAATACCGCCGGATATGCCCAGTACCATGATGATAAAGGTGATAACCAGTCCCACGGTCTGCCAGAAATTATTGCCGAAGGATCGGGCCATGGAGCTAAAAGCAAGGGCAAAGCCGTTCACATCTCCGGGAGCCAGTACAGAACCGGTCAGGGAACCGGCGCTGTAGCAAAGGATCCAGCCCACGATGACAGAGTATCCGATAGCCAGGGCAAGGGAGCCCAGAACCGGGATATATCCGATGGCTTCTCCCAGACGCCGTCCTTTTCCCCTGCTGGCCATGGCCTGGCCAAAGGCGCCTATAGGGCCGGAGCGGGCGGCGCGGCCGAATGCCATTTCCCCGATAACGCCGGAAAGGCCTATCATAATGACAAAGAGGAAATAGGGAAGCAGAAAGGTGCCGCCGCCGTATTTGGAGACTCTGGTGGGAAACATCCATATATTGCCCATTCCAACGGCGGAACCGATGCAGGACAGGATAAATCCCCAATTTGTTTTCCAGGAATCCCTTTGAGTGTCAGTTGAGTTAATCACGTAAAACCTCCAAAGTTAGTGTATGTAGTCCGCTGCTCCGCATACAGTTCAGTATACGAGGCAGCGTCGTGTTTTATCTTTTATTTCTGGTTCTGTACAAACTGCTTATCAAACTCAGGATTGAAATAGTAAAAATTCTTTTCATCCAGCTTGGACTTTATCTTTTCCAGTGCCTCCCCGAAACGCTGGAAATGCACGACTTCCCTGGCCCGGAGGAATTTAAGGGGTTCTCTTACCTCCGGGTTTTCAATAATGCGGATCAGGTTGTCATACGTGGTCCTGGCTTTCTGTTCTGCCGCCAGGTCCTCATGAAGGTCTGTTATGGCATCGCCTTTGGACTGGAATTCGCAGGCATTAAATGGAACGCCTGCAGCAGCCGTAGGCCACAGCGCCGTGGTGTGGTCGATATAATAGGCGTCAAAGCCTGCTGTCTTGGCCTGTTCCGGGGTCAGATTCTTGGTCAGCTGATAGATAATGGCGCAGATCATTTCCAGATGGGCAAGCTCTTCTGTGCCAATATCTGTCAGCAGTCCGCCCACTTCCTTGCATGGCATGGTGTAACGCTGGGAAAGATAACGCATGGAAGCAGCTAATTCGCCGTCAGGACCTCCGAACTGGCTGATAATCAGGGACGCTGTCTTGGGACAGGTCTGGGTAATTTTTACGGGAAATTGTAACCGTTTTTCATAAGTCCACATGGTTAGACACCTCCTTATTTTAATGTTCCGGGCAGTCCCATGGCAGAGGTCCGTCTGACCAGGTAAAATGCTTCTGGCCGGGATACTTGGTATGGGATTCGGACTTGTTATTGGTTTCAGGGCAGACACAGTTCAGGGTAAGGGGTTCATATTCCTTGGCAAAGGAATCCAGAAGCTGTTTTCTCTGGGCCATGGCCTGGCTGAACGCGTCTAATGCCTGGTCGTCTGTTGGGTGGGTATCCAGATACAGGTTCAGGTCATTGACAACAAAACTTATCTCATTAATCTGCTGAAGCAGCTGGCAGCGGTCAGGCATTTTTTTCACCTCCTACTATAAAAAACGGCAGATCCAGGCAGGGAAAGATAGTTCCCTGTTTCAGGGCTTTGGATGGTTCATAAGGCGTTTCCCAGGGCTGCATGGGAACAGTGGCAATGGCCAGCTGTACTCCTGGTCCGGGAGCGGGAAGCTCTTTGCTGCACCCGCATTGTGATACAGGAACTTTGGCGTCACAATTGCATAAATTCATATGATTCACTCCTTTCTGTTGATTGGCCTTGTACAGGCTTCATGATTAGTATGAGCCTGATGCGTTTTTTTAGGTTATTTAAAAACTGTCAGTATATCCAGAAATCGTCGGAGTGTTTTTTAATGGGATTTTTTGCTGAATCCGTATTTCTAAAGTTGAACGTGCAGTATGTTTTGCCGGATGTATCGGCAGCAGAAAGATAGAGTGAATCCTGATTTAGAATTGATTAAGAACAAGCGCAGAAGTCAGAAATTCTAATATTGGCAGTAAAAGAATGTTTGATTGTCCCTGCCTTTTAATATAAAATTTTAAAAAATCAGGCTATGTTAAAGTAGTTCGGTGCCCGGACTTGCGTCCTGAGCACCGATTTATCTGCAGTCTGACATGATACAGGTATCATGTCTCATGTTTCCCGCCTGTTTTATGGGGCGCTGTATTCCCCTTACCGCTCGGCAGTCTGCTGTTCCCCGCGTATCCGGCACACCGCACGGCCCTCCTGGGCATCCAGGGTCAGTGTGGCACCGGACCTGCTTACATCATGGATCTTTACGATGTCAGCCAGTTCCTGGGATTCACCGGGCAGAATATCCTTCAGCACCTCAGGATATCTGGTGAGGAGTTCAGGGCGGTACAGCCTGGTCTTGCTGTTGTCATTGATGGCGCCGTAATACACATCTGCCTCCACCATGTCCTGGAACATGTGGCTGCCGTAGGAAAGATCCGGGTGGTAGCCTGCTTTTCCGTAAGCCACCTCGCAGATGGCGCTGAACTGGCTGATTTCCGCGTAGACCACGGGTACGCCTAATTCAGGGGACGAGGTTCCGATGCGGCCGGGCACCAGCAGCATCAGCTTCTTATCCGTATCCTCAAAATGCTGGTTGATGCGGCTGATTAAACGGGCCACGTCCGGCTTCTTGGCATATTCGTATTCATAGTATTTCTGAGGATCCACCCACACAATGTAGTCGATGGGCTCCTCCTTGGACCGGCGCATGGATGTTCTGCGCACGTCAAAGAGAAATTCGTGGTCCACGCCGTCCGGTATATGTACCTGTTCGGATTTGGCGGTCTGAAGGGGACGGCATTGCAGCAGGTTCAGCCTCCATATGCCTTCCTCCGGACTGGTGACGGCAAACTCCACATCCACCGGGCGTTCATATTCTTTCTCCAGCATCTTCATGAGGGTGCGCATCATCCGTATGAACTCCAGATTGTCCACCATACCCTGGCAGTCCGCAAAGTAGATGGTTCTGTATATATGGCGTTCGGCCAGCATGTCCTCGGCATCCGTATCCCTGCTCAGCACCATTTTCTTCTGCCATTTGGGAAAGAGGTCCAGTATTTTTTCCAGGGACTTGGTGCAGAGCGACTTGGTTCCAAAATCCAGGACATCCACCTTGCGCTGGGAAAATTTGTGGCGTTCAGCCAGGGTGGTCCTTAAGTTGGCCTGCGCCCTGTCAAGACCGATAAGACGGGGGTAATCGCCGGGCGTCCTCTCCACAGCCCTGGTCCCCAGCCCCATGACCATGCGCAGCATTCCTGCTTCCGGATTCAGGTGCTCCATCCATTTATAAGGGTTATAGGAGCAGCCCATACCGGCAGCCACCGGCATATAGAGGTCGCCGTACTGCTGCCCGGCCACCTGCTGAATCAGCAGGGCCATCTGTTCATCCACATCCAGCAGGTGGCGTTTCCTGCGGTATTCAATGGCCTGTTCGTTCATGGTGCTGGCATATACCCGGCGGATGGCTTCCTCCAGTTCCTCCATCCGTTCCTCCTTGGTGCCCTGGTTCATACAGAAGATGGATTCGTATTTGCCGGAGAATGCATTGCCGTATCCGTCCTCCATGATGCTGCTGGAACGAACAATGATAGGGGTGGTCCCGTAGTGGTCCAGCATATCGCTCAGCTCTTCACGTATATCTTCAGGCAGGGAACCGCCCCGTAGCCGTTTGGTCAGTTCCTCGGTCTCCTTAAAATGTTCCTTTTCCAGACGGTGTCTGGCCTTTAACTCCGCACAGCGGTTATATACCAGATACCGGTAGAAAACATCCGTGCCGATGAAAAAGGAGTTATGGGGTTCCACATGCTCTGCGTACTCCGGCATGCTGAGTTCAATCAGCTTCCTGGCAACCAGCAGGCCGCAGGCCTTGCCGCCAATTACGCCTCCGCCGATTTTGCGCATCCAGACCCTGCGGAAATCCTCCTCTGTGAAATGCTTCAGTATCAGCTGTTCCATGTGGCTCTCCGTGGTCATGAGCCGGTTGCAGATACATTTTTTTTCTTCTCTTGTCAGGTTTTCCTTTTTAAGGATTTCTGGCCATCCAACCATGTTTCTTACCCCCTTATGTATTTTTATTTGCTGAAAAAATGACACTTATAACACTTATAAGCATATGATTATACATATTTCTCCGAGTTTTTCTCAATGCCCGGAATTGCCATTTTGATAAATTCAATCATGCTCCGGGTCAGGTATTTATTTTTTTTATAATACAGGTAAACATCTCTTACTGCCTCAGGGTCGTCAATCTTATAATATATGATATCCGGGTTTTCAGGAAGGCATTTGACCACGGTATCGCTGACAAATGAGGCGCCCATGCCGTACTCTGTCAGGTGATAGGTGGTTAAGAGCTGGTTCAGCTTCAAGGTATAGTTTAACTGGATTCCTGCCCGGCCCAGTATGGCGTCCACACGTTCCCTGGTATCATTGTGGGACCGCAGCATGACAAAGGGCTCATCCTTGAACTTTTTTAGGGATACGGCCGGAAAGGTATCGTTCTGGTGAAGGCAGCGCTTTATGTCGGAAGCCTTAAGCTGGTATTTTACCGCTCTCCGGTTGCTGTCAAAGGAGGAGGGAACAGCCAGCAGCAGGCGTTCCTCCATGAAGCGCTCCTTTTCATAGATGCCCGCGTCCAGCAGATAGTTGTCTATGATAATGTCCAGTTCCCCGGCAAAGAGCTTTTGCTCCAGCAGCGGGGTGTGTCCCTCAAACAGGTTCAGCTTCACGTGAGGGTAGGCCCTGCGGAACTTATCAATGATGGGTGGAAAAATGAAGGATGAGAAGAGATAGGTCCCGCCCACGGACAGACGGCCTGTTTTCAGCTCCTGGAGATTGCCCACATAGTAGGCGAACTCATTTTCCAGGTCCATGATTTTCTCGGCGGTCTTGATGTACTTTTTGCCGCATTCCGTCAGCTGGATGGGGCTGGTGCTCCGGTCAAAGAGGGGCATGCCTATCTTTGTCTCAATCTTCTTAATCATGGAACTGAGGGCCGGCTGGGATATGTAAAGGTTCTCAGCAGCCTTGGAAAAGCTCTGTTCCTTATAGACTTCGTATACGTAATTCATCCCGCTGAACATAGCTGCACCTCCTATAAGTTTTTGATTATAAGTTTTATTCAAATATAAATATTTGTTTTTATTCTAGGATATTTTTATAATAAAGGCAAGAACAAATATATCTGACTAATGTTTGATGCGGAGGCCATGAATGAGACATGTAACGGAATATTCCAAACAGGAACTGAATGATATGTTAAAAGAGCTTACCATACAGTTCCAGGAAGCCAAGAAATTGAATTTGAAACTGAATATGGCCAGGGGAAAACCCGCAGCAGCCCAGTTGGATATGAACATGGGCCTGTTGGAGTTTCCAGAGGGCTGTACGCTGGAGGACGGTACGGATGCAAGGAATTACGGCGTTTTAGAAGGAATTCCTGAGTGCAGGCGTCTGTTGGGCCGGCTTTTGGGGCTGAAGCCGGACCAGATTATAATAGGCGGTAATTCCAGTCTGAATCTGATGTTTGACACCATGGCGTACCACTGTCTTTTCGGAACACAGGGAGAAAAGCCATGGAGCTTCTATGCATATGAGGGCAGTCCTGTGAAATTCCTTTGTCCGGTCCCGGGGTACGACAGGCATTTCCAGATTTGCGAGGAGCTGGGAATCCAGATGATTCCGGTCCCGCTTCTGGAGGACGGACCTGACATGGAGATGGTGGAAGCCATGGTAAGGGAGGATGCTTCCATCAAGGGAATCTGGTGCGTTCCCCTTCATTCCAATCCTCAGGGAGTATGCTACAGCGACCGGGTGGTGGACCGCCTGGCGTCTATGGAGACGGCTGCCCCGGATTTCAGGATATTCTGGGACAATGCCTACGGCGTGCACCATATTTACCAGGAAGTGCCCCTTAAAAATATCCTGGAGGCATGTGAGGCCGGCGGCCATCCAAACAGGGCTTACTATTTCTTCTCAACCTCCAAGATAACATTTCCGGGGGCAGGTATTTCCCTTATTGCTTCAGGACCGGACAACATGAAGGAGTTTAAGGGCCATATGTCCTCACAGACCATTGGACATGACAAGCTGAACCAGCTAAGGCATGTGCAGTATTTCAAAACACCGGAAAACATCCGCGCCCATATGGCGGCTCTGGCTGAGGTGCTGAGGCCCAAATTTGACATGGTGTTAAACCGTCTGGAGGAGGAACTGGAAGGCAGCGGACTGGCAGTGTGGAGCCGTCCGAAGGGGGGCTATTTTATCTCCCTGGATACGCTTGCGGGATGTGCAAAGCGTACCGTGCAGCTGGCTAAGGAGGCAGGTGTCACGCTCACAGGCGCAGGCGCAACCTATCCCTACAAGAGGGATCCGCAGGACAGGAATATCCGCATTGCTCCCACCTATCCCACGCCGGAGGAGTTAAAATCAGCCATGGACATATTTATTCTGTGCGTTAAGATAGCGGGAATCGAGTCAGTGGTGAATCAGGGGAACTAAGTATTGGGATACTATAAACAGGCAGCAGCCGGGCAGAAAAGGAGAACAGGTATGGAGAAACTATATAATCCTTATGACAATGTGTTAAAGGTAGTAAAGGAAGCAGCCGATATACTGGGCTATACGGACAGTGACATAGAGGCCATTAAGTACCCGGAGAGGGAACTTAAGGTTGCGATTCCGGTGCGGATGGACGATGGAACAACTAAGGTATTTGAGGGATACAGGGTGCAGCACTCCACATCCCGCGGACCGGCCAAGGGCGGAGTGCGTTTCCATCCCGCGGTAAATCCTGACGAGGTCAGGGCCCTGGCAGCGTGGATGACATTCAAGTGCGCAGTGGTGAATATTCCTTACGGAGGCGGCAAGGGCGGCGTTGTCTGCGACCCCAATGAGCTGTCTGAAAATGAAATCCGGGCAATCACCAGAAGATACACGGCAGCCATTGCTCCCCTTATTGGGCCGGAACAGGATATCCCGGCTCCTGATGTAGGCACCAATGCGGCTGTTATGGGCTGGATGATGGATACCTACAGTATGCTGAAGGGCCACTGCATCCACGGCGTGGTTACAGGCAAGCCAATCTGCCTGGGAGGCGCCCTTGGTAGAAATGAAGCCACGGGACGGGGTGTCATGTATACCACAAAAAATATACTGAATAAAATGGGAATTCCGGTCCAGGGAACCACGGTAGCCATTCAGGGAATGGGAAATGTGGGCAGCATCACAGCCAAGCTGCTTCACAGGGAAGGAATGAAAATCATAGCGGTCAGCGATGTATCCGGCGGAATCTGTAATCCGGAAGGACTTAACGTACCGGCTATCCTGGATTATCTCTCCCTTAACAGAAAGAATCTGTTAAAGGATTACAATGAAGAGGGAATGAGCCGCATTACCAATGAGGAACTGCTGGAGATGGATGCCAGGGTACTGGTGCCGGCAGCCCTTGAAAATCAGATTAACGCTTCCAATGCACATAAAATACGTGCGGAAATCATCGTGGAGGCTGCAAACGGCCCGGTGGCCGCAGACGCTGACGGGATACTCCAGGAAAGAGGCATTACTGTTGTGCCTGATATCCTGGCCAATGCAGGCGGCGTAGTTGTTTCTTATTTTGAATGGGTTCAGAATATACAATCCGTGAGCTGGACCGAGGAAGAAGTCAACGAGAAACTGAAGGATATCATGGATCCTGCGTTTGAAGCAGTATGGGATATTGCAAAGAGACAGAATGCCACACTGCGCACCGGCGCTTACCTGATTGCTGTGAAGCGGGTAGTGGAGGCCAAGGCGGCAAGGGCAATCTGGCCATAAAGCGAATTACAGAAAAATCATAGAATTTCCAAAAAGCAGCAGTTACACAAAGACCAGGCACTGGGGATGCCTGGTCTTTTACTGTGTATAAAGGGGGATAAAATGTGTGAAAGGGGGAGGGCCCTTTCGGTTTTTGCAACAATTTATTTGCTGTGTTTTTCTTGCTTACAGGACACATTATAATACAGGTATATTGCAAAAACCATTGTCAGAAGACAAAAAAATATTGCAATTAGCACAAGCCATGTTAGAATAGGGTTAAATGCACCTGCGGCTTGGGGCCGCGCAGGACAGGGACGGCTGGGGACAGCCGGTGTTTTTAAGGAGGAGGTCCATGTACCAGGAAGAAAGTTTTAAGACGCAGAGGGTGGTATACGCCCATACGCGCAGCGATGAAGGGGATATGGAGTATAAAATGCACTGCCATGATGTATACGAGGTTTATTACATGATTTCAGGCAATGCAGAGTATCTGCTGGAGGGCAGGACCTACACACCCAGGCCCGGAAGCCTGATTATCATACCGCCGGGCTGTTTTCACGGGTTAAGGGTGCTGGATTCGGATGAATATAACCGGATACGTCTGCACTTTGCCCCCGAACTTCTGCAGGAAGAGGAACAGGCTCTTTTGCTGGAGCCTTTTGGAACCGGATGGTGCTGCTATGAGGAACAGTTTCAGCTGGAGTGGTATTTTCACTCCCTGGAGGAGTGCGGGAATTATGGAAAAGATTTACAGGATATTGCAATTCGCGCACGGGTTCTGTCTCTTTTGACCAAGATTTTTGCAATATATAGGGAGGCTTCAGGAACTTCCAGGGGTAAGGAAGGACAGGTCCAGGAAATCATCCGCTATATCAACCAGAACCTGTCCGCTCCGCTGAGCCTGGAAGGGCTGGCACAGACCTTCTATATGAGCAAAAATCATCTCACAGCTGTATTTAAGAGGGCCACGGGAACCACGGTGGCCCGGTACATCCTATATAAGCGCATGGCCATTGTTAGAAAAGAGCTGTCAATGGGGGTGCCGGCAGCAGAGGCAGCGTCCAGAGCGGGATTTGGAGATTACTCCAGTTTTTTCAGGGCTTACAAAAAAATGTTTGGATGCGCGCCCTCTGATAAAAGCGCGCCGGGAATGCCTGAGATGGATAAGGGAAGTATGGTTTAAGAATGCGGGGGGCCTTAAATATAAGGTTTAAGAATGTACGTAAATAAATTCTTGACAGGAAAAAAATACCATGATATTATCAATTAAACCTATAGAAATAGTAGGAATTGAGAGACGGAGGACAATATCATGGGAGAGAAGCGTAAGAGATCAGACAGACAGTTTAAATTTGAGACAACCCAGCTTCACGGAGGTCAGGAGCAGCCCGACCCTTCAACAGGGGCAAGGTCGGTACCGATTTACCAGACATCATCGTATGTATTTGATAACTGCGACCACGCGGCGGCACGGTTCAATCTCAGCGATCCGGGTAATATATACAGCCGTCTTACCAATCCTACCCTGGATGTATTTGAACAGAGAATGGCGCAGCTGGAAGGCGGCGTGGCGGCCCTGGCCACGGCTTCCGGGGCAGCGGCCCTGTCCTATACCTTCCAGAACCTGACACGGGCAGGGGATCATATTGTGTCCTCCGGCCATATATACGGCGGCACCTATAATTACCTGGCCCACACCTTTCCGGAATACGGGGTGGAGACTACATTTGTGGATCCGGCTGATTTAGAGGCGGTAGAGGCAGCTATCAGGGATAATACAAAGGCTGTCTTTATAGAGACACTGGGAAACCCTAATTCCGATATCGCTGATATAGAAAGAATTGCTTCTATTGCGCACCGGCATCAGATTCCTTTGGTAATAGATAATACCTTTGCAACGCCGTATCTTGTCCGTCCCATTGAGTACGGTGCTGACATCGTGGTACATTCAGCCACAAAGTTCATCGGCGGTCATGGAACTGCGGTGGGCGGCGTGATTGTGGACGGCGGAAGGTTTGACTGGGCTGCCTCCAAAAAATTCCCGGGACTTTCAGAGCCAAACGCCAGCTACCACGGCATCCGTTTTGCACAGGATGTGGGAGCGGCGGCCTTTGTCACCCGGATACGGGCCATTCTTCTAAGGGATACAGGGGCGACCCTCTCACCCTTCCACGGCTTTTTGTTTTTACAGGGGCTGGAGACACTTTCCCTGCGGGTGGAACGCCATGTGGAAAACGCGCTTAAGGTGGTGGAATACCTGAATGGGCATCCCCAGGTGGAGGCGGTCCATCATCCCAGTGTGAGCCGGGATCCGGTCCAGCAGCAGCTTTACAAAACGTATTTCCCCAGGGGAGGCGGCTCTATTTTTACGTTTGAAATAAGGGGCGGGGCTGAGAAAGCCAGGAAATTCATTGACAACCTGGAACTGTTCTCCCTTCTTGCCAATGTGGCGGATGTAAAGTCACTGGTGATCCACCCGGCCTCCACCACCCATTCCCAGATGCATGAGAAGGAGCTTCTGGAACAGGGAATCCGTCCCGGTACCATCCGGCTGTCCATCGGGACAGAACACATTGACGATATTTTGGAGGATTTGGAGGAAGCGTTCGGGTCCGTATAGAATTCCGGTTCATTTCGTACTCCGATCCGTTTAGCACAGGTGGTTCAGACTAAATCCATGGGCACGGCCGGGGCTGCGTGCAGGGAAAAACAGCAGGTGAAAACAGCAATACAGATTGAAACGCCGCGGGAATAAGGCTATAATGGATAGAAAATACACCGCTAAGGAGAAGGACATGGATTACAGGACATATTTGAAAAATTATCCGGATAAGGACGGCCGTTTCGGCGCTTACGGAGGCGCTTATCTTACAGAGGAGCTGATACCGGCTTTTGAGGAGATCGCGGATGCATACCAGACCATCTGCCATTCTTCCCAGTTTATCAATGAACTGAGACGGATTCGCAAGGAATTCCAGGGAAGGCCCACTCCTGTTTACCACTGCGAACGCCTGTCCGGGAAAATAGGAAATTGCCAGATATATCTGAAACGGGAGGATTTAAACCACACAGGAGCCCACAAGCTGAACCACTGTATGGGGGAAGGACTTCTTGCAAAATTTATGGGTAAGAAACGCCTCATTGCAGAAACCGGAGCAGGGCAGCACGGGGTGGCACTGGCCACGGCAGCCGCGTTTTTCGGCCTGGAGTGCGAGATTCATATGGGCGAGGTGGACATAGCAAAACAGGCGCCCAATGTCACCAGGATGAAGATTCTGGGGGCAAAGGTGGTGCCGGTTACCCATGGCCTTAAGACACTGAAGGAGGCAGTTGACTCAGCCTTTGAGTCCTATGCCAGAAATTACAAGGATTCCATCTACTGTATCGGATCTGCCCTGGGCCCTCATCCCTTCCCGCTTATGGTCAGGGATTTCCAGTCTGTTGTGGGATATGAGGCAAGGGAACAGTTCCTTGAAATGACAGGCATGATGCCGGACGAGGTCTGCGCCTGCGTGGGCGGAGGCAGCAATTCCATCGGTATGTTCATACCTTTCCTGGATGATCCGGTGGATATCACAGGGGTGGAGCCGTTGGGAAGAGGCGAGACGCTGGGAGATCATGCAGCTTCCATGAAATTCGGTGAAAAGGGAATTATGCATGGATTTGAGAGCATTATGCTGAAGGATGAAAAGGGAGAGCCTGCTCCTGTATACTCCATTGCCAGCGGACTGGATTATCCGTCTGTGGGGCCGGAGCATGCATTCCTTCACGATCTGGGCCGGGTTAAATACGATACGGTAAGCGACGAGGAGGCCATGGAGGCATTTTTCAAACTTTCCAGATATGAGGGAATCATACCGGCAGTGGAAAGCTCCCACGCGGTGGCATATGCCATGCGCAGGGCAAAGGAGATGCGGCAGGGATCCATTTTGGTGTGCTTAAGCGGCAGAGGCGATAAGGATATCGACTATGTGGTGGAGCACTATGGTTATGGGGATCAGTTTATGGATTAATTTGGCGGGGAGGCCGGAGGGCCTCCCTTTTTTTGGCTGAAGGCGGCTTTAGAATGATGGTTATTCCGCCTATTGCCAAGCAATATAGGATTTTAGTGTATAATTGGAATATATGCTGCCTTTAGATAGCCTTCTTCCGGCATCTTTTTTATTGTATCCAAGTAATCCTCTAATTGGTCAAAGCGGTGTGTTATCAGCTTTTCAAATGGAATTTCCTTATATTTCTTTAATAGGCGGAACGCACTGTCAAAGGTAGAAGGTGTATTGGCAATTAAACCACAGATACGAGCATTACTCTCAAAAATAAGCTTGGGAAGACATACCGTCACCTCATGCGTATTTAACATACTCATAGGCAATCCGACTTCTATGTAAGTTCCTAACTTTTTAACCATCTGCAGACCTTGAATGGTAGCGCTCCAGTGGTTTGCACATTGGAGAACCACATCCGCACCGCCGTCAGTGGCTTCGATAACAGCCTTTATGCATTCCTGCTCCGACATACCTGAAAGGTTAATAGCCACATCAACCTGAGCCAATTCTTTTGCTTTTTCCAGTTTGGATTCTATCATATCGGTAATAGTTAACTGTTCCACCCCCATATGACGCAGAATCATAGAAGCAATAATTCCAATTGGTCCAGCACCAATTACTAAGGCATGGGTTTTGGTGGTGATGCCCTCCTGAAGGGTACCGCTTTCTGTCATGGCCATTTCAATGGCGCGCATGGCTACAGCCACCGGGTCCATAAGGGCGGCAATCTCGCTGGGCATGTCATCCGGAATTTTCCATACAAAGGTTTCCGGGTATATGTAAACATATTCCCCAAACCCGCCCTTAAAATGAGGATATAATTCAGGGTTTGTGTTAGGTACATCAGGATTATTCTGATGGGGGGAAGGCCCGCCATAGATGAAATCATCATCACATACTCCGCATACACCAGAGCCATGTGACATGCAGCTGGGGCATTTACCACATGTGATATGCGGATACACGGCAATTCTGTCTCCCAGCTTTAAATCACCGCCGTAGCAGTGTATGAACCGGTTGGCATTTTTTCCAATACTGACAATCCGGCCCGCAAATTCGTGTCCATCACAAAATGGGGATTCGGGATTAACCTTTATTAAGTGTCCATCTGAGCCGCAGATGAGAGCGGCTTCTACCTGAATTACCATTCCGTCATCTGCGGCCTCCGGTACAGGATACTCTTTGATGTCTACCTCATAAGCACCTGTAATAACGAGCGTTTTTCCAGTTTTCATTCTTGTTACCTCCTTATTGTTTTGTAATAAAAAAAGCCTTTATACGCACAAATTGCGTATAAAGGCAAATCATAACCTTTTTGTTAGTGGGAAACAACCAGCCGTAAGTTGGTACCCAAAACCAATATTATGTCTATAATATATAGTAAACAATTTCAAAAGTCAATTCTTTTCTGAAAAATTAATATCTAATCCTCCTCCAACAGCCATTCCAGAGGTACATTCAGTACTTTGGCTAACACTTTAACCTCATAGTCCGCAACGAAGCGGGTTCCTATCTCAATACGGCTGATACTGTCCTGTTCTATTAATATGCCCTGGGTCTGTAATCTGGCAGCAAGATCATATTGGGAAAGACGCTGTCTTAAACGCGCCTCCCTGATTCGGTTTCCGCATAGATTTTTCTTACCATTGTAATCGTAAATCTTCATCTATATGGCTCCTTTGCCGAATAATCATCAGTAATTTTCTTGACTTTAACATATATAGAACGTAGAATTATGTTAAAGGTCAGTGAATGAGGCAACAATTTCCAAAAAAAACATGATTATGCACAATTATTAAAGCCGGACAATCTGTGTTATTGGTAAAAAAGGGGTGAATTTTGTGAAGAAAAGTAGTCGTATAAAAATTTATATTGCAGAAGATGAGTCAATCATACTTATGAATTTCAAGATGATTTTGCAGCAATTGGGTTATGAGGTAGTCGGCAGTGCTGTAAACGGGGAAAAAGCATTAAAAGATATATTGGAATTAAAGCCGGATTTACTTTTATTGGATATCAATATGCCACGGCTGGATGGTATCTCTTTGTTTGAATCAGTATCGAAGGCATATGATGCAGCCTGTATTTTTATTACAGGCCATTTTTCAGAGGCATTCGTCGAAAAGGCAAAAAAAGCAGGGGCATTAGGATATTTAATTAAACCAGTTGATGAGAAGCAGCTGAAGGCATCCATCGAGGTTGCGGTAGCACGTTTTGATGAGCGTTGTATTCTCAGGGATGAGACTGAAAAGCTAAGGGCAGACCTGTCGGACAGGAAGTATATCGAACGTGCCAAAGGCATACTGATGGATTCCTTTGGGCTGAAGGAGGGGGAGGCGATGGCAAGGCTGCAGAAGCTTAGCAGGGATAAAAATAAAAAGCTGGCTGTCATTGCCAGGGAACTGATTGAGAAAGAAAAAATCATGATGAGATAGATACCAGTGAGAGGCAGAGGATATTTTGGCTTGTGTAGAAATCAGAAAGCTATATGGCGGACAGCGGGGAACCAGAGTTAGGGGATTTGAACTTGTAATCCAAAATCCGGAGATACATGTAATATTGTGTACCAGCATATCGGCATTGGATGAACTGGTTCATATTATGTACGGGACAGCTCTCTATAAATCCGGGACTTTTAAATTGAATGGAAAAGATGCCATAGGGCTCAGGAAAAAAGAGATACAATATATAACTATGGATACATACCTGTTTCCTGGATTTACGGTAATGGATAATATTTTTATGGCATCTCCTGAATATGGATTCATGACCAGGAAAATAATACAGAAGCGGTTTGACAGTCTCATGAAGGAGGCGGATTGTTATATACCAAATGTGAGAGTGGAGAACCTTACAGCAGAACAGAAGAAAATGGTAGAGGTGATTCGATGTTATGAGGAGCATCCTCAGCTGTTGATTGTTCATGAATTGGCCGGCAGTCTGTCTTACCGAAATTTGATGTGGGCTAATACCTTGTTTACAAAATTAAAAAACAGCGGGACGACAGTATTATATTTGACAAGCAAATGGGAGGACATGCTGAAAATAGGTGACAAGGTATCTGTACTGCGTTCTGGTAAGAATCTGGGGACATTTAGCAAGGAGGAAGTACTGAGTACCCCTCAGAAGACATATTATCTGATGCTGGGGGGACAGACTATGGCGTCTCTTCTTGAACCTATGAATGAAGATGAAAATCAGGATTTTGTGCATACAATAGTATCCGGAGTAAAACTTTTGTCACAGGACAGTGATAGCGAAAACGTATTGAAGTTTTTTATGCGTCAGGTAAGTAAAAGTCTAAAGGCGGTCAACAGTATTGTATATTTTTCGGATAGAAATTCTTCAAAAGTACGCTTTATATCAGGTGTGGATTACCATGGAGATGAACTTCCGCTTATTAAACCTGATATCGTAAAGCAGATATCTTCTACGGAAGAGCTTTTTTACACCAATTATCTGGATGTTCATCTGGGAGATTTGCTGAATGACCGAATGAACACACATCTGATACATACTATGATATGTATTCCTGTTAAATTCGGTGATAATTACCTGGGGCTTCTGCAGGTGTATTTTGATGATGATTATGCATATACACAGACAGACAAAGATTATCTGTTGGCAATTGCCAATGAACTGGCATTTGCCATCGAATCATTTCGGCTAAAGGGAAAGTCTGTCCTGATTCAGGAGAGCCACCACAGAATAAAAAACAACCTGCAGATGATTATATCCTTGATGGAATTACAAAAATACAGGTTATTACGTACCGGAACTGATGTGTCATCGGTACAGGTTTCAGAAGCATGGGAAACAGTGGTAAAGCAGGTAAAGAGTATAGCATCAATCCATGACATGCTTTCGAAAGAGGAAGAGACAGACAGTATTATGGGGGTTGATGTCATCATTAGGGCTATCAAGGAGTTTTATTCCAATGATGCAGATATACAAACTGATATTGTAAGATGCATCATACCTCATACGAGAGCTACTTCTCTGGCTCTTTTGGTAAATGAGCTGATTAGTAATGGTGTGAAGCATGCGGAAAGAAAAGAGGGAAGGCTTACCATATGTATGTCACTAAGACGGGAAGAAGACAATTACTTTTTTATTTATGAGGATAATGGGATTGGCTTTCCGGATGGTTTTGAACCGTGGAAAAGCACCGGAATTGGGATGACCATTATGCAGTCTATTGTTGAGCAGGAATTTGAGGGAAGCTTTTTGTGCAGGAATCATCATGGTGGAGCTCGTATAGAGATAACCATACCATATCAAAATTTTGTATAAATTACGTATCTTATAAATAATAATTAAATTATAAAGATAAATAGGTAAAATAATGAAAAAATTACTTGACGAAATAAAAGGGGTATGATAGTATGTACCCATAGGATAGTAAAAAACTTATGGTTGGTTTTTTACTTACATAAAAGATTGGTTATGATTGCCAACACGAATATTTTTCGTGTTGGCTTTTTTGCGTCTCAAATTCAAAATAATTAAAGGAAGGAGATAAAAAAATATGTCACTGGTAGGATTAAGGGAGGTTTTAAGAGATTCAATAAAGGGGAAATATGCAGTGGGGGCATTCGACGCAACAGACCATCTGTTTGCCGAGTCAATACTCCTGGCGGCAGAAGAAACCAGAACCCCCGTAATACTGATGGTGGGGGATTTTCCCGCACCTGTGGATTACGACAATTTTTATCCGTACTTGGTGGATCGAATCAGCCGGACGCAGGTTCCGGTATGCCTTCATTTTGATCATGGCGCAAGTTTTGAGGCATGTGCCCTGGCGGTTAAAAGAGGCTGCACTTCAATCATGATTGACGGATCTGCCCTTCCGTTTGAAGAGAATGTTGCTCTTACAAAAAAAGTGGTAGAGATGGCTCATGCATGTAATGTTGAGGTAGAGGGAGAGATTGGATCTGTTGGCAGAAATGAAAGTCTGGAAGGAGAAAATGCGGTTTCCCTTTATACAGAACCGGAGGATGCAGTGGAATTTGCGAGGCTGACAGGTGTGGATGCCCTGGCAGTATCAATAGGAACAGTCCATGGTGTGTACAAAAAAGCACCTAAAATGGATTTTGAGAGATTGGCAAAAATCCGTTCCATGATAGAGATCCCTCTGGTCATGCACGGAGGGTCAGGATTGTCGGTAGAAGATTTCCATGCGGCGGTCAGCAACGGGATGAATAAAATAAATGCTTTTACAAATTTATCCATTGCAGTTGCAGACAAAATCGTGGAAGTGTCTAAGTCGCTTCCGCCGAAGACAATTACTGGACCCATATATGAAGCTGCGATAGAAACAGGAAAACAGCAGGTAATCCAACATATCAGACTGTTTGGCACAAGGTCCATAGACAGTTGAGGCAATTAACAAGAGAGGAGATAGATATGAAAAAGAGACATTTGAGAGCATTGTCATTTATTATGAGCGCAATCTTATTGGCCGGATGTACAACAACTCCTACAGTGGGAACCGGGACCCAGGAAGCGGCCCAGGCATCTGAGACCGGAACGCCGGAAGCTGCGGAAGATGGGTCCGCAGGAGGAGAAACAAAGGAGACTGAAGCAGCTGTATCACAGCAGGAGTTTCCGCCGTTAAAGGTGGCAAAGGACCGTCCTTTAAAGGTTGGATATCTGTATTCCAATCTGGAGGCGGAATCCTGTACCCGTTCTTACAATCAGATTCGGATCGAGGCGCCGCACAGGGGATGGGAGCTTACAGAGGTATATTTTAATGCTCAGAAACCGGAGGAAGCCCGGACCGGAATGCAGACACTGATTACCCAGGATGTCGATGCAGTGGTTATTTACAATATGGAAATTGTAGGTATTGCGGATTTGATTTTACAGGCCCGTCAGAATGGTATCGGCGTATATAATGTGGATAACCAGCTGGTTCCCGGCGTAGTGGCCAATTCCTGCCAGCCCAATGGTGTGGCTGCAGCTGAGTTTGCATACTACATGGGTGAGAAATATCTTTGGAATGCCAATTATGCCATCATTACCGCCCCTTCTCTTCAGGTCCACGTAGAACGAACCGATCCCATTAAGGCTATCTATGACCAGTATCCCGGCATGAAGCTTTTGGGGGAAGAATCTCTTAACCCATCAGGCAGCGAGTCCATGGGGCAGCAGTCCTATAACTTTACTAAGAGATTTATAGAGAAATATGGGAACGAACTGGATATTTTAGTTACAAGCTATGATGGAGCAGCTGTCACGGCAGATGAGGCCGCAGCTCAGGCTATTGGTGGTACAGATGTGGCCATTATTGGTGTGGATGGCGGATCTGAGACATGGTCACACATGCGTAAGGGCGGTAACTTCAAGTATTCCTACGCACAACCCACCGAGCTTTACTGTCATAAGATCTGTAACCTTGTGGAAGAACTTCAGGTACAGGGACTTAAACCCGGTGACGAAGGATGCAGTATCACTGCCTTTGGTGAAACCATCTATTCCAACGGAAAAATTATAGATCAGGATCATGTACCTGCACCCAATCAGAGTATACATTCTGTATTTGATTTTTATGGGGGTGACCCTGAAGATCCGGAAGCATGGTACAACTGGAATGACGGACCTGGAATTTATATGATTGCAGATAAATAATAGGAGATAGCGACGGTTAGATGCCGGGAGGAATTCCTCCCGGCATGATAACAGGCCACTGCACTAAGCAGTCAAAAGACAGCTGCTCAGTGCTTACAGCGAGGAGGAGGGAAACACTTTGGCAGGCAATACAGATATAGTATTGGAAACAAGAGGGCTTTATAAAGCGTTTCCCGGCACGATTGCGACAAATAATGTAAGCTTTGATGTACACAGACAAGAAGTACATGCAATCATCGGGGAAAATGGTGCAGGAAAAAGCACACTATGCAAGCTGCTGACAGGGCTATACCAGCCGGATCGGGGAGATATTATCTTCATGGGGAATAAGGTTAGTTACAGGACTACAACAGAGGCCATGGCAGCGGGCATTAATATGGTATATCAGGAGAGAAACCTTATCCCCCATCTTACAGGTGCGCAGAATATCATGCTGGGAAATGAGATTACCAAAATGGGTGTCATCCTGGATGAAAGGGAGATACGGGCCACTGCTTATAAAATCAGAGATGAATTAGGTATTGATATTCCTCTGGATATGCCGGTAGGGCATCTCAGCGCGGGCGTGCAGCAGTCTATCGAAATAGTGAGGGCATTTTCTACGAATCCCAAGCTTCTGATTTTGGATGAACCTACAGCCTCTTTGGGAGAGAAGGAAATAAAGCCGTTTTTAAATTTTATAACAAAGATAAAAAAGTCCATGGATATATCCATCATATTTATTTCCCATAAATTAGACGAAGTATTTCAGGTGGCGGACAGGATTACTGTCTTTACAGAAGGCGTAAAGGTAATGACAGTCAGGAAGGATGAGACTACAAAAGAAGAATGTATACGTGCAATGCTTAAGAATGGAAATGTAGAGCCGATTGAAATTAAAGATAAGCCGCAGGATTGTAAAACCATACTCAGGGTAGGGGACTGTACATACGATGGCGCAAAACATCATTTAAATTTCCGGGTTGATTCAGGTGAAGTAGTGGGATTTTATGGGTTGGTAGGTTCTGGAAGAACTGAATGTGCCAACGCAATTTTTGGTATTAGTCCCATGGAGTCTGGTGATGTGGAGCTGCATGGTAAAAAAGTTGAAAATATAACGACTCATGGGATGATTAGAAAAGGACTAATCATGACGCCTGAGGCTAGGGCCCATGGTATGTTTAAAACCTACAGTCTGATTGATAACATTGAGATTCTTTTTTTGAACAAATTTTCAAATAAGTTTGGAATTGTCAATGATAAAAGTGCTTATGAGTTTTCCAGCAGAGTCCTGGAAGCCAACGGAGTGAGATATTCCAGTAAAGATCAGATGATAAGTCAGTTGAGTGGGGGTAATATACAAAAGATTATAATTGGACGTTCCATTGCAGTTGAGAATTGTTCCTTGATTATTTTAGATGAGCCTACAAATGGTTTGGATTTGGGTGCGAAACATGATGTATATCTGAAAGCCAGGGATTTGGCAGAAAAACATCAGAAAGGGGTTATTTTCATCACCTCTGAAATAGACGAGCTGTTCAGTGTATGTAACCGGGTCTACGTCTTTGCATTTGGTGATATTGTTGAAGAATTTACAAGAGACCAGTTTGACAAGCAGAAAATATTGGAGGCTGCTTTCAGAACTTCAGGAGGAAATGAAAATGGAGAATAAAAAGAAAAAATCCACAAATTCTTTTGAAAAAGCCATAATGCTGGAGGTTATGGGAAAATACTTTCTGCTGATTGCAACCATACTTGTTTCAGTTATGTTTGCAATTGCATCTCCCAGCTTCCTAAAGGTGACCAATATCCTGGATATTTTCAGGGCGGCTTCCATCATTGGCATTATGGGAATAGGACTGACTATTGTCCAGTCAACAGGTGACTTTGATTTTGCCATAGGTGCAGAGGCGACCGTAGGGGCCTGCGCCATAGCTAAGATCATGGTCGAATTAATACCGAATTTTTATATTGCATTTCTGCTTACCATGATAGTGGTGGCCTGTATCGGTCTGTTTAATTCATACATAGTAATTAACATAGGAATGCAGGCATTTGTTGCTACATTTGGCGTATCTACTTTGATGGTAGGAATATGTAAATTTCTTACAGGCGGCGGACAATATTACTCTACCAGCTGGCCTTCAGGGTTTTCTATCCTGGGACAGGGATTTGTATTGGGAATCATCCCGGTTTCAGTTATATTGTTAGCTTTATGCACAATCATAGCCTTTGTATTTATGGAAAAGACTAAAACCGGCCGTTACATCTATGCAGTAGGGGCCAACCCTGTGGCAGCACAGCATGTGGGAATTAATATAAGACGTAACCGCAGGATTGCATTTGTGGTATGTTCGATGTTTGCAGGCTTTGCGGGTATCATTCAGGCATCCATGCTGAGCAATGTGACTCCTTCTATGGGAGATTCCAACTTTTTGCCGGCTATGAGTACATGTATGCTGGGAGCGACCTTTTTAAGGCCTGGAGTATTTAACATACTGGGCACCATATTGGGTTCCATTCTTCTGGCAGTAATATCCAATGGACTGACTATGGTTGGCGCGTCCTTTTTCCTCAAGGATATTATCCAGGGTGCAGTGTTAATTTTTGCAGTTGGATTTGTGGCAGTTATCAGACATAAGCGTTAATTTGAGAAGGAGACCAATAGAATGAACAAAAAGAGAGTATTGATAATACAGGATTTTTCCATGGACGAGGAGGCAGTTAGAAAATATGATTTTCTGAAGGAATATGATGTGGAGCTTGATGTAGTTCAGGATGCCCACGATATCAGCAAGGATGAATTTATGAACCGTTTTCTGACATTTGAGACAAAAGGGCCGGATGCTCTTCCTGTTAATGAAGAAATGGTACGCAAAATGAAGGATGCGGATATTGTAATCAGCCATTTTTCCCCTATCAGCACAAAGGCAATTGAGGAGGCCCGGCATCTGGAAACTATATGTGTTCTACGAAGCGGTGTGGAAAATGTCAATCTGCAATCAGCTTCTAAAAAAGGTGTGAAGGTGTCCAATGCGCCAGGAAGACTGGCAGTTGTGGTATCTGAATTCACGGTAGGCATGATATGCGCGGAGACAAAGAATATTGCCAGGTCCCATGCAAATATGATGAAGGGAATTTGGGAAAATCGTTATTATAATTCAGACTATGCCACAACATTGGGCAAACGGAATATTGGGCTGGTTGGTTATGGAACCATTGGAACCAGGGTGGCTAAAATGATGGCAGGTTTTGGAGCAAATATCCTGGTTTACGATCCCTATACTCCGGATGATAAAATAAGAGCCGATGGTTATATTCCCATGGAACTAAATGAGTTATGCCAACAGTCTGATGTAATATCAATCCATTACCGTCTTACTCCGGAAACCAAGAATATGATTGGGAGAGAACAGTTTGCAAGGATGAAACCTCATGCATTTTTAATTAACACGGCAAGGGCCGGTCTTGTGGATGAGTCCTGCCTTCTGGATGCTCTTGAAAATCACAAAATCGGCGGAGCAGCGTTGGATGTGTTCCATGAGGAACCGTTAGGCCCGGACAGTCCATATCTGAAAATGGATAATGTTACACTTACACCCCATATTGCAGGAACAGCATCTAATTCCGATGAACTGACATTTGATATTATGGAACACACATTAAGGCACTATTTTACGACCGGGCAGTGGCTTCACGTGGTGAATTAGAGGGGGGATAAAATGAAACGGGATTCAATTCTGGTAGTTGATTTCGGCACTTCCAATGTTCATGTAAACGTAGTACATGTCCGGGACGGTCAGATACTGTATTCCAAATCCCGCAAATACCCAATGCTTTCCCCAAAGGATGGGTATACGGAAATTAATCCCCATGAATTGTGGCAGGCTTCTGTACAGTGTGTTAAGGAGGTCCTGGACATTATGGAAAATGTAGAGCTTCATGCCATTACATTTTCTTACTTTGGGGATAATATTATGCTGGCAGACAGCCATGGAGCACCACTAACCAATATTATCCTGGCATTTGATGTGAGAGGTACTGAAGAGGCGTTGGGGGAATTTGGAAGCCGCTTTACGGATGAAGAATTTATTGGCATCACCGGCGGAACCTGCGTTACATTTTGCACGGGACCAAAGTTGCTATGGTTTAAAAAGCATAAGCCTGAATTGTTTGAGAAAACATCTTATTTTTATACGAATCAACAATGGATAAACCAGAATTTGGGATTAAAACCACTGAATGATTATACCATGGCCTGCCGTAAAATGATGTTTGATATCAAGAGTAAAGAATGGTCAAAACCGATTCTTTCCTTCCTGGGTATTAAGGCAGAGCAATTGGGGGAGGTGGTCCCATCAACTGAAATTATCGGCCATATTGATAAGTACGGTGAAATAGCGCTGCCATTTACGCTTCCCGTTATAGTTGGCAGTCATGATTGTGACTGCGGTATGTACGGTGCAGGCGCAGGTATTCCGGATTCTGGAATAATTGGTGATATAACGGGTACATATGACCATCTGGGCTTTATAGAGCAGGGATTTGTAAATGCAGGTACAGAGAACCTGGAAGCTGAAATATTTTCATATTGTGGTCCGCTTATAGATACCAGTGTATGTCTGGGGGCGTTTCCTACATCAGGGGCTGTTCTGGAATGGTTTATGAGAGAAATATTAGATGACTGCTCTCCGGCAGCATATGACATGATGTGGAAACACGCTGAATTCAGAGGAGACAGTTCCCTTATGTTCAATCCGCATTTTTCCGGGAACCTGGGCGGAATATACGGACTGGGCCTGACAAAGACAAAAGAGGATCTATTTGAATCCATGATTGAGTCCCTTACCTTTGAATCCAGACGAATATTGGAGGGATGTAAGAAAATAAAGAAGGGGAGTTGCGATAAAGTGTGGGTGGGCGGAGGCGCTGCCCGTTCTGAAAAGTGGATGCAGCTGAGAGCGGATATTTGGGGATGCAGGGTGGAACGAATGCAGAATATAGAGGTATCATCTGTTGGGGCAGCATTGCTGGCAGCAGTAAAAGTGGAGTTGTATCAGGATATTAAATCAGCAGCCCGAAGCATGCTGCATATACGGGATTCCTATGAGCCTTCAAAGGATATCAGTGACAGGTATGAGCTAAAATACAGACAATATCTGGAACTGGTCAGCAATGGTATTAAGACAGGGGGAGGTTCAGCATGAAAAAATCGGGAATCATCAATGCGGAGTTAATGAAAGCACTTACTCTGGCAAGGCATGGACATATGATTACCATATGTGATGCAGGTTTTCCTATACCAAAAGGAGAAGATATAATTGATTTATCATTAACTGCAGGTATTCCGTCTTTCTTTGACACATTGAAAGCGGTTCTAAATGAGATAATTGTTGAAAAATTCATTGTGGTTGACCATATGGAAATTTACAATCCGCAGGGTTTACAACAGGTTCAAAAAATGATGATAAAGCAGGAACAGGAAAATCTGGATTTTGAGTTGTTCATAGAACGGTCGCGTCAATCCCTTGTTTTCATCAGGACTGGGGAACTGATGCCGGATTCTAATATCATACTTGTCTCTGCTTCAGGAGTAGCAGAAGTCTGTACACCACTGAATGTGAATTTTTAGGGAGAGAGTTTCTATGATAACAAAAAAAATGTTCAGTACAATTAATGAAATACAGCAGATTCAGCGTCTGGCCAGTGTATGCCCGGAACCTGTGGGTATTCATTCAGAAGATGGCAGTATTATAATTGATGCTAAAAGCTACATAGGTATGTACGCCATTGATTTTAGACGGCCCGTATGCATTGTAACAGAATCTAAGGAGTTCCATGAAGCCATAAGGGATATAGGAAAGACCATAACAGATTGAAATGGAGGAGAATAATATGAGGTATAAACATGTTGGGAATGCAGGCATTGACATTTCAGCGCTGGCAGTCGGAACCTGGGCTATCGGCGGACAACAGTGGGGGGATGTAAATGAAAAAGATTCCATAGACGCCATACGCGCTATGATTGATGGAGGTGTCAATCTGGTGGATACGGCTCCCATTTATGGCAATGGACATTCCGAGGAAGTTGTGGGAAAGGCGTTGGAGAATGGATACCGGGAGAAGGTGTTTCTGGCAACTAAATTTAGTATAAGCAATGATGAAAATGGAGCTGTCATTAACAATGGATCTTATGAAAACGCCATATGGGAATGTGAACAGTCATTGAAACGCCTGAACACGGATCATATTGACATATATATTATGCATTGGCCGGATCCGGCCACGCCTGTTGAAGTAACTATGAAGGCATTGGCGGATTTAAAGAAAAGTGGAAAAATACGATTTATTGGTGTTTCTAACTTTGACAGAAATCTAATTGAAGAAGCCCAAAAGGTAGTCAGGATTGATTTCCTCCAGCCGCCTTACAGTATGGTGGAAGAAAGCCAGAAGGAACTGCTGGCTTGGTGTGAGACACAGGGAATCGGAACCATGACATATGGATCTTTGGGGGCTGGTATTCTGACCGGAGCGATACGTGAACTTCCTGATTGGGATGAGAAGGACTTCAGATACACATTCTACGATTACTTTAAAAACCCTAAGTTCTCTAAAATCATGGAACTTCTGAAGGTAATGGACAAGATAGCTCAGGTCAGGAACAAACCCTTAGCTCAGATTGCAATTAATTGGAGTACGCAAAAGAGTTACGTTTCCACCGCTATCTGTGGGGTACGCGACCCGCAGCAGGCATATGAAAATTGTGCCACATTTGATTGGGAGCTTACAGGGGAGGAGATGGAGTTGATTGACAGTGAGATTGAGAGGCTGCAGATGAACTAGCTGCGTTGGAAACAAAAGCACAGAGTGGAAGATAAGAGACAAATAAAAGCGGCTGGTCCAGTGGAAAAAACCACAGATGGACCAGCCATTTTTTATCAGTGTTTTACAGCCTCTTAGCAACAGCCTTAATAAAGTCCCCGCTGTTAAGTACAACTGGATTTGGAATGGTGGTAATCAGAGCCAGGTCTTTTGTCATCTCGCCGTTCTCAATGGTGTCAATGGTGGCCTTTTCCAGCCTATCAGCAAATTCCATCAGCTCGTTGTTGCCGTCCAGCTCGCCGCGCTTGCGCAGTGCGCCGGTCCAGGCAAAGATGGTTGCCACGGAGTTGGTGGAGGTCTCCTCGCCCTTTAAGTGCTTGTAGTAGTGGCGCTGTACGGTTCCGTGGGCGGCCTCGTATTCATAGTTGCCGTCCGGGGATACCAGGACAGAGGTCATCATGGCCAGGGAGCCGAAAGCAGAGGATATCATGTCGCTCATGACGTCTCCGTCGTAGTTCTTGCAGGCCCAGATGTAACCGCCCTCGGATTTCATGACACGGGCTACGGCGTCGTCAATCAGGGTGTAGAAATAGGTGATTCCGGCAGCTTCAAATTTTTCAGCATACTCGCTGTCGAAAATCTCCTGGAAGATATCCTTGAAGGTATGGTCATATTTTTTGGAAATGGTATCCTTTGTGGCGAACCAGAGGTCCTGTTTTGTATCCAGGGCATAGTTGAAGCAGCTTCTGGCAAAGCTTTCAATGGATTGATTGATATTGTGCATGCCCTGTACGATGCCCGGGCAGGTGAAGTCGTGAACCAGTTCCCGGCTCTCGGAACCATCCACGGCCGTGTAAACCAGCTCCACCTTTCCCGGACCCGGTATCTTCATCTCAGAACCCTTGTAGACATCGCCGTAGGCATGTCTGGCAATGGTGATGGGTTTCTTCCAGTTCTTAACACATGGTTCGATTCCCTTTACTACAATAGGGGCGCGGAACACGGTACCGTCCAGGATGGCGCGGATGGTTCCGTTGGGGCTCTTCCACATTTCCTTCAGGTGGTATTCCTCCACGCGGGCGGCGTTGGGGGTGATGGTGGCACATTTAACAGCCACGCCGTACTTTTTGGTGGCATTGGCGGAATCAACGGTTACCTGGTCGTTGGTCTCATCCCTGTATTCCAGTCCAAGGTCATAGTACTCTGTCTTTAAATCTATGTATGGCAGCAGCAGGTCGTCTTTGATCATCTGCCAGAGAATTCGAGTCATCTCATCGCCGTCCATCTCAACAATCGGGGTGGTCATTTTAATCTTGTCCATACTGTATCCTCCTGAATTTTCGCATTATTTTATAGTATACGACGAATTGGGGTTTCGCACAAGAGAAAACTGTGCATCATCTGCCTGCAAACTGTGTATCATCCGCCTGCAAAACCATGTATTATCTGCCGGATAAAATGTAAAATCAGGCAAAGGTTTCATCCGCCGGAAACACAATTCCCACCTGCTTTCTGGCCTCGTCCATGACCTGAAGGGCCATCAGGGAATACCGGTTATGTATATTGCTGCCGGGTCCCGCTGATATCAGGCGGAGCCACTCCGCTATCTCACCGGACATGTCCGCCTTGGCAGGACCCTGGTACAGGACCTGTCTGCCGCCGGCTCTGTCATAAAAAATAAGCTGGTGTGGGTGGTCGATTCCTTCGATGGTAATGGTGCCGTTTTCACCCTGAATCTGGCTGGGAATACGGCTGCTGCTGATTTTGGAATACACCAGTTCAGCCTGCATATCTTTGTACACGCCAAGGATTGTTCCGGATCCGTCAATGCCGTTTTCCAGGAGGACGGCGTCTGTTTTGATTTTTTCCGGCATTCCAAACAGGCGCACAAGGGGATGTACGCAGTAAACGCCTATATCCATAAGCGCACCGTTGGAAAAGATGGGGTTAAATGCGTTTTCCACAATTCCGGATTTGAACTTGTCATAGCGCGAAGAATACTGGCAGAAATGGAAGCTGGCCCTGCGGATGGTTCCCAGTTTGGGAAGATGTTTTGCCAGGGCCTGGTAGCCGGGCGTAAAGATGCTGCGGATGGCTTCCAATAAAATCACGTTGTTTTGGCCGGCCAGCTGAATCAGGTGTTCCAGTTCCCTGGCATTGGAGGTAACAGGCTTTTCGCACAGAACATGCTTTCCATGGGATAATAAAAGTGCTGCCTGTTCATAGTGGAAGCTGTTTGGGCTGGCAATATAGACAGCGTCCAGGTCATCAGCGCAGGCAAAGGCATTCAGATCCGTGTATGTTGTTTCAACCCCGTATTTTGCTGCGAAGTTTCCGGCTGTTTCCTGATTTCTGGAATAGACAGCACTGTAATGAAGGCCGGGATTTTCCATTGCGGCTTCCTGGAAACGGTCCACGATAAAGTTGGTTCCTATGGTTCCATAGCGTATCATTGGCAGGTTTTCCTTTCTGTATGGCTCTGTGTCCTGTACTATTTTATCACAAACAGAGACGTAAACACAGGCTTTCATGCGAAATTAAGGTGGTAAATAAGAGGCAAATAAGGAGGGAGCCGCATTAAGTTATGCTGCTCCCTCATGATTACTGACTAACTTCTCCGGTCTTCTACCAGAAGTGTCTGGATGGTATCCGCGGAGGGATTCCAGTTTAACACATACAGGGTATAAATCCGGGATGGATTTAATGTTACCGGCGTGGTAACCAGGGTGTTTTCCGGGCGGGCGGAACGGGCCACACGCAGGGTATAGTTACCGGAGCTGAGCCGGCTGAAGCTGGCTGCATCGGCAAAGTTTACTGAGTTAAAATAGATATTGCCCAGGGAGGCATTGACTGGTCCGCTGTAATAGGCTAAATTGCAGACCCGGAAGCAGGAAGAGGTCCAGTCCGTGGGGCATGCCGTATCACGGATGGATACCAGGTCCAGACCCGTGGAGGAGTTGACAATGGCGATGGTGGCCATTCCGTCACCCACATACATGGATTTACGGAGATATACGTAACCGTTGGAGCCCATAATGGAGAATGTATGATAGCCCTGGGACAGCTGGCGGTACTGGGTCACCTCAGAAAAATCCAGTCCGGAGAAAACAGCCCGGTTATCTATATACACGGTAAATGGGTTATATCCGGTGGCGGCGTTTAACAGGCGTATTCCGCCGCGAATCCACTGGTTATTGTTGCAGAACACGCAGGGGATGGGATAATTGGGCCGTACAGGATAATTAGGGCGTACAGGATAGTCCGGACGTACCGGGTAGTCCGGGTAGTAGGGTGGCATGACGGAAAAATCAGGGTCGATTTCATCGTCAGGAGATGGAATTACTACATCGGTATCAGGATATGTGAAACCTGGATCAATCGGGTCTTCTACCTGGGTCATCTTAAGTGATGGTACAGAGTAGGGATTATTGTTATTCATATACAATGGTCCTCGGTTAATGCTTTTATGATAATATATGTCTGATATGCCGAAGGGGTACGGTAAAAAGCAAAAAAAGCCGGGAGCCATGGAGTTTGCTGCATACATGTTGCAGGGCCTGGCATGTTAATTCTGCCAGGCCCCTGTTTTACCGGCTTTCCGGTAAGGTTCTTGCGTTGGACGATGATCCTTTTAACTGCTTAAAAAAATCTCCTTTTGTATCGTTTATTTACTATAGGCTACTCTGCTTTTTGTGTAGTGTGAGTTGCATGCTGTTTTCTATATGTATCATTATCCTTTACCTGAAGTTCAGCATCTAGCTGCGCCAAACGTTTTTCTAACTCTGCCTGTCTCTCAGCGTCTCCATCAGCTTTCCTGAGCTGTTGAAGAATTTGCTTTTTTTCTTCTTTCAATTTTTTTATTTCAGCGTCTACCTTATCGGTATTGGTTGTGCATTGGGTTATCTTAGGTTCCTCTTCAGAAGGATGATAAATGCCAGATTCTGATGCTGACATTTTTCCATCGCCTTTCTCATAGGTATCAAATCTCTTGTGGTCGGGAATCCCGCTGCTTTGCGGTTTTTGAGCTTCACCCGTTTCTCTTTGTTCCAATTTCTGTGCCTCATCAGTAGTTACAGCCGGTGGCTTTGACAATGAATCTGCGGATACCGACGGATATGTAACAGGGGTAATGGTCATTTTCTTATCCTCCCCATGCATTGCTGGGTATTTTATTTCAATTTTAACCAATTACTAAAATATATCAATGAGGGTTGCCTGAGATGTCGTCTAAACTTCGTGAGATGACAAGCAGAACATTCAAGAAAAAGCAACCTCCCTGTAACTGCGTGGTTACAGCGCCGCTATATTTTTCCGCCACAGCTTCTATATTGGATAATCCGATTCCTTTTTTATACGCACCGGCATAAGGACAGCTATTTTCAACCTCCAGCATAAAAAAGTCTCCCTTCTGTTTTCCGGAGATACGGATAAAACAGCCTTTTCCACCTTGCTGCCGGCAGGCATGAATCGCATTGTCCACAGCATTTGAAAAGAGAACACATAAATCTAAGTCATCTAAATTGCAGGATGATGGTATTTTTACCGTGCATTCGACGCGAATTCCATATTGGATCGCGATGCTTAGTTTACTGCTCAGTAATGTATCTGTTACCGTGTTTCCTGTCTTACACGGGTAAGAAAACTGTTCCGGTATCCGTTCCAGTTTGTCCAAATAATCCTTTGCCTGCTGTATCTCGCCTCGCTCCAACAATCCGTTTAAGACCAGCAGATGCTGCTTCACATCATGCCGGAAGGATTGGGTCTGCTTATAACGTAAGTTGGATTCTTCGACATAATCCCGCTGTGAAGCAATTTCTTGCTCCAATAATTGACAGCGCATACGATTTGATACATCTTCTGATAATTTTTGACAGGCATACATGATACTAAACAGGCCCAAATATGCAAATAATTGTATCAACAATATCTGCCAATTATCTGCGACTGGCTTTGTGATTGTTTCGCCTTCAACGACAATCGTCATACCATACACCTGATTCAGAATATATTGTTCCACTATCACGATCAGAGAAATGGGAAGGAAAAATACCGCCGAATACTGATTAGGCAAACCGCCTCGCCATAAAAATTTTTTAAGGATTATCTGATAGATGACTGCTATAATCAGGAAAGAGAAAAAGGATTGTACTACGCCCAATACTGCCAATCCGAATTTCGCTTGAATCCAAAGCGGAGCTATTAAAAAAGTGACAGATGCACTTGTACCGCTTGCCAGATATGAAACTAATTTTGTGATCGTGGCTCCTAATAGTGACATAGTCAAAGGGATTTTTAAGAATATTACTCCCATTCCTAACAGGAGTGCAATTCTTGCGATGAGAAACAACAGCAATAAAGGCGCAGGATGTACCTTTATTTCAAGTACACTTACTAAAAGTGTCAGGCTGATATAACAGATATAGGGTACAAGTTTCTGCTTGTGTTCAGAAAACCGGAGAAAAAAATTAAATTCCATACCGGCCACAACGATATTGAAAATCACTAAGTAGAATATGTCATAAACAATCTGTGCACCATTCATAATTTATCCTCTTTCATACGGCGAAGGACAGCTTTTGAAAACTCCTGTCCGCGCAAACGGGATACGGGAATTTTTTCACCATTCGTTAAAATCGCTTGTCCATCGGCATATCCGACAACAAAATCCAGGTTGACAAAATAACTTCGGTGGCAGAGAAAAAAGCGGCTGTCAAGCTGTTGTGATAATTCCTTTATCTTTAAGGTACACTCATGTACAATGCCATTCATGTGAATTTCGATTCTGTGATTGATTGCCTCGCAGTAATATATATCTTTAAGGCGAAGAAGTCTGCAGGTGTTTCCTTTAGAAATTAATGATAGGCATTTATAATCAATATGCCGGAGATTATTACAAATCCTATCCATTGTGCGTGAAAAACGTGAATCATTTAAAGGCTTCAATAAAAAATCCGATGCTTCCACTTCAAATGCGTCATAAACATATTCATGCAGTACAGTAATAAAAATAATAGCGCTTTTTACTCCTCCCTGCCGCAATGTTTTTGCTACATCCATGCCGGACAGCCCATCCAGCCGTATGTCAAGGAAAATTATATCAAAGGTCTGTTCATGGGCAAGAAAGTCTTGTCCATTTTCAAATGGATGGACCCTATATAAAACAGACTGTTCACTAAAATATTGTTCTAATTTTTGTGTAATTTCAGAAATAATGTTTCTTTCATCATCTACTACCGCTATCTGAAGCATACTTCATTACCTCGCTAATGCTTATAACATACCAGTAAAATAAAAAATTCGCAATCTTGTTTGCGCCAAATGTCAATGGGACCGGCTGAAATGTACTTGTTTACTATGTCAAAATAATTTTTGCGTTGGCAGGGTTAAGCAAACTGAATTTTAGTGAGTAAGGATACAATTCTATCATCAGATTTTGAAAGGATCACCAAAACAAAAAAGCCGAAAACCCAGTAAAACCAGGCTTTCGGCTCTGTATCCAGTGTTCCTGAGCGGATTCGAACCGCTGGCCTTCCGCTTAGGAGGCGGACGCTCTATCCTGCTGAGCTACAGAAACACAAATATAAGGCGGGCCGTATGATACTCATGCGGTCCGCCTTATATAATAACCTAAGTGGTAAAAAAAATCAAGTCCTATTTTCAAATAAACATCCCGTAGAAAGACCCCGTTAAAACAGCACCGTACCCTGCATCCACACCTGTCCCTTAAAGCGCCGTCCTATCCGTGGCTCGCCTAACAGGTCCTGTTTGTTGATGGCCACATGGAATACCATGTCGTTGCAGTCCAGCTTCAGGTTATATATTTCTTCCTTGGTAATCCGGTTGGCGCTGGTGCTGATTTCCGTGATTTCACCTATGACGGAGTACTGGTCGCACTCTATGCCGCAGGGCATGAAACATGTCTCTATGATGGAGTACACATCTTCATGGGCAATCCGTCTGGATACCATGGAATAGAGGTCGATGTCCTCTATGGTCAGTGTCTCGATGGCGTCCTCGTCGCCGTGTTTGGCGGCTTCCAGGAGACTGCTGCGTTTTTTGGCAGCCTGCCGGGAATCCTCGGCCTGTTTTTCCGTCTTATTGACAGGCAGCAGCACCTTACCCTGGACTGCCAGTCCTGTAAGGGCGGCTCCCTTTGGCTGGACAGGCTGGCGGGCGCTGCGGCGCATCCTGTACTCCATGGAATTTTCCATGTAGAAGATCAGGGATATGCCCACCCTGTATTCATCAAGAAGGCCTGCATAAGTTTCACGCTCCGTGTGGCGCTGGATGGAACATTCCGCCTCAGAACTTACATCCGGGTTCTTGACATAGGGAAAGTAATACTCGCGGCTGAATGTTCCTTTGGGGCTCATCTCGCCTATCATGGCAACTCCCATGCCGGGGGCCACTTCCGTGCGCAGTTCACAGAACCTGCTGCCTTCCTGTTCCGCCAGGCGGCCGGTCATCTCCGCTTCTTTTGCCAGGCGCTTTAAAAGCTTCGCCATATCCTGTTTTTTCTGGTACATACTGAATCCTACTGTCCGCATAAACTTATGCATCTTGTCACCTTCTTTCACTTAAGATTTTGCTCACCTAAAACCGTACTCATACAAGAATGAGGCCAAAGGAACCCCTTCGCCTCATCACCTTTGCTCATTATATACTACTTCATAGGAGATTACCAGTATTTTTTCTAAATAAACCGTAAAATATTCGTGAAAATAAGTTTGGAAAATAGGGCGAAAAATGCGATTGATGTGTTAAAATTTAAACACTTTTTAGCTATTGACTGAAAATCGCGCCTGTGTTAGTATGGGATTAGCACAAGGCAAGCCGGTGGGATTTGCGTTTGCGGACAATTTTATATCATCGGAAGATGGATTCGGGAGAGACTGACCAAAATGTATGAAAGATAAAGAATACGCTTGATACAGCGTATCTGTGTATTATCAGCATACAGAACACAGCGCCGAAGGGGAAGCGGAAAACTCTCAGGCAAAAGGACCGGATACCGGACGATACTCTGGAGAGCATAGCACCGAAGAAGCCAAATCTTTCAGGTCCAAGGACAGAGCGCATGAACATCTTTTGTTCGTGCGCTTTCATAGTCTAATATTGTTAAGGACCAGACAATTTCATGAAGGAGGTAGTGATTATGGGAACAGAAACAGCAGGGGAGGGTTTGTTAAAAACACCTCTCTACGACACTCACGTAACGTATAAGGGCAAGATCGTACCTTTTGCAGGGTATCTTCTGCCGGTACAGTACGAAACAGGCGTTATCGAGGAACACATGGCAGTGCGTACCAAATGCGGTCTTTTTGACGTGTCACACATGGGGGAAGTGATTTGCAAAGGACCGGACGCCCTTAAGAATCTGAACATGCTCCTGACCAATGACTATACGGTCATGGCGGAGGGCCAGGCCAGATACAGCCCCATGTGCAATGAACAGGGAGGCGTGGTGGATGACCTGATTGTGTATAAGGTCAGGGATGACTGCTATTTTATCGTGGTGAACGCTGCCAACAAGGATAAGGACTATGCGTGGATGAAGGCCCACCAGTCAGGGGATGTTGTGTTTGATGATATTTCCTCCCAGGTGGCACAGCTTGCCCTGCAGGGACCAAAGGCAATGGATGTGCTTAAGAAGGTGGCGAAGGAAGAAGATATTCCTGAAAAATACTATACCTGCCTGTTTGACCGCATGGTGGGCGGCATGAAATGCATCATTTCCAAAACTGGTTATACCGGAGAGGACGGAGTGGAGATTTATCTGGCTCCGGAGGATGCGCCTAAGATGTGGGAACTGCTCATGGAGGCCGGAAAGGATGAGGGCCTGATTCCGTGTGGTTTGGGCGCCAGGGATACCCTGAGACTGGAAGCAGGCATGCCGCTGTACGGACATGAGATGGACGATACTATTTCTCCCAAGGAAGCCGGATTGGGAATCTTTGTGAAGATGGATAAGGATGATTTCATCGGAAAACAGGCTATCCAGGACAAGGGACCTTTGACCAGGAAGCGTGTGGGATTAAAGGTAACCGGCCGCGGCATCATCAGGGAGCACCAGCCTGTCTACATAGGAGAACAGCAGGTGGGTATGACCACCTCCGGCACACACTGCCCGTTCCTGGGATATCCGGCAGCCATGGCCCTGGTTGACATAGGGTTTAAGGATCCGGGGACAGCGCTGGAAGTGGATGTGCGCGGACGCCGCGTGGCCGCGGAGGTAGTGAAGCTGCCATTTTATAAACGGCAGTAATTTATGGGATATAATAAACAAGTTTTTAAAATATAATAAAGAACAGCATGTTCAAGGAGGTATTAAGAATGAATTTTCCAGAAGATTTAAAGTATGCAAAGTCACATGAGTGGGTAAAGACCCTGGAGGACGGCACGGTTTTAGTGGGAGTGTCTGATTATGCACAGGACGCTCTTGGGGATCTGGTATTCGTAAACCTGCCGGAAGCAGGGGACGAGGTGACAGAGGGAGAGCCGTTTGCAGATGTGGAATCCGTAAAGGCTGTATCCGATGTGTATTCACCGGTAAGCGGCACAGTGGCCGAGATCAACGAGGCACTGTTAGACGCCCCGGAATCCATCAACGAGGCGCCTTATGAGGCATGGTTCATGAAGGTGGAGAATGTAACCGGCACAGCGCAGTTAATGAGCGCGGCAGAGTATGAGGAATATGTGAAGACTCTGGATTAAGGGATTCAGGGCGGGGAAGGTATTCCATCCCATGAGAGGTGAGGTGAGATTATATGGGAAGTTATGTACCAGGTACGAAGCAGGAGCAGCAGGAGATGCTTCGTGAGATTGGATATGCCAGCTTTGAGGAGATGTTCTCCCATATACCGGATGAGGTAATGCTGAAGGAAGGGGTCAATATCCCTTCAGGACTCAGCGAGCAGGCAGTTAAGGCAAGAATGGAGGACATAGCCGGTAAGAATGTTGTGTTCCGCCATATTTTCAGGGGGGCAGGGGCTTATAACCACTACATACCTGCCATTGTTTCAAACGTGACGTCAAAAGAGGAGTTTGTCACTGCCTATACGCCTTATCAGGCGGAAATCAGCCAGGGCATCCTCCAGTCCATATTCGAGTATCAGACCATGCTCTGTGAACTCACAGGAATGGACGCCTCCAATGCATCCATATACGACGGTGCCACGGCTGCGGCGGAAGCCATTGCCATGTGTAAGGAGAGAAAGAAAACCACAGCCTATATTTCTGCGGCTGCAAACCCGGGCGTTATCGAGGTCATGAAGACATACTGCTTTGGCAGTAATACAAAGGTTGTTATGGTTCCGGAAAAAGACGGGGTAACGGATGGGGCAGCTCTGGAAGAGATGCTGAAGGCAGACCCCCAGGCCGCCTGCTTCTATGTGCAGCAGCCCAACTATTACGGCAATATAGAGGACGGGGACGCTCTGGGACGCATCGTCCATGAGGCCGGCGCCAAGTACATCATGGGCTGCAATCCCATGGCCCTGGCTGTTATGAAGACCCCGGCAGAATACGGGGCGGATATCGCTGTGGGCGACGGCCAGCCCCTTGGCATGCCTTTGGCGTTTGGAGGACCTTATCTGGGCTTTATGACAGCCACGGCAGCCATGACCAGGAAGCTGCCGGGCCGTATTGTAGGCGAGACAGCCGATCATGAGGGACGAAGGGCCTTTGTTCTTACTCTCCAGGCCCGTGAACAGCATATACGCCGTGAGAAGGCCAGCTCCAACGTGTGCTCCAACCAGGCATGGTGCGCTCTGACCGCCTCTGTATATATGACAGCCATGGGAGCAGACGGTATGGCTAAGGCAGCAGGCCAGTGCATGTCCAAGGCCCACTATCTCAGGGATGTATTAAAGGAAGCAGGGCTTGAGCCAAAGCATAACTGTGAATTCTTCCATGAGTTCGTTACCGTAAGTCCTGAGGGCGGGTGCACGGACAGCGCCCACATTTTAAGGGCATTGGAAAGCAAGGGAATCCTGGGCGGACTGCCGCTTTCCGACAGGGAAATCCTCTGGTGCGCTACGGAGATGAACACCAGGGAAGAGATGGATGAACTTGCTTCTGCTGTACGGGAGGCGCTTCACAGGGAATGCGGACAAAAGGAGGTGTGCGGTTCATGAAACTTGTATTTGAAAAAGGGTCAGCCGGGAGAAGACTGGATTTAATCAGTCCCTGTGACGTGCCACAGGTATCTTTTGAAAAAGCACATATCCGTGAGAAACAGCCCCGCCTTCCGCACATGTCGGAAAATGAAATAAGCCGCCATTATACGGAGCTGGCAAAGCGTTCCCACGGTGTCAACGACGGTTTCTATCCTCTGGGTTCCTGTACCATGAAGTACAATCCCAAGGTAAATGAGGAAGCAGCCGCTTTAAAGGGTTTTAGGGGAGTCCACCCGCTGCAGCCGGAGGCTACGGTGCAGGGTTCCATGGAAGTTTTATATCTGGCGGAGAAATATCTCTGCGAAATCACGGGCATGGATGCAATGACATTCCAGCCGGCAGCAGGCGCTCACGGTGAGTTTACGGGACTGCTTTTAATCAAGGCATACCATGTACATCATAATGACACCAAGCGTACCAAAATTATTGTTCCTGACTCTGCCCACGGAACCAATCCGGCCAGCGCGTCCATGTGCGGCTACGACGTGGTGAGCATTCCGTCCAGGGAGGACGGCTGCGTGGATCTGGAGCAGTTAAAGGCAGCGGTAGGGGAGGACACAGCCGGTCTGATGCTGACCAACCCCAATACCGTGGGATTATTTGACAAGAACATTCTGGAGATTACCAAAATCGTACATGATGCAGGCGGACTGTGCTATTATGACGGCGCCAACCTGAACGCGGTTATGGGCATTGTGCGGCCAGGTGACATGGGATTTGACGTGGTCCATCTGAACCTGCACAAGACATTCTCCACACCTCACGGAGGCGGCGGACCAGGAAGCGGTCCTGTGGGCTGCAAGGAAATCTTAAAGCCCTTTATACCTGGCGTGCGTGTGGAAAAGGAAGAGGAAACATACCACTTTGTGAAGGCGCAGGATTCCCTTGGGGATGTGAAGATGTTCTACGGCAACTTCCTGGTGGTGGTTAAGGCATTGTCCTATATCCTGACCCTTGGAAAGGAGGGCATCCCGGAGGCTGCCCGCAATGCAGTGCTGAATGCCAACTATATGAGGGTGAAGCTGTCGGATGTCTATGACATGGCCTACAACGAGACCTGCATGCATGAGTTTGTCATGAGTCTGGAGAAGATGAAGCACGACAAGGATATATCCGCCATGGATATAGCCAAGGCCCTTCTGGATTACGGCATCCATCCGCCGACCATGTACTTCCCGCTGATTGTACATGAGGCGCTGATGGTGGAGCCGACTGAGACAGAGTCCAGGGAGACACTGGATGAGGCAATCGAGGTATTCCATAAGATTTACGAGCAGGCCCTGGCAGATCCTGAGGCACTTCACAGTGCGCCCCACCTTACACCGATTGGAAGACCGGATGAGGTTACGGCGGCCCGTAAGCCGGTACTGCGCTATACATGGGAATGATGAAAATGAAATAGGACTGCCTGGACAGCCGGCATGTCCCTGGTTATGTATGAATATCCCGGATATCTGTACATGGCCGGGGAAGGGGCTGCCCAGGCAGCCTTTCTATAGAATGGAGACTGACATGATAAACAGACTTGTGTGGATGGAGACAGATAATACATACCCCTACCGGAATCTGGCCATGGAGGAATACATGACCCTTCATGTTCCCCGGGGAACCTGCATTCTGTATCTGTGGCAGAACCGCCATACGGTGGTGATAGGAAAGAACCAGAATTGCTGGAGGGAATGCAGGGTGAATTTCCTGGAACAGGAGGACGGATATTTAGTGCGCCGGCTCTCCGGCGGAGGCGCGGTGTTCCACGATCTGGGGAACCTGAATTTTACATTTATTGTGGGCGCCGGTGATTATGATGTTTCACGGCAGCTGGATGTAATACTGGAAGCCGTAAGGAGTCTGGGAATCCATGCTGAGAAGACGGGGCGCAATGATATCACGGTGGATGGACGCAAGTTCTCAGGTAACGCATTTTACAGAACAGGGGACGGCTGCTACCATCACGGGACCATACTGATACGGGCGGACAAGGAAAATATGTCGCGGTATCTGAATGTATCAAAAGAGAAGCTTGCCTCCAAAGGAGTGACCTCTGTAAAGTCCAGGGTGGCCAATTTATGCGAGTTTAAGCCGGATATCACATTGGAGGAAGTAAAATCGGCGTTGGTGGAGGCATTTTCCAAGGTTTATGGTCAGCCTGCCGTAAGGATGGAGGAAGGGGAGCTGCCTCAGCCGGACATAGATGCCAGGACAGAGAAATTTGCTTCCTGGCAGTGGAAATACGGAAGGAAAATCCCCTTTGAGTATGAAATGGAGAAACGGTTTCCATGGGGCAATATCCAGATCCAGTTTCATGTGGATGAAGGCATGATACAGGATGTGAATGTATTCTCAGACGCCATGGACCAGGAGATGATCGGGATGCTGGCTGAACAGCTTAAGGGCTGCGCCTATGCGGAGGAGGATATATGCAGGGCGGTAAAAGCCGTGGGAACGGACGCGTTTCAGGCAGGGGAATATACGGGCGCGGATGAACCGCAGTCATGCCGGATAAAAGAGGATATCATGACCCTTGTGAGGGAATCGCTGTAAACGCAGAACATAAATGGAAGAGAGGTAAGGTTTATATGGCTGACAAATTTGATTTGGTGGTGATTGGCGCGGGGCCGGGCGGATATGAGGCCGCCATTGAAGGGGTTCAAAAGGGAATGAAGGTCGCTTTGGTGGAAAACCGTGAGCTGGGAGGCACCTGCCTGAACCGGGGATGCATTCCCACCAAAACAATCATCCACACAGCAGAGCTGTACCATGAATTACAGTCAGGGCCATCCATCGGCCTGACGGTCCGGGAACCCGCGGTTGACATGGAGATGGTCCAGAAACGAAAGGATGAAGTGCTGGAACAGCTGAGAAAGGGCATTGCCTCCCTTATGAAGACCAACAAGATTTCAGTTTATTACGGTACGGGAACCATACTGGACAGGGAGCATGTAAAGGTGGCGGCGGCTGAGGATACATCAGAGGGAAAACCGGAAGGCAAACCGGAAGGTAAACCGGAGGTGAAATCAGAGGAACAACCGGGCGGACAGAAACAGGACCAGGTGGTCCTGGAAACCAGCCATATTCTCATTGCCACTGGTTCCGTTCCCGCATGCCCGCCCATACCAGGCTCATCCCTGCCGGGAGTGGTCACCAGTGACGGTCTGCTGGACAAAAAGGATATGTTTGAACATCTGATTATTATAGGCGGCGGAGTAATCGGTATGGAGTTTGCGTCTGTATACAGTTCCCTGGGCCATGGTGTGACGGTTATCGAGGCCCTGGACCGTATTCTGCCCACCATGGATAAGGAAATTGCCCAGAACCTGAAAATGATTATGAAGAAAAGAAATGTGGATATCCATACAGGGGCAAAGGTGGAGGAGATCCTTCAGACAGAGGATGGAAAAGGACTTATATGCCGCTATACGGAAAAGGACAAAACCTGCGAGGCCAGGGCGGACGGCATCCTTATCGCTACGGGACGCAGGGCTTATACAGGCGGTCTTATAACCGATGAAAGCAGCCGGGAAGTGAAGGATATGGCCATGGAACGCGGGCGTATTATCACGGATGAAAAATATGAAACCAGCGTACCGGGCATATATGCCATTGGCGATGTGACGGGCGGCATTCAGCTGGCCCATGCAGCCACTGCCCAGGGCAGAAACGCAGTGGCGCATATGGCAGGAGAGGATATGGTGATCCGTACGGATATCATTCCGTCCTGTGTGTATACCAATCCGGAAATCGGCTGCGTGGGAATCAGCGCAGATGAGGCCAAGGCCCGGGGAATGGAAGCAGTGACAAAGAAGTATATCATGTCTGCCAACGGCAAGTCCATTCTGTCCCAGCAGGAGAGGGGATTTATAAAGGTGGTGGCGGACAGCGGTTCACACCGCATCCTGGGCGCCCAGATGATGTGTGCCAGGGCCACGGATATGATCAGCCAGTTTGCGGTGGCTATGGCCAACGGGCTGACGCTGGAGGATATGGCTAAGGTTATATTCCCTCACCCCACATTCAGTGAAGGGATTCTGGAAGCTGTGAGGTAATGGAGCTTTGGCTGCGTTCCTGCTCTCTGCCTGCATTGATTTTTAAGGGATTGGGTATATAATACAGTAGGCGGACAAAATGCCGCCATAGGTAATGAAATACTCAGGAAAGGCGGGCAGGAATTTCATGTGCGGCAGATATCATTTCAGCGCGGAGTTATTAGATGAGATAAGAGATGTAACGGAGCAGAAGGACTGGAAACTGGAACTGGGAGTGCTGGACCGGGACATCCATCCGGGCGACACGGCGCCGGTTATTGTGGCAGCTTTGGAAGAGGCATCTCATGTACCGGCCCCGGCAAAGAAAGCCGGGGCAGCTTCTTACGCGGGCCGGGGCGGGAGTCTGCGGGTCTGCAGGCAGAAATGGGGATATCCCGGACCGGGCGGAAAAGGGCTGGTTTTTAATGCCAGGTCAGAGTCGGTGTTTGAAAAGAGGATGTTCCGGGACAGTGTGAGCATGCGCCGGGCAGTGGTCCCGGTTTCTTGGTTTTATGAGTGGAATAAGAATAAAGAGAAATTTACATTCACTAAGGAAGGGAGCCGGATTCTGTTCCTGGCGGGATTTTATGGCAGGTATGAGGACGGGGAACACTTCGTTATACTGACCACCCGGGCCAATGCGTCCATGTCCCCTGTCCACAGCCGTATGCCCCTGGTTCTTGAGAGGGAACAGGTCAGGGATTGGATTCTGGACAGCGCAAAGACAAAGGAACTGCTGGGCCAGGAACCGCCCCAGCTGGAAAGGGATTGTGAGTATGAGCAGCAGACCTTGTTCTGAGATGTATATGATATGAGCATATGGATGGGCTTATCTGAACTTCATTATCTGAAATTGGTTATTTGAATATGGTTATCTGAACATGAGGGCGCCTCCTTTTGACGTGAGTCTGAAAGAAGGCGCCTGCTGTTATGTTTTATGAAAGTTGGCCCAGAGCAGATAAAGCGGGGATAAGGTTTATCTGTCAGGTCTTAATAAATCCCGGTTTTCCAGCACATACTCCGCCACTGCCCGGTTGGTATCAATCCAGGCCCCATGGGACAGCATATAGCCTATAAGCTCACTGAGCATGTTTACCCGGCTGGCGCGTCCTATGAACTGTGGATGGAGGACAAAGTTAATCATCCTGCCTTCCGCTGCCAGGGAATCAAATTCGTCCTTCCAGATTTCTAACATTTCCCGGGGGGATTTCAGTTCATACCGTTCCGGAGCAGAATCCGTGTAAAAATCGTATGCGGTATCGTCAAAAATAGAATCCTTGGGAAGCTCTACCAGAGGAACCTGCCGGCCGTCTATGGTATGGATAAAGGGGCCGTCGGAGTCCCTCCAATTGGAACTGTATAGGTAGCCGTGCTCCAGAAACAGTCTCAGGCTGTAATCGTGTATCACGCCCCCCGGTCCGCGGTGTCCTGCCATGGACTGTCCGGTCAGATCCTTTATAATGGTCTCGCAGCGGGTCATGGTGGCATCTTCCTCCTCATAGGAAGTGGCGGTGGATTCCTCATGGAGGTATCCGTGAAATCCGATTTCATGGCCCCTGCGGCTGATTTCCTTTACCACCAGGGGATAATGTTCAGCAATAACGCCGGGAATGAAAAAGGTTGCCTTTACCCCATACACATCCAGCATGTCCAGGATTCTGGGTACGCCCTGCTTGGGGCCGTATGCGCCCCGGGATAAGTTGGTTATATGGTCATGGTTGCCGTCGCCTCTGGTGGTCCACATGGTCTCTGCGTCCAGGTCAAATGCCATCATGACAGCGATACGCTTGTTGTCAGGCCAGGTCATCATAGGGCAGCACCTCCTTTTTCAGGATTCTCCTGATGGGCTTCTGCCTGTGCCAGTACATACCGCGCCGCTTCCTCGCAGGTGGTAATCCAGGCGCCGTGGCGCTTCATATAGGCAATGAAGTTTCCCAGGGCGGCAATCCGGCTGGCGCGTCCTATCATCTGGGGATGAAGCTTCAGGATAAAGATTTTATTTCCCTCTTCCGCAAGGCCGTCGAACTCATCCTTCCAGTTTCCGAATACTTCCCGGTTGGTATACATGGAGCGCACAGCAGGGTCGCTGAAGGTGAAATAAAAATAGGTAAAGTCATCCATGGTAATATCACACGGCAGCTCCACCAGCGGAAGGACCTGCCCGTCCTTTTCCCATAGATATGCCCAGTCGCAGTCTTTCATGGAGGAACTGTACAGGTAACCGCGCTGTGCCAGCAGCTCAGGGGTAAATGGATGGATGATGCTCTCAGGACCCCTGTGACCCACGGGACGCCGTCCCGTGATGCGTTTCAGTATAGCCTCGCTTTTTTCCAGTATTTCGGTTTCTTCCTCCGCGGATATGCCGCGGACGGATTCATGCATATAGCCGTGACAGGCGATTTCATGGCCTCTGGCATGGATGGATTCCACCTGGGCAGTGTATTTTTCCGCAACGATTCCCGGTACAAAGAAGGTGGATTTAATATCATGGGTATCCAGCATATCCAGACACCGTTTCAGACCTTCGCGGGGACCGTACTGGCCCCGGGAATAATCCGTGAATCCAATGGTGGTACCTTTGGAGGCAGCCCTGGACATGCGCAGGTATTCTGCGTCAAAATCAAATGTGACCATGACAGCAATCCTGGCGCGGCCGGGCCAGGTTATGGCAGGTCCGTTTGTCCTGCCGTCTATTTCATATGACATGGTAAATTGCTCCTTTTATTCATTTCTGGTTTTCATTATAACATGGACAGGTGGTAAGTCAACCAAAGGCATGGGCCGGGTTGGATAAATCTGGTATTACAGAGTAAGAGGCAGAGTGAGAATCTGGGAAAAAAGGGTGGGAAAGGCCGCAGACAGGGGCATAAAAAAGCCCGGAATCTATTGAATCTGATGTATATTTATGCTATGATTATGCAAGTTCTTCCTTTAATAATGCCGGTCAGGCAGAGGGAAGGGGTAAGGTTTGCAGAAAGCAGACTTTTTATTTTTATATACATATAACAGAGAGGAGAATTATTATGAAAAAAATTGCACTATTGCTGTGCGCTGTTCTGACAGCAGGCGCACTCACCGCGTGTTCCGGCGGGGCAGATGCCACCACGGCCGTTTCTCAGACTGCCGCCCAGGAGGCTGCGGACAAGGACGGGGCAGGTAAGGATGCGGCGGATACCCCGGCGGCAGGCGCTGAGGAGAAGTCAGATGAAGCAGGAGAGAATTCCGCGGACACTGCCGCAGAGAATCCATTTTCCGGCAAAACCGTGAAGGTGGGCTGTTCCGCTACCTTTGTTCCTTTTGAATCCATCGAGATGGCGGCAGACGGAAGCAAGACCTATGTAGGTATGAATATTGATATTGTAAAGGCTGTTGTGGAAAAAAACGGCGGCCAGGTGGAATTTGTGGACATGCCCTTTAAGAGCCTGATGGCTGCTATCCAGGCCGGCCAGATTGATTTCTGCAGCGGCGGTATGGCGCCTACGGCAGAGAGGGAGAAAACACTGGATTTCAGCGAAATCTTCTTCTATCCCAGAAATGCCATTGTGTACAGGGCAGAGGATAATTACCCGGATTTGGATTCTCTGAAGGGTAAGAAGATTGCCTATGTGTTCGGAACCAACTACCAGCAGGTAGCGGAGAGCGTGGAAGGGGCGGAGACCGTTGGCATCCAGGGCAGCCCTGCATGTATCGAGGAAGTAAAGAGTAAGAGGGCCGACGCGTGTATCGTTGACGGCGCAGGCGCAACAGAGTTCTTAAAGAACAACGAGGGGCTTAAGCTGAGCCTTATGGATAAGGTGGATGATGACTGTTTCGCCATCGGTTTCCCCAAGGAATCCCCTTACTATGAGACATTTAACAACACACTGAAGGAAATGATGGAAAACGGAGAACTGGATGAAATTATCGCAAGCCATTTAAGCGAACAGTTTATCCTGGACTAAGGCAATGTAAAAAGGGGCTGCACATATGAAATTAGATTTTACCAGCGTTTGGCAATACTGGCCATTCCTATACCATGGAGCACTGCTCACCCTGAAGATTACGGCAATCTGCGCCGTGCTGGGGTTTTTGCTGGGCATCGTACTGGCTCTTGTTAAAATCAGCAAATATAAACCTCTCATATGGTTCGGAAGGTTTTATACATCCATTTTCAGGGGAACGCCTCTCCTGGTACAGCTGTGTATTGTCCATTTTGGACTGCCGCAGCTGCTGGGTTTCACACTGACCACCACCCAGTCCGGAATCCTTACATTTACACTGAACTCCGCAGCCTATGTCTCGGAAATATTCCGTGGAGGAATCATGGGTGTGGACAAGGGACAGTATGAGGCGTCCATGTCACTGGGGATTGGTTATGGGGACATGATGAAGGACATTATCATTCCGCAGGCTGTGAAGCACATACTTCCCAGCCTGGTAAATGAGGCCATTGCCCTGTTAAAGGAGTCTTCCATCCTGTCCTACATCGGTGCGGTGGAGCTTTTAAGGGCTGCGGACCAGATTACGGTCCTGACCTTCCGGTTCTTTGAACCCTACCTGGTCATTGCGGTTATTTACTACGTATTTGTCATGATATTGTCGGCAGTTGCCAGCCGTCTGGAAAGGTGGGTGAACAGAAGTGATAGAGTTTCGTGATGTGCATAAAAGCTTCGGTAACCTGGAAGTATTAAAGGGGATTAACCTGAATATTGAGAAGGGCCAGGTGGTTACGCTGATTGGTCCCTCCGGATCCGGTAAGTCCACCATCTTAAGATGCATCAACCTGTTAGAAAAGCCCACCAAGGGTCAGGTGTTCATAGACGGTACGGATATTACGGTTCCAAAGGCTGATATCCAGGCTGTCAGAAAGAATATCGGCATGGTGTTCCAGCATTTTAACCTGTTTCCCCATATGACGGTTATGGAAAATATGACCTATGCTCCGGTGAAGGTGAACAAGATACCAAAGGACAAGGCAGCGGAAAACGCCCTGGAGCTTCTGAAACTGGTGGGTCTGGTGGAGAAGGCGGACGCCTATCCTGGAAAGCTGTCCGGCGGCCAGAAGCAGAGAATTGCCATAGCCAGGGCCCTGGCCATGGAGCCGCAGATTATGCTGTTTGATGAACCCACCAGCGCCCTGGACCCGGAGATGGTAAAGGAGGTTCTGGAGGTCATTAAGAACCTGGCTCATACAGGCATTACCATGGCCCTGGTAACCCATGAGATGGGATTTGCCAGGGAGGTATCGGACCGCATCTGTTTTATAGATGACGGGCAGATCGTGGAGGACGCCAACCCGGATGAGTTCTTTAAGAATCCCAAGAGCGACAGGGCCAGAGGATTTTTGGAGAAGGTGCTGTAGAGAAGGCGCTGCAGAGAAAGCACGGATAAGGAAGGAGTAAGTCCTGAACGGATTGAATTTCTTCATTATGTTAAGAATACATGTGATTGTAAGGCGGACAGGATCCAAAGCCAACAGGTCAGTGAAATACACAGACAGCAGGCCGCCCGGGCATAATGCCCGGGCGGCCTGCTGTTATGTTGCATACTAAAACGCATTTTATGATTTCCCTAAATTAATCCCATCAGGCCCGGAATACCCAGCGACAGCGCCGGTATATAGGTAACGGCCATAAGCAGGAGGAACAGTACCGCAAAGTAGGGAAGCAGCGTTCTGGTCACCTGTTCAATGCTGATTTTGCTGATGCCGCAGCCCACGAACAGTACGGAACCAACAGGAGGCGTGATGTTGCCCAGGCACATATTGAAGATTAACATGACGCCGAACTGAATGTCAGTCATTCCTAAACTCTGGGCGATAGGAAGAAAGATGGGCGTAAAAATCAGGATAGCTGGTGTGATATCCATAAACATTCCCACAACCATCAGGATTATGTTCATCAGCAGCAGGATCACGTATTTGTTGGTGGAGATGGACATGATGCCCTCGCTGATGGCTGCCGGGATTCCTGAGTATGCCATGACAAAGGACATGGCGGAGGAAGCGGATATCAGGAACAGGATGATGCCGCTGGTACATGCGCTGCTTACAAGAATCTTCATGAAGGACTTCACGGTAAGGCTCTTGTAGCAGATGGAAAGAATCAGGCAGTAAAGCACGCAGATACCTGCGCCCTCAGTGGCAGTGAAGATTCCTCCCACGATACCGCCGATTACAATGATGATGAGCAGCAGGCTGGGGATGGCCTCCAATGTTACTTTTACGGCTTCCTTCATGGGGGTGCGGCCGGATACCGGATATTTATGCTTTTTGGCGTAAATGAAAGCCACCACCATGGAGCCAACGCCCATCAGGATGCCGGGAATGTATCCGGCCATGAACAGAGTGGATATGGACACGCCGCCTGCTACCGTGGAGTACACGATGAATGCGCTGGTAGGGGGGATCAGGAGTCCGGTGGGAGCCGAGGCAATGTTGACGGCCGTGGCAAAGGCAGGGTCGTAGCCCTCGTCCTTCTGGATGGGATAGATACAGCCTCCCATGGCGGATGCAGCTGCCACGGATGAACCGGACAGCGCGCCAAAGAGCATGTTGCCCACAATGTTGGCCTGGGCCAGGGAACCTGGAATCCAGCCCACAAACAGCTTGGCAAAGTTGACAAGGCGTCTGGCGATACCGCCGTTATTCATGATGTTGCCGGCCAGGATAAAGAGAGGGATGGCAAGCAGGGAGAAGCTTTCCACGCCGCTGTTCATCTTCTGCATGGTGATAAAGGTAATCTGGTCCCAGGACAGGCTGGAGACGGCAGTTACGATGGATGCGATTACGATACTGACGGAGATTGGGCAGCTGAGGAACAGCAGGATGCCAAATACCGCAAACAGAATGACTGTTGTAAGTCCGATACTCATTACTCATTCCCTCCTTCTATGGTGATTCCGGTTACATCCTCATAGATGTTGATAATCTGTGCCAGGATGATGAACAGTCCGGAGATGGGCGCCATGGCATATACCAGGCTTCTGGGAATCCCCAGCAGCGCGGAGAACACCTTCTGGGCGCTTAACGCCAGCTTGAATCCGCCGATGGTGATGACAAAGACGGCAAAGAGCAGAATCAGCACATCAATAACTGTCATCAGAATCCGGCGGCCTGCCGGGCTTAAGCTGTCACGCACCAGCACCAGGCACATGTGTTCCCTGGTGATGAAGGCATAGGCAGCTCCGATGAAACCGGTCCAAATCAGGAAGTAACGCACCAGCTCCTCGGTAAAGGCAGCCGGGCTGTTGAGCACGTAGCGTGTAAATACCTGGTACAGGACCAAAAGGGTCATAACGGACAGCAGCACAGTGGCTATGCCGGCTAAAAGACGGGTCATCCACTTTTTGATGACAGATAATATTTCATTCATGTGATTACCTCCCCTTATTCTACCGAATCAATGGTGTCAAGCAGTTCCTTCACACCCGGATACTGTGCGCAGTAATCGTCAATCATACCGCTTGTGGCCTGGCGGAACGCATCCTTGTCAACATCGTTTACGAATTCCACCCCCATCTGGGACTCTGCCTCCCGGATGGCCTCATCAATGGCGGCATCCCATGCAATCTTGTGGCTTTCCGTGGATTCGCGGGCTGCTTCCAGGATGATGTTCTGGTCCTGGGGGCTGATGGTCTTCCATACCTTGGCGCTCATGACCATTACGTCGGGAATCATGGCGTGCTGGTCTGTGGAATATACCTTGCAGATTTCGCCATGTTTGCCGGTGGTAAGTGCTGTTTCATTGTTCTCAGTGCCGTCAATAATGCCGGTCTGGAGAGAGGTATATACATCGCCGTAGGACATGGCTACCGGGATTCCGCCTAAGGCCTTCATCATATCAGTCTGGGATTTCATATCCTGTACACGGATTTTCAGCCCCTTTAAGTCAGCCGGCGTGCGGATTGCCTTGTTCTTGGTGTAAAAGGAACGGGCGCCTGAGGTGTAGTAGGTCAGGGTGACGAATCCGTCGTCAGAGGAGGAAAGGAAGAAGTCCTGCATCGGATCAGAATCCATTACATGGTAAAAGTCTTCCGTATCGTCAAAGATATAGGGAAGGCCGAAGGCATGATAGGATTCGTTGTAGGTGGCAAGGCCGGGAGCAGATACCTTGGTCATGGAAATGACACCGGCCATCAGCTGCTCCATGTTCTCGTTTTCGGAACCCAGCTGGCCGTTTGGAAGGATGCGGACCTGGATTCGTCCGTTTGTCCGTTCCTCCACCTTGTCTGCAAATTCCGTCATCGCAATATGTACCGTATGGGTTTCGCTGAGGCCGTGAGCCAGAGTAAGCACCATGGGATTTTCCGCTGAGGCCTCCGCGCTGGTCTTGGCGCCGCTCTGGGCGCACCCGGAAAGCCCCAGTACAGCCAGACTCAAAGCCGCTGCCATTGCTGCTGCAAATTTTTTCATTTTCAATATCCCCTTTCTATGTAGCGGCTTCCCCTCTGTAAGCGGGAGGAGAAGCGAATGCCTGTCTTTACATACCAATCAGGTCGAACTGTTCAAAAGATACGATCACCTGATAATCCTTCTTAGGATTAGGGTATTTAATCTGAACGGACTTAAGCCTCTGGCTGTAATACCATCCGCAGTCCGCATCCTCAAATTTTCTCCTGTGGAGGAAATGAGGAATGGTCTCGCCGTCTGCCTTAACCCAGTAAGGTGCTTTCTCACGGTGTATCATATCCAGATACAGCGTCTTTACGGCTGTCTCATAATGGCCTTCCTGATGGAAATCCAAAACAGTGCGTTCTCCGGCTGTCATGGTTATGGAGGTCTTCAGGAAGCCTCCCTTTTCATAGTCCATGGAAATGCCGTCGTCCTCATAGAGCTCAAACCGGCCGTCCCTGTCGGCCGCGCACAGGATTCGCAGGTGTTCTGCCTGCTGGGTCTTTAGGTTATCAAGCCTGTCTTCCGCCATGGGAATAATGGCTCCGCTTCTCACAAACAGGGGTATGGATCCCAGGTCCACAGGAAGCTCCACGGTGCGGCCTCCCTCATAGGCGGACCTTGTATAGAAATCGTAGAAGGTTTCGCCTTCAGGCAGGTATACCTTTCTGGAGACGGCGCCCTTTTCCACCACATTGGCCACCAGCAGGGAATCTCCCAGCATAAAGTCCACGCCCTCCTCGTAGCACTTCACATCCTCCTGGAATGCACTGCACATGGGCTCCATGATGGGAAGTCCTGTTTCATGGGCCCGCTCCATCAGTGAGTAGAGGTAGGGACTTAACTGGTAGCGCAGTCCGATAGCCTCCCGGATGTAATCCGTACAGTCGCCGTACATCCAGGGTTCTGTCACCGTGTTGTCGGTGTTGGTGGAGTGGATGGAGAAACGGGGCTGGAATATACCGTTTTGAATCCAGCGCACCATAAGCTCTGCTTCCGGCGACGGTCCGTAGAAGCCGCCGATGTCGCAGCCCTGGTTGGCTACGCCGGAAAGGCTCATGCCCAGGATGGTTGCAATGTTGTATTTTAAGGAGTCCCAGCAGGTCAGGTTGTCTCCTGCCCAGGTCTGGGCATAGCGCTGGATGCCGCAGTGGCCGGAACGGCACACGATATAAGGGCGGGTGTTGGTGAAGGTTTCGTGAATAGCCTCATCCGTGATATGGCACATGATATTGGACATGACGGACTTCAGCTGGCCGATGGTACCGCCCTTGCCCTCAAAATCACACCGGCAGTCCTTATCCACCAGGCTGTCATATTCACAGTTGTCGTTCCACACAGAGCTGGTGCCGTATTCCAGGACATTTTCCTTAAGCATTTCCTTCCAGTAAGTCCGGGTGGAGGGGTTGGTAAAGTCTGCGAACACTCCCTTGCCGCCCCACCATGTTCCGATACCGGGTTCATCGCTGCCGCTGGCCTTTATAAACATGCCTTTGGCTTTCATCTCATCCAGCCTGGGATGAATCAGGAGGATGCCCGGCTTAACGTTAGGGGACACGGTTACTCCTCTCTTTTCCATCTGAGCAAAGAATTCCCTGGGGTCCTTGAAGCGCTTTTTATTCCAGGTAAAGACGCAGCGCTTGATGCCTTTGTCCGTTTCCACGGTGCAGTAGCCGGAGGAAAGCTGGAAACCGTCAACCGGTATCTTCTCTTCCCTGGTGGTGTCGATGAAATCCAGGATAGCGTCATCGCAGTCCTTATCCAGCTCCGGATAGTACATGGAGGATCCCAGGTATCCAAGCGCATACCGGGGAAGCATGGCTGATTTGCCGGTGAGATCCGTATAGCGCTCCACGACCTGACGCACGGAGGGGCCTGCAATGAGGAAGAGGTCAATGTCGCCGCCGTCTGTCCGGTAACGGCTGTGGGGCTTCCAGTAGTTGCTCTTTTCGCGGCCCATATCAAAATCGCACTCACAGGTGTTGTGGTAGAAATACCCCACAGCCTTCCTGGTTCCGCGGTTTAATTTTATGTAAAAAGGGATATGTTTGTAAAGTGAATCGGTTTCCCTGGGGTTGTATCCCATGGCGTCTTTGGGGCTCATGCTCATGAATTTCTGGGCTTTGTTGAAGCTGCCGCTCTTCTCTCCAAAACCGTAGAAACAGTCTTCCGGTGAAATCTCACTGGTGTGAATCCGGCGGTGGTTGCTGTCCTCCATATAGGCTAAATCCACGATGTCGGCGTGAAGCAGGGTACCCTCTTTGTCATACACGCAGATGCGAAATGGCTCCTTCTCCACCACTACCTTCAGAATACGTCCCTCAATTACCGCCTCCCTGTCCCCGTCCGACAGGACTGCGTCTGCCGCTTCCACCCGTGTTCTGCGGCCCTTCAGGAAATCATCCATCCGGTCTTCCCATGCTGTCATCACAAGGCTGTAGGATTCCTCCGCGAAATCGCCGTCAAATCCGGCCCTGATACGCAGGATGGAATCTGTCAGAAAAAGAATGCGGATTTCCACACTGTTGGTCATCACTGAAAAGTAATTGTCCTTTTTGGCGACCGTGTAAGCATTCGTACAAACCTTCATAAATTGTTGCCTCCTTGTTTTATTTCAACCGGTTTTATGTTATTATCATATAGAATTAAGGCCGCCTAAACTAGACAATATTTGCAGTATTATGGTGGAAATTAAACATATCTTGCTGTATTAATTTGGAAGCGCTATGGTGTTTCCGTGTGTTTTACGTATATAAAAACATGGGAATTGGATATATGTACCAAAGAAGGGAGAAAGCGGATTGATAGACCAGGCTGGAATTATGATGGCTCAGGGAAGGAGCATTGCCGGCGAACGCATACAGGGAGTCAATGACAATATGTCAAAGTCCCATTATCATGATTATTTTGAATTATATTATCTGGAGGAAGGAGAACGGTTTCACATTATCCAGGACCGTCTCTACTGCATCCATCCGGGAGAATTCCTTATATTTTCCCCCTATGTGATGCACCACTCCTACGGCCAGGAAAATGTGCCGTTTAAGCGGCTTCTGGTGTATTTTTCCAGGGAGGAAGTGGACTCCGTGCAGCTGTTAAAGGTGCTGGAAAAGGGAACCGGGGTATATAAGCCGGACCAGCGGGAAAAGCAGGTGGTGCACCGCATGCTGGATGACCTGCTTAAGGAACAGGACGACCCTCAGGCTTATCATGAGGACTATATCCATACCCTGTTAAACATGGCCTTACTGACCATTGCCAGAAACATTCAGACACCGGTGAAGCCGGAAAAGCGCAACCGGATAACAGATGTAATCAGCTATATCCACCAGAATTACCAGGAGGATATATCCATAGACCAGCTGGCCCAGATGTCCTATGTGAGTCCCTACTACCTGTGCAGGGAGTTCAAGCGTTATACCAACAGCACCATTATCCAGTATGTGAATGTTACACGGGTCATGAATGCCCAGAGGATGTTTATGGAGACCAATAAAAATATCACGGAAATCAGCCGGGACACGGGATTCTCCAACATCACTCATTTTAACAGGGTGTTTAAGTCGGTCATGGGAATGACGCCATCGAATTTCAGGAAAATGTATAAGACGGAGGCCGGACATGGCAGAAGGACGATTTGATACGGCCCGGCCCGGCGGGAACCGGGCTGCAAAGACGCCGAAGGGGCAGCCCTGTGCGGGGATCAATATGCAGTTTTGCATCCTGTCGGCCCTGGGCATGTTTTTTGTGGTGGACGGGCATCTCAATAACAGTTATCTGGACATCGGGGGACTGGTGCCCTACTACTCCTTTCACATGCCCCTGTTTGCCTTTATCTCCGGGTATTTTTACAAAAAGGGAAGCGAGCACCGGCTGGGAGTCTATGCGAAGAAAAAAATAATCCGTCTGCTGGGGCCGTATATGGTGTACAATCTGATGTACGGCATGATTGCCCAGGGGCTCCACAGAGCCGGCTTTGCCTTTGGGGGAGATTTGAGCTTATGGAATCTGTTTGTGGAACCATTTATCACAGGACATCAGTTTGAATATAATCTGGCTGCCTGGTTTGTGCCGGCCCTGTTTCTGGTGGAAATGGCCAATGTGCTTTTACGCCGCCTTTTAAAGCGGGTGGATTCTGAATATGCAGTGTTTTTTTTGTACCTGTCCATAGGGGTATGCGGCATCCTTCTGGCATTATCCGGCCGGTATCAGGGCGGATGGCTTACGCTGGTGCGTATGATGTTCCTGCTGCCCTGTTACGGCGCAGGCACCTTGTATAAGGAGAAGCTGGAGGCAAGGGACAGGGCAGACAATGGGCTGTACTTGGGCATTATCCTGGCTGCCTGGCTGCTTCTGGCCATGTCCGGCCGCCCCCTCATCTACTCCGTGGCCTTCTGCAACGGCTTTACAGGAATCCTGCTGCCCTATGTCACGGCTGCACTGGGAATCGCGTTCTGGCTCAGGGTATCCCGCATCCTGGCCGGAGCATTTGGGGACGGCAGGTATATCAGGTATTTTGGCAGTCATACATATGCGGTGATGATGCATCACATCATGGCTCTCATGGTTCTTAAAACCCTGTTCGCGGCACTGGCAAAGTACACTGCCCTCTTTCCCGGATTCAGTTTTGAACAGTATAAGGCAGACCTCTGGTACTGCTATTTTCCCAAAGCTCTGCCTCAGTTCAGGGTGGTTTATCTTATGTGGGCCATTGTGCTGCCGCTGCTGTTCCAGTGGGTATTTGACAGGTTAAGGCTTCACTGGGGACGGGAGGCCCTGGGCCGTCCCCGTGCCGGCTTTAAAGGGTAACTGTGGTGGAGAACCAGGTTGTCAGCCGTTTCCTGATGCATCTGGTAGTAGGCGCTGCAGATGCGGCCGGCGATAACGTCCACGTTTTCTATGGATACATCCAGCACCATTACCAGGTACTGGCAGCTGCTGTACCTGGTGTACACATCTCCCATACGCAGGCTCTGTTTTATTTTCTCTCCCAGAATATCCATCTCAGTATCCCTTTTGTCCAGGGGGAGGAAACCGTTATTCCGGTCTGTCAGGGTAAACAATATGATGAAAGCCCTTTTCTTATCCCTTCTGAGGCGCCTTTCCTCCAGGCGGAAGATTTGTTTAAAGGTGTCATAATCCTGGCAGTAGGCTCCTGGCTGGGTTTCCTTTTCTTCCATTTCCCTGGCGATCAGACTCATATCGGGCTGTATGCCTGCCGGTTCCCTGGCCGGGGATATAAGGCTGTTGCCGTCCTTTAGGTTCCGAAGGCGCTTTTTTGCCATGATTTTCTGATCCGCGCAGTCAAACATATCCCGGTACCTGCTGCAGGTCCGGCTGTCTGAACTGTCTATGGTGATGGACAGCTTAATCAGGATGGAATCACCCAGCCGCACTTCCCGGAACCGCTCCTGAATCCGCAGGCATTCTCCGGCAGTCATTGATTCATCCAGAACAGAGGGAATGAAAATCACAAACTCATCTCCCCCCACACGCCCCACCAGATTGCGGCCGCTGAACATCTTTTTCAGCACATTGGCAATGGTGCACAGCAGCATATCCCCGGCAATATGGCCGTAACGGTCATTTACCTGTTTGAAATGGTCCAGATCCAGAACAATCATGGTCCCCGGCTGTTTACTGCGCAGATGGTCGTCCACCCTGCGTTCCATGGTGATGCGGTTATACAGTCCGGTCAGTCCATCCAGTTCCGCCAGGGTCTGCAGGGCACAATTTTCCTGCTCCAGCTGTTTGCGCGTCTTTTTGTAAATGTCTGTATGCTGTCTTTGTTTCATTTTACATCCCTCCAGATATCACGTTGTGCTCTGCTCTTTCAGAGCACACTCCAGAGCCCGCTGCATTTTCTGGCAGCTGACCGGCTTCATGAAGAAGTAGCTCACACACATTCTGTAGGCCTGTACTCCGAAATCCAGGTCGGAAATCCAGATAAGCCTCCTGGAGAGCGGCTGTGCACTGGCTGCGGTATCCAGGCCTCTCACGCCGTCCAGGGAAACGATGACCATGTCCCATTCCCTTCCTTCCAGGGCAGCGGCCAGTTCCATCCAGTCTTTACAGGTATTAATCTGTATTTCAAGGTATTTTTCCGAGGCCCATTTAAGAATGTAATCTATCATTAAGGATCGTTCTGACAGGTTGTCGTCACATATGATGATTTCCATGCCGTGCTCCCCCTTTCGTATATGGGTTCTTAGATTTAATTCAAACATAACGTTTTTCTGCTATATTTTCAATGGGGTGGCTTCATTTTGCAGGTTTTGGCCTGATTTTGCATTTGCCATACGGATTTGTTTTTTGTAAAATGAAATCAGGAAAGCATTTCTTGCCGGTATAGGGGAGGATTTTATGCAAGTTGCCATTATAGACGATTTAGCGGTGTGCAGACAGGATATAAAGGAATATCTGCTGCGCTATATACGTGAAAATTACCAGGGGGAGGAGCCGGAACTGGATGAGTTTGAAAGCGGGACCAGGTTCCTTGACGCCTTCCGGCCACAGGTATATGATGTGATTTTTATTGACCAGTATATGGAGGGGATGTCCGGAATGGACACGGCCAGGGAGATAAGGAAACTGGATGAGGAGGCTGCCCTTATTTTTGTTACCACCAGCAGTGACCATGCAGTGGACAGCTATGGGGTCAGAGCCAGCGGTTATCTGATAAAACCCTTTACATATGAGGCGTTTGGGGAAACCATGAGACTGGCCCGCTTGGGGAAGATAATGAACGCACGTTTCATTGCCCTGGGTGATGACAGGATATTGTTAAAGGAAATCCTCTGGTGTGACCGGGACGGCCATTATGTGCAGATCCATACGGATATGCAGGGGGTCCTGAGATACCGTGTGGCCTTTGCTTCTCTGGAGGCGGTATTGTCCGCCTATCCCCAATTTCTGCCCTGTTACAGGGGACTCATCATTAATATGGACCGCGTGAGGCGCATGGAGGAGCTGGAATTCCTTATGGATACCGGTGAACGTGTTCCGTTTCGCAAGCGGGACCATAAGGAAATCAAGAGCCGGTTTTCACAGTATATGTTCCGGCGGGCAAGGGAGGAGGATTTGTTATGATAGATATTGCCATGACATTACTGTTTCCATTTCTGGATTTTATACCCTTCGGCCTTCCCAGGTATTGGATTCACAGGGATAAATTAAAAATACGGTACAGGTATGTGGTGATGCTGCTGACAGCGGTATCCTGCGTGAACAGCGCAGCCTTCTATCTTATCAATCAGGGAGGCTATGAGGCAGCTGCCCGCTGGACTACCCTGATGCGGTACAGTTTTATGCTGTTTAATCTGATATGTTCATTTTTATTAATCAGAGAGCAGTTCCAGAAGCTTATGTTCACCTACCTGGTTTTAATGTCCTGGTCTTTCTTTGTGTTTGGCAATGCCAATTTCATTGAAAGCCGGTTTTTCTGGGACTTTTCAGACAGACACCCGTATCTCATCTATAATACGGCCAGGGTGGTCATTCTGCTTATCACCTATCCCTTTATACTCCATTTCCTGGGACATACCGTGAGGGAAGCCCTGAAGATGGAGGATAGGAAGATGTGGCAGTACATGTGGAAGATTCCGCTGTTTTCCACTTTGTTCGGTATGCTGTACTGCACGGTGCAGGATGTGTATGCCTATGCTTCCTGGCAGTTCCTGATTTCCAGGTATCTGATGCTGTTTGGAACCTGTTATGTATCCTATGTATTTTTGAGGGTTTTAGAAATATCCCGCAGAAAAACACAGCTGGAGGAGGAATTAAAGTATGCGGACAGGAGCCTTCTGGCCCAGAAAAAGCAGTATGAAACCGTATCAGCCCATATGGAGGAAATGAAAAAGGCGCGCCATGACCTGCGCCAGCATCTGGCCGTGGTTCAGTCCTACATAGAGAGGGATGACAGGGCGGGTCTGTCTGAGTATATTGAGATTTATAAGACAGAGCTGCCTCCTGATATCATAGAAATATACTGCCGCAACCAGGTGATCAATGCGTTAATTTGCTACTATGCTTCCCAGGCCCGCAGGCATAAAATCCGTTTTGAAGCCCAGGCAGATTACCCGGAGCAATGTCCTGTCTCGGATACGGAGGTGACGGTTATACTGGGCAACCTGCTGGAAAATGCGGTGGAGGCCTGTCTGCGTGAGAAGAATGGTAAATGCTCCATCCGGCTGCGGATATTCAGGAAAAACAAAAGCAGCCTGGTATTTCTGACAGACAACACCTGTTCCGGGACAGTGCGGTTTGACGCTGACGGAAAAACACCCCTTTCCTCCAAGCGGAAAGGGGTGGGAATCGGCGTATCCTCCATCCGGGAAATTGCGGACAGGTATGGAGGAGATACATTATTTGAACAAAAAGCCGGTATGTTTTATGCCTCCGTATGGCTGCAGATCCCGGAGGAGGCGGATAATTAGCCGGCCTTAGTTTGGAGCCAGGGGAATGATGACGGCGGCCACAAAATAAGCTATGATTCCGGGGCCGGAGCAGGCAAAGATGGCCCAAATAAGGCGGATGATGGTGGGGTCAATGTTAAAGTATTCTCCAATGCCTCCGCATACGCCGCAGAGCATTTTATTTATGTTTGAACGGTATAATTTCTTATCCATAGTTCTATCTCCTTTTCTGTAGGAATCTATAAGATTTGGTCAAAGTTTACAGCAATGTTTCCAACGCCGCATTCCAGTTCCATGGTGTAGGGAGCCTTGTTGTTGATGTGAGTTTCGTGTGAGAGCATGGTGTAGTGTTCAGCGCCCACATCAATGCTTCCCACACCGCACTCCACCTGGTAATTGTACCCGTCTTGGGAACCGGTCAGGTTAAGGGTCACATCTCCCACACCTGTCTCTACCTCCACGTCCCCGTTGACAGTGCCTGAAAATGTAATGGCGCCAACGCCTGTGTCAATCTCCAGTTTGGAGGTGGTGACGCCAAGAACCGTGCACTCCGCGGCGCCCATATCCAGGGACAATTTGTCAAGCCCGTATCCGGCCGGAATCAGAATCTCGATTCGGGGAGCCTCATTGCCCCGGCTGCGTCCTGATTCCCTCTTAACCTTCAGTGTGAATTCATCCATGTAGCATTGTGTGCGGTTATAGGTATCCTGTACATTGACCTGGATTTGGGAAATACCCTCTTTTTCTAAAACGCGGATTACCCCTTTGTCTATATCCACATCCAGTTTTCTGGCCTGTGCATAGGAGGGATCAGATACCGTCTTTATCTGCGAGGGGCCGCGGGAGCGGTCTGTATCATCCGGGTCATCCGGGTTATCCCAGTCATCCGAGGCATCCCAGTCATCCCAGGCATCCCAGCCATCCCAGTCATCCCAGGCATCCGCCCGGTCATCGCCCCAGCGGACCAGCCACGGCATGTGGTTGTGCCATACCCTGGAGGCCAGGCGGGACGGCAGGCTGTTTGTATATCGTCCTCCCATGGCGGCTGAGACAGCAGTGATGCCCAGACCAAGGAGAAGGAGTATCAGTCCGGTGATGGCGCATATCTTTACAAATCTCTTCATTTTATTACCTCCCTCGGTGAAGCAGGCGGCTAAGCCCATTGACGATACTTCGTATGACGAAAGGAACAAACCTTCCGTAAAACAGTACGGAAAGAGCCAGGCACAGGGCTCCGGCGCCCAGCAGGATCAATCCTGTGCCGGAGGCCATGAGTCCGTCCAGGGGATGGGAAAACATGTGGAACACACCGTAGGGAAGCATAACAATACCGCCCAGGAGCACTGCAAAGGTGGTGGCTCCAAGTGTCACCAGGACAGCTGTCAGAATGCCCAGGACTCCCGCGGCCAGACCCAGCAGACCGCCGCCAACACCAAGGAACACGGGAAAGGCCACAACGATGAGCACAGCCCATAATATGAGCTTTATCACCTTGCTGGTCCTGGGGGGAGGGGGATTGGAAGTTCCATTGTTCCCTTCTGTATAAGTCTCACCCGGCCCATGGCTAAAACTCTGCTCCTGGTTAAAGCCGCGTTCCCGGTCAAAGCTCTGTTCCCGGTCAAAGTTCTGTTCCCGGTTATAGCCCTGTTCCCTGCTGCCCCTTCCCTGGCCGCCGCTCTCCTGCTCTTCCGGCAGGTCCAGACGTTTTGCCATGGCATAGCCAGGATCACGGAACCGCTCATCCTGATATCCCTGTTCAGTGAATTCTCCGCCGCTCTCCAGATGTCCGGCTATGTCAGCACGGATGATGGCGGCAATCCGTTCAGGGCTTCCTAATTCCTGGATGACCTCTGCTTCCTTATCAGGACCGGCCTCTTCAAAGTAATCTGTATAGTATTGGACCGCATCGTCCTTGTCTTCATCCTGGATGTCCTGCAGAAGATATGCAAGCTCCTTCATAAACTCATCCCTGGTCATAGCTTCGCCTCCTTAAATATCTGGGATATCTTCTGTGAATAAGTTACCCATTCCCCCCGGTACAAATTCAGCTGTACCCTGCCTTTTTCCGTCAGCCTGTAATATCTGCGGTTCCTGCCGTCAATGGCCATATCATACACTTCCAGGCAGTCCTCCTTCTGGAGGCGTCTCAGCACCGGATATAAGGTGGACTCCGAAATATCAATGGCCTGCCGGACATCCTGGGTGATTTTATATCCATAAGTCCCTTCCGCATCCTTAGAGACAACTGCCAGCACAATAGCGTCTAAAAGCGCGGAGCCAGTGTTAAATATCATAAGCACCCCTCTGTTCTAAAAACAATATTATTAGTTGCGTCATATTATACAATATATAATATAGTTATACTATACAGCATATAGTATTATATGTCAACACAAGAAATTCAAAAGATTCTGTTATATTTTCTTAAGCCTCTTTAGAAACAATTTACCAATCTGTCAAACTTAAGACACAAATAGCCGGTATACTATAAGACATAAACAAGCAGTCAGAGCTTTTAATATAGATACCATACATAATAAGCCGGTGGGATTGGCAGAGGGCCTTTCTTACCGGCTCAACCTAATTTATGGAGTAATGATTGAAAATAAGAATGGAATCAGCTACAATGGAACAATCAAGATAAAAAGCAGGTAATAGAAATGAACGCAGGAATCATTGCCGGGCAGATGCTGGTTTTGTTTTTTATGATGTTGGCAGGTTTTATTGCCTTTAAGGCGCACATAGTCTCACAGGCCGGCTCTAAAAGCCTGTCCTCCGTTATCATTAATATCTTTAACCCATGTCTCATCATATCCGGAGTACTGAATAAGAAAATCACATACAGTCCCCGCATGGTAGCAGAGAACCTGGTTCTGGTGGCCGTGTTTTTTCTGGTACTCATTGTCCTGAGCCGTCTGTTCACAAAGATGATGAGGCTTCTGCCGGGGGAGGTAAACAGCTACCGTCTCATGATGATATTTCCCAACCTGGGGTTTATGGGAATCCCGCTGGTGCGCAGCCTGTACGGTGAGGAGGCTGTAATATTCGTGGCCTTTTATATTGTTGGTTATAATCTTCTGGTTTATTCTTACGGCATTCTTTTGGCTATGGGGACAAGGGATGATTGCGAAGACGCTGGAAAGGAAGCGGCAAAACGGGCCGGGCTTCCCTGGAAGAAGATGCTCAATATCGGAATGGGCGCCTGTATCACGGCAATTTTTATATTTGCTTTTCACATCCGGGTGCCGGAGCCGGCAGCTGATTTTGTGGACAGCATGGGAAACGCGGCAGTGCCCTTATCCATGATGACTGTGGGCATCATGGTGGCCCAGTCGGACTTAAAGTCCCTGGTAACAGACAAAAAGCAGCTTCTCTTTGCCTTTATCAGCCTTTTGGTCATACCGGCAGTCTGCATACCGTTTATGAGAATACTGCCTGTTGACAAGGTTTCTTATGGAATTTTTATTCTTTTGATTGCAATGCCGGTGGGCAGCGTGGTTATGCTGGTTGAGAAGGAATATGGCGCCACAGACGGAAGGATATCGGCCAAAAGCATTGCTTTGACCTCCATCCTGTCCGTGCTCACCATTCCTGTGATTACATATCTGGCATGACAGGAGACGGAAAAGATGGGGTGGCTGAACCATCCCGGGATGTACGGTAGATATTCATTCTGTTTCTGCGGGCAAATCCGATGACAGTCAGATTGTATTCAGCAGCCAGCTCCAGGGTAAGGTCTGTGGGTGCGGAGCGGGATACAATGACAGGTATGCCTGCCCATATGGCCTTTTCTGCAATGGGGCGCGGAATCCGGCCTGTGGTATATACGCTGGTGCCTGCAAAATCCACACGGTCCTTTAAGGCGCGGCCCACTGTTTTTTCAAAGGCGCGGCTACGGTCCAGGTCCTCTGTCATGTAAAGGACCGCATAGTCACGGCACAGCATTACGCTGTGGACATTGCCGGTTTTGCGAAACAGCTCCGAGGCGTCCAGAAGGTGCTGTGACAGAGAGAGTATGTGATCAGGACAGATGTGTAAATCCGGGAGGCGGACCATGGTGCGGTCCGTTTCCCGGATTTTCAGATCCGCCCGGTTAAGAGACGGGCAGATGCTTAAATCCATTATATCCTCAGGGGAGGAGATGACGCCTGAGGTATAAAGCCTGCCTAAGAGCATCTCCTCCAGATATTCCGGAATACAGTGAAGGACTTCTGTGCAGCGGCCGTTGATGTGGACGTTTAGGGAACATTCCGCCAGCACTTCGTCCATGGAGGGCGTTTCCCTGCCGTCTTCATACCGTATGACCGGATACTGTTTCGTGAATTCCATCATGTTTTATATTCCTTTCCATCACGCCTTTTGGATTCGGATTGCGCAGGCCTTATATTCCGGGATTCTCGCCAGGTCGTCCAGCGCAGCGTTGGTAATCCGGTTCACATTGCCGTCCGCGAAGTGGAAGGTCATGAAGGCCTCATGCGGGCTGACTTTCTGTCCCACCCGCGCGGTGCTGGTAATCCGGCCGCGTCTGGAGGACACAAGTACTTTGTCTCCATGGCTGATGCCAAGGGCCTTAGCATCCTCCTCGTTGACCTCGATATAGGATTCGCTGCAGATTTCATTCAGGCCCTCGGTCCGTTTTGTCATGGCACGGGTGTTATAGTGGTAGAGCATGCGCCCTGTGGTCAGCAGGATTGGGTACTCCTCATCCGGAAGCTCCCTGGATTCCTTGTAAACAGCGGGATAGAAATATCCAAGCCCTCTGGAGAATCTGCCCGCATGGAGTATGGGCGTACCCGGATGGTCTTTGGATGGACAGGGCCACTGCAGGCTCTCACCCGCATCCAGCCTGGCGTGGCTGATTCCGCCGTAGGACGGGGTTACGCAGGCTATCTCATCCATGACCTGGGCTGCGCTGTCATAATGGCAGGGATATCCCATCCTGCCCATAACGTCGCAGAATATCTGTATGTCATCCCTTGCCAGCCCCGCTGGTTCAACAGCCTTGCGGACCCGCTGGAGACGGCGCTCCGTGTTGGTGAAGGTGCCTTCCTTTTCAGCATAGCTGACGCCCGGAAGAACCACGTCAGCGTAGGCAGCTGTCTCTGTCATGAAAAGCTCCTGGACCACCAGGAAATCCAGGTTCTTTAATGCTTTTTCAATGTGTCCCGTATCCGGGTCAGTCACGATTGGGTCCTCGCCAAAGATATACAGTCCCTTTATGCTGCCCTTTATGGCTGCCGGAAAAACCTCGGTGGAGGTAAGGCCGGGCCTGGTATTTAATTCCACGCTCCACGCTGTCTGGAATTTGTGGATGACGTCCGGGTTAGCCACCTTCTGGTAGCCGGGGAAATCTGTTGGCAGGCATCCCATATCGCAGGCGCCCTGTACATTGTTCTGGCCCCGCAGCGGATTGATGCCGCAGCCCGGCCTGCCCAGTTTACCGGTCATCATGGCCAGGTTGGAAAGGCTCATGACGCCTTCTGTGCCGGTGGAATGCTCTGTCACGCCCAGACAGTATATGATGGGCGCCTTGCGGGCGCCTGCGTACATCCGGGCAGCCTGTATCAGGTCCTCCTGACGGATGTGGCAGATTTGGGCCACCTTCTCAGGGGGATAATCCTCTAAAATCTGTTCCAGGATTTCAAAGCCTTCTGTCCGGGAGGATATGAAATCCATATCAGCCAGGCCTTCCTTTAATATAATGTGCATCATACCGTTGGCAAAGGCCACATTAGTGCCCGGCTTTATCTGCAGGTGCAGGGCCGCGTCATTTGTCAGGTCAATTTTCCTGGGATCCACCACAATCAGTTTGGTGCCCCGCCTGACTGCGCGGCGTATCTGAGTGCCTGCTACGGGATGGGCTTCGGTTGGGTTGGAGCCTACAAGGAGAATCACATCCACATCTCCTGTAATATCCGCAATGGGATTGGTCATGGCGCCGGAACCAAGGGTCATGGCAAGACCGGTCACAGAGGCAGAGTGGCAGATACGGGCGCAGTTATCCACGTTGTTGGTGCGAAAGGCAGCGCGCATCATTTTCTGGAACACGAAATTGTCCTCGTTGGGTGCTCTTGAACAGGAGAAACCGGCGATAGCGTCATTGCCGTACTTTTTCTGAATTTCCCTGAACTGTTCTGCCATGTAATCCAGGGCTTCATCCCAGGAAGCCTGTTCAAGCTGCCCGTTCCTTCGTATGAGGGGATGGGTCAGACGGTCGCCGGAGCCCACGAATTTGTAGGAACCGAATTTGCCCTTTACACACAGCAGATTGTGGTTGGACGGCCCGTCAGCCGGTTCTGCGCCCACGATGCGGTTGTCCTTGACCAGCAGATCCATCTGGCAGCCGGTGGCGCAGTGGGGGCATGTGGTCCTGACCTTCCTGACCTCCCAGCTGCGGTACTTCTTGTGGTCCTTGGCTGACAGGGCTCCTGTGGGACAGTGGGAAACGCAGTTTCCGCAGGATTCACAGGTGGTCTCAGACCAGGGCCTGCCGTAGGCAGTGGTGATGATGGTATCAAAGCTGCGGTCCTTCAGGCTGATTACGTTTCTGCACTGCAGCTCTTCGCATATCCGTACGCAGCGCCGGCACATGATGCAGAGCTCCGGATTGTATTCAAAGAATGGACTGGACGTATCCTTTGGGGCATTTACCCGCTTTCCCCTGTCATAGCTGGTATACTCCACACCGTATTCCATACAGTAATCCTGAAGCTTGCAGGAGCCGTTCTGAGGGCAGGAGAAGCAGTGCTCCCGGTGGTTGCTCATAAGGAGGTCCAGGACAAAGCGCCTGGCTTCTATCACCTTCTCTGAGCGGGTGGAAATGACCATGCCTTCGGTGCAGTGCTCGGAACAGGCAGTGACAAGCCCTTTTTTCCGTCCGCCGTCCACTTCTACCACGCACATGCGGCAGGAGCCGTCAGGAGCCAGTTCTTTCATATAGCACAGGGTGGGTATCTGGATTCCCAGCCCGGCGGCAGCTGAAAGTATGGTGGTCTCCGGCGCCACCTCGCATGGTATATGGTCAATTTCAATATGTATCCTGGTATCCGGATCTATATGGTGAGACATGCTTTATTCCTCCCGTTTTCATGACATGCGCAGGCTCCCGCAGGGCAGGCGCCTCCGTTTATATGTGCTTCAAAGTCGCCTCTGCGGTGGCGGAGGGCAGACATCAGGGCAACATTCACAGACTGGCCCAGGCCGCAGGCCGAAAGCTGGGACACCTGCCGGGCCATGTATTCCAGGCGTTCCACATCCCCGTCCTTAGCCCTGCCTTCCACGAAATCCGTGAGGAGTTCCAGAATACGGGTCGTGCCCAGACGGCAGGGAGTGCATTTTCCGCAGGACTCATGGACAAAGAATTCAAAGACCTTCTGTATATATTCCACGATACAGACACTGTCGTCCAGGACCACAATGGCGCCGGAACCCACTGCCAGTCCCTTAGGTGCCAGGGTCTCATATGTATAGGGCGTATCCAGCTGTTCGGGAAAACCGATGGGTCCGGACTGGCCGCCCATGTGGAAAAATCCGGGTTTTCTGCCTGTAGACGTGCCCCCGCCGTATTTCTCATCCATTATCAGCTGGCGCAGGGAAATGCCAAGGCCCACCTCGAACACGCCTCTGTTTTTTACATGACCGCTTATGGATACCAGTTTGGTGCCGCCGCTTTCAGCCGTGCCGTAAGAAAGGAACTTCTGGCTGCCCTCATCAAGGATGATGGGCACGCAGCACAGCGTCTCCACATTGTTGACCAGGGTGGGTTTGCCGTACAGACCTACTTCGGCCAGATGAGGCGGTTTGATTCTGGGCCGCCCTGTTTTCCCTTCGATGGAGTTGAGCATGGCGGAATTCTCGCCGCATACATAGGCTCCCCCTCCGGAAACCACGGTGATGCTGTAATCAAAGCCCGGAACGCCCAGGATATCTTTTCCCAGGTATCCCGCATCCTCTGCATTTTGCAGGGCTGTCTCAAAAATTTTCTGTATCCTGCGGTACTCTCCGCGTATGTAGATATAACCCTGTTTAGAGCCGAATACATATCCCGCAATGAGCATGCCTTCTATGACGCTCAGGGGCGTTTCTTCCAGCAGCACCCGGTCCTTAAAGGTGCCGGGCTCTCCTTCGTCCGCATTGCATACAATATACTTTGTATCCCCTTCGATCCTGTATAAGCTTTTCCATTTCCGCCCGGCAGGATAACCGGCGCCGCCCCTGCCCTTTAGGTTGGAGCGGCTGATTTCTTCCAGGATTTCTTCTTTTTCCATGGACAGAGCCTTGCGTATGCCTGAAAATCCTCCCAGAGCTTCAAACTCAGGGACAGATACAGGGTCCATTCTGCCCACGCGTCTTAATAAAACAGATTCTTGTATTTCCATGTAAGTGTTCTCCCCCAATTATTGATTGCGTTTACCGGACCTTAAGTCAGCCAGAAGCTGACGTATTTTCCGGCGGTCCAGATTCCCGTATACCGTGTCCTTAACCTTGATGACAGGCCCTATGTCGCAGGCTCCCACACAGGGGATATAGTGGTAGGCAAAGACACCGTCCTCTGTGGTTTCGCCTATGCCCACACCCAGCTCCTCCTTCAGAATCTGCGCGATTTCCTCAGAACGGGAGAAATGGCATGGGGTGCTGTTGCATACCTTCAGCACATACCTGGCCTTTGGTTCTGTCTTTAACATGGCATAAAATGTTATGATGTCATATACCCGTGTGGGATTCATTCCCACTTCCTCTGCCACCAATGCAGCAGTTTCCTCATCAATGTAGTTGTAGCCTGAGGCGTTTTGCAGCTCATAGAGGATAGCCAGAAGGTGTTCCTTGTCCCCTCCGTTGTCCCGGATGATAGCCCTCTTTTCCTCGGCGGTCAGTTGGCTGGTGATTTCCATGCTTTATTCTCCTTATGTCCGTTTTCTGAAATAATGTGTATCCATAAAGACTAACCTAACAAATATGGGCAAAATAGTCAATAAAAGTTAAATTAATAACGCGGAATTTGTTGAAAATGCGAGGCGGACAGTGATATTAATTGACATTTTTCCAAGATATTTGTCTGTGCAGGACTGCTGCGTTCAAAATCGTTTTAAATGGAGCCTGACTATAAACTTTAACCGCAACCGTACGATAACATAAATAGAAATAAGAAACCCCAAAAACCCTATAACACCAGTGGGAGGTAAACAATGAGGATAAATTTTAATGCAATCCAGCCTAAAAACACCATTATCAATGCGGCAAGGGTAAACGCCTCCTTTGCAAAGAATAATAGCAGAACCGCAAAATCTGCCGGAACCGGGCGCAGTGACAGGGCCGATTTCTCGCCCCAGGGAAAGCTGATGAGCATGATAGAGAATCTGTCAAAGCAGAAGCAGACCATCATTGACAGAAAGAATGAACTGGTGGAGAACACCTTAAAAAACGGCGGTAAGGTGGATGACATCAAGGACCAGCTTAAAAACTACGGAAAGCAGCTGGCCGACCTGGATAAACAGATAGCAGGACTGTATGCCCAGCAGGCCAAGGCATGTGTGGAACCGGATGACAAGAAAAAGACGGACAGGACTGACCCTTATAAGACGGAGGAACAGCGCGAGGTGGAGCGTTTAAGCAGTCTGGCCAATGTATCGGACGGTATCAGGAATGCTGAGAAGATATCCGCCGTAAAGGACCGGGTTGAGGGTGAGATGCATGTGAAGGAAGCTGAGGTCAGCCAGGGCGGTGTGCATGTGGATGCCCTGGTCAGCAAAGGCATGGGCGGAGCTGCCAATGTGGCGGACATGATTGACAATGAGACGAGCGCATTAAAGCGAAAGGAGATGGAAATTGCGGCGCTGGGAGACCGGGCTTCGGCCCTTGGGGACAGCCAGGCAAAGAGCCTTGGAGACAGCATGGATGCGCTGGAGGAGAACCGGGAAGCGGATGATCCGGTAAGGGAAGACAAGGCAGAGGAGAGCCGTGAAGAAAACAAGACGGAAATCCGGGCAGAAAACAGCACAGGCATTTGGACAGAGGAAAGCGGGAATGCAAAAAATACAGGTTCCGGAAAGACGGATACCGGAACCTTAGTTTCATGATTTATAGAATGGATTTATCAGGACAGACCCTGTCCGCGGCCAACTGTAAAATATAATATGACAATAATAACCGCCGGAGCCAGGAATTTTACCAGAAAGGCCCACAGGCGTTTCCAGGCCATGCTGTGGCCTGAGGCTTCAATTTCCTTTGAGGCGTTGTCTGTTCCCCAAACCCAACCCACGAACAGACAGAAGCACAGGGCACCCAGGGGAATCATCAGATTGTCAGTGAATTTTTCCATGACAGCGTTCATGGGGAGATATTGGACGCCGTTGGTAAAATCAAACCACGGCAGCTTTATGTCCATGGCTCCCTGGGACAGCGAATAACCTGCGCTTAAGAATGACATGGGAATCACAAGGAGCAGGGTTGCTTTTAACCTGGCAAAACCGAATTCTTCCGTAAGCCATGCGATGCAGCTCTCAAGGATGCTGATGGCGCTGGTCAGGGCTGCCACGAACAGCAGGAGGAAGAAGGCAAAACCAAAGAACACGCCGCCGGGCAGACGGCTGAACACCTCAGGAAGAGCCATGAAAGCAAACCCGCCTCCCATGCCCATGGCTTCGGGACCAGCCGTAATATAAACCACAGGTACAATGGCAAGTCCGGACAGGAGGGCCACAAGGCTGTCCAAGATACAGATACAGCCGGCGCTTTTGGCCAGATTCTCTGTCCTTGGCACATAGGAGCCGTAGGTCACCATGATGCCCATTCCCACACTGAGGGAGAAGAAGGCCTGGCCCAGGGCGGCCACCACGGTTCCGCTGTTGAATTTCGCAGGGTCCACTGCCAGCATATATTTAAGGCCTTCGGCGGCTCCGTCCAGAGTTACGGCATAGACCACAATTCCGGTTAAGAGCACGAACAGGCCGGGCATTAAAAATTTACTGACCCGTTCAATTCCTTCTGATACGCCCCGCACAACCACGTAGATACACAGAAGGAGGAAGGCGGCGCCCCAGAGAAGCGGTTCTGCGGGCCGTGATATAAAATCTGCAAAATAAGCGGAAAATCTGCTGCTGTCGTTTCCAAAGGCACTGAAATCCGCCCCGGTAAGGTACACCGCAATGTATTTCATCACCCATCCTCCCACTACACTGTAGTAGGACATGATTACAAACAAGGTCAGGACCCCGATGCCCCCGGCAAAGCTCCAGCGCGGGTTCAGCCGGCGGAAAGCGCCCACTACATTTTTCTGGGTGCTGCGCCCGATGGAAAGCTCTGCCAGCATGACCGGGAATCCTACGAACAGGACAATCAGCGCATAGCAGATTAAAAACGCCCCGCCGCCTCCGGCGGCCACCTTTCCCGGAAATTTCCATATATTTCCCAGTCCCACAGCACTTCCCGCAGCGGCCAGTATAAAACCTATGTTGCTGGCCCATTGGCTTCTTTTATGTTCCATTTTCAAAATCCCTCCATTATATCCATCATATATCTGGCATATATCTACACATATCCATCAAAAATCCCGGCCATATGCCGGGAAAATAACCTTGTTTATTCTATCACAATGCCCTGGCACCGTCCATTCCTTTTTTACAAATTAATACAGTCCAGCCGGCCTCGACAGTGAATAGATTTTTTCTATCTGATTTTCTGCCTGTTCGTTTTTTTCTATACAGACTGTCTGTATATTGACTTAAGGGCCGGTGCTCATTATAATTCAACAATGGTAATTGCTGTCCTTCAGAGGAGGACAGGATAGTGATACAAAATACGATTAAGAAAGGATACGACCACAGATGAGAAAGAAAATAGTTGCCCTGTTAATGGCGCTTACCATGGTACCGGCCCTGGCAGCCTGCGGCAGCAGCAATGGCACAGGCAATAATACCACAGGCAATAATACCGCCGGGGCTCCTGCCGAATCCCAGACCAGGGAAACCACCGCAGCCCGGGAGAATGAAGTCGGGAGCCAGGGGGAGACTAAGGCAGAAACTAATGCAGAATCAAAGGCAGAAGCACCGGCTCTGTCCGGCACCATGAAGGTAGTGGCCACCAGCGAGAATTATGTAACACTGTTTGACAAATTCACAGAGGATACCGGTGTTAAGGTTGAGCTGCTGTCCATGTCCTCAGGAGAGGTGCTCTCCAAGCTCCGTGCGGAGGGCGGCACACCATCTGCCGATTTATGGTTTGGAGGCGGCATTGACGCATTCATGAGCGCGAAGGACGACGGACTGTTAGAACAGGTTACCTTTGACGCTTCTGCGGACCTGGCAGAGGACTTTAAAGACCCGGAGGGCTACTGGTATTCCAAGGGAATCACCATCGTAGGCTTTCTGCTCAACGACGGCCTTATGGAGGAGCTTAATATAGAGGCACCTGCCAGCTGGGATGATTTGTTAAAGGCAGAATATGAAGGCGAAATCATCATGTCCAACCCGGCTGTATCAGGAACCAACTATGCTGTGGTCAATGCCCTGCTTCAGGCTAAGGGTGAAGAGGGTGGCTGGTCCTATTTTGAAGGTCTGAATAAGAATATAGCTTACTATGCAAAACGCGGATCCGATCCTAAGAATAAGGTGACCACCGATGAATATGCCATCGGAATCACATACATCGACGGCACCATCGAGTCCCTGTTAGACGAGTATGATGTGTCCATCGTTTACCCGGCGGACGGTATTCCATGGGTTCCCGAGGGAGTGGCGGCATTTAAGAATGCAGAGAATACAGACGCGGCCAAGTACTTTATAGAGTGGCTGTTCAGCAGTGACGAGAATCTCCGGATGCTGGCAGAGATTGACCAGAAGAACAGCGTAAAGACCATTAAGCCGTCCCTGGAAGGACTGGACCTGGGATATGACGCAGGCATGCTGATGAAGGAGGACCTGTCCCTGTTCGGTGAAAAGCGTACGGAAATCCTGGAGCATTTTGAGGCGCTGATGGGAGATAAGGCAGCAGATGAATAGGTTTGACAGCATCCATAGAGATATGAATACAAATAAACACGGAAACATGCATGAAGACATGTATGGCAAAAGGGCATCGAAAGATGTCCTTTTTGGCATTGCAGGATATGGGGCGGATAAACTGCTGCTGGCAGTTCTGCTGGCCAGCGTTTTCCTGTTTGTGTTCTGGCCCATGCTTTGCATCCTGATACGGAGTCTGTGGGACGGAAAGGGCATAAGCTATGACGCATATGCTGCTGTCTGGAACCAGTACAGGGGAAATCTCTGGAACAGTGTGTTCGTGGGTGTCTGCGCATCCCTGCTGTGCACTGCCTTTTCCACGGCGGCAGCCCTGTTCCTGGCCACAAGACGGGGAGCTGTCAGGATGCTCTGCATGGCCCTTCTGCTGATTACCATGGTCTCCCCTCCCTTTGTCTCCTCCCTGGCCTATATACAGCTCTATGGACGCCGGGGATGGATTACGTACCGGCTGCTGGGGCTGAGCTGGGATCCCTATAACTGCTGGGGAGTTATCCTGATGCAGAGCCTTTCCTTTGTGCCTTTAAATGCCTTGTTCCTGGGGGGAATCCTGACCAAACTGGATGGAGACAGCATACGGGCAGCCAGGGATTTGGGAGCCAGCCCCAAGGCCATTTTGGGGGACATTGTACTGCCTCTTATACGGCCGGGAATCTGGGTGGCCCTGCTCCTCTCTTTTGTCCGTTCCCTGGCGGATTTTGGGACGCCGGTCATCATTGGCGGAAGGTTCAGCACTATTGCGTCAGAGATATATCTCCAGCTGGTGGGATACTCTAACCTGGAGAAGGCATCCGCCATGAATATGGTTCTGATGCTTCCCTCCATAGCTGCGTTTTTCCTCTACCGGAAACTGATGAAACGTTCGGATATGCTGACAGAGGGAAGCAGGGGGAGGCAGGAGCCCCTGGCCCTTTCACTGGGAAAATGCGGGGCGGCCGGGATTCTGGCAAACCTGGGAAGCATACTGTTCTTTTTTATGATGGCTCTGCAGTACGGATGTATATTCATATCCGGTTTCCTCAAAAGCACCAGGGGTGTGTATTCCTTTACCACCCGGTATCTGGAACAGATGGTCCGTTTTGACCTGGACACCATGGGGCGCAGCGTGGCATATGCGCTCATTGTATCCCTGGCCGGAACCCTCTTTGCCATGCTGTTCGCCTATTACATGGAGCGGAGACAGATTCCGGGCCGGAATTTTCTTGACTGTCTGGTCACGCTGCCCTATATGCTGCCGGGAACCTGCTTTGGAATCGGCTATATCCTGGCCTTTAATTCTCCGCCCTTAAAGCTGACAGGCACTGCCCTCATTGTCATCTCCAACATGCTGTTTAAACAGCTTCCAACGGCCACAAAGATATGTTCGGCCACCCTGACCCAGGTGCCCAGAGCACAGGAAAAAGCAGTGCGGGACCTGGGCGGGGGGCAGCTGTCAGTGCTGAAGACCGTAATACTGCCCGGCCTCAGACCGGCCTTTCTCAGCTGTTTTGTGTATAATTTTTCCAGCAGCATGACTACGGCCGGAGCAATCCTGTTCCTCATAGATCCGGGCCGCAAGCTGGCAGTGTTCAAACTTTTTGATGCGGTTTATACCGGAGACTACGCCCTGGCCTCTCTGATTGCCACCAGCATCATCCTGGTGGTGCTGGCAGTGGAAGGCATGGCTTATTTAATAACATGGAAGGCAGGTAAGCGACGTGTATCTTGAACTTGACCATTTGAAAAAACACTTTGACGGCAGGGAAGTGGTGCGGGATTTATCCCTTACCCTGGAACAGGGCCAGCTTCTGTGCATCCTTGGGGCGTCAGGGTGCGGGAAGACTACGACCCTCAATATGATAGGAGGCTTCCTGGAGCCGGACAGCGGACGGGTGCGGCTGGACGGTGAGGATATTACCCGTATCCCTCCGGAGCAGAGGCCTGTGACAACCGTATTCCAGTCCTACGGCCTGTTTCCACACATGACAGTGCTTCAGAATGTGATTTACGGCCTGAAATTCCGGGGAGTGAAGCGGGAGCAGGCCCGGCAGAAGGGGATGCGTTATCTTGATATGGTGGGGCTTGCAGATTATGCCTCGGCCTATATCCAGGAAATCAGCGGAGGACAGCAGCAGAGGGTGGCCCTGGCAAGGGCGCTGATTGTGGAGCCCAAGCTGTGCCTTCTGGACGAACCCTTCTGCAACCTGGACGCTGCCCTGCGCACCAGGATGCGCCATGAGCTGAAACGGCTCCAGAAAGACCTGGGGCTGACCATGGTGTTCGTCACCCACGACCAGGAGGAGGCCATTATCCTGGCAGACCGCATCGCTATCATGGACCAGGGCGAGCTGGTCCAGAATGACGCGCCCCTGGACCTTTGCCGGAGGCCGGCCAGCCCGTTTGTAGCTGAATTCATGGATCTGGAGAGCCTGGTATGGACAGAGGACGGCAGGCTGCTTAAAATTATCAAGAGATAGGAGGAACCTAAATGCTGGTTGACATGCATCTTCATGAGTGTACTTATTCATTGGACAGCAAAATAAGCCTGGAGGAAATCGTGACCACAGCGCGGGGCAGGGGGCTGGACGCTGTCTGCATCACGGACCATGACAGCATGGGACTCAGGGAATATGCGGCAGAGTATTCAGACAGGACCGGTTTTCCCATTTTTGTGGGTATTGAGTTCTTTTCCCTTCAGGGGGATATCACGGCGTGGGGGATTGAAGATTATCCCGGCTGCCGGGTGGATGCCCAGGATTTTATAAACCATGTTAATGAGGCCGGCGGTTTCTGTGTCTCCTGCCACCCTTTCCGGAACAATAACCGCGGTCTGGAGGAAAATCTCCGCGCGGTCAAAGGGCTCCACGGGGTGGAGGTGTTAAACGGCAGCACGGCCCTGGAGGCCAACCGCAGGGCATTCTCTTACTGCCGGGAATTAGGGCTTAAGACCATAGGGGCCAGTGATGCCCACACCATGGGCCAGATTGGAAAGTATGCCACATGGCTGCCGGAGAAGGTAGACTGTCTGAAGGATTTTGTGGAACAGCTTAAGACCAGGCAGGTGCGTCCGGCAGTGTGGAACGGAAGCAGCTATGATGTGGTCGATATGTTATAACAGATGCCGGTTCTTTGTGGATTGCTTTTCGGATTTTTCTAATTGCCGCTTTTTTGCTTTAAAACTTTGACTAAATGGTGTAAATGGGGTAGTATATTAAAGATGGCGTTACAGGCAGTCCTGTTTCATTTTCATGCAGGATTGCAGGCCGTCTAAATGTATGTCATAAAGGAGAAGTTATGAACAAGCAGAAAAAAACGGATTCCTCACCGGCAGCCGTGCACCAGAACGGCGGCTTTGGAAGCAGCCTGGGATTTGTGCTGGCCTGTGTGGGTTCCGCAGTGGGAATGGGCAATATCTGGATGTTTCCGTACCGTGTAGGGCAATACGGCGGCGGCGCGTTTCTGGTGCCCTATATTCTATTCATTGTATTATTCGGCCTGGTAGGGCTGTCGGCTGAGTTTGCCATTGGGCGCCGGGCCAGGACCGGAACCCTGGGCGCCTATGAATATTGTTGGAAAAAAATAGAAAAAGGCAGGCTGGGGTATTTCCTGGGCTGGATACCTCTTCTGGGTTCTTTAGGTATCGCCATTGGGTATGCCATTATTGTGGGCTGGGTGGTAAGAGCCCTGGCTGGTTCCGTAACAGGGGCTATCCTTACAGCGGATGCAGCGGCCTATTTCAGCCAGGCCACAGGTGAGTTCGGAAGTGTTCCCTGGCATGTCCTGGTGGTGGTGACAGCGGCCGGCATCCTTATGTTTGGTGCCACCAAGGGTATTGAGAAGATTAATAAGGTCCTGATGCCTTCTTTCTTTGTATTGTTTGCAATACTGGCCATCCGTGTGGCCTTTCTGCCGGGGGCGGCAGAGGGATATAAATTCCTCTTTGCCCCGGACTGGAGTGATTTATTAAAGGTGGATACCTGGGTCATGGCAATGGGACAGGCGTTTTTCTCACTGTCCATCACGGGCTCGGGAATGATTGTGTACGGCACCTATCTGGCCAAGACAGAGGATATACCCAAGGCATCCATCCGCACTGCTTTTTTTGATACGGTGGCTGCCATGATGGCTGCCCTTGCCATCATGCCTGCTGTATTTGCATTCGGCATTGAGCCAAACGCAGGCCCGCCCCTTATGTTTATCACCCTGCCTGAGATTTTCCGGCAGATGCCCATGGGAAGGCTGTTCGCAGTGATATTCTTCCTGTCCGTGGCTTTTGCGGGCATCACCAGCTTAATCAATATGTTTGAGGCCGTAAGCGAGTCATGGCAGAACCGGTTTAAGCTTCCCAGGAAAGCGGCCGTGGCTCTGTGCAGCGGCATTGCCCTGTTAGTGGGTATTTTTCTGGAGTCAGAGCCTAAGGTGGGTTCGTGGATGGATTTCATCACCATTATTGTGGTGCCCTTCGGCGCAGTGCTGGGGGCTGTATCCATTTATTATATTCTGGGATATAAGGAGATACGGGAGGAACTGGAGGAAGGCAGGAAAAAGCCTTTGGGAGAGTTCTTCGGACCTTTAGCCAGGTATGTCTATGTGCCGCTGGCCGTGATAGTGTTCATACTGGGAATTGTGTATGGCGGGATTGGATGATTGAATGTGCCTGCACCTGCAGAACACCGGCGGTATTGTATACTGACAGAAAACATGATGGAAAAAGGCGGTGGCTGGGTGAGACAAAAGACAGAGACGCTCTCGGAGCGGGTGGCCGTGAAGATACGGCAGTACATTATTGAGAATGAAATGAAGGCGGGCGATAGGCTTCCAAATGAGCTGCAGATGGCGGAATACTGCGAGGTTGGCAGAGGGACTGTCCGGGACGCGGTAAAACTGCTGCGGTTTGAAGGGTTGGTGGAGGTTGTTCAAGGCAGCGGCACCTATCTTTTGAGGCAGAAGCAAAAGCCCATTGAGATTAGCGGGGGAGAGACGCCAAATCTTTTGGGAGCATTTTTGCCGGAAGAGCTGCCAAATAAAGCGCTGGAGTTTTCAGAAGTAAGGCTGATGCTGGAACCGGATATCGCTGCCCTGGCAGCTACCAACGCGACTTATGAGGACTGCCGGAAACTGATGGAGCTGGAGGCGGAGGTGCGCTGGCAGATCCAGATGCAGGAATCCCATTATGAGAAGGATATAGAGTTCCATCTTCAGATTGCCAGGTGTTCTAAGAATGAGATTGCCTGCAAGCTGATGGAGATTGTAGTCAAGGGAATCCCTTTGTTCTGCAAGGTCACAAATGATGAGCTTGCAAATCAGACTGTGAAATTCCATCATATGATTTCGGAATCTATCGAACGGGGAGATGCCAGCGGAGCCCGTTACAGTATGATCGATCACTTAAACAGTACCCGAAGAAAGATTATTGAGGAGATTGAACAGCAGAAGACAGGAAAGTCATCGAACGACTTTTAAAAATATTGTACAATATATACAATAAATATCTGCAAATATAGAAACAAAATTCAACATATCGACAAAATATATCCGATGTGCTACACTGCATTCGTCGGATATATTTTTTTGTTTACAGAACAATTTAGAAAACGGAGGGAAATCGGTGTGTTGAAAAGAACGTATTTATTATCAGGAATTGCGGTACTGACAGCTCTTGGGCTTATGGCCTGCGGCTCGTCCGGCAGCGGACAAACAGAGGCAAAGGGAAGCGTTTCGGGGAACAGCGGGACGGAAGCTGCTGCCAATGAAGAATCTCTGAATTTCACAATGGCATTAGTGGATAATTCCCAGTCGAATTATTACAAGGGAGCAGAAAAGATTGCCGAGCTGGTGAATGAGGCCACGGAAGGAAAAATCCAGCTTACCATCCAGGCAGGCGGCGTTCTGGGTGGAGAGGCAGATACCCTGGATATGGCGATCCAGGGCGATCTGGACATCGCTACCTGCGCTAATTCGGTTTTGGCCAACTATATTCCAGAAATGTCTATTTTAGACCAGGCCTTTCTCTGGGACAGCGCAGACCAGGCTAATTACGCGGTGCAGAATGAGCTGGGAGATCTGATTTCTGCCGAGGCGGAAAAGCATGGCCTTCATGTCATTGGCTATTTAGAGTCAGGATTTCGGGATGTGTTCTCTAAGAAACCAATTCAGACCCCGGCAGATTTTAAGGGTGTAAAAATCCGGGTGATGCAGAACGAGGGACAGCTGGCGGCATTTACTGCCTTTGGGGCTAATCCGGTGGCCATCTCTGCCTCCGAGCAGTTCACAGCGCTTCAGCAGGGAACCATTGATGCATGTGAGAATGCAGTATCTAACTGCTGGATTAATAAGTATTATGAGGCAGGAGTGAATTCAATCACGAACACAAAGCACTGCTTCGTCTACATTCCGATCTGTATGAGCGACAATGCCTGGAACAAGATTCCTGAAGATATGAGAGAGCCCTTTGTCAATGCGGTGCAGGAGGGGTGCAAGGCCCAGTGGACCTACCTGAATGAGGCTAATGCAGAGGCGGTGGAAAATTTAGAGGGTGCAGGTGTGACCTTCTATGATATTGATACCGAGGCATTAAAGGCAGAGTATCAGGCGGCCCAGGAAAAGAATGGTGCTTCCTACGACGAGAAATGGGCAGCAGCTGTCGACGCAGCCAAGAGTGCGGTACAGTAGAAACAGAGGAGAGGATTCGTATGAAATTTATGAAAAAGCTTCTGTCATGCGTTACATCGGCAGAGTATGCAGTCATGGTCGCTGCTTTTGTGGCCATGGTCGCTTCCTATTTCATTTCTGTGCTGAATCGGAATTTTATCCAGGCCTCCATGCCCTGGACAGAAGAGATAGCCATATACAGTATGACCTATATGGCGCTGCTGGGAACAGAGGTGGGTCTAAGAGATGGCACCCAGGTGGCGGTGACTGCCGTGGTGGACAAACTACACGGTGTGGCCCGCAAGATTGTGGATCTTATCCGGCAGGTGATTCTGGTGGGATTTGCTTTTATCATGATTAAAGCGGGAGGGGCCCTGGTCTTAAAGCAGCTTCAAGCCGGCCAAACTACGCCTGTGATGAAGCTTCCCATGTCTCTGATGTATTTCTCGCTGGTACTGGCCTTCGGACTTATCTTCGTCATTCAGACCATTACGCTGGTACAGCAGATTGCAGAATTCGGAAAGAAAGAGGGAAACAGGACATGAATGCAGGATTGATTTTATTTTTGATTTTTATTCTTTGCCTTGTGATCGGGGTACCGGTGTCCATCTCCTTGAGTGTGGCTTCTCTGACGGCCGTGGTGTTCGGGGGCCTTCCGGCCTCCTCCACGGCTATCGCCCAAAGGATCTTTGGCGGGCTGCAGTCCAGCTCTATCATGGCCATTGCATTTTTTGTGCTGGCTGGCAATCTTATGACGAAGGGGGGGATTTCCAGGCGGATTGTAGATTTTGCGGACTGTCTGGTGGGCAACGTGAGAGGCGGTATGAGCCTGGCGCTGGTACTGGCTTGTGCATTCTTTGCTGCCCTATCTGGATCGGCCCCTGCAACGGTCATTGCCATCGGAACCATGCTCTACGGGGATATGATCAAAAAGGGCTATCCAGGGCCGCGGACCGCAGGACTTCTGGTAGTGTCCGGTGGGCTTGGGCCCATCATCCCGCCATCTATTATCATGGTGATTTACTGTACGCTGACCGGTGCCTCTGTTGGAAATATGTTCAAGCAGGGGATGATGATTGGTATTGTGATTATGCTGGTACTGATGGTGGAGGTGCTGTGGTTTGCCCATAAGGAAAAGTGGCCGAAACAGAGTGTGAAGCGCACACCCGCCGAGGTGGTGAAGGTTTTTCTGGACGCCATTCCAGCGCTGCTTACACCCATCATTATTCTGGGAGGAATCTATTCCGGTATGTTGACTGCCACGGAGAGTGCTGCGGTGGCTGTTGTATGGGCAGCTATTGCCGGAGCTTTTATCTACCGTGAGCTGAATCTGCCGGATACAATCCAAATCATCAAGGACTCCGCCAAGAGTTCTGCTATGATCCTGTTCATCATCGCTGCGTCCACAGCTTTCTCGTGGGTGTTCACAATCTCTGGCGCTTCCAAGGCCCTGGTGGATACGGTGATTGGCATGAATTTAAATGCAACAATGTTCTGCCTGGTGGTAGCAGTGATTCTTCTGATTTTCGGAACCTTTATGGAGGGGACAGCCATAGCTGTTTTGTTAGTTCCGGTATTGTGGCCTATCGCTCAGAGCATGGGCATTAATGTAGTACATTTTGGAATGATTGTGTGCATTTCCAATGTAGTGGGAACTATGACGCCTCCGGTAGCGGTGAACATCTACTCGGCGGCCACAGTGTCAAAGCTGAAGATGGGAGAGATCGCAAAGGCGGAGATTCCATTTTTGGTTGGCTATGTGGGAGTATTTTTTCTGTGTGTATTTTCAGAATGGTTTTGTACGTTTCTCACCTAAGGAGGTTTGATTATGGTACAGGGAGTTGTGACAAGGGAACGGATGGAAAAGTGGAAAATCGTTTCCCCTGAGGAATATGGATTTCATAAAGTGATCGTACCTGGCAGGGAGGACTGTCAAGTGGCGGTAATGTACCGGCTGAACCTGGCGGCAGGCCAGCGTTATGAACTGAAGCCTGGCGGCGAGGAGATGAACGGTGTATGCATTAAGGGAGAGGCTGGGCTGGAGCTGGCTGGCCATCATTATCACTGCGGCCGGCTTGACTCTTTCTACACGGCGGGAGGAAATAGTGTGGCCATCGAGGCACAGGCAGACTGTGTTTTTTACATCGGGGCCTCCGTGGATGAGGGCTATGGAACGCCGTTTTTCCGGGCTTTTAATATGCAGCTGCCGTTGGGTGAGATTCATCAGATTCACGGAAAGGGCGTGGGGCAGAGAGAGGTTTTTATGACGCTCAACCAGGAGATTCAGGCTTCCCGCCTGATTGCCGGGCTGACCTGGGGAGGCAACGGTGCCTGGACCAGTTGGCCGCCCCACCAGCATGAGGCAGACTTAGAGGAGATTTACTGCTATTTTGACATGGATGAGCCTCATTTTGGGCTGCACCTAAGCTACACCGCCCCGGGGGATGTAGACAATATCGTTGCACATCCGGTGAAGAGCGGAAGCATGGTGCTGGCACCCAGGGGTTATCATCCTACGGTGGCTTCCCCGGGGACACAGAATGCTTATTTTTGGGTATTGGCAGCCCACTCACATGAGAGCCGCAGTTACGATCTGGCGGTATTGGATCCCAAGCGGGAACAGATGAACTGAAACAAGAAAGGTGAAAAGACCATGAATCAATATCATTCCATTTATCTCCCCCAGTTTACGATAGGCGAGGATGCCTTTGGGACTTTTCCGGAGCGTATAGGAAGGGGGAGGAAAGCGGCCGTTATATGCGGTAAACAGGCATGGGAGGCTTCAAAGGATTATGTGCTTCCGTCCTTGGAGCGGGCAGAGATTATTGTGACCGGGGCAGTGGTTTACGGAAAGGACGCAACTTGGGAAAACGTGAAGCTGCTGGAGAGAGAACCGGCAGTTCAGGAGGCGGATGTAATTCTGGCCGTGGGAGGAGGCAAGTGTATTGACACGGTAAAAGTGGTGGGTGACAGACTGAGTAAGCCTGTCTACACAATACCCTCCATTGCCTCTAACTGTGCGCCCATCACGCAGATCAGCATCCTCTACCATGAGGATGGATCCTTCCGGGAGATTCTCAAGCTGAAAAATGTTCCTGTACACTGCTTTATCAACCCCAAGCTGACCCTGGCGGCACCGGTGCGTTACCTCTGGGCAGGCATCGGAGACGCTATGGCAAAGCATGTGGAGTCCGCCTGGTCTGCCAAGGCCGGGGAAGCCCTGGATTATGGCAGTGCTCTGGGAATTACAGCAGGCAGTATGTGCTTTTATCCTATGTTGGAGAAGGCGGAGAAGGCCATGGAGGATGCCGCAAAAGGAGTGATCAGCCGGGAGCTGGAGGAGACGATTTTAAATATCATTATATCCCCAGGTATTGTTTCTGTGTCTGCCCATCCGGATTACAACGGCGGTATCGCCCATGCCCTGTTTTATGGCATGACCAGCCGCAAGTGTATCGAGGAGAGGCATCTCCATGGAGAGGTGGTCGCTTATGGGATGCTGGTCAACCTCATGGTAGATCATGACTGGGAAAAGCTTAGCAGGGCCTGGCGGCTTAGCAAAGCTATTAAGCTGCCTGTCTGCTTGGGAGGTCTGGAGCTGGATTCCACCGATCCGCTGGAGGATGTGTTGAAGGTGACGATGGAGAATCAAGAGTTAAAACATACGCCGTATCCGGTAACAAAGGAGATGATACGGGAGGCTATCACGGCGTTAGAGACTTATCAGGCATAAGGAGAAAGCACAGTGGCAGTGACAATTGAGAATATCAGAGTTATCTGTACGGCACCAGAGGGGATTAACCTTCTGGCCGTGCGGGTGGACACCAATGTGCCGGGCCTTTACGGCCTGGGCTGCGGAACCTTTTCCTATCGGCATCTGGCGGTGAAGCTGGTGGTGGAAGAGTATCTGACGCCGCTTTTAAAGGGAAGAAATGCGGAAGATATAGAGGAACTATGGCAGCTGATGTATCAGAATGGATACTGGCGGGGAGGTCCCATTGAAAACAACGCGATCTCGGGAATTGATATGGCACTTTGGGATATTAAGGGAAAATTGGCTGGTATGCCTCTGTATCAGCTGTTTGGCGGCAGGGTGCGCGAGGGAGTGCCTGTCTACCGCCACGCGGATGGAAGGGATTTGGAGGAGCTGTGCGAAAATATTGAGAGGTACCGGGAACTGGGTATCCAGAATATCCGCTGCCAGTGCAGGGGATACGGAGGGGAACGTTACGGTGTGATTCCTGAAACCGCCCCCCAAGGTGCTCTGCCAGGAGTTTACCTGGATGGGGCCCGCTATGTGCGGGACACGGTAAAGCTGTTTGCGGGAATCCGGGACAAAATCGGGTATGACGTCAAGCTGATTCACGATGTCCATGAGCGGGTGGCACCGCCGGAAGCAGTGAAGCTGGCCAGGGAGCTGGAACCCTTTGACCTGCTGTTTTTAGAGGATCCGGTGTGTGCGGAGCAAACCAAGTGGCTGCGGGAAATCCGGTGCCATAGTGGGGTACCCATTGCACAAGGGGAGTTGTTCAACCGCTCTGTTGACTGGCGGGATTTGATTAGCGGGCATTTGATCGATTACATCCGGGTGCATATAAGCCAGATAGGAGGCATCACGCCTGCGCGCAAGCTCCAGATGTTTGCGGAGCAGTACGGAGTCCGGACTGCCTGGCATGGTCCTGGAGATATGTCCCCTATCGCACATGCGGCCAATGTCCATATTGATCTGGCGGCTATGAATTTCGGGGTTCAGGAGTGGTCTGGCATTGAGCCGCCCAACTTTGTGATCCAGGATTTAAAGGGTCCGAAAGGTGCGCTTTTGGAGGTGTTTCCCGGGCTTCCGGAATTTAGGGACGGCTACGTGTATCCTAACGAAAGGCCTGGTCTGGGGGTGGATATCAATGAACGGGAGGCAGCTAAGTACCCTTGCGAGAACACGGTGACCAGGTGGACCCAAACCAGAAACCGGGACGGAAGCCTCCAGACGCCGTGAGAATATAGATTATAATTGATGAGGAGTGTAAAGAAAATGGTATACGACTATAAGGAAAAATTCAGTGTCCAGGGAAAGAAGTGCATTGTCACCGGCGGGGCACAGGGCCTGTCCAGAGGTATGGCAGAAGGGCTTTTGGAAAACGGAGCCGAGGTGGTTTTGATGGATCTCCAGAAGGAGAAGCTGGAACAGGCAGTGGAAGAATACTGTAAGAAAGGATATAAGGCCCACGGTGTAGCAGGCGACCTTTCCAAAAAAGCAGAACTGGACCGGATGTTCGATGAGGCTATGGAACTGCTGGGAGGTAAGCTGGATGTTATGATTCCGGCCGCAGGCATACAGAGACGATATGAGCCATGGGAGTTTCCGGAGGAGATGTGGAACCTGGTGATTAATGTGGACTTAAATCATGTGTGGTTTATGTGCCAGCGGGCCATTCAGGTCATGCGGGACAAGGACACCGTAGGCAAGATCATCAACATCGGTTCAATGAATTCCTTCTTTGGCGGAACTACCGTGCCGGCGTATTCTGCGGCAAAAGGAGCTGTGACTCAGCTTTCCAAGAGTATTGCCTCCGACTGCGCAGATCACAGCATTTGCTGCAATGTGATCGCCCCAGGCTATATGGATACGGAGATGTGTGCTAATATGAGCCAGGAGCGCAAGGACGAGTGTACAAAGCGGATTGCCGCAGGCCGGTGGGGCAGGCCCGAGGACTTAAAGGGTCCCATACTGTTTTTGGCTTCCTCTGCCAGCGACTATTTAAACGGCGCAGTTATCCCTGTAGACGGAGGATTTCTGGTGAAGTCATAGAAAGCGGATTAGGCGAATTTAAAAGTATTGGAAACATGAAATGAGATAACCGAAAGCAAGAAAGGGCTAACGCTTTAGTGCATTAGCCCCTTTTTGTCTGCAAAAGAGAAAAAGACAATGAAAGACACGTTTTCATGGCCGCTTATCCCGTCCCGGCCATTTACACATAATCCGTATGATAAATCAAAACCTGGTCAAACACATCCTTATCCCTCATGATACATTTCTCATTTCCCACTGTGACAATAGCGCTGCGCCCCAATATCCTATCAATGACCCGGGCGGCTTCTTTCTGGTGGCAGAGGGCCGCGTTCCTGATATCTGAAATCATTTCGTTTATCCTGCGGGTATCCATGTTCACCATGTCTCTGCGCATGTGCCGCATGCGGGTGCTTAAGGTTCCGGAGGGCGGAAGGGCCTGGGCATAGGCATTCAGGATGTAGCCGTCCAGTTCTTCATGGGTCAGCGGCAGCTCCATGAGCTGTGCGCCGGTTGCCAGGAACAGCTTTATCGTACTTCTGACTTCCGGGTCAGCGGTACTCCAGAGGGAGAAATAGCCAGCAGGAATATAAAAATCAATACCGCTGTCATAGGCGCCGCCCTGGTAGCGGATGGCAGGTTTTAAGTATTTATCTGCCGCCGCCATGAGAAAGGGAAGATAACGCCCCTTAAAGCCGGGATTTCCATGGAAATCTCCCATGAGCCGTGTCTCCTGGCAGGAGGCTTCCACGCACACGGCCAGTTTTTGTCTCTGGTCCGGGAGCCAGACGGCCGGATCGGAAGAGCTGTGCCCTTCCTTAAAACCGGGAAGTCTCCCAAGTATATCCACGGCAGTCTGTTCCAGAGTACCTAATACATCCGGTGAAGCGGCTGCCAGGAATACCAGACCCCGGCGGTTTAATATGGTATGGGAAATGGTTTCAAGTCTGGCAGCTGCCGCAGCCCCGAAATCAGGCTCTTCCTTTAACCGTTTCAGCACATCCTTCAGAAAATAGTAATTTTCCTGGCTGTTCAACATATTGCGGAACCTGCATTCCTGCCTCATATAGCCTTCGGACAGGCTGAAGGCCAGGGCAGAGGCATTGTCCGCCTTGGACTGGTCGTAGTCAGGCAGATACTTTTCCAGGACCTGTATGATGGTATCCGTGTCGCTGTAGTCCCCGCCGCCCATTACATCCAGAAGAAAATCCAGTCCAGCCTCAAAGTCCCCGGTCAGTCCGTACCAGAATACACTCATCATGGGATGGTTCAGAGCCCCTGCCTCCTTTGGGGGGTACAGCTCGTCAAAGGTACAGTCATGAAGGTATTCCTGCTCCAGGTTCTTCTGCTGTTCCACCGTAAACCGCTTTGTGTCCAGTTCCGTGAGAAGCATCTGATAGAGGGTGAGGTAATTAAGGTCGTCCTTCTCTATGCCGCTAATGTCAAAGTAGAGCTGGTAGCTGCCCACGTCCCGTGAGGGGGCGGGAGATGTGTAGCATGTAATGGTTCCCCACTGTCTTTTGGTAAACGGACTTGATTCGGGCGGCTCAGGAAGCTCTCCCGGCCCTATGAGAAAGTCCATATTGCTACGCTCCCTGGAATTCCAGTCATGGAAGGCAGCTGTTTGTTCTATCAGCTGTTTTTGCTCAGCCGCAGTCATGGAAGCCAGCTTCTCCTTAAGGTATTGTTCCTTTTCCTCCTCCATCTGCTCAGCCAGCCCCGGAACTGGTTCGGTTACGACCAGGGCGCTGGCTGCCGGTTGAAGGGCAGAGGCAGCCAGCTTCTTTATGATGGACTGGCCGGAATCTTCCTCAAAGCGCCGGAAGGCTTCCTCGTAGAGCTGAAAATAGTCGGTCCGTCCTGTAATGCTCCAGTACCGCCCGATTTCCTCAGACAGGTTAAAGCCCAGATGGGGGGCTTCACGTGTAAGGGAGTCGGAGAGGCGGTTTTCCTTCATGGAAGCCCGGTACAGCTTTGGGGACAGCCCATCACGGCTTATATCCTCCAGGGCTTTTTTGATAGAGCCTAAAAAGGCTTCCTTCAGGCAGGAATCCCCGTTGCGCAGGCGGAATTTTAGGGAGGGATGGGGCAGCAGAGTATCCAGATAGACCTCCATCACATGGTTGATTCCCATTTCCCTGGCATATCTGTGCCAGGGAGATGTATCGTTATCCAGGATATCCGCAAACAGGTCCCAGTATATGAGTTCCTCTTTTGTGCAGTCCGACAGATCTATGCCGTAGTCCATGACAGAAGCGTGTTCCGAGGGGCTGCCCAGGTATGCGGGACTTTGGGCTGTGCAGGTGCGAAAACCTGGTTTTACCGGCTCCTCAAACTCCCCAAGGAGGCTGCGGCCTTTTGACGCCGCCCTGGAGAGGTGCTCCCTGTCCAGAAAATGCAGTACGGACCTGTAATCCATATTTCCATATAGGGTAATCAGACAGTTGGAGTAGCTGTAGCACCGCTCAAAGGTTTCCCTGGCCTGCTCATAGGACAGTTCCCTGTAATGCAGGTGGGCCCGGCCCAGCAGGTTGGCGTTGCGCGTGTCCTGGTAAAGGGTATGGGACATGGCGCTGTCTGCATTTTCCAGGATGTCGGTCAGATGGCCCCAGTCCTCGCTGAGCACCGTGCCCTGCATGGTAAGGGGGCCCATGGGGGAGGAAAGCTCATACCGTATGGCCTCCCTCAGATAAAAATTTTTGTCCTTCAGGGCATCCGGTTCCTCCATGCAGCACAGGAATACATCCATCAGTTTTACCAGCTGTTCCTGGCTCTGGCTGCACACGGGGTAGCAGGTGAAGGTATTGTCCGTAAGACCGTTCATAAAGGTAGTATAACTTTTGCTGTCCATGTCAAAGAAGATATCCCTGCTGGGATACTTTTGGCAGGAGGACAGAATGAGATGTTCCAGTATATGGGAATTATCCCGTTCATCCAGCTGCGGCGTCCGGTAAATCAGGTTAAAACCCAGTTCCCGGTCGTCGTTCTGAATATATAAAAGCTGGGCGCCGCTTAATTCATGGTTAAACAGAACGGTCCTGGCGCCCAGCATGTGTATGGTTCCAAGTTCGGTGACGGTGAAACCGCTTATGGTTTCGCCAATCCTTGGCAGTGATGCCATGGTAGTCCTCCTTCAATTGATAATCGTCCTGATGAAATCTTTCTATACTATAGCATCAGGCAGATGTATTTTGCAAGAAGGACCGCAAATTTATGAAAATGTGTTCCCGTCCCACAAGCACCAGGGCCAGAAAAAGGGGAAGGAGACAGAGCCACACCGAGAGAATTCCAAATAGTTTAGTAAAATACCAGCACAGGGCCACTCCTATGTGGTAGAAAAACAGGGTAAAGCCGTAGACCCATGCCTTTTCCAGATGCTTTTTGTTCCGGTCCGCAAAATAATTTGACAGGGAAGAAATGAACTGTCTCAGGTTATTGGTGGAAAATATGGTGGAGCTGGCATAGCCCTTTACGCCGGTAAAGGAACACCACTGAAAGGCCATGATGAAAAATACGGGATAGAGAGCCATGAGCGGGTCCATGTGCGCCGGAAAAAAGCCCAGGACAGCAATCACGGGAATCTCAGCCAGAATACATATAAGCCGGATGTCTATGGATATGAGTCGGGGAATAAGGGTGGCAGCAATGATGGCTGTGATAAAGATAAGAAGAGAACCCAGCCTCAGAAGCAGGCTGGTCCAACTGCCTGATGACAGGTCCAGAATGGAGTGGATCATATTGGCGGTTTGGGCGGATCCGAAAATCTCGCACCGGTTAAGAAGGGCGTAGGCGCCCATGAAACCTCCTGACAGTGACATGATATAGTGAATGTATGCTTCTGTTCGTTCCTTTTCTTTCACAATGAAATCCTCCTGTTTGCTCAGCCTTTTTATTGTATCATATTGATTTACCATATTAAAATACATATAATATATATAGTATAATATCAAAAAGGTATGGTAAAAGATGATGGATCTGAAGGATTTACAGTATTTCCTTGCTGTGGCCCAGGCAGGCACGATAACAGGGGCAGCGGCAAAGCTGTGCATGGCCCAGCCGCCGCTGAGCAGGCAGATGAAGGAGCTGGAGGAAGAATTAGGGACAACCCTGTTTATCAGGGGAAAGAGGCATATCCGTCTTACGGAGGAAGGGATATTCTTAAGGCAGCAGGCAGAAGAGATCCTGTCCCTGATGGAAAAGACAAGGGGACAGCTCTCCAGGATGGGGACCGGGGCAGGCGGACTTATTTCCATTGGGGTAACGGAATCCTGCGGGGCAGGGGTGCTGTCGGATATAATAGAGAGATTTCACAGCGATTTTCCCGGAATCCGGTATAATATCTGGTGCGGGAACGGGGATGAAATCAATGATAAACTGGACAAAGGACTGGTGGACTTAGGAATTGTGAGGGAGCCTTTCAGGACTGAGAAATACGAAAGCGCCCTGATAAAAACCGAATCCTGGACAGCTCTTCTCAGCCGGGAACATCCCATGGCAGAACAGCCGGGAGACACCATACTGCTGTCCGACATAGCCGGCAGCCCTCTTATTATCCCCTCCAGACCGCCTCTGCAGGAGGAGATACGGGGGTGGTTTCACCGGATTGAGCGGGAGCATACTATTTTGTGTACCTATAATACCCTCTCCTGTATCGTGCCTTTGGTGGAGCGCAATGTGGCGGTGGCGATCTGCCCGGAGGCAGTGCGGTATTTTACAGACCGGCAGAGGCTGGTATGCAGGCGCCTGACAGAGCCGGAGCATGTGTCCAGACTTTTGCTGGTGCGCCGCAGGAATCAGCTGATGCCTGCGGCGGCGGGATGCTTCTGGGATTTTGCCAGGGATTACTGCGGCTCCTGATACCGGTCCGCAAAGCACAGTCTCGGCAGGCCCATAAGAGGGGCGGCTCCGGCCAGGGTAGTGCCGTAGAACAGGATTTTGTCCTTAAATGGAAGAAAGTCCACGATGGATCCGTTACAGACAGTGCTTCCCGTGCACAGAACCAGGTCTGCCTTACGGCACAGTGACTGGCTGGTCTTAGGGATGCGTCCGTCCTCAATAAGAACCCCGAACCGCTTCTGGCCGATATTGGCCGGGCTTAAATCCGCTGCCCTGACATCATATTCCTTTGCAAGCTGTTCCAGCATGGCGGGCTGGTACCCTATCAGCGCAATGGCCGGTCGGCCGTAGTGTTCAGAGATATAACGGACCACGTCCATGGCGCAGGACTCCGGTCCCTCATTGCGGCAGTGGACCGTGCAGTCCGCCCTGCCTAAGTGTTTCATGACAGCATTTAGGGCAGCTATGAACAATCCGCGGCTGTAGGGGTCGTTTGCCAGGTCCAGGGAGCATATTTCCTCCAACGTACCGCGATAAGCAGAAGGGGCGTCGGTAAACGCCTGTCCCAGGGAGCCCATGCATTCTGCCTGAACCATCACATCCTTTCCCGTTATGATGGGAAAATCTTTTCGTTTGGTAATGCCGATGGCTTCTTCCGGCGTGAGGGACTTTGTGTTGATAACCACCTGCTCGCCCAGAATTCCTTCCTCTGTCAGCAGCTTCATGAAACGGGACCTTAATTCGCTGTAAAATGACAGCGCATCATTGATATATGTCATTGGATAATCCTCTTTTCTTTTTTGCGCTCAGGCGCAGTTATGATTTGATTTCTTCCCAGAAACCGCTCCACCTCTGCGGAAAAATGTCCGTCCATCAGCCGGGCGGTGTCGGTGACTGTCTGCAGCTCCCCATCCAGAAGGATGGCTGCCCGGCCGGCAAGAGTCCGGGCTTCCAGAAAATCGTGGGTGACGAAGATGATGGTGCAGCCAAAATGCCGGTGAATCCGGCGCAGCTCCTGATACAGGGACTGCCGGGTGGCCGGGTCCAGGGCTGAAAACGGCTCATCTAACAAAAGAACCTGGGGAGCCAGGGCCAAGGCTCTTGCCAGGGCTGTGCGCTGGCTTTCGCCTCCGCTGAGGGTTCCGGGGTACTGGTCCCCTATGTGGGAAATGGACAGCATTTCCATAAGCTCCTGCGCGCGGCTGTCCTGTTCTTTTTTTGAATATCCGTGCATTTTCAGTCCGTAGGAAATATTTTCCTTTACCTTCATATGAGGGAACAGGCCATAGTCCTGATACACAAGGCCCAGCTTTCTCTGACCGGGAGGTATGTCCCGTATGTCGGTTCCGTCAAGGAGGATGCTACCGGTGTCACCGGGAAACATGCCGCTGATGGCCTCCAAGAGTACGGTCTTGCCGGAGCCTGTGCGGCCCAGGATGGCAAAGATTTCCCCCATTTGGATGGTAAGAGAGATGGGAGACAGTGTAAAACTGCCTCTTTTTACGGAAAAATTGTTGATAACCAGTTGGTTCATCGTATGAACACCTGCCTTTTGTTTCTGTCCGCGGGACTGGCAAGCAGACGGGAGAGAAAGAGAGTCAGCCCGGAAATTATCAGCATCAGCATGGCAGTTGCCATGGCGGCCTGGTTGTCGCCGGTGGATATGCTCAGATAGATGCTGCCGGGCAGGGTTTCCGTCTTAAAACGGGTAATTCCCACCAGCATAAGGGTGGCTCCGAACTCCCCCAGGGCCCTGGACCAGGTCAGGATAAAGGTGCTTACAAGGCTTCTGCGGCAAAGGGGAAGAAGAATGGTCAGAAAACATCTCCAGGGGGAAGCCCCCAGGGTCAGGGCAATGAATTCCATCCGCTGGTCGGATGCCTCAAAGGCAGTGCGGATGAGCCGGATGGCATAGGGGAGGTTGACCAGGATGTGGGCCATGACAATGCCCGCGGGAGAAAACACCACCTTAAAGCCCTGTTCCTTCAGCCATTTGCCGGCCGGTGATGAAAACATGATAAGAAGGCTGAGCCCGAGAAGCAGGTAGGGCAGGGACAAAGTCAGTTCGATGATGATGCCCGACAGCTCCTTAAAGGGCATGGAGGTCCGGGTCAGGGCATATGCGGTGGGAAGTGCCAGGGCCATCACAATAAGGGTGGAGAGACTGGCGGTGGCTGCGCTGAGACGCAGGGCAAAGAGCACTTCCTTCTGGCGGATGGTTCCGGCAAAGGCGGGAATCCCTCCGGCTGCAATCGCGCAGACCGCGCTGCCGATGAAAAAAATCACCAGCAGCGCCACAGCGACCGTCATGGCTGAGAACAGGTCTGTTCCCCTATGCTTCCTATGCCTATTCTGCAATCTCATATCCATACTTCAACCATATTTCCTGTACGTCCCCAGAATTTAAATAGTCCAGAAATGCCTGTCTGGCATCGTGATCCGCGGAGCAGCTTAAGGAAGCCGCGGGGATGGTTTTTATGTAATCTTCCAAACCGCTGTTATCTACAATTTCCACGCCCTGAGCGTCGCAGTTTTCCTTCCAGATAATGGCTGCGTCAGCCTCTCCCGCGGCAATGGCGGTAGCCATCTGGGGAGCCGTGGCAGTGGATGCCTCTATCTGTACCTTGTCAAAGATACCTGCATCGGTCAGGGCCTTTTTGGCAATCTTACCAATGGGAGTGGAGTCTATATCGCCGATGATAAGGGACACACCCTCTTCTGCCAAACCGGCCAGGGAAGTAATGTTTTTCGGGTTGCCGCTCTGAACTGCCAGCACAGGTATATGTTTTACCAGTGCCTTGCTTTCGGATACATAGGACTCAACTGGTTTCAGCTCCTCGGCTGAACCGGCTATGAACATGTCGCCTTCTTCCGAGGTGGTAATCTGGGACTGGATTTGGCCGGCATTGGCATATGTCACGTTCATTTCGCAGCCGGTAGCAGCTTTAAAGCTGTCGGCAATTTCCTGGAACGGCTTTGTCATGCCGGCCCCGCAGTAGATCATCAGGGTATGGCCTGTCAGGTCTGGGGTGTCCGCGGCTGATTTGCCGGCTTCGCCATCCTCCGGGGCTGATTCCTGTGTCTGCTGCGGGGCAGAGGACCCGGCGGTGCCGGAGGATGCGGCGCCGCAGCCTGTGATAAGGGCAGCGCCTATGGCGCCTGCCAGTAAAATCCCCAATACATTTCTTTTCATAATACGTCTCCTCCATCTGGATAATTATAGTAAACTTATCATATAATGGAAAAGCGTTATTGTCAAGAAAATATAACGGTTAATATTTCCCGCTGACCGGGATTTCTGTTTATTGTTCAGTGCTTTTTTGTATGTCTCCATGTTCAAGCCGGAAGACCACATCCCCTGTATGGCTTATAAAGGTACGGTCGTGGCTGATGGCCAGCAATGTCCCGTCGTAGCTCTCCAGCAGATGTTCCAGGCCCTCCATGGTATACACATCCATGTGGTTGGTGGGTTCGTCCATTATCATGAAGTTGCAGCCCGATACCAGAACCTTGGCCAGGGCGGTCTTGACCTTTTCTCCTCCTGATAGTACACTGACCGGTTTAAACATATCGTCCTTTGTCATATAGAGATTGGACAGGACGGCCCGGCAGATATGCTGGGGATAGGCCGCATCCTCCGACACATTTTCCAGCACGGTTTTCTCCGGGTCCAGGGTGTCCAGGTCCTGGGAAAAATAGGCGACCTTTGCTTCGGAGGTAATAAAGGTTTCGGGTGCCCTGTCTATCAGGGCTTTGATTAGTGTGGACTTTCCGGCCCCGTTGTTGCCGGTGATAAAGGTCCGCCTGCCAGCCTCTATTTCCAGGCTCACGTTATCCAGGACAATGCGCTCCCCGTAACTCACGGTGAGATGCCGGATGGCGGCCGCATTTTTTGCCCTTATTCTCCCTGCATCCGGCAGTTTCATGGACACCTGGGGCAGCTCATCCGGGCGTTCCTTTTTCTCCAAGTGCTCCAGACGGCTCATGACAGCGGTTTTGTTGCTTTGGACATGACCCTGCTGAACCGCGGCCACGCCTTTGTAGAGCCTCCACTCGCTGCTGCCCATGCGTTTGGGCGGCTTTGTCATTGTCTGGCCCTTTCTCTGCAATGCATCGGTAGTTCTCTCCAGCCGCTTTTTCTCCTTCTGGTACTGCTGGTATTCAAACTCCTGGAAGCCCCGTTCCCGTTCCTTTTGGGCGGTCCAGTCGGAGTAATTTCCGTCAAAAACGCGGATGTTTCCCTTGTCCAGTTCCCATATCTGATTGCAGACCCGGTCTAAAAGGGTCCTGTCATGGGATATCATCAGGATGGCGCCTCTGTATCCCTTCATCATCTTCTCTAAAAGCTCCACGCCTTCCATATCCAGATTGGTGGTGGGCTCATCGGCAAAGAGAAGGGGCGCCTGGCTGGAAAATGCTGCCCCAATGGCGCGCCTGGTCTTCTCACCCCCGCTTTTTACCGCGCTGTCGCGCAGCTTTAATTGGCTTAAAAGCCTGGCCTCGGGTTCATCCTCTGTTTCCCCGGTCTGGAGGATCTCAGCAATGGGACAATACCGTTTTACCACGCCCTCGTCGCAGGCGATTCTCCCGGATAGGACGCCTAAAAGGGTGGATTTTCCGGCCCCGTTGCGTCCGATGAGTCCAATCCTGTCCCCGTCCCGGATTTCCAGTTTTTCAATATCCAGCACGGTCTGGATTCCATATTCTTTTTTAACATTCAGTGCATTTAACAACATAAAAAAATCCCTCCTAAACGCACTTCGTTCAGAAGGGATATAAACCTGGCCAGTTGTAGGCAGAAGGAGCGGGAACGTACAGGTCAGGAGCAGCTTACGCGCGCCTGCCGGGACATGCCTGTCCGCTGCAGCGGATGCATATGGATAGACAGATGCACCCCGTTATATAAAAATATGGCCTTATGGAATATGATTCCCTGTATGACTGAACGAAATGACAAAGACACACAAATTCTGCCCGGCTTTCTATTGCCAGGAAAGAGAGTGTGTAAATCATCTGCTGCTGTTCAATCATCTAATAATCATATTTCAGTTAGCCACCTTTCTCTTTACTATATTGTACTTATATCGTGTATTGCAGTCCTCAGACCAATTCTGATTATAGGGGATGGGAAATATAATGTCAAGGTGGAAAAAATTATTTTATCTGCATATTTTGTCCGCAGCCGAGTACGGGCTGAGGTTTGGGCTGAGGTCTGGGCGCTCAGGGCCTGCGGCCTCCATTTTGATGCCTGCATTTATAAAATAATCATTAAAACCCTGTCTGTACATTGCTTTCCCATGAGAATTAGGTTATAGTTACTCTCGGATGAATGATCCGCGGCTGCCTGAGAAATATACCTGGCAGCAGGCCGGATAATGGGGAAAGGATTGTTTGCAGATGAATAAAGTCAGAGAAAAATTACAGCGTTTCATGATAGGAAGATATGGTATGGACCAGCTTGGCCAGTTTATAATGTATGCCGTGCTTGTGCTGATTTTCCTGAACGTTGTTGTTAGGGTGAGGATATTGTCCTCATTCCTGTATATCCTGGAGCTGGCAGGCTTTTTCTTGCTGTACTTCCGGATGTTTTCAAAAAATGTGGGTAAACGCTACCAGGAGAATCAGGTTTATCTGCGCCTGCGGTTTTATGTGACGGAATATTTCAGGAAAATCAAATTCCGTTTCACGGAGGGCCGGAAATACCGCATCTTTAAGTGCCCTGACTGCGGACAGAAGGTGCGCATACCCAGGGGGCACGGGAAGGTCAGCGTTCACTGTCCGAAGTGCGGGACGGATTTTATAAAGAGGAGCTGACGGTTGCAGCACCAAACCGTTATATACCATTGAATTACAAAAAAGCGCGTCTGAATGTGGCAGCAATGCATGTTCAGGCGCGCTTTATTTATTTTATCTGATCAGGAAGGCAGGAATGCTCCGTAATGGCCGGAGATATAGCGGGAAGCCCCCTGCCAGTCCCTTTCCTCAAGGAAATGATGGGGAATCAGACTGCTTCCAAGGCCGGCACCGATAAAGCCATGCTCAAAGAAAGTGTGGAGATTATCTCCGCGGACTCCACCTACCGCCACATAATCCGTATCCTCAAAGGGGCCCTTCAGGCTCTTGATATAGCTAAGGGGAAGATCACCGGCAGGAAACAATTTCATTATACGATAGTTATATTTAATACATAGTGCCACATCAGATGGTGTCATGACTCCGGGAAGCAAATCCAAATCCTTTTTTCTGAAATAACGCAGTATAGATTCGTCAACAGATGGCGTCAGAAAAAACTGCGCCCCTGCCTGCAAGGCTGAATCAATACGCTCTATGGTAGTGGCAGTACCGGCTCCAACTGTAACGGACTCTTTGAAATGTTCTTTTAATGCTAAAATCTGTCCCGCTCCGTCTGGGGTATTCATTGCCACTTCAAAAACGCTGATTCCGCCCCGGAGAATACTTTCAGCATAAGGAATCAGTAAATCTTCCGGGAGATTTCTGAGTATGGCGATAACAGGACATTGATTAAGAATATGTTTCATAGACTGGCCTCCTTTGTGTTATCTTGTAATGGGTGATATATGATTTTGAATATCAATCAGTTCTTTTTTTGTCGGCAGCCCCTCTATATCACCTTGGACCTGTGTGCACAGCGCACCGGTAATCCCGCCTCTCTGGCCGCAGTCCTCCAATGGCCTTCCATCCAGAATGCCGGACAAAAATCCTGCATTAAATGCATCGCCTGCCCCCACCGGGTCAATACAGATACAGGGATGGGGAGGAATATAACAGTCTTCATTTATTGAATATACATAGGCTCCGGCGCTGCCGTTTTTTAGGGCCAGATAGTCTGTGCAGCCTGATGTGAAAATAATATCTCTTAATGTTTGGGGAGTCCGCTCTCCGTATAACAGATGTCCTTCATCCAAGCCCATGAATACAATATTTGACTGGGAAATGAATTCTTTTATCAAATCCCGGTAATCCTCCTGTTTCCAGAGTTTCATACGTATGTTAGGGTCAAAGCTAATCCGTACATTCAATGACCGGGCCAGCTCGAATACCCTGCGGGTCAAGCGCAGGCAGGATGGGCTCAGAACAGGAGTAATTCCTGTCATATGAACAATTCCCACATCCTCAAATGATTTTTCTGATATAAGAGTTTCATTCATTTGCGAAGCCGCTGAACCGGAACGGTAATAGAATATCTCTGTTTCCGATGAGGGGTTAAAGCGTTTGGCCATCAGACCGGTTGGGGCATGGGCATCCAGCCTGACATGAGAAACAGACACACCTTCTGCACGTATTCGTGATAAAAGAAATCGTCCAAATTCATCATCACCCACACAGCTAAGCCATTCTGTCTGATGCCCAAGCTTGCTAAGACCGATGGCTGTATTGCTTTCGGCGCCGGCAAAGCAAAGACGGAAGTGATTGATATACTGATAGGGACCGGTTTCAGAGGGAACCATGACAGCCATGGTTTCACCGATTGTCAGAACTTTTGGCATATATTTACCTCCCGATGTTTATTCCATAGGACGGGGTCGGATAAAGGCAGACCCCGCTATAGCCGAATTTATGAGAAAGCCCGAGTGCGGAACTGGTAATGAGCTGGCTGAAAAAGCTCAGGCGCTCGTCAGTTATGGAAGTATAAATAGCTGAAATACTGATGGCTCCCATGCAATCCCCGGATTGGTTAAGAATCGGAGCACCAACGCAGAATACCGCTTCATTATCTTCTCTGTTATCAATGGAATACCCCCGCTGTCTGATTTGTTCCAAATCTTTCATCAGTTCATCGAAGGTGGTTTTTGTATTACTGGTTTTCGCGGTCAGCCTTCCTCCGCCTGTAATCTGGCGTATTTTTTCTATTGGAAGGGTTGCCAGAATCGCTTTCCCCAAACCGGTACTGTACATATCATTTCTATCTCCAATCACACATGTGGTTCTGGTAGGGGAACTGCCTTCCTCTTTATCGAGATATACAATCATCCCGTTATTTTCCACTGCAAGAAAGGTGGTCTCCCCGGTCTGAAGGCTCAGCTGTTTCAGGACAGGCCGTGCCTGGGTATGTATATCGGTCCTGCTCAGGTAGGTGCTCCCTATTTCAAAACAGTGTACATCTAAAGAAAAACATTTGGTATCTTCATCCATCTGAACCATTTCTTTATGCACCAGCGTATGGATGATATCAAATACGCTGCTTTTAGGAATGCCTAAATCTTTGCTTATTGCAGACAGAGTGACCGGTTTTTTACTATGTGACAGATAATCCAGTATATCGATCGATCTTAAAACTGCTTTATTTAATTTTTCTTTTTCCATAAAATAATACTTCTCCTTGTTCGGTATTTTAATCAGTATCCGATATTACGAACAATCTTATGGTACAATTGTAGCATAATTACAAATAAGACGTCAATATTAAAAGTGATAAATGTTTAATATTACTGTGAAAAATAAAATACTGAGGTAAATTACGAAAAGTACAATAATGTTTATTATACTAAATTTCTAAAAATCGTTCGTAATACCGGACAATAAAGGTTTAAAGTAAAACTCCTTGAAGAGGACCAGGGAGCAATTCTGCCTGGCAGATCAGATTGACCTGGAAAGGAAAAGTGTGGAAAATTCAGGGTGGTTTTATATCCTAAGGCTTCTCCGACAACAACCGTATGGAGGTGGCATATTCAGACGGAGTCATAGTAGTAATCTGCTTGAACTGCCGTGAAAAATAGTGGATGGAGTTGTATCCCAGGCGGTCTGCAATCTGGGTGAAATTTAGCTGGTTGTCACGTATCATTTGTTTGGCAGTGTCAATTTTCATCATGGAAAAGAATTCTATGACCCCGCAGCCTTTTGTGTCCCGGAACAGCTTTTGCAGCTGGGAGCGCCCCACCAGGTTGTCCCGGCAGATTCTGTCTATGGTCATGCGTTCGCCCAGATGCTCCTCCATGTAGCGGACGATTCGGTTGTAGGTATCATTCCCGCTGCTGGCCTCGGCCAGGAAGCGGGAAGAACGTACTGGCAGGGAGTAGGAAAAATATCTTCTGTATAGATGAATCATCAGCTGTTCCAGGTAATGGCTGATAAGCTGGGCCGAACCAAAGGTCAGGGGTTCGCTGTTAAAGATAAGCTCCTCCTGGTAAGGGTCATCCAGTCTTCCGCTGAATGTGTTTCTGGCCTCCACGATGATCTGGGCCAGGAGCTCTTTTTCCGTATCCTGGACCGACATGAGCTGATCCTCAAATGACTTTATGGCAGGGGAATGGCACTCGAACCCAATGACCACCAGGCTTGGAGAGACTTTTCCGTTGGTCAGTACGTTGTGGAACTCATTGGGCTTGTGAAACAGAATATTCCCTTTCTTCAGGGTCAGACGCCGGTCTCCTGCCAACGCATCAATTTCACCTCGGTCCACGCATACCAATTCCCAGAAGTCATGGCTTTCCCCGGGAAAGGAGAAGTCACTCATATACTGGAAATAGTGGACGGAGATAATCCGGTTGATGGTAACGCTGTCCTCCAGAACTACACTTTTATAGGCCATGTAATCTTTCCTCCCGTACTGTCTTTTTCTGAAACTGTCTTATCTTCTTGAATTATATCACAGGAATGAATTCCGCAGAATACAATCATGCAAATAAAATGATAGAATGTGCAAATAAAATCCCTTCCGCTGTCTTGTTACAAAAAAAGCGATCCGCTATACTTTATTTAAACGAAATCAAAAGTTATGGGCTCATGGAATAGAGTCAATATAAAGATAAGAGGGAGGATACAGACATGTCCAAGACAAGAGGAAGGGTTACACTTCCCAGTGAATCCGGGTTTTTGAAGGAGACAAGGGAGTTGATGGAGCGCTGGGGCGCTGATGCCATCCGCGACAGTGACGGGACAAAGCTGGATAAGGATGTCAAGTCTCTGGATGCGGAAATTTATACCACCTATTTTGTGGCAAGAGGTCACAATGAATTTGCAGTTAAGCATATGGAGGAATGCCAGCAGCTCTACCTTATGTCCCGGCGTTTTACAGCAGTGGGAAACCATCTGGAGATGGACTTTATGGAAGGATATTTTGGCCAGCAGGTGGTACCGGACTGTTACCATGACCCTAAGAAATGGTGGGAGGTCATGGACCGCACCACAGGCCAGGCAGTCCCCGCCTCCAGGTGGGAGCTGACAGGGGCGTCCATGCCGGAAGGTTTTGGCGATGGCAGTGAGTTTAAGGGTGTGTTTGAAGGGGCCGGGAACACTGCAGACGCCGGGAATGCCGCAGAAACCAAAAAAACAGAAGCTGTTTCCGCCACCATGCGCGTAGTGCTGGAGCACGCGTCGCCTTTTCACGAATATACGGTATCCTTCCTGGCATACGCGGTGTGGGATCCTACCCAGATGTACAATCACATAACGAATAACTGGGGGGATAAACCCCATGAGATTCCCTTTGATGTGCGCCAGGAGGCTTCAGGCCTGTTTGCAAGGGAGTACCTGGTACAGTGGTTAAAGGATAACCCGGATACGGATGTTGTGCGCTTCACCACATTTTTTTACCATTTCACGCTGGTGTTCGGAAGCGACGCAAAGGAAAAATTCGTGGACTGGTTCGGATACGGAGCAACCGTCAGTGTGAAGGCGCTGGAGGAATTCCAGGCCGAATACGGCTACGCCCTCAGACCTGAGGACATTGTGGACAATGGGTACTATAATTCTTCCTTCCGGGTTCCCACCAGACAGTACAGGGATTATATGGATTTTATCCAGCGCTTTGTGGCGGAAAAAGCCAGGGAGCTGGTGGAGCTGGTCCATCAGGCAGGGCGTAAGGCCATGATGTTTTTAGGCGACAACTGGATTGGCACCGAGCCTTACGGCGCTTATTTCCCGGAAATCGGCCTGGACGCCGTGGTGGGAAGCGTGGGAGGCGGGGCAACGCTGCGCCTTATCTCGGATATTCCGGGGGTGAGCTATACGGAGGGCCGTTTCCTTCCCTATTTTTTCCCTGACACATTTTATGAGGGAAATGACCCTGTTCCTGAGGCGGTGGAAAACTGGATTTGCGCCCGAAGAGCTCTGATGCGCAAACCGGTTGACCGTATCGGGTATGGCGGATATCTGAGCCTGGCCTATAAATTTCCTGGCTTTGTGGATTACATTGAGAAGGTTGCCGAAGAATTCAGGGAAATTTATGGAAATATCGGAGGAAGCAGGCCTTTTTGCGGGCTGAAGGCAGCTGTGTTGAACTGCTGGGGAAAGCTGCGCTCCTGGCAGCCCTACATGGTAGCCCATGCCCTGTGGTATAAGCAGACCTACACTTATTTCGGCATTCTGGAGGCACTGAGCGGGGCAGGTGTGGATGTGGTATTTATGAGCTTTGACGATATACGAAGTTCAGGCATACCTGAGGATGTGGATGTGATCATCAATGCAGGTGATGCGGGCACGGCCTGGTCCGGCGGGGATGAGTGGCTGGATGAGCAGATTGTCACGGCAGTGAGGCGGTTTGTCTGGGAAGGCGGCGGCTTTGTGGGAGTGGGCGAGCCCAGCGCCGTGCAGCGGGGCGGACGGTATTTCCAGCTGGCAGATGTGCTGGGGGTGGATAAAGAGCAGGGCTTCACTCTGTCCACGGACAAGTATGATGTAACACAGGCGGACAGCCACTTTATCACACAGGACGTTCCAAGGGATGAATCAGGAAGGCTGGTTCTGGATTTTGGCGAAGGGATGAAAAATGTGTATGCCTTGGGAACGGATACAGAGATTGGGGAATATTCAGACCATGAGGTCCATCTCAGCGCCCATCCATATGGAAGGGGACGGGGCGTGTACCTTGCGGGTCTTCCTTACAGCCATGAGAACACCAGGCTTCTCATAAGAAGCATGTATTATGCGGCCTGCAAAGAGGGGGAAATGAAGAAGTGGTTTTCGGATAATCTGTTCTGCGAGGTACACGGATATCCGGCGGCGGGGAAATATGCGGTGGTCAATAATACCAGCCGCGGGCAGTCCACGGTGGTTTATGACGGGGATGGACATGGGACATCCATGGAGCTGCTGCCCTGTGAAATAAAATGGTTTGACCTATAAGCCGGTTAACCCGGAATTAACTGAATATGTCTGTCCTTCATAAATATACAAAATGACTTACAACTGTTCGGGGCGAGAATCATATTTGTGAATTATACATAGAAAAAGTCTTTTTGTACAAATAAATAAATTTATAGTGCAAAGAACTTTATGTGCATATTTACTATAATTGGATTATCGGTAGTGAATGTGAATCGGCAAAAACACAATAAGATTCAAGGAGGACGTATTTTATGAAAAACAGAAAATGGATGGCATTGGCATTGGCGGCAGCCATGGTTGGCTCCCTGACAGCATGCGGCGGCGGGTCCGGCACCGCGGATACCACGGCAGCGGCAGCGGCGGCTGACACCACAGCAGCTCCGGCAGCAGACACCACGGCGGCAGCAGACGCACAGGCCCCGGCCGGAGACGGCACAGGTCTGGTATACTGGTCCATGTGGGAGTCCACAGAGCCTCAGGGCCAGGTAATCAAGGAAGCAGTTGACAAGTTTTCCGCAGACACAGGAGTGGCTGTAGATGTACAGTTCAAGGGACGTACCGGTATCCGCGAGGGATTACAGCCTGCCCTGGACGCAGGAACCAACATTGACCTGTTTGACGAGGATATTGACCGTGTAAATACTACATGGGGCGCTTATCTGATGGATCTGGAGGAACTGGCTAAGGCATCTGATTATGACGCCACTGCCAATGCAAGCCTGATGGAGGCCTGCCGCGAGGTGGGAGGGGGAACCCTTAAGTCCATACCTTATCAGCCTAATGTATTTGCGTTTTTCTACAACAAGGCAATCTTTGAGGAAGCCGGCGTGGCCGCTGTTCCCACCACCTGGGCGGAATTGGACGCAGCATGCCAGAAGATCAAGGACGCAGGCTATACGCCTATTACATGTGACGACGCATACATACTTTGTCTCTTCGGATACCATATGTCCAGACTCAACGGCTACGACAAGACATCGGATATTGTAAAGAACAATAAGTGGGATGACCCGTCTGTGATGGAGACAGCCAAGGCTTACGCGGATTTTGCACAGAAGGGATATTTCTCAGAAAACATAGCATCCAACGTATTCCCGGCCGGACAGAACCAGGAGCTGGCACTGGGAACAGCAGCCATGTACCTCAATGGTTCCTGGCTTCCAAACGAAGTAAAGAACATGGCGGGCGATGACTTCCAGTGGGGATGCTTCAGCTACCCGGCAGTGGAAGGCGGTAAAGACGGTACGGAAGCAGCAAACTACGGCGGCCAGGTACTGGCTATCAACAAGAACTCACAGCACGCAGAGGATGCATTTAAGCTGATTACCTATATTACCAAGGGTGAGTTTGACAAAAAGCTCTCTGAGGAATCCCTGGGAATCCCGTCCGATACCACCAATTCAGAGTGGCCTGTACAGCTTACAGACGTGAAGCCTGTAATGGAGAGCTTAAAGACACGTTATCCATGGGCTGCCGGCGCAGAGGACAATGTGGATATGACGCCAATCATCAAAGAGAACATGACCAAGCTTTGCAGCGGAGCCATTACAGCGGATGAATTTGTATCCAATCTCCAGGCGGCAGGAAAGTAATCAGATAAACACATTCAAAACATTTTCCACGGAATATGCAACAATGAGGTGGCATCGTATAACGCTGCCGCCTCTTTTTGGGCTCCGGAGCGTATCCGGACCAGGTTTATGTTAGGAGGAACCGGCGTGAAAAAAAATAAGGGAATGTTAATTGTGTTCATGACACCGGCGGTGGTGATGTTCGTCCTGGTATTCCTTTATCCCATTATCAGGACTATCCTTATGAGCTTTTTCAAGATTGAGGGAATCACGGACCCCATGTCAAAATGGACCTTCAGCGGTATTGATAACTATGTGAAGCTGGCAAATACCACCTTGTTCCGCATCTCCATGTGGAACCTGGCCCGGATATGGTTTATCGGCGGTATCATCGTCATGTCCCTGGCGCTGCTGTTTGCCGTTATCATTACCAGCGGCATCCGCTTCAAGAGCTTTTTCAGGGCAATGATTTATCTGCCGAATATTGTCAGCGCAGTGGCCCTGGCGACCATGTGGCTTCAGTATGTCTACAGCCCCAAGTACGGACTGATTAAAAATTTCTTCCAGGCTTTGGGCCTGGATTCCCTGGCAAAGATACAGTGGCTGGATAATGACCACAAGTTCATGGCTCTGCTCCTGGCCTACTGTTTCGGCATGGTGGGTTATCACATGCTGATATTTGCCAGCGGCATTGAGCGCATCAGCGACGATTATTTTGAGGCGGCCACTTTGGACGGGGCCAATAAGTTCAACCAGTTCCGCTATATTACATTACCACTGTTAAAGGGAGTGTTCAGAACCAATGTCACCATGTGGAGCGTTACCAGTGTGGGATTTTTCGTATGGTCCCAGCTGTTCTCCACGGTAACGGCCGATACCCAGACCATTACCCCCATGGTTTATCTGTACATGCAGATATTTGGGGCAGGCAACAGCGTCACGGAGCGCAATTCCGGGGTTGGAGCAGCTGTCGGCGTGATGCTGAGCGTATGTGTGGTTATTGTGTTCTGGCTCTGCAACCATCTGCTTCAGGATAAAGACCTGGAATTCTAGGAAAGGGGGAAAACATATGTCGGGATTATTTCAGAAAAAAGAGAAACTGCACAGGGAACCGGTGCGCTGGAAGAAGGAACTAAAGCTTGCCCCCGGATACCTGATTCTTACCCTGTGGATTCTGTTTACCCTGGCCCTGCTGGGCTGGGTCCTGCTGGCCAGCTTTTCCACCACCAAGGAGATATTCAGCAATAAGCTGCTGGATAGCGGACTCCATATAGAGAATTATGTGAAGGCATGGGTCAATTCCAATGTCTCCACCATTTTCTTCAATTCCTTATTTTACGCGGCGGTATCCTGTACCCTGCTGATACTGATTTGCGCGCCTGCCGCCTATGCGCTGTCACGTTTTGACTTTGTGTGCAATAAACTAATACAGTCATCTCTTGTGGCGTCCATGGGTGTTCCGGTAGTCATGATTGTGCTTCCGCTGTTTGCCGTGGTGGCAGGTCTCAATATCCTTAATAATGTTTCGGCTAACCGGGCCACCCTGATATTCCTGTATATCGGAATCAATGTGCCCTACACCACCATTTTCCTGACCACCTTTTTTGCCAATCTGTCCAGGGCGTTTGAGGAAGCGGCTGCCATTGACGGCTGCCCCCCTGTTAAGACCTTCTGGCTGATTATGCTTCCCATGGCCCAGCCGGGAATCGTGACCGTCACCATATTCAACTTCATCAATATATGGAATGAGTATTTCATCTCCCTGATATTCGGAAATTCCGACAAGGTACGTCCGGTGGCAGTGGGGTTGTATTCCATGATAAACTCCATGAAATATACAGGTGACTGGGCCGGTATGTTCTCTGCTGTTGTCATTGTATTCCTGCCCACCTTTATCCTGTATATCTTCCTGTCGGAGAAGATTATAGCAGGCGTAACCGGAGGCGGCGTGAAGGGATAGGATAGAACAGGAAACGTGAAGGAATAAGGATATATCTTGTGAGGAGGAAGGACAGCATGTCTCAGAAACCAGTATTAGTAATCATGGCGGCCGGTATGGGAAGCCGTTACGGCGGATTAAAGCAGATTGACCCTGTGGACCCTTATGGGAATATCATCATTGATTTTTCCATATTTGATGCCAGGGAAGCGGGATTTGAAAAGGTCATATTCATTATCAAGAAGGCCATTGAGGAAGATTTTAAGATTCACATTGGAAACCGAATCAGTAAATATATGGATGTGGCCTATGTTTACCAGGAGCTGGATAAGATTCCGGATGGATACCAGGTGCCTGAGGGCAGGGTAAAGCCGTGGGGCACGGGTCATGCAGTGCTTTGCTGCAGTGCTTTGATTGACGGGCCTTTTGCGGTAATCAATGCGGATGATTATTATGGAAAAGAAGCCTTTCACATGATATATGACCAGCTGTCCTCTGTGGAGGACACGGACCGATACCAATATACCATGGTGGGCTACAAGCTGTACAATACCCTGACAGAGAATGGGTATGTGGCAAGGGGCGTATGCCGGACAGATGAAAAAAGCCGACTGGTGGATATACATGAGCGGACCAGGATTGAAAAGCATGGGAGCCAGGCGGAATATACAGAGGATGACGGAGCTACCTGGACAGAACTTCCGGAGTCCACCATTGTTTCCATGAACATGTGGGGATTTACGAAGAGTATTCTGGGCGAGCTGGAGAACCGGTTCGGGGCTTTCCTGGATAAAAACCTTTCTGTAAATCCTATGAAGTGCGAATACTTCCTGCCCTTTGTGGTGGATGAACTTCTGAAGGCAGACCTGGCCGAGGTGACTGTGCTAAAGAGCGTGGACCGCTGGTATGGAGTTACCTATAAGGAAGATAAGGAGACAGTGGTAAAGGCCATTAAGGACCTTAAGGATAAGGGCTTGTACCCGGAGAAACTTTGGGAGGAACTGGTAAAATGAGTGGAGAAATGGATAAACATTTACTAAAGGAGGCGGCCGCGGCGTTTGCCACGGATGGGGAAGCAATCAGCTGCCAGCGCTACGGCAGCGGCCACATCAATGATACCTTCCGTCTCATATGTGAGAAACATCCTTATATTCTTCAGAGGATGAATACGGATATCTTCCAGGATCCGGTATCCCTTATGCGGAATATTGAGGGGGTCACCACCTTCCTGAGGCAGGAGGTCATGAAAAACAACGGAGACCCGGACCGGGAGACCCTGAATCTTATCAGGACCAGGGAGGGAGCCCCTTACTATGTGGACAGCCGGGGAAATTACTGGAGGATGTACCTGTTCATTGAGGGAGCCACCTGCTATAACCTGGTGGAGAAGCCGGAGGACTTTTACCAGAGCGGGAAGGCCTTCGGGCATTTCCAGAGACTGTTAGCCCACTATCCGGCCAGAGAGCTGGCAGAGACCATCCCTGGTTTTCATGACACTCCGGGACGCTTTCGGGCTTTCAGTAAGGCAGTGGAGGAGGATATCTGCGGCCGGGCGTCAGAGGTTCAGAACGAGATTCAGTTTGTCATGGACAGGGAGCAGGATATGGGCCTGGCCATGGATATGCTGGCCAAGGGGGAGCTTCCACTGAGAGTGACCCATAATGATACCAAATTAAATAACATTATGATTGATGACAAGACCGGCCAGGCCATCTGCATTATTGACCTGGATACGGTAATGCCGGGACTTTCTATCTTTGATTTCGGAGATTCCATCCGCTTTGGCGCCAATACCGCAGAGGAGGATGAAACGGATTTAACCAAGGTATCCCTGTCCGTTCCTCTCTTTGAAATCTATACCAGAGGATTTCTGGAGGGTTGCGCGGGAAGCCTTACCGAAGCAGAGGTTAAGATGCTTCCTCAGGGGGCCAGGCTCATGACCCTGGAATGCGGAATCCGGTTCCTTACGGACTATCTGTCCGGCGACACTTATTTTAAGATAGCCAGGGAGAAGCATAATCTGGATCGCTGCCGTACCCAGTTCGGGCTGGTGGAGGATATGGAAAAGAAATGGGGAGAGATGGAACGTATAGTGGAGGCTGTCTGTAAGGGCTGAAACAGGAATAAAACAGGAATAAAACAGGAATAAAACAGAGACAAAAAAGGTGTCTGCCATGGAGGCGGACACCTTTTTCATATGGTGCGCCCGGCTCTGGGGCGCCGGGCATGGGCTGCGGTTTTACACACATTTTACATAAACTATACCATATTATGATTTCTCCGGATGTAAATTTTATGTATACTCCAAACTGTAGAAAAGATAACAAAAAACATGATAATAAACGACATGATTCAGGAGGAAACGTATTATGAGAATGAATGGAAAGAAATTAACGGCACTGTTAGGCACAGCAGTTCTGGCCATGGGTATCCTGGCGGGCTGCGGCAGCGGCGCCCCGGAGACAACCGCAGCAGGGACAGCCGCCCCGGCAACAACTGCAGAAACATCCGCAGAGGCTTCTGATGCGTCAGGAGAGACAAAAGACACAGAAGCAGCAAAGGCAGAAAACGCCCCGTCCGCTGATTTGAGCGGCACCATCAGTATGGTGGGATCCACTTCCATGGAGAAGTTTGCCAATGCGCTCAGCGAGTCCTTTATGGAGAAGCACCCAGGTGTGACGGTGACCGCTGAATTCGTTGGATCCGGCGCAGGAGTGGAGGCTGTCAGCAACGGGACAGCTGATATCGGCAATTCTTCCAGGAATTTAAAGGATGAGGAGAAGGCTGACGGCGTGGCGGAAAACATTGTTGCCATTGACGGAATCGCAGTGGTGGTTGATGCCGCCAATACGGTGGAGGACCTGACCAAACAGCAGCTGTCCGATATCTATGAAGGAAAAATCACCAACTGGAAGGATGCAGGCGGAAATGACGCTCCCATTGTAGTGGTTGGACGTGAATCCGGTTCCGGTACCAGAAGCGCCTTCGAGGAGCTGTTAGAGCTGGAAGACGTGTGCAAATACAGCAATGAGCTGGACAGCACCGGCGCAGTGATGGCAAAGGTGGCCTCCACACCAGGCGCCATTGGCTATGTTTCACTGGATGTACTGGACGACACAGTAAAGGCTGTGAAGCTGGAAGGCGCTGAGCCTACAGAGGAAAACATCAAGGCAGGCTCCTACTTCTTAAGCCGTCCGTTTGTAATGGCTACCAAGGGAGAAATAAGCGAGCAGAATGACCTTGTAAAAGCTCTCTTCGATTATATCTACTCAGAAGAAGGCGCAGAGATAGTGAAGTCCGTGGGACTGATTGCAGTTGACAAATAATCGGAATAGAGAAAGGAGACTTCCTGCATGAGAGCGGAGACATTTTCCATACGATCCTGTCATGGCAGCAAGTCCACCGTCGAAAAAGCTGCACAGGGCATCTTTACTGCCTGCGGCTTTTTCGCCGTATTGGCTGTTGCCTCCATCACACTGTATATGCTTATCAGCGGTACGCCTGCGCTGTTTAAAGTGGGGCTGCTGGAAATTTTGTTTGGGACCGTGTGGCAGCCCGCAGCCGCATCCCCCAGCTTCGGTATACTGTTTGTCATACTGACCTCCATCGTGGGAACCTTTCTGGCAATTCTGATTGGAGTTCCTATCGGCGTCATGACAGCCATATTCCTGGCGGAGGTAGCCCCCAAACGGCTGAGCGACATGGTCCGTCCGGCGGTAGAGCTTCTGGCCGGAATCCCCTCTGTCATATACGGCCTGCTGGGAATCCTGATTCTTAACCCCCTGATGTACAAAATGGAACTGATACTGTTTAAAGGGTCTGAAACACATCAGTTTACCGGCGGAGCCAATCTGATATCAGCTGTGCTGGTATTGGCCCTGATGATTCTCCCCACGGTCATAAACATCAGCGAATCTGCCCTCAGGTCCGTGCCGGCCCATCTAAAGAGCGCGTCCCTGGCTCTGGGCGCCACAAAGATACAGACCATATTCCAGGTAATTGTGCCTGCGGCCAAATCCGGTATCATAACAGCCGTTGTGCTGGGTACAGGCAGGGCAATCGGTGAAGCCATGGCCATCAGCCTTGTGTCGGGAAGCTCCGTAAACCTGCCTCTTCCCTTTAGCTCTGTTCGTTTCCTCACAACAGCCATTGTATCGGAGATGGGGTATGCCTCGGGTCTTCACAGACAGGTGCTTTTCACCATTGGTCTGGTACTGTTTGCATTCATTATGATTATCAACATAAGCCTGACCAGGATTTTAAAGAGAGGGGGAAACAGGAATGACAAATGATATTGCGGTCCGGGTTCATAAGGACTCCGTTGTGCAGGACAGTATATACGGCAGGCGCGTGCGCGGCCTGGATGTGTTTCTTACGGTTATCATATATACCTGCGCGGGTTTCTCCATCCTTCTTCTGGCAGGCATCATGGGGTATGTGTTCGTGCGCGGAATCCCGCATGTGACATGGGCATTTTTGAGTACTGCCTCCAGCGCCACAAAGGGAACCTTTGGAATCCTGGGAAATATTATAAACACACTGTACATTGTAATCATTACCCTGCTCATCGCCACGCCCCTGGGCATTGGCTCCGCCGTATACCTGAACGAATACGCAAAGCCGGGAAAAGTGGTGCGGCTGATTGAGTTTACCACAGAAACCCTGTCCGGCATTCCGTCTATTATATTCGGCTTGTTTGGAATGGTGTTTTTTGGAAATGCTTTGGGACTGGGATATTCTATCCTAACAGGAGCCCTGACCCTGACCATTATGATTCTCCCCCTTATAACCAGGACCACCCAGGAGGCTCTTAAGACTGTGCCGGACAGCTACCGCCATGGCGCCCTTGGAATCGGAGCTACAAAGTGGTACATGATACGGACTATCCTGCTTCCCAGCGCCATGCCGGGAATTCTCACAGGTATAATCCTGGCTATCGGAAGAATTGTGGGAGAGTCGGCAGCCCTGCTGTTTACGGCGGGAAGCGGTTATTACCTTCCAAAGAATCTGTTTTCCAAAATATTTGAATCAGGAGGAACCCTCACCATACAGCTCTATCTGTTTATGCAGAAAGCAAAATATAATGAGGCCTTTGGTGTGGCTGTGGTCCTTCTGGTAATTGTGCTGGGAATCAACGGTCTGGCAAAATACATGTCCCACCGGTTCAATGTGGAAGCCGGGGCATAGGGATGGGGCGGACCATTTCAATTAGCAAAGGAGAGAAAGCGTGGAAAGCAAAACAAAGATTTCAACCCGGAACCTGAACCTGTACTACGGGGAGAATCATGCCCTTAAAAATATAAACCTTGATTTGTATGAACATAAGATTACAGCCTTCATAGGGCCGTCAGGCTGCGGCAAGTCCACTTACCTGAAGACACTGAACCGCATGAACGACCTGGTGCCGGGCGTTAAGATCGATGGGACTGTTCTCCTGGATGATGAGGATATTTACGATTCCCAGGTGGATACCACCCTGCTGAGAAAGAAAATAGGCATGGTATTCCAGCAGCCCAACCCCTTTCCCATGAGTATCTATGACAACATTGCCTATGGGCCGAGAATCCATGGCATTAAGAATAAGGCCCAGCTGGATGAGATTGTGGAGAACAGCCTTAAGGGAGCGGCTCTGTGGGATGAGGTCTCTGACCGGCTGAAGAAATCAGCCCTGGGACTGTCCGGCGGACAGCAGCAGCGCCTCTGTATCGCCAGGGCTCTGGCCGTGGAGCCGGAAGTCCTTCTCATGGATGAACCCACGTCTGCCCTGGACCCCATATCCACTCTGAAGATTGAGGATCTGATGGATGATCTAAAGAGTAAATATACAGTGGCCATTGTGACCCATAACATGCAGCAGGCCACGCGTATAGCGGACCACACTGCATTTTTCCTGGTGGGAGAGGTGGTGGAGTATGCGACTACGGACGAACTTTTCACCATGCCGAAGGATAAGAGGACAGAAGACTATATAACAGGCCGTTTCGGATAATGGCGGAAGGAAGGTATCAGATTGAGCGTTAGGGTTACGTACGAACATGAGTTAGAAGTACTAAAACAGGATTTAAAAGAAATGGCCCATATGGTGGAGAGCGCTATTGAGCAGACCTTCATGGCATTTGAGGACCAGGATTATACGATGGCTGAGGATGTGATTAAGGGCGACAGGACCGTCAATGATATGGAGCGGGCCATCGAGTCCAGATGCCTGTCCCTGATACTGCGCCAGCAGCCGGTTGCCAGCGACCTGCGCCAGGTATCCACTGCCCTCAAGGTGGTGACGGATCTGGAGCGCATAGGGGACCATGCCTCGGATATCGCTGAGCTGATTCTGAGGATAAAAAGCGAGCACGCATACCACATTGTTAAGCATCTTCCGGTTATGGCGGCTTCCGCCAACGCAATGGTTCATGACGCCATAGAAGCATTCATCAACCAGGATTTAGATTCTGCCATGGAAATCATTGAACGGGATGACGAGGTGGATACACTGTTCAATCAGGTGAAGGACGACGTGATTCATCTGCTTAAATCCTCGCCGGACCAGGCGGACCAGGGAATTGACCTGCTGATGGTGGCCAAGTATCTGGAACGGATAGGAGACCATGCGGTAAACGTGTGTGAGTGGACCCAGTTTTCCAAGACCGGGGCGCTTAAGAATGTGAGAATTATGTAGATAAACCAAAATGGTTTTATTGGGGATAAATGGAACGGTGTCTGTTATGAGGATATCAGGCTTAATAACAATGAAGGACATTTTCAAACTAAGTTAAAAACTTAAAATAGGATAAATGCCGCAGAGCAATGCTGTAAGTCCAGCATGGTTCTGCGGCATTTGTATTATTATCAGAGAAAACCCCCTTAAATAATCGGCTGCTCAATTGCTCAATGCCTCGAAATGAAAATATATGAAAAAAAGTGAAATGACAAAAAAGCAGAGTTACATTGGTTTTCGTGTTTCAGTTATTGAATTAGTTAAAACTTCCTTGGATAATGCATAAATCTATGTATCAAACTAAAAAATGTAGAATACAGCTGAATGTAAATGAAAAAATATAGAAACTTATGCCAAAAAATAAAATAAAAAATTTTGAAAAGTATTGACATAATTTGAAACAAATGCTATTATGATGCTACAAGGAGGTAGCAATCATATGAAGTATGCCACACGGATTAACTCGTTTTTGAGATTTGACAGCAACCTGCTGAATGCATTCCAGTCCATAGGATCCATTGAAGGAGTGGATTATGTGGATTTGAATTATCCGGAACATTTTGCTGATTATGATATAGAGGTGATAAAGGCAAAGATGGAGGAATGCGGACTGAGATGTAATGCCATTAACCTCAGGTTCAGGGACAAGTACATAGGAGGAGAGTTCGGAAACCATGAGCCGGCCATATCGCAGGACGCCATAACTTTATGCAGGGAGGCGGCAGATGCGTGCAGAAAGCTGGGAGGAAACCAGATGATTATATGGCTGGGATTTGACGGTTTTGATTATTCCTTCCAGATTGATTATGTAAGCTACTGGAACCGGATTGTGAAGGCGTTCCGGGATGTGTGCGACTATTCCAAGGTGCCTGTGAGCATTGAGTACAAACCCTATGAGGAGAGGGTCCACGCTTTTATTGACAGCTTTGGAACTGCGGTTTCCATTCTTCACGATGTGGACAGGGAAAACCTGGGGGTGACCCTGGACTTCTGCCACATGCTGATGAAGAAGGAGAATCCTGCGTTTGCAGCGGCCTGGCTGCTGGAGCGGGGGAAACTCTACAATATACATCTCAATGACGGAGAGGGTTCCACGGATGACGGCCTGATGGTGGGAACCGTGAATTTCTGGAAGACAGTGGAGGTCATGTACTACCTTAAAAAATATGACTTCCAGGGTGTGATATATTTTGACACATTTCCAAAGCGGGAGAAGGCGGTGGAAGAATGTGAGGCAAACATAAAGATGTGCCGGCGGATTGAGCAGCTTATTGACACCTATGGACTCTGCCGGATGGAGAAGGTGGTGGAACAGAACGATGCGGTAGCTGTAAGCAGCATGATGGTTGCTTTGTTATAAACAAAAACTATTTTAATGTAAAAGGAGAAGAGAAGATGAAAAAGAGAGGTTTGGTTTTATCTGTGACAGCAATTGCCATGGCAGCGGGACTCATGGCAGGATGTACGAATAAGCAGGCGGCCGCCACGGCGCAGACAGAGGCTGCTGCCGATACCTTTAATCCGGACAAGGAGGCAGGGGTCAGCATCGAAGAATTGAGAGAGAAGCTGGGGGATGTTCCGAAGCTGGACGGTGAGGTTAAATTGGGAGCAGTGGCAAAATCCTTTGATAATGAGTACTGGAGAACCCTGAGAGAGGGGTACGGCGAGTATCAGACAAAGGCAGCGGCGGCCGGCTGCAATATCACCATAGACGTGACCTCGGCCCAGGGCGAAAACGACGAACAGGGACAGCTTTCTATTGTAAAGGATATGATTAATAAGAAGTACACAGGACTTCTCCTTTCGCCTATTTCCGACGGAAACCTGACACCCGGTGTGGAGGATGCCAAGAAGGCGGGAATACCGGTCATCAATGTGAATGACGGCCTGATTGCCAATGCGGATTCCTTCGTAGGTCCCAAGGCGGACCAGAACGGAGAGCTGGCAGCGGAGTGGATTGCTGATAAGCTGGGCGGCAAGGGCAAGGTGGCAATCGTCATCGGTATGCCTAAGGCGTTTGCGGCAAGGCAGAGGACGGAAGGTTTTGAAAACTGGATGGCGGCCAACGCAAAGGACATTGAGATTGTGGCAAAGCAGAATGCTGACTGGGACCGTCAGAAGTCCAAAGATTTGGCTGACACATGGATTAAACAGTATCCGGACCTGAATGCCATTTTCTGCAACAACGATACCATGGCCCTGGGCGTGGTGGAGGCTGTTAAGTCATCCGGCAAAGATATATTGGTGGTTGGCGTTGACGGTATAGGAGAGGCGTATGATTCCATCCGCAGGGGCGAGCTGGATGCCACTATTGATTCATTCCCGTTCTATAAAGCTCAGATTGCAGGTGAAGTAATGCTCAGAAGACTGGGCGGACAGGAGATTCCCAGGGTGCTGTGGACGCCTCAGGCTCTCATTGATTCCGAGAACGTAGATAAGCCGGCAGAGGAAATCATCGGCTGGACAGACCCTGTATATGCAAAATAGACAAAGGCAGCAAGGAAACTATCATCAGCCAGAGGGTCAGACCCCTGGCTGATATTTCAAAGAGGGGATAGAATATGGCGACAATGATACATTTTTCTAATATAACAAAGCAGTTCCCCGGCAACAAGGCGCTGGACAGTGTGGATTTTACGGTGGATAAAGGGGAGATACACGCCCTCCTTGGGGAAAACGGCGCGGGTAAATCTACCCTTCTCAATATCCTTCACGGCATCTATCCTGATTACGATGGAAATGTGGAGATTGACGGGAGAAAAGTGGGCTTTAAGAATGCCAATGATGCCATCGAATTCGGTATTGCCAAGGTGCATCAGGAAGTAAACCTTGTGACTGAGCTGACGGTAGGGCAGAATATAGCCCTTGGCTACGAGGTGACCAGGGGATTTTTTGTGGACTATGATGCCATGTACAAAAAGACGGATGTCATCCTGGAAAGGCTGGGCTGCAAATTCAGAAGCAGGGACCGTGTGACCTCTCTCAGCACTGGCGAGATGCAGATGATTCTGATTGCCAAGGCATTGTTTCACAATGCAAAAATCATTTCCTTTGACGAACCCACGTCAGCCCTGACAGACCGCGAGGTAGACCGTTTGCTTAAGATGATTATGGAACTCAAGGACCAGGGAATTACGATACTGTATATCACACACCGTTTGGACGAGGTATTTGCCATAGCGGACAGGGCCAGTATTCTGCGCGACGGAACGTATATCACTACCCTGAACATGAAGGATACATCCAAGGAAGAGCTGATACGCCACATGGTTGGCCGGGATGTGTCCGCTTATGCAGTTAGAAATAATCCCCTGTGCGCCGCCGGCGAGGTGGTGCTGGAAGCCAGGGACCTGTGCAAGAACGGTGTATTTGAACACATAAGCTTTGAGCTCCACAGAGGCGAGATTTTGTCCTTTGCCGGACTGGTGGGATCCAAGAGAACAGATGTGATGCGGGCTATATTCGGGGCAGACCCCTATACCAGCGGGGAGGTTTACATAAAAGGGAAAAGGGCGGAAATTAAGAGTCCTAAGGATGCCCTGCAATACAGTCTGGGGCTGATACCTGAGAATAGAAAAACGCAGGGGTTTGTTAAGAACTTTACGAACGCCAGCAACATGGCCCTGGCCTCCATGAATCGGTTTTGCAGCAGAGGCTTTGTGAATGCCGGGAAGATATATGACAACTGCATGTATTACACAGGGGAAATGAATCTGCATCCTGCGGATCCGGATTATCTGACAGAGAGCCTGAGCGGCGGAAATGCCCAGAAAGTCATCATCGCGAAGTGGATGACCACGGACGCTGATATCATTATATTTGATGAACCTACAAAAGGAATCGACGTGGGTGCCAAGGCGGAGATATACCGCCTGATGGAGGAACTGGTAGCCGGAGGAAAGTCCATCATTATGGTGTCCTCGGAACTTCCGGAGGTCATAGGAATGAGCGACAGGGTTGTGGTTATGAGGGAAGGCAAAATTATGGGCGTTCTGAACCACGATGAACTGAATGAAGAAGTCATAATGAGTTTTGCGATGGGAGGCTGACTATGAAGAATGTGATAAAGAAATTTTCAAGGGAATTAGAGGTAGTTGCTGCACTGGCTGTAATCATGGTGGTATTTGGCGTCATACAGCCCATTTATTTTTCGCCGTCCAACCTGCTTGATATCCTGGACCAGTCCGTTATCAACGGTCTTCTGGCTATCGGCATGACTCTGGTCATCATCACGGCCGGAATTGACTTGACAGTTGGCTCCACGCTGGCTATTGTAATCGTAAGCGTGGGTAATTTCCTGGTCATGGGACTGAACCCTTTTGCAGCCGTCCTTGCAGGCGCGGCCATTGGTTTTGGTCTGGGGCTTGTGAACGGAATCCTTGTGGCTAAGATGAAACTGCAGCCCTTTGTGGCAACCCTGGGCATGATGTCCGTATACAGGGGTGTTGCCTATCTTATAACAGGGGGCTGGCCTGTACTTAACATTCCCCAGAATTTCAGGGATATCATGGACGGTGATGTAATCGGCACCCTGTCCTCATCCATGATTCTGTTCCTGGTTGTGACAGCAGCTGCCTATATCCTGCTGAAGCACACAAAGTTTGGCACCTACCTGTATTCCATTGGCAGCAACGAGGAGGCCACCCGCCTGTCCGGCGTCAATGTGGATTTCAACAAAATCATGTCCTATGCAATCTGCGGTGTCTGTGTTGCGTTTGCCGGGATGGTCATGCTGGCAAAACTGGGAACCGGCGAACCGGCGGCCGGAGCCAGCTATGAGACCAATGCCATTGCCGCTGCGGCCATTGGGGGCACCAGCCTGGCAGGCGGTAAGGGAAGCATCATAGGCACATTCCTGGGAGCAATTCTTCTACAGGCCCTGAAGGTAGGGCTGGTGGTCTGCGGTGTGGATACATTCTGGCAGTATATTGCTACGGGCCTTATCATAGTGTTTGCGGTATATGTGGATGTAATCCAGGGTAAACTGGCAGCCATGAGACTGAATAAGAAGGCAAAGGCGGAATAACCGAATAAGGGGGTCTGGACAGTGAGAGATTGCGAGAGAGAGTACATTTGCGTCATCGGCAGCCTTAACTACGATATCATTATGAAGCAGAAGCGGATGCCTCTTCAGGGGGAAACATACACCGCCGACAGTATAACCTACTCCGGCGGAGGAAAAGGCGCCAACCAGGCCGTGCAGTGCGCCAAGCTGGGAATCGACACCATTATGGTGGGAAAGGTGGGAAGGGATACCTTTGGCGACAGCCTGGTGGAAAAACTGAAGGATTATGGTGTGGACTGTTCCTGTATAGGCAGGAGCAGCAGCCCCACGGGTGTGGGTGTGGTTCATGCCCTGGAGGATGGGACTGTATATGCTTCCATCATTACAGGTGCCAATTTTGATATTACATCCCGTGAAATCGACGGATTGGATGAGCTTATCAGGAACAGCAGGATTGTTATTCTCCAACTGGAGATACCAACAGAAGTGGTGGAACATATCATCCGGAAGGCCAAACAGTATCATGTATACACCATACTTAACGCTGCACCGGCCAAGGAAATGGACCTGGAGGTGCTTAAGATGGCAGACTGCCTGATTGTCAATGAGACAGAGGCATCCTTTTACGCCGGAGTTGAAGTGACGGACGGAGACATGGTAAGGACTCACGCAGACAGGCTGAGGCGGCTGACGGAGGGAACGGTTATTGTCACTCTGGGCTCTAAGGGCAGTATGCTTTTGGGGAAAGAAGGTGCGGTTCCCATTGACCCTGTAAAGGTGGAGCACGTAACAGAGAGCACAGGGGCGGGGGATTCCTATATAGGGGCATTTGCATATGGCAAATATAAGGGCATGACAGACCTTCAGGCCTGCCGATTTGCGGCCCGGGCAGCCTCAGTGACTGTGACAAAAATAGGAGCGCAGGAGGCCATGCCCCGCTTGAACGAGATTAACTAAAGTCTCCGCTTCGCGTTTGGTCTGTTGCAAAAAATGAAAAAATGTGACAGAAAATGCAAGAATCATGGTTGAACTAAGGACGGGCTCTTTGATATAATAAAGCTATTATAGTTCAAAGGGGTAAGCATATGGTTCCTGAGTTGAGAAAAGAAGAGATACTGAAAAGTATCAAAAAGAGGGATATTTCTTATATAAAAGACCTGGCAGCGGAATTGAACATTTCCCTGTCCACTGTGCGCAGGGATGTTGCTGCTCTGGAACAGGAAGGCAGCGTCATCGTCATGCGCGGAGGCGCGGTTAAGTATAAGGCAGAGGACTTCGACGAGCCTGTGGTAAAGAAAAAGCTGATTCACAGCGAGGAAAAGGAGATCATTGCCAGGAAGGCGGCCGCGCTGGTGGAGGACGGAGACTGCGTTTATGTGGATTCAGGCACTACCACGGTGGGGATGCTCAAATATCTCCAGGGAAAACGTATCACCATTGTCTCCAGCAGCACGGAACTGCTGGACAATCTGCCAATTAAGAACGCCAAGTGTATCCTGCTGGGAGGAGAGGTGCGGGATGATTTGGAATCCGTACTGGGCGCCCTGACGGAAAAGATGATATCCGACATGTATTTTGACAAGGCGTTCATTGGCGCCAACGGGTATATCCCGGACGGAGGCATCTACACCTATGATGACAGAGAAGCCAGGAAAAAGGTGATTGTAAAAGACCATTCCAAGGTGGTCTATGTGCTCATGGATACATCTAAGAAGAATAAGTATGCGTTTTCCAAGGTGTTTGATTTGGGGGAGGCGATTCTGATTACCGAGGAGGAAGATAACAGGTAAAGAGCATATGTACGCGGACGCGGGCAGGCGGCTGTGTCCGTGAGAACCGGAAACGCAGCGCGGGAGGTGACTGCTTCCACGATATAGAACAGTTGATAACACAGATTAACATAGACGCCCATAGTAATGAAGGGCCGCATCCAAGACAACAATGCGGCCCTTCATTATTATGGGTATGCCGTCAATCCCGGCATGCTGTTTTTAGATATACGATATTAACAATGCTGATATGGTAACATCACATCGGCTCCTTATTCCCCAAACACAGCCTTATAATCAGCCTGGAATTTGGCAATGCCCTGGTCGGTTAAAGGATGCTTTGTCATCTGCTCCAGTACCTTGTAGGGAACGGTTGCAATATCGGCGCCGGCCTTGGCGCAGTCGATTACGTGAATCGGGTTGCGTACGCTGGCAGCAATGATTTCAGTCTCAATGTTGTGCATCTGGAAAATCTCGGTGATGTCGTAAATCAGGTCAATACCCGGCATGGAGATGTCATCCAGGCGTCCAAGGAATGGGGATACGTAGGATGCGCCTGCCCGTGCGGCTAAGAGAGCCTGTGCGGATGTGAATACCAGGGTAACGTTGGTCTTGATGCCTTCTGCGTGAAGCACCTTCACTGCCTTTAATCCTTCTACTGTCATAGGAATCTTAACTACCATGTTGGGATGGATGGCTGCAATCTCACGGCCTTCCTTAATCATACCCTCTGCGTCAACGGTGGTAGCCTTAACCTCGCCGCTGATAGGTCCGTCCACGATGTCGGTGATTTCCTTGATGACTTCGGCAAAGTTCCTTCCCTCTTTTGCAATCAGGGACGGGTTGGTGGTAACGCCGCAGATAACACCCATATCATTGGCTTTTTTGATATCCTCAACATTCGCTGTGTCCACAAAAAACTTCATAGTAAATACCCTCCTAAAATGTGTGGGACAGGCTCGCCTGCCCGCTTCCTTTTTATCTCTAAGTGTATTATAGCGCATATACATGCTGTGTCAAGCAAATTATTGCAAAAATGTGCGTTAATATGCGATTTTTGTTAGAATGCACACAGAAAGCTGCCGGAGTACAAATGAAATACCGCAAAAGTAACGCAAAAAATCGCAACAGGTACTATAAAAGACCTTCTGACTATAAAAAGTCCAGTCCTTTGTTCCGGTAGTCCACGGCCATCTCGCCGGATACGTCGTTGTCCGTGATTAATGTGGTAAAAGCCTCGATGCCGCACACATGGTATCTGGATACAGTATTCAGCTTTATGGGATTTACCAGGGCAATGACCCTTCGGGAGGACTGAATCAGCTGTCTTTTTATGCTGACCTCATCCGGGTAGGGGATGGTCATGCCGTATTCAGGATGGATGGCATATACGCCCATAAAGCAAAGATCCGGGTGGTAGAGCGCTGCCTGGCTGGCCGCGGTTTCGCCCACATTGGTCATGGATTCCTTTAACAGCCGTCCTCCCAGAACGATTACATCCACCTGGTCCTTCATGGAACAGGCGTGGGCAATGGAATAGCTGTTGGTCAGCACGGTCAGCTTAAGACCGTTTGGAATGTTCTTGGCAAACTGCAGGTTCGTGCTGCTGCCGTCAATGGCCACCAGCTGGTCCTTCTCCAGAAAGTCCAGTGCCTTCAGCGCCAGGCGCTGCTTTAATTCCACATCCGTTGTCTCTCGGTCAAAAAAATTGATGACCGGGCGCTCCATGGGAATGGCTCCGCCGAACACACGCTTGACCTGTCCCTTCTGGTCCAGATCCAGCAGATCGCGGCGGATGGTATCCTCGGATACATTCAGCTCCACTGCCAGTCTGCTGACCACTACCTTGCCGGAGGAGTGAAGCTTATTTAAGATTAATGCCTGCCGTTCTTCTTTTAACATATCATTCCCTGTCCTTTTCTTTTATCCATTCTTTTACCAGTTCCATCCAGCCCTGACAGTGGGGCACAAGGCAGTCTCCGGTGCTGTCGGAAACCTCCTCCGTAGCCAGGGACAGTCCGTGGCGTCCGCTGGGATAAATGTGCATTTCCAGGCTTACGCCGGCCTTTTTCAGGGCCTGGGCCAGCAGCAGAGAGTTTTCTGCAGGCACGGACTGGTCGGTCCAGGTGTGCCACAGGAAGGTTCTGGGTGTGTGCGGTCCTGCCTGAAGTTCCAGGGAAACCAGTTCCCTGAGCAAGGGGTCGCTGTCCCTGTCTCCCAAAAGCTGTTCAAAGGAGCGCTGATGTCCGAATGTGCCGGAGGTGATAACCGGATAGCACAGAATCATTCCCTTTGGCTGTATGTCCTCAGGGGCTGCATTTAAGGGGCCGTAGAGAAATTCGCGGTTCCACATCACGCCCAGGCAGGCGGCCAGGTGGCCTCCCGCGGAGAAGCCGCACACCATAATCCGCTCCGTATCAATATTCCATTCACAGGCATGTTTTTTCACAAGCGCCACGGCTTTGGCCAGTTCCATAAGGGCCACGGGAAAGGTTTCCGGGGCAACGCTGTAGTGCAGGGAAAAGACCTGGCATCCAGCTGCCAGAAATTCCATGGCCACAGGCTGGTCTTCCCTGGGGGACACAAAGCCGTATCCGCCTCCCGGGCACAGGACCACAGCCGGGCGGAGAAGCTCCGGCTTATGGGGCAGGCGGTCCAACAGATAAGCAGTAAGGTCCGCCGGCTCTCTGGATGCCCTTGCATGTCCGCATTCCTGTTCCGTAACCATAATATTGAAATGTTTTATATTCATGTTCTCGCCTTTCCGGAAACAAGAGGGGGAAATGTGCAAAAAAGCTGTTTCCAGTATTATTATACTGAAAACAGCTTATGGGTTCAATCATTTTTGCCGCCTGTTTTGTGCCGCTGTTTTATACCGCTGCTTTATATCGCTGTCTTATGCCTCTGCCTTATGTCTCTGCCTCATGTCTCTGCCTCATGATTGGCAGCGAAACATGGTTTCGATGTAAGCCAGGATAAGGGGGGCGATTCCCTTGGCTTCATTTTCAACTACCGGCTCTCTCATATAATATTCAAAAGTGCCCTCCCGCATGTCCGTGTTGCCCAGCCCTGCAACCAGGCAGATGCCGCCCAGCTGGAGACTGCCGTCTTTTTCGGAGAGGTATGTGCTGCATATGCCGTCAAATGCCTTTTGGCCGTATTTAAAATATTCCTCGGGAAGGTAATGGAGCCGTACGCTTTTCATGATGGCATAGGCAAATATGGCAGAACCGGATTCCTCCAGATAGTTGGGAGCAATTCCGCCCCGGTTCACCACCTGGTACCACATGCCGGTGGCCTGGTCCTGGTAGGGAAGCATGGCATCAATCAATTCCTTATAGATGGCGTTCAGCCGCGCCTTCTGGAAGGCCATGGATTCGGGCATGACTTCCATGGTGTCAATCAGCGCCATGGCATACCAGCCCATAGCCCTGAGCCAGAAGTTCTCCGACAGTCCGGTCACCTTGTCGCACCAGAACATCTGGCGTGAGTCGTCATAGGCATGGTAGTAGAGCCCGTTGAGGGGCTCTCTCATCCGCCCGTATACCTGAAGGAACTGTTGGTAAGAATCTTCGCAGTTCTTACATCCGTTATACTCTGCCTCGTACTGCATATAGAAAGGCTGGGCCATGTACAGCCCATCCAGCCATATCTGGTGGGGATAAATTTTCTTATGCCAGAAGTTTCCTGTGGATGTGCGGGGCTGTTCCTTTAACTGGCTGTATACAGTATCCATAGCTCTTCTGTATTTTTCCTTTCCGGTCAGCTTGTAAAGATCGAACAGGGTTTTGCCGGCATTTACATTATCCAGGTTATACTCCTTTGGGTCATAGGACTCAATGGAGCCGTCCTCCCTCACAAAGCGGCCGGTGAAGGCGTCCGCAAAGTCCAGGTACCGGTGGTTTCTGGTTATAAGGAAGAGTTCGATGATGGCCTTAATCATGCAGCCGTCAATATAGTTCCAGGTGGAATTTGAACCCTCCCGGATTTTTTCGATGTTCCATACAGGGGACTCAGGGGTGCTCTGTTCAATCAGCTGGTCGATGTAACGGTCCAGTATTTTCATAATCTTAACTCTCCTTTATACATATATGTACACGAAGCCTGATGTAAGGCGTCCTTGTAAAAAATGGAAGTGTAAACGTTTGCAGACAAAACAGCGGTAATTTAGCTCAATTAAATCCGGTGTATAACTATAAATTGCGTGCATTTTGTCTTTGAAATCCTTAAAATCCATTTTTTTAATCTTGAATCCATCTTAACATAAAAAAAGCAGAAAAAGAATTGGACATATTAAACAAAAAAATATTAAAAAACTATACGAATCAGACAATTGACATACGATATAAATAGTGCTACTATGGAATTACAAAGAAAAACGATGCATGTTTGCTTAAAATGAACTAAATGTAATTACTTACAAATGGCAGATATGCATAATTTTTAAAATAACGATGCAAACCTTTGCAAACATACAAGCGAAGGCGATGAAAAGAGAGGGAGAGAAATGATGAAGAAAAACCTGAAAAAAGCAGTGTCCCTGGCCCTGGCATCTGTAATGGCATTTTCACTGGCAGCCTGCTCAGGCGGCAGCGGCAGCGGGACCACCACGGCAGCACAGGCAGACGGCAAGGAAGCCGGGAGCGGCACCGGGGACGTGACCATCAAGTTCTGCTGGTGGGGCGGTGACTCCAGACATGAGGCAACTGAAAAGGCAGTGGACGCATTTATGGCAAAGTACCCTGATATTAAGGTGGAATGCGAGTACGGCGCCTGGACCGGATGGGAAGAGAAGCAGTCTCTTGCCATTCAGGGAGGCAATGCGGCCGACGTCATGCAGATTAACTGGAACTGGATTACATCCTACAGCGGCAACGGGACCAACTTTGCAAATCTGGAGGATTACAGCGATGTCCTGGACCTGACCCAGTTTTCCCAGGACAGCCTGGACCAGTGCAAGGCAGACGGCAAGCTGATGGCGGTGCCGGTTGCCCTGACAGGACGTCTGTTCTACTGGAATAAGACTACCTTTGATGAGGTTGGGTGTGAGATTCCTACGGATGAAGCTTCCCTTCTGGAGGCGGGAGCCAAGTTTAAGGCTTACAATGAAGATTATTACCCTCTGGCTATGATGGAATACGACAGGGCCATCTTCCTGGTATACTATCTGGAGAGTGTATACGGCAAACCGTGGGTTGAGAACGGTGAGCTTCAGTACACAGCCCAGGAGATTCAGGCAGGCATGGACTTCATGACAAAGCTGGAGGAGGCCCATGTGATTCCTACCATTGCCACGCTTCAGGGTGATATGGCCGATTCCTTAGATAAGAACGCAAAAGTAATCGACGGCAAATACGCAGGCGTATTTGAGTGGGATTCCGCAGTTTCCAAGGTCCAGAAGGCAATCGCGGAGAGTACCACAAAGCCGGGCCAGGAGCTGGTTATCGGGGACTTCCTTAAATTTGGTGATTACGATGGCGGCTTTACCAAGATTTCCATGGCGCTGGCAGTATCCGCAAATTCTGCGCATCCAAAGGAAGCAGCCATGCTGGTTAATTACTTATTAAATGATGATGAGGCAATTGAAATCTGCGGCACTGAGCGCGGCATTCCATGCTCCGCAGAGGGCGTAAAGATTCTGGAGGAAAAGGGAATCGGTGATAAGCTGGTTATGGAGGCCAATGCAAAGGTTCTGGCCTACTCCAAATTCCCTCTGGACCCCATGTTTGAGCACAATGACCTGAAGGCCAATCCGGACGGTGTATATTATAAGGTATTTGGAAAGCTGAGCGCAGGCGACATCACCTCCGCCGAAGCAGCAGAGGATTTGATGAAGGGTATTGACGACTGCTATAATTTCTGATTTTCAGATGGGATTCAGGACAGTTATTGGGTTTGAAATGACAGACAGGGCCGCCGGATATGACCCGGCGGCCCGTATCCTGGCCTGCCCCAGGCAGCAGGAGCGCCGGGAACGGCGCGGCTGATGACAGAAAAGGCAGCGGCTGAAACAGAAACGCTGAAACAGAAACGTTGAAACAGAAACACTGGAAATTAGGATGGCAGGAAATAGGATGGATGTTAGAAACGCAGTAAAGCACAGGGAAAATTACGACAGCATTGTTACATATTTTAAGACTTTGAAAACGCCCGGCATGGACCAGATGGTCCTGCTGATAGATACCATAGAGCAGATGTCCCCGGAAATATACGAGCATTACAGGGCGCTCCAGGACATATTCCGCATGAGATTAAAGGAAATGCTGGCAGGAGGGAATCCGGGCCCGCAGGAACAGCTTGCATACATAATCCAAAAGGGGTGCAGCACAGGTACGCTGCTCAGGGAGAAGTATGAGAGCTATTTAGATTAACAGGTTTGGAGGTAACCGTATGAAAAAAAAGAAAGGATTCTGGGCGTTGAATATCGGCCTGCTTTACATTCTGCCATGGCTGGTTGGATTTCTTCTGTTCAAGGTATATCCATTTGCATCTTCGCTGTACTACAGCTTTACCAACTATGATTTGTTCAACGGAATAACAAAGACCGGACTTCTGAACTACGAGAAGATATTTACGGATGAGGACATCATCAGGGCATTTGTGGTGACGTTCAAATATGCGATCTTTGATGTGCCCTTAAAGCTGGCGTTTGCCCTCTTTATCGCATATATTCTCAACTTCAAGCTGAAGGGCGTGAACTTTTTCAGGACAGCATATTACATCCCGTCCATCCTGGGCGGTTCCATCGCCATTGCCATTCTCTGGAGGGCTGTGTTCAATACGGACGGACTGATTAACACGGTTATCACGTTCTTTGGAGGACCGAAGATTAACTGGATGGCCGGCGCCAACAGCGCATTGTTTGTGATTGTGCTTTTACGTGTCTGGCAGTTTGGTTCCGCCATGGTCATTTTTCTGGCAGCCTTAAAGGGCGTGTCAGAAGATTTGTATGAGGCTGCCTCCATTGACGGCGCAGGCAAGTGGACCCAGTTTTTTAAGATTACAGTACCGCTTATCACACCGGTTATTTTCTATAACCTGATTACACAGCTCTGCCAGGCATTCCAGGAGTTCAATGCCCCGTTCCTGGTGACAAAGGGCGGGCCGAACGGCGCAACCACCCTGATTTCCATGCTGATTTACAACAATGCATTCCTGCGCCATAAGATGGGAATGGCCAGCGCGCAAGCCTGGATCCTGTTCCTGATTGTCATGACGCTGACCGCAGTGGCGTTCATCAGCCAGAAAAAATGGGTCTATTATTCAGACGAGGAAGGGAGGTAGGAACGTATGACAAGAGAGACAAAACGGAAAGTCAGCACGGCAATCCGCTACACCCTGCTGATTCTGGTGGGATTTATCATGGTATACCCTCTTATCTGGATGGTTGGGGCCACATTTAAGACCAATTCCGAGATATTTACCAGCGCATGGTTCCTGCCTAAAAACCCTGTGTTCGACGGGTACAGCAATGCCTTTAAAAGCTATGGAGGCAAGATATCCCTGATTACCTCCCTGATTAATACGTATAAGATTGTGATTCCCAAGGTGATTTTCACCGTGGTGTCCGCCACTATCGCTGCCTATGGGTTCGGGCGGTTTGACTTTAAGGGAAAGAAGATTTTCTTTGCGCTGCTGATGTCCACCCTGTTTCTTCCCCAGGTGGTTCTCAATGCGCCCCAGTACATTATGTTCAACAAGTGGAAATGGGTGAACACCTACCTTCCTCTGATCGTACCTTCCTTGTTTGCAGCAGATACCTACTTTGTATTCATGCTGATCCAGTTCCTCAGGGGAGTGCCCAAGGAGCTGGAGGAAGCTGCCAAGATTGACGGCTGCAATACATTAAAAACGCTGTGGTACGTAATTGTCCCCATGCTGAAGCCGTCTCTGGTGTCCTGCGCCCTGTTTCAGTTCATGTGGACCAACAACGATTTCCAGGGCCCGTTGATTTACATTGCGGATATGCAGAAATATACGAACTCCGTATACCTGCGCATGTCCATGGACGGAGATGTTGGCTTCCAGTGGAACCGTATCCTGGCCATGTCTCTGATTTCCATTGTACCGTCGCTGATTGTGTTCTTCTGTGCACAGGATTCTTTTATTGATGGTATTGCGGCAGGCGGTGTTAAGGGTTAAAATAGAAAACGACCAGGGTTGGCCTGGATGGAAATGGGGGCTCTCCTGGGAGGGGCCCCATTCCTGGTATGACAGCAGCCACAGAGAGACAGATCAGAAAAGAGGTATAAGGCAATGGATTTAAAGGTGATTTATAAAAACGCGCGCTGCGCCGTACTGGAGATAGAGGACGGCGGTACATATGAGACCAGCCGGATGTACCGCCTCTATCTGGACGGGAAATTTATCCGGGAAACGGGAAATGCTGTCACAAGCATTTATGATCTGAAGCCTGATACCAGCTATCAGGTGGAGTGCAGAAGCGGGGAGGGACTTGTGCTTAAGTCCTCCTTTACCACGGACAGCGAATTCGTCACATTGGATGTGCGTGATTTCGGGGCAAAGGGGGACGGGATTCAGGATGACACTCTGTTTATCCAGGCTGCCATTATGGCCTGTCCTGAAAAGAGCCGGGTACTGATTCCGGCCGGGAACTACCGCATTGTGACCCTGTTCTTAAAGGATGATGTGAACATTGAGCTGGCTGAGGGGGCGGTGCTGTCCGCGTATACGGACCGGACCCGTTTTCCTGTGTTCCAGGGAATGATCCAGAGCTATGACGAACAGGGCGAATACAATCTGGGTACATGGGAGGGCAATCCCCTTCCCATGTTTACCGGCATCATAACCGGTGTGAACGTGAAAGGCGCCGTTATATATGGACAGGGAACCATAGACGGGAACGCAGGAGCCGGGGAGGGAAACTGGTGGCATGAGCCCAAGGTAATACACACGGCCTGCCGCCCCAGGATGATTTTCCTGGAGCGGTGCCGGCAGGTGACGGTTCAGGGAATCACGGTGAGGAACAGCCCCAGCTGGAATATCCATCCCTATTTCTCCGACCACCTCAGGTTCTTTGACCTTAAGGTGCTGAATCCCAAGGATTCGCCGAATACCGACGGACTGGACCCGGAATCCTGTCAGGATGTGGAGATTGCCGGTGTCTATTTCTCACTGGGAGATGACTGTATTGCCGTAAAGTCGGGAAAAATCTATATGGGATCCACCTATAAACGGCCGTCAAAGGACATATCCATCCGCAGATGCTGTATGAGGGACGGCCATGGCTCTGTTACCATCGGAAGTGAGATGGCGGGCGGGGTAAAGAACCTGACCGTTAAGGACTGCATGTTCCTGCACACGGACAGGGGACTGCGCATCAAGACGCGCAGGGGCCGGGGAAAGGATGCCGTGGTGGACGGGATTGTCTTTGAACACATCCGCATGGACCATGTGATGACTCCCTTTGTTATCAACTGTTTTTATTTCTGTGACCCGGACGGTCACAGCGAATATGTGCGCACAAAGGAGGCGCTTCTGGTGGATGACAGAACTCCTTTGATTAAGAGCCTGTGCTTTCAGGATATAGAGGCGGAAAACTGCCATGTGGCGGCAGCCTACATGTATGGTCTTCCGGAGCAGCGGATTGAACGGGTGGAGATGAATCGTATCCGCGTTACCTATGCGGCGTCTGCCAGGGAAGGGCAGCCAGCCATGATGGATGGCTGCAGCTCCCATATATGCCGCATGGGGATTTACGCCAACCAGATTGAGGAGCTGATTCTTAAGGATGTAAAGGTGGAGGGACAGGACGGTCCTGCCATCATCACGGAAAATATCGGCCGTGTCTGCGGAAGCATTTGACAGAAGCCGGAAAACGAGTTAGATTGTATTCGTACGCCCGAACGGGAATGATGTAAATGCTTATAGGGGACAGCAAAGAGGGGGATATTATGGCAGTGACGATAAAGGATATCGCGAAAAGGGCTGGGGTTTCCTATTCCACGGTATCCAGGGCCTTAAACGGCATAGGGGCTGAGAATACGGAGAGCAGGAAGAACATACTGCGCCTGGCTCAGGAGATGGGGTATGTGCCCAACCAGGCCGCCATTAACCTGAAAAAATCCAGATCTTATGTAATTGGGCTGTATTTCTCTACCATCAGTAAGATGACATCGCCGTTTGTGCTCCACGACGTGCTGACAGGGGTTTACAGTGTTGCGGGAAGCAAGTATAATGTAGTGGTTAAAGGTATTGATATGCATGAGCCCGGAACACTGAATCCCAGCTATTTTGACGGAATCATCGTATTGTCCCAGCGAAGCGAGGACATGGAGTTTATGAACGAGGTCCTGGACAAAAAGATTCCCATGTCAGTTATCTGCCGTGCCGTGGACGTGGACGCGCCCAATGTGACCACGGATGAGGCCCTTGCCATGGAACGGGCCATGGACTATCTGCTGGAGAACGGACACCGGAACATCGGCATCATAGAAGGAAATCCGGGGCTGGATTCCAGCCGGCTGCGCCGCAGGGGATGGAGGACGTCCATGACCAGCCACGGACTGGATCCGGATGCCCTTCCTGTTATCAGCGGCAATTACCGGTATGCCAGCGGATACACCGCGGCAAAACAGCTTCTCACCTTCCGGCCCACGGCCCTGCTGTGTTTTAACGATGAGATGGCCTTTGGCGCCAGGACAGCCATTGTGGAGGCCGGCCTTAAGGTGCCCGATGATGTTTCCCTTGTGGGTTTTGACAACTGGGATATGTCTGGCTATTCGGACATGCATTTGACCACAGTGGAGCGCAACATGGGGGAGATTGCCAGGGAGGGAGCCAGGGTGCTGCTTCGGCGCCTGGACGAGGGAATCGTGGACAACCGGAGAATTTACCTGAACAATAAGCTGATAATCAGGGATACGGTTAAGAATCTGAATGTGGAAGAGAGGAAACCATCATGAAAAAGTTAGAAGAGTATGTAAGAAGCATACCGGATTTTCCGGAGCCTGGAATCATATTCCGGGATGTGACCAGCATCCTGCAGGACGCAGACGGGCTTCACATGGCAGTGGACAGCCTGATTGACATGGTTAAGGACCTGGATTACGACCTGGTAATAGGCCCCGAATCAAGGGGATTTATCTTTGGAGTGCCGGTGGCCTATGCGCAGCACAAGGGATTTGTGCCTGTGCGCAAAAAGGGAAAGCTTCCCTGCGAGACCATTGCCATGGAATATGACCTGGAATACGGACAGGCAACCATTGAAATGCACAAGGACGCCATCCGCCCGGGCCAGAAGGTAATCATTGTGGACGACCTGATCGCCACAGGAGGAACCACTGAGGCAATTGTCAAGCTGATTGAGCAGCTGGGCGGACAGGTGGTAAAGATATGCTTTGTCATGGAGCTGGCAGGACTGAAGGGACGGGAGCATCTGAAGGGATATGATGTGGATTCCGCGATTATTTATGAAGGCAAGTAGGAAAATGAAATAGATTTGGTTACAGAAAGGGCCCGTTAGATTGAAAAATGGGCCTTTTTGTTATATCTGTGCATCAATCGAACCCCAAAATTCATCTGATATTTCCTTGAACAAACCCCTTCCCCGTAGTACAATATTAATAATTATCTAAACGGACCAATAAATTTCAGAAAGACAGAGGATTACGGGCATGAGAAGATTACGGATGGCGTCAGTAACGGCTCTTTGCATCGGAGCGGCAGTCTTGGCGGGCGGCTGTGCCGGGGAAAACAAAAAAGCTGAAATCCCCCAGGCGGAGGTATCTTCTGCCCTGACAGAGGAAAATGACAGCGATACTGCCATGACCATAGAGTTCTGGCACTACTATAACGATGCACAGAAGCAGCATTTGGACCAGCTGATAAAGGAGTACAATGGAACGCTGGGCCTGGAACGCGGCGTGGTTGTGGAGGCTTACAGCCAGGGCTCTATCGCGGATCTGACCAATAAGATAGATTTGGTGCTCAACGGCACCACCAACGATGTGGAGATGGCAAATATTGTGCTGGCTTACAGGGACATGGTGGTCAACACGGTAAAGCTGCACCCCGACAGACTGGTGGAGCTGGGCAGTGTGGTGCCGGAGGCAGATCTGGCACAGTATAATCAGGCATACCTTAACGAGGGTTATATCGACGGAAAGCTCTACATACTGCCGGTGGCAAAATCCACGGAGCTTCTTCTCATGAACCAGACCAGGCTGGATGAATTTCTGGAGGCCAATCCCCAGTACCGGGAGGAGAACATGGAGTCGTGGGAAGGCCTGGAACGGATGGCTGAGGGATATTTTCAGTGGACGGACAGCATGACTCCCGGTACGGACGGAGATGGAAGTCCCTTTATCGGAGTGGATAACCTGGCCAACTATTTTGTGGCCATGAATCATGCCATGGGTTCGGATATCTACCATTACGATGAGAGCGGCACCATGGTGCCGGATTTGGACGAGGGTATTATCGAAAAGCTGTTTCTGAATTATTATGAGCCTTTTACAAAGGGGTATTACGGGGCAAAGGGCCGTTACCGCAGCGATGACGTAAAGCAGTCCTACCTGGCAGGCTGCATCGGATCCAGCAGCAGCGTCCTGTATTTCCCGGAGGAAGTGGCTGATTCCCAGGGAAATATGGTACCGGTTACAACCGGTGTCTACCAATACCCGGTGATGGAGGGGACCACTCCCACAGCAATCCAGCAGGGAGCCGGAGTGGCGGTGTTTAACCGCAGCGACGAGGAAAACAGGGCTGCCCTGGATTTTATACGCTGGCTGACCATTGACAAAGGCTTTGAACTTGCCGCTTCCATGTCCTATATGCCTGTGGACCATAACGGCATGACAGAGGAGCAGAAGCAGCAGATTGATGACGCCAGAGTACTGAAAGGGATTGAGACCGGACTGAAGCAGAGTAATTCCTACCAGATGGTGTATGGGTTTGACTTTGAGAACTCATATGATGTCAGGACAGGGGTGGACGCGTGCTTTGGGGAAGCACTGAGCCAGGGACGTATGGAATTTGAAGAGTATCTGGCCCGGGGGATGTCCATGGACGAGGCGGCAGCTTCCATGGATTACGGCAGTAAGGCAGAGGCGTTTTATGAACAGGTAAAGGCCATTTTTGAAGAATAGTGTCTGACAGCGCCTCTGTCTGGGGAATGGAGGATATCCTATGAAGAAACGTTTGCTGAGCAACAGGGTGAGGAACGCCATATTAATGGCCATCCTGCTGCAGAGCGTTATATTTGGCATTGGACTGATGGTGACCGGGACCTTCTCGGGAACAGCCAACCGCCCTTATAAGGTAATGGAATCCCAGGTGGCGGAAAAAGACGCTCTTATATCAGGATATATGAATAACTCCCTTCTCATCGCCAATACCATGGAGAAAGAGCTGGCAAAGTTAAAGGATGACAGGAAGATACATGACAGGCTCATTGACAATTTAAACCACGCATCATCGGTGGACGGCGTCTTTTATCTGGATTTGGACAAGAAGGAGGCTGTCATATACCGGGACGGGGAGCCGCAGATATTTTCGTCTGCCTATGGTGATATCTACTGTGTGGTGGGAAGCTCTAAGAGCGAATATCCCATTGCCCTGTCCAAGGACTGGAGTCCGAAGCTGACGCCTGAGGAATGGGCAAAGGCGGAACTGTTTTGGACAGACAGGACAAAGGGGGGGAAATGGTTCTTTGATGATAACCGTCTGTATTATGTCATAAGCCAGGAGGTCTATGGAAGCCGCCGGATGATGGGGTTCCAAATCAGCGGGGAAGTGCTGGACTCGTATCTGAGCCTGGATAATCCTCCGTACAAGGGAATGGAAGTCCTTCTCATGACGGATAAAACCATACTTTACAGCCGGGATAAGGCGTTCATAGGAACGGATTATGACTACAGGGGAGATGGCAGCAGGATTTCATTAACGTATAACGGAGCTTCTTACGACGGCGTGCGCAGCGTCCTTCAGGTTTACGGCCACATGGAAGGCGGTTCCGTGTATGTGGGGGCGGTGTGCTACCACTCGGAGCTGGCGGAACTGTCCAGGTCCACCATTGTCATGGTGGCGGGGGTATATCTGCTGTCCATTGTAATTGCCATCATTTTCTCATATATAGCCATCTGGATGGTATTAAAACCAATCAAAAAGCTGCATGAGGATATTACCTGCCAGAATCCGGAGGAGGTTCACTTTAGGGAAAGCGGAATAGAAGAGATAGACCGCATCCATCAGGCCCTTAACGATATGGCCGCAAAGCTGGAGCAGAGTTATTCCAGGTATTCCTTTACCCTGGAATCAGCAGGGGAAAAGGTGGGCAGCTTTGAGTATCAGGAGGGCGGATCACGGGTCAAACTGAGCTCGTCCATCCTGCAGCTGCTGGATATTGGGGCGGACCGCATGGGGGCCGACGGCTGCCTGGACTACGATGTATGGGAGGACATACTTGGCGGTCTGGACCGGGTTATGGAGCTGGAGGACGGATTTTCCTATACGGACAGGATGTGCAATACCAGGGCCGTGTCCATACGCCAGAGACATGAGGAGCACGGCGTGTTCGGCATAGTTATGGACAAGACGGACGCATATATGGAGATACTGCGTCTCAGGAACATATCCCAGCATGACCAGCTCACCGGCCTGTACAATGCCTCCTACCTTAAAAAGGAGGGGCAGAAGATACTGGACGGCAACAGGAGCCGGGTCAACGCCCTTGTTTTCTGTGACTTGGACAACCTTAAATTTGTGAATGACAATTACGGCCATGAGATGGGAGACCATTATCTGAAGGCAATGGCAGACCTTCTGACGGACATTGCTTTTGGGGAACAGTGCATGGCGGTGCGCCTGTCAGGCGACGAGTTTGTATTGTTCTTCTACGGCTATAGTGAGAGAAAGACCATCGAGGATAAGGTGAGATCCGGATATGAGGGGCGCAGCTCCATCCAGCTGCCGGACGGCACCAGCCGCAGGATCAATGCCTCCATCGGCCTGGCTTTTGCCCAGAGGGAATCCGAGAGCATGGAGGACCTGATAAACCGGGCGGACAGAGCCATGTACCGGGTGAAGCGCACAGAGAAAAACGGGATTGCCATTTATGACAAATCAGACGAGGCAGGGCCGGTATAGAGCGTGTCTTAAGACCGCGTTCCGGCCCGGCCCCGCTTTTTTCCAAGCGCCCCTTGCTTTTTTACATAAAAAAAATTATAATGTATCTTGACTATCCATAGGAAAAGGTGACCGAACATATGGCAAATGAGGGAACAAAAGAAAAACTGGATATCGAATTGGAAGCGCCGGCCGACTTTACCAGCCCTGAAGTGCTGTATCAGGACTTGATTAATACAATCCGCAAATATCATCCATCAGATGATATCACCATGATCGAAAAGGCTTACAGGATTGCAGATGAGGCCCATAAGGAGCAGAAGCGCAAATCCGGGGAGCCCTATATCATCCATCCGCTCTGCGTGGCTATCATACTGGCCGACCTGGAGATGGATAAGGAGACCATTGCAGCAGGGCTTCTTCATGATGTGGTAGAGGATACCATTATGACCCTGGAGCAGCTGACCAAGGAGTTCGGCTCTGAGGTTTCCTTCCTGGTGGACGGTGTCACCAAGCTGACACAGTTAAACTGGGATAAGGACAAGGTGGAGATCCAGGCAGACAACCTGCGCAAGATGTTTTTGGCCATGGCAAAGGACATCCGCGTTATTATCATCAAGCTGGCGGACCGTCTTCACAACATGAGGACAGGTCAGTACTGGAAGCCGGAGAAGCAAAAGGAAAAGGCCAGGGAGACCATGGAAATTTATGCCCCCATCGCCGACAGGCTGGGCATTTCCAAGATTAAGATTGAACTGGATGATCTGTCCCTTAAGTTCCTTCAGCCGGATGTATATTACGACCTGGTGGAGAAAGTGGCCCTCCGCAAGGATACAAGGGAGGCCTTTGTCCAGGAAATCGTGGACGAGGTCAAGAGCCACATGGAGGATGCGGGCATTGAGTCCACGGTGGGCGGACGTGTGAAGCATTTCTTCAGTATCTATAAAAAGATGGTGAACCAGAACAAGACTCTGGACCAGATATATGATTTGTTCGCAGTGCGCATCATGGTGGAGACCGTGAAAGACTGCTATGCCGCCCTGGGCGTCATCCATGAGATGTATAAGCCTATTCCGGGCCGTTTCAAAGACTATATAGCCATGCCCAAACAGAATATGTACCAGTCCCTGCACACCACCCTCATAGGGAGCAACGGACAGCCCTTTGAGATACAGATCCGTACCTATGAGATGCACAGGACAGCGGAATACGGTATCGCCGCCCACTGGAAGTATAAGGAGAGCGGAAGCGGACAGGTGGCTGCGGGAAGCGCTGAGGCAAAGCTCAGCTGGCTGCGCCAGATTCTGGAATGGCAGAGGGATACGGACGATTCCAAGGAATTCCTGAGCATGGTCAAGGGGGATTTGGATTTGTTCTCCGACAGTGTGTACTGCTTTACACCGTCAGGGGATGTAAAAACCCTGCCCAGCGGTTCCACCCCCATTGACTTTGCATATTGTATACACAGTGCTGTGGGCAATAAGATGGTGGGAGCCAGGGTCAACGGCAAGCTGGTGCCCATTGAGTATGTGATTCAAAACGGCGACCAGCTGGAGATCATCACTTCCCAGAACTCCAAAGGGCCCAGCCGGGACTGGCTGGGTATTGTGAAGAGCACCCAGGCTAAGAATAAAATTAACCAGTGGTTCAAGAGCCAGATGAAGGAAGACAACATCGTCAGAGGCCGGGACCAGATAGAACGCTACTGTAAGGCCAAGGGCATTAACTGGTCTGATATCGGCAAGCCTGAATTCATGGAAAAGGTCATGAACCGGTATGCCTATAAGGATTGGGATTCCGTTCTGGCATCCATTGGACACGGGGGCCTGAAAGAGGGCCAGGTCATCAACAAGATGATGGAGGAGCGGGAGAAGAAGTTAAAGCGGGAGATTACGGATGCGGATGTGCTCAGCGGCATAGCCGACACAGCGGGAAGGGCCGGTGAGGCCAGTGTCCGCAAATCAAAGAGCGGCATCATGGTCAAGGGGATCCATGATCTGGCGGTCCGTTTTTCCAAGTGCTGCAACCCGGTGCCAGGGGATGAAATCGTGGGATTTGTCACCAGGGGCCGCGGGGTTTCCATTCACCGCACGGACTGTGTGAACATCATCAACCTGCCGGAGGATGAACGGAGCAGGATGATTGACGCGGAATGGCAGATGGCGGAGGGTGCCAGCAACAATGAGCAGTATTCCACGGAAATCAAGATATTTGCCAATAACAGGATTGGCATGTTTGCGGATATATCCAAGGTCTTTACGGAGAAGCAGATTGACATTACGTCCATGAACGTAAGGACCAGCAAGCAGGGCAAGGCCACCATTATCATGACATTTGACATTCATGGGACCGATGAGCTGAACCGGCTGACCGATAAGATACGTCAGATAGAAGGCGTCCTGGATATAGAGAGAACAACAGGATAGCTGTGATGAAAGGGGAAGGATATGAGCGATATTAGGATTAAGACATGTGTACTGGGACAGGTGAGTACCAACTGTTACCTGGTTTATGACGATCAGACCAAGGAGGGTGTGGTCATTGACCCGGCTGACAATGCTCCTTATATTCTGAACAAGTGCAGCGAGCTGGGAATCACTCTCACGGCAGTCCTGCTGACCCACGGCCATTTTGATCATATCATGGCTGTGCCGGATGTAATCAGGGCATTCCGGGTAAAACTCTACGCCTATGAGGCAGAGGAGAATATGCTGGCAGATACAAAGCTTAATATGACCGGAGGATTCAGAGGCCCCCTGACCAGCCTTCATGCGGATGTGCTTCTTCACGACGGACAGGAGCTGGAGCTTCTGGGAACCAGGTGGAAGGTGCTGTTCACACCGGGACATACCGCAGGCTCCTGCTGCTTCTATCTGCCGGATGAGGGAATTATCTTTGCAGGGGATACCTTGTTTCGCGGTTCCTACGGCAGGACGGACCTGGCTACAGGGAATACCATTCGTATTGTCAGCTCTATTGTGGACGTACTTTTTGAGCTGCCCGATGATACCATGGTGTATACAGGCCACGGAGACCCCACCACCATTGGATTTGAGAAGCAGGGGAATCCTGTGCTTACGGTAAGAGACAATATTATCCGGGTAAAGGGACCGGATGCCTTCAGGCAGGAATAAAAGAAGGCTTAAGACAGAAAGCAGGTTTTGTATGATTGGACTTTTAATACAGGATAACCAGTACGAACAGGACATCAGAGAACTTCTGATGTCCTTTTATCCAGGTGAGGCCTATGTTCATGAGGTAAAGGACGGGGCGGATTTTTACGTGGAGACGCGGCTGGGAGACGGCGCGGTTTCCGTCTATATATGGGAAAATGCGGCCGCCCCGGAGGACTGCGGCGGGGATAAGACAGGGCCGGAGGGTTTAACAGGCTGGAAGTTAGGGGATTCATGCACCCGTCCCTCGGACCTTTCGGATCACTCCGCCACCAAGAATGTCATAAAGAAAATGTTTTACCTCATGCTGGCAGCGCGCACGGGAAAGGAAATGCCCTGGGGTTCCCTGACCGGCATCCGCCCCACCAAGATCGCCCTCACCAGGCTGGAGGAAGGCTGGAAGGAGGAGGATATCAGGTCCTTTATGAAGGAAACCTACCTTGCCAGCGATGAAAAGATAGATTTGAGCATTGAGATTGCGGCCAGGGAGAAAAAGCTTCTGGAACCATTGGATTATGAGCGGGGCTACAGCCTGTATGTGGGGATACCGTTCTGCCCCACCACCTGTCTGTATTGTTCCTTCACCTCCTATCCCATCGGGAAATGGAAGGGGCGCACAGGTCTTTACCTGGAAGCGCTGTTTAAGGAACTGGAATATACGGCCCGGAAGATGGAGGGAAGGCCCCTGGACACGGTCTATTTCGGCGGAGGCACTCCCACATCCCTTTCAGCGGAGGATTTAGAAGCTCTCTTAAGCAGGCTTGAGCAGCTCTTTGATCTGAGCCGGGTGCTGGAGTTCACAGTGGAGGCAGGGAGGCCGGACAGCATTACCATGGACAAGCTTAAGGTACTGAGGGACCACGGCATCACCCGTATTTCCATTAATCCCCAGACCATGAACCAGAAAACCCTGGACCTGATTGGCCGCCACCACACCGTGGATATGGTGAAGGATCGGTTTTACATGGCCCGGGAGCTGGGATTTGACAACATCAACATGGATCTGATTATGGGGCTTCCTGAGGAGAATATGGATGATGTGCGGCGCACCCTGGAGGAGGTTAAGGCTCTTGGGCCGGATTCTCTTACCGTCCATTCCCTGGCCATCAAGAGGGCGGCCAGGCTCAACATGTTCAGGGAAGAGTACGGCGGGCTGAAGATTCAGAACACCCCGGAGATGATCGAGCTCAGCGCTGCCTGCGCCCGTCAGATGGGTATGGAGCCCTATTATCTGTACCGCCAGAAGAACATGGCCGGTAATTTTGAGAATGTGGGGTATTCCCTGCCCGGCAAAGCCTGTATCTACAACATCCTTATTATGGAGGAGATGCAGACCATAGCGGCCTGCGGCGCCGGAACCACCACCAAGGTGGTATTCCCCTCTGAGAACCGCAGGGAACGCTGCGAGAATGTAAAGGAAGTGGAACAGTATATTAGCAGGATTGGCGAGATGATACAGCGCAAGGAGCGCATCCTTTAACCCAGGCCGGGGCCCGCGGTTTTATATGGACATATACGGCGCGGCAGCGTAAATGCCGGAGTCATGTAAAAAGAGACATGGTTCCGGCAGATTTTATTATAACGATTGAGTTAATAACCATCTGATAAGGAGAGATATCGTGAAGAAAAGAGAGCGTGTATTTGCGGCAATGAAGCATGAACCGGTGGACAGGATTCCCTGTTACTTTACCACCCATTTTGCCAGGGAGGCGGCCTTTGGGCAGGCAGCGGTGGAAGAACACCTGAAGTTTTTCCGGGAGGTAAATCCGGATATCCAGAAAATCATGAATGAAAACCTGGTTCCCAACATGGGCTCCATAAAGACGCCGGAGGACTGGAAATGCATCAGGACCATTACTCTTAAGGATAAATTTATGGAGGATGAGATTGAGCTGGTCAAGAGGGTCCTGGACCGGTGCGACAGGGACGCCTTTAATATCGGTACCCTTCACGGCATCGTGGCCTCCACCATCCACCCCATTGAACCGGATTACGGCTATATGCCGGTGCGGCAGCTGCTCTGCAGCCATTTAAGGCAGAACAAGGGCCCGGTGCTTGACGCCATGAAGCGGATTGCGGACGGACTGTGCCAGCTGGCAGGGAAATTTGTGGAACTGGGTCTGGACGGCATCCTCTACGCGGGTCTGGGAGGCGAGCGGTTCCTGTTTACGGACCAGGAGTTTGAGGAGTATATCATGCCGTTTGATAAGCAGATTATGAAGGCCTGCCTGGAAGCGGGAGGACATAACATCCTGCACATGTGCAAGACAGATGTGAATTTTGACCGGTACGACAGTTATAAAGGACTTTACAGCATTGCCAATTGGGGCATCTATGAGACGGGAATGAGCCTGGCGGAGGGCAGGAAACGGTTTACAGACTGCGCCATTATGGGCGGCCTCTCCAACCACAAGGGACCGCTGATAGAAGGAACCCCGGATGAGATCCGCCAGGAGGTAAGGCGCGTCATGGCAGAAGCCGGTGAGACAGGCTTTATCCTGGGTACGGACTGCACCATTCCCATGGGAGTGCCTTATGAGCGCATGCGGATTGCGGCAGAGGCCGCAAAATAGGGACCAAATAGGGAAAAATCTATGAAAATACTTGCAAAATCATAAAAGTTGCTTAAAATAAAGATATTGAACAAAAAACAGGATTGGAGAACGCGTATGGCATTAGCAAAGAAGCCGGTCACCGGCATGAGGGATATCACGCCTGCCGAGATGCAGATTCGTGAGTACGTGATGAATCAAATCAAAGAGACCTATAAAAGCTTTGGATTTACCCAGATAGAGACACCCTGCGTAGAGCATATCGGAAACCTGACCAGCAAACAGGGCGGAGATAATGAGAAACTGATTTTCAAGATACTGAAAAGAGGGGACAAGCTGAACCTGGAAGGCTCAAAGGAAGAGAATGACCTGGTGGACAGCGGCCTGCGCTATGACCTTACCCTGCCCCTTTCCCGCTATTACGCCAATAACGCAGCCAATCTGCCAAGCCCCTTCAAGGCCCTTCAGATGGGCAGTGTGTGGCGTGCGGACCGTCCCCAGAAGGGCCGTTTCCGCCAGTTTGTACAGTGTGACATTGATATACTGGGAGATGCTACCAGCCTGGCTGAAATTGAGCTGATTCTGGCTACCACCACTGCCCTTGGAAGAATCTGCCCGGACAACGGTTTTACGGTCCGTATCAACGACAGAGGTATCCTGCGTGGCATGGCCCTGTACTGCGGTTTTGCGGAGGAGTCCATGGACCAGGTGTTCATCACCCTGGACAAGATGGATAAGATAGGATATGAGGGTGTGGAGAAGGAGCTTCTGGAATCCGGCCACAGCCCGGAGAGCGTAAGCAAATATCTGGACATGCTTAAGAACGTGACAAAGGATTCGGCCGGTGTAAGGGCCCTGGGACAGATGCTCTCAGAGGTGATGCCTGCCGATGTAAGCGAGGGACTGGCCCACATCATGGACACAGTGACGGAGGTGGCTGAGGCTGATTTCGGCCTGGAGTTCGACCCCACTTTGGTCAGAGGCATGTCATATTATACAGGAACTATTTTCGAGGTCTCCATGGAAGGCTTTGGCGGTTCCGTGGCAGGCGGCGGCCGTTATGATAAGATGATCGGCAAGTTTACAGGCATGGAGACACCGGCCTGCGGATTCTCCATAGGCTTTGAACGCATTGTAACCATTCTTATGGACAATGGATTCACCGTGCCCGGCGCTTCTGACAGGAAGGCGTTTCTCTTTGAGAAGGGTGTGGACAGCGCCAGGCTGGCAGCTGTAATCCGCGAAGCCATGGAAGAGAGAAAGAAGGGCGTGCAGGTTCTGGTTGCCCAGATGAATAAGAACAAGAAGTTCCAGAAGGAACAGCTGGGCAGGGAAGGATATACGGAGTTTAAGGAATTTTATAAGGAAAGCCTGAAGAATTAAGGAAAATAAAGGAGATAAGACAATGGCAGAATCAATGGTTGGGTTAAAGCGTACCCATAGATGTACGGAAGTGACCACTGCCCATATCGGTCAGGAAGTGACCGTCATGGGATGGGTCCAGAAGAGCAGGAATAAGGGCGGCATCATCTTTGTGGATTTGAGGGACCGCTCCGGCATCCTTCAGATTATATTTGAGGAAAATGACTGCGGCGCAGAGAACTTCGCAAAGGCGGAAAAGCTGAGGAGCGAGTTTGTAGTTGCCGTTACAGGACGGGTGGAGGCACGCTCCGGCGCGGTAAATACCAACCTGGCCACAGGCGCCATTGAGATCAGGGCTAACTCCATGCGCATTCTTTCCGAGTCCGAGACACCTCCCTTCCCCATTGAGGAGAACAGCAAGACAAAGGAAGAGCTGCGCCTGAAGTACCGTTTCCTGGATTTGAGAAGACCGGATATCCAGAAAAATCTTATGATTAGAAGCCAGGTGGCTACCCTTACCAGGGCATTTCTGGCATCAGAGGGATTCCTTGAAATTGAGACACCTACCCTGATTAAGAGTACGCCTGAGGGAGCCAGGGACTATCTGGTGCCCAGCCGCGTGCATCCCGGTTCCTTCTATGCCCTTCCCCAGTCCCCGCAGCTGTTCAAGCAGCTCCTCATGTGTTCCGGTTATGACCGTTACTTCCAGCTGGCCCGCTGCTACCGTGATGAGGACCTGAGGGCAGACAGACAGCCTGAATTCACACAGATTGACATGGAGCTGTCCTTTGTGGATGTGGACGATGTGCTGGATGTAAATGAGCGCCTGTTAAAGAAGCTGTTTAAGGAAATCTGCGGTTTTGATGTGCAGCTGCCCATTCCGCGCATGACCTGGCAGGAGGCCATGGACCGCTTTGGATCTGACAAGCCGGACCTGCGTTTTGGTATGGAGCTTAAGAATGTTTCTGAGGTGGTTAAGGGCTGTGAGTTCGCAGTGTTTAAGGGCGCCCTGGAAAATGGCGGCAGTGTGCGCGGCATCAATGCCCAGGGGCAGGGACATATGCCCCGCAAAAAGATAGACGCTCTGGTGGAATATGCCAAGGGCTTTGGCGCCAGGGGTCTTGCCTATGTGGCAATCAGCGAGGACGGCACCGTCAAGTCCTCCTTTGCAAAGTTTATGAAGGAGGAGGAAATGACAGCCCTGATAAGCGCCATGGACGGAAAGCCGGGCGACCTGCTGCTGTTTGCCGCTGACCGGAATAAGGTGGTATTTGATGTCCTGGGAAATCTGCGTCTGGAACTGGCCAGACAGCTGGATTTGCTTAAGAAGGATGACTTTAAGTTCCTGTGGGTGACAGAGTTCCCGCTTCTGGAATATTCAGAGGAGGAGGACCGCTACGTGGCCATGCACCATCCATTCACCATGCCCATGGATGAGGATATACAGTATATTGATTCTGATCCTGGCCGGGTTCGTGCCAAGGCATATGATATTGTGCTGAACGGTGTGGAGATGGGCGGCGGATCGGTCCGTATCCATCAGGCTGATATCCAGTCCAAGATGTTTGAGGTGCTGGGCTTTACGCCTGAAAGGGCCGGAGAGCAGTTCGGTTTCCTTCTGGAAGCATTTAAGTATGGTGTTCCGCCTCACGCAGGCCTGGCATATGGCCTGGACCGCGTTGTGATGCTGATGGTGGGAGCTGACAGTATCCGCGACGTGATCGCGTTCCCCAAGGTGAAGGATGCTTCCTGTCTGATGACAGAGGCGCCCGGACAGGTGGATGACAAACAGCTGGAGGAGCTGCATATCGCGGTTGCCGCTGAGGAAGAGTAATATTATATATAAGATTATCACATGGAGCTGGTCCTATGGGCCGGCTCTGTTTTTTTGCCTTTTTCCGTTCTGTTATAAAAAAAGGTTGACATTTTGGGATTTAAGCATATAATGTAAATATAAACATATGAACAATCATTCATATGAATCGGTTGAATCGGTGAAAATAAGAAAGGGAGGTTATGATCCATGGCGATAAACGATGTGGAGTGCTGTGATTTTTACCAGGTCCATGAGAATGTGGTAAAGGCGGTCAATGATAAGATGCCGGATGAAGATAAGCTATATGATTTGGCAGAGATATTCAAGGTATTTGGGGATTCCACCAGAATCAAAATATTATATGTGCTCTTTGAGGCTGAGATGTGTGTCTGCGACATTGCGCAGCTGCTTAATATGAACCAGTCAGCTATTTCCCACCAGCTGAGGATTCTTAAGCAGAACCGCCTGGTAAAGAGCCGCAGGGACGGAAAGGCAGTATTTTATTCGCTGGCGGATAGTCATGTGAGGACCATCATCAACCAGGGCATGGAGCACATAGAGGAATAGGCTTTAGGGCAGATGCCCATGGTGCGGGGATGGAACATGGAATATAAATAAAATAACAAATATGGAGGAGAATAATTATGAAGAAAAAATTCAAACTGCAGGACCTGGATTGTGCCAACTGCGCAGCCAAGATGGAGGAAGCAATCAAGAAGATCGAGGGCGTATCAGATGCCACGGTGAGCTTTATGACCCAGAAGATGACCATAGAAGCAGATGACGGCAGGTTTGATGAAATCATGAAGGAAGTGGTGTCTGTGTGCAGGAAGGTGGAGCCTGACTGCGTTATCCTGCTTTAAACCAGGCAGGAAGGCACCGGAAAGGATACTGATATGACTAAGAAACAAAAGGCAATGCTGTCCCGTATCATAGCAGCATTCATCATTTATATTACCCTGGCAGTGGCAGATCATATGGAGATTTTGCCGGAGGGGCTTGGGGTGTGGGGAAAGATGGCCCTGTATCTGGTTCCCTATGTTCTTATAGGATGGGACATTGTATATAAGGCATTCCGGAATATCCGCAACGGCCAGGTGTTTGATGAGAATTTCCTGATGACAGTGGCTACCTTCGGCGCCTTTGGCGTGGGGGAATATTCGGAAGCTGTGGCGGTCATGCTGTTTTATCAGGTGGGAGAACTGTTCCAGAGCTACGCAGTGAACCGTTCCAGGCAGTCCATCACGGAGCTTATGGATATCTGTCCGGAATATGCCAACATAGAGGAGGACGGCCAGTTAAAGCAGGTGGATCCGGACGATGTACAGGTGGGAGATATCATCGTGGTCAAGGCCGGGGAGAGAATTCCTCTTGACGGCAAGGTCGTGTTTGGGAATTCCATGGTGGATACCTCAGCGCTGACCGGTGAATCTGTGCCGCGCAAGGTGGCAGAGGGCGACGATATCATCAGCGGCTGTGTCAACGGCAGCGGCCTTCTGCGCGTACAGGTTACAAAGGAGTTTGACGATTCCACAGTGGCAAAAATCCTGGAACTGGTAGAAAACGCCAGCAGCAAAAAGGCCCATGTGGAAAACTTCATCACCCGGTTTGCCAGATATTATACCCCGCTGGTGGTAATGGGAGCCGTGCTCCTGGCTGTGATTCCGCCCCTGTTCTTTGGCCAGTCCTGGTCCGAGGGGATAAGAAGGGCCTGTACCTTCCTGGTAATCTCCTGTCCGTGTGCCCTGGTGATTTCCGTGCCCATGAGCTTCTTCTCAGGCATTGGCGCTGCATCCAAAAAGGGTGTGCTCATTAAGGGGAGCAACTATCTGGAGGCACTGTCTGAGATGGATACCATTGTCTTTGATAAGACCGGTACACTGACCAAGGGAGAATTCAAGGTGACTGAGATTCACGCGGTAGCCGGCAGTCCTGTCCCGGAGGCGTCTGAGGTGCCGCGGACCAGGGTGTGGGCGGCCAGCCAGCCTTCTGATGAGGGTAAGCGATCCCTGCTGGAGCTGGCGGCACTGGCGGAAAGTTATTCAGACCACCCCATCTCCCGATCCATCAAGGACGCCTGGGGAGATACCATTGACATGAACCGTGTCAGCAATGCGCAGGAAATATCCGGCCATGGAGTGCGGGCTGAGATTGACGGTCATACCGTACTGGCCGGCAACAGCAAGCTGATGAAAGAAATGAATGTGGCGTATCAGGAGTGCATGAGCATGGGCACAGTTGTCTATGTGGCCATGGACGGCATATACTGCGGATACATTGTCATAGCGGATTCCATCAAGGATGAGGCCTTTGAGGCAATTAAGAATCTTAAAAAGGTAGGCGTCAGAAGGACCATCATGCTCACCGGCGACAAGAAAGAGGTAGGAGAAGCAGTGGCGGCCAGGCTGGGTCTGGATGAGGTTCATGCGGAGCTCCTTCCGGGGGATAAGGTGGCAAAGGTGGAGGAGCTGCTGGCCCGGCAGACCGGAAAACACAGGCTGGCCTTTGTGGGAGACGGAATCAATGACGCGCCTGTTCTCTCCAGGGCTGATGTGGGAATTGCCATGGGAAGCATGGGTTCAGACGCAGCCATCGAGGCAGCGGATATTGTGCTTATGGACGATAACCCTGCCAGAATCGCAGATGTGGTCCGCATATCACGAAAGACCATGTCCATTGTAAAGCAGAACATCGCATTTGCCCTGGGGGTCAAGGCAGTGGTGCTTTTAATGGGCGCTGCGGGCGCGGCCAATATGTGGGAGGCAGTGTTTGCGGACGTGGGCGTGTCGGTTATTGCCATACTCAACGCAATGAGAGCCCTGTCCCTGTAATAAGTGTGCTGCCCTTTGGCAGCCAAGAAAGATTTTCCTCTTAAAAATATAAAAAAAGCGTATCGGGTACATGAAAATACATGAAAACCCGATGCGCTTTGTTATATTCATGGCAGAAAATAATGCCGGAGTGCTGACAGCCAAACATGGTCAAACCATTACAGAAGGATGTCCTCCAGGCTGCGTTTGGGCACATAGTGAACCTGATTCCCGTCACGGTAGTATGCGGTGGAACCGTCTTCCTTTACCGGCACCAGTACCACTTCCTCCTTGGGCTTTCCAAGGGCCAGCACCAGGTCTATGCTGTAATGCTCCGGATCAAGTCCCAGGAGCCGTCCAATCTCTGACCGCATGCAGCTGCCGATCATACAGCCCCCGTATCCCTTTTCCGCGGCAGCCAGCATGATGGTCTGGGCCGTGATACCGTCATCCCACTGTTTGTTTTTCCCGATGGACAGGTCACAGGCAATGACGATATAGGCTGAGGGTCTCTCGCCCTCCTCTGGTCCGTCCCAATCCTTCAGGGCACCTGCCCATGCAGTATACGGGAAGATACCGGCACATTCCTCGGGCGTGCACAAAATCTTGAATTTCAGAGCCTGGGCATTGGAAGCAGAAGCGGCCAGACGGGCCGTATCCACCATATCAGCCAGTTCACTGTATGGGATGGCAGTATCCTGATAAAATCTTCTGTAAGAGCGGCATTGTTTCACAAGGTCTTTAAGCATAGGCTTCCTCCTAATCCGGCAGTTCGTGTCCGTGGGTGATGTGGCGCTTGATGGCATCAAAGCTCTCAGCGCTCAGGGTGTGTTCCATGCGGCAGGCGTCCTCAGCAGCTGTCCTGGGGTCCACACCCAGGTAAATCAGCCAGTTGGACAGCAGTGTATGGCGCTCATACATGGTGTCCGCTATGGCCTGTCCGGATGGCGTCAGTGTGATATGTCCCTGGTCGTCCATCTGGACATATCCGTTCTGGCGGAGATTCTTCATAGCCACGCTGACACTGGGCTTGGAGAATCCCAGCTCAGTGGCAATGTCGATGGAGCGGACATAGGGCTGTTCCTTGGCCAGCATGAGTATGGTTTCCAGATAATTTTCTGCTGATTCCTGTATTTTCAAGTCTGTAAATACCCCCGTTTATTTAGTATGATAGTTCTAAGTGTAACATATAAAAAAACGATTGACAAGAGCGTTAGAAAGTGCTAATCTGAGAATGTAGTTAGAAAAGGCTAACTTATAAAAATCCGGAAGAAAAGGGGGATATAAGCATGAATCTTTCAACATTCATTATTCTGGTCATATTGGCTGTGATTATAGGGGCAGTGGTCCGTATTATGATAAGGGATAAAAAGGCAGGCAAGGGATGCGGCGGATGTGCCGGCGGCTGCGGCCACTGCGCAGGTTCCTCCATGTGCCATGGAAACCATGACAACGGGAACCGCCAGGGGTGACGCCGGGATGAAATGGTTAAAAGGATTAAATACATAAAAGGAAGTTCCGCAGGGCAGGTATCGGCTTAAGTCTCCCGCCCGGAACTTCCTTTTTATTATTTAATCCTGTGACTGGTTTTTATTCGGATTTAATTTCCTTCCACATATCATTGTAGATGGTATCCACATCGTCTCCCAGATACTGGATAATCTCGCAGTTTGGCAGCTTATCCAAATCAGGGAACAGGGCCTTGTTGTTTTTGAGGTCGTCGTCCAGTAAATCATAGGCGCCTGTGTTTGGCGTTGCGTAGGTGATATATTCAAAGTTCTTTTTTGCAATATCAGGGCGGCACAGGAAGTCAATCCATTTTTCTGCATTTTCCTTGTGCTCCGCGTTGGCGGGAATGACCCAGGAGTCGATCCAGTAGTTGGTTCCCTCCTCGGGAATTACATACTCCAGGCTGTAATCCAGACCCTGTTCCGCCACCGCGTCCTGGATGTAGAGCATTTCGCCGGAATAAATCACGCCCACAGCAGCCTCGCCGCCAATCATCTTATCCCTTACCTGGTCAATGACATATGCCTGGACCAGAGGCTTCTGCTCAATCAGCAAATCACGGGCCTCAGCCAGCTCATCGGGATTGGTGCTGTTTAAAGAATATCCCTTCATTTTCATGGCCACGGTAAACGCGTCTCTTACACTGTTCTGCATAAGAATCTCGCCGCTTAAGCGCTCATCCCACAAATCAGACCACTTGGTGGGAGCGGGAACGCCCAGCTCCTCCAGACGCTTGGTGTTGTAGAGAATTCCCATGGTTCCCCAGCAGTAGGGTACGGAATACTTGTTCTCAGGGTCAAATCCCTTGGAGATATCCAGATACTGCTGGCCGATCTCCTTATAATTAGGGATGTTGTCAAAGTTCAGCTCAGCCAGCAGGTCGTTCTCAATCATGCGCTGGATCATGTAGTCGGAGGGACATACAACATCGTATTTTACAGCGCCGGCCTCAATGACAGGATACATCTCCTCGTTGGTCTCAAATACATCGTAGACAACCTGTATGCCGGTTTCCTCCTCAAACTGGGTGATGACGTCCTCGTCAATGTACTCGCCCCAGTTGTATACGTTTAACTTGTTGTCTTCCTTGTTTCCGCCTTCGGGTGAGGAACCGGACTTGCCGCAGCCGGTTAAAAGGGCGGCGGACAGGACTGCCATGGATGCGGCAGCAAGGGTAATTGCCATTTTCTTTTTCATAATCGTTCTCCTTTAATGTCTGAATTCGGTTATGCTTTTTCCGGTTTTTTAATGGACCGGAAGTTAACAAAGATGAGAAGAATCAGCACGGTCAGAAATATAATGGATGACAGTGCGTACATGGACGGCCGTATGCCGCGCCTCACTTCGCTGTAAATCAGGGTGGACAGGGTGTTGATGCCTGCGCCCTTTGTGAAGTGGGTGATGATAAAGTCATCTAAGGACATGGTAAACGCCAGCAGGAAGCCGGAGAGCACGCCAGGCATGATATCCGGGAACACCACCTTGAAAAATGCGTACAGAGGGGATGCGCCCAGGTCCAGGGCGGCCTCGTAGGTGTATTTATCCGTCTGCTTAAGCTTGGGCATGACGCTTAGTATGACATAGGGTATATTAAATGTAATATGGGATATAAGCACGGTCTTAAATCCCAGGGAAATACCAAAGGCAATGAAGGCCAGCATCAGGGAAATACCGGTTACGATGTCAGCGTTCAGCATGGGGATGTTGGTTACGCCCATGACAATGGTTCTGGGCACGGTCCGCATGGAACTGATGGAGATGGCTGCTGCCGTGCCTATGACTGTTGCCACCAGGGCCGATACAAAGGCTATAATTAACGTGGTGGTCAGGGCGCTCATGATAGAGCGGCTGTCAAACATCTGGGTGTACCACTGCAGTGTAAATCCGCCCCACTGGGTCCTGGATTTGGATTTGTTGAAGGACAGGACCATCATGGTAAGGATGGGGGCATAAAGGAAGATCAGTATGAGCACCATATAAAAATCCGATATGATTTTCCGCAGTACTTTTGAACTCTTTGTCATCAGAATGCAGTCCCCTCTCCGTTTTTATCGTATTTGGCTATCATGGCCATACTAATTAGGATAAAGACCATGAGGACCAGTGAAAGTCCGCTTCCCAGATGCCAGTTGCTTCCCCTGGTAAATTCCTGTTCGATGACATTGCCGATGAGCAGAATCTTGCTGCCGCCCAGCAAATCGGAAATAACGAAGGTGGTCAGGGAAGGGACAAACACCATGGTGATGCCGCTGATGATGCCTGGAATGCTTAAGGGAAACCATATTCTGGTGAAACGCTGAAAGCTGTTGGCTCCCAGGTCCATGGCGGCATTTATAATATTATCGTCTATTTTGGACAGCACATTGTAAATGGGAAGCACCATAAAGGGCAGGAAGTTATATACCATGCCCAGCACAATGGCTGACGGGGTGTTAATCATGGACTGGGACGGGAGGTGAAGCCAGTTAAGGATACCGTTAATCACTCCGTTTTTCTCCAGCAGTGTCTGCCAGGCCAGGGTTCTCAGAAGGAAGTTCATCCACATGGGAAGGATGAATATGAATACAATGAATCCTCCTGCCGCGGCTCCGCGGCCCCTCAGGATCATGGCCAGGGGATAAGCTAACAAAAGACAGAGAACCGTGCTCACTAAGGACAGTCCAAGGGAAAGCCACAGCGCCTTTGCGTGGTCCGCAGAGGCAATGGCAATGACATTTGCCATGGTCAGGCCGCCGCCCTTGTCAGTCAGCCCGTACCACAGGATCATGGCCAGGGGTATCAGTGTAAAACCGGCCATCCAAATGAGATAGGGACCTGATAACAGCGCCTTGCCGATGGCAGCGCCTTTTTTTTCACTATTCATTGACTCCCAGCGCCTCCTCGTCTTCAGAAGCAGGCTTGTTCATGATCTGGATTTCAAATGGCTCCACATGGATGCCCACCTGCCGGCCTACAGGAAACATATCGGTGGAATGCACCAGCCACTCGAAACCGTCCGGGGTGGTTACCTCCATCTCATAGTGGACGCCCTTGAAAATCAGGTGGGTCACAACACCCTGAAGGGTTCCGTCCTCTGGCTTTACAAGGTCAATGTCCTCAGGCCGGATAACCACATCCACAGGCTTATTATTGCCGAATCCCTTGTCAACACATGCAAAGCGGGCGCCGAAGATTTCTACCAGTTCGTCCCGGATCATGGTGCCGGGCACAATATTGCTCTCACCGATGAAGTCGGCCACAAACGCATTTTCAGGCTCATTATAAATCTGCTCAGGGGATCCCATCTGCTGGATGTATCCCTGGTTCATGACCACGATGGTGTCGGACATGGTAAGGGCCTCCTCCTGGTCGTGGGTCACATAGATAAAGGTAATTCCCAGCTCATTCTTAAGTCGTATCAGCTCGTACTGCATATCCTGGCGCAGCTTTAAATCCAGGGCCCCGAGGGGCTCGTCAAGAAGCAGCACCCTGGGTTCGTTCACAATGGCCCGGGCAATGGCGATACGCTGCTGCTGGCCGCCGGATAAAGAGTCCACGGTCCGTTTCTCATATCCGGGCAGGTTCACTAATTTCAGGGCATATTTGATTTTGTCATCAATGTAGGACTTTGGCTTGTTCTTGATCTTTAAGCCGAAGGCAATATTTTCCGCGATGTTCATGTGGGGAAACAGCGCATACTTCTGGAATACGGTATTCAGCGGGCGTTTGTTAGGTGGAATCATGGAAATGTCCTGTCCGCCGACGATTACCTTTCCTGTGTCAGGGGTAGTAAAGCCGCCTAATATACGCAGGGTAGTGGTCTTGCCGCAGCCGCTGGGGCCAAGCAAGGTGACGAAGCTGTTCTCCCTGATGGAAAGGTTCAGGTCGTCCAGGACCAGCTCGCCGTCAAAACTTTTTGATATGTGCTGTAAATCAATGAAAGGCTGGCTCATGATAATCAAATTCTCCTTTATCTTAATGTGATTAAAAACTTGGCGGCGAGCTCACCCACAGAAGAAGGGCCCCGTTCCTGCTTGTCAGGTAATGTTTCTTATCCGGCGTGAAGTAGAAGGACTCCCCTTTCTTTGCCTTGTATGTCTTGCTGCCTATGTGGATGGATATGCTTCCCTGGAGCACGTATCCGAATTCCTCACCTTCATGGGGATTATCAGGATAGGTGGAGCCTCCGGCCTTTAAGGTGAGGAGGATGGGCTCCATCACATTTTTCTGGGCATTGGGGATAATCCATTTGATTTCATTATTTAAGTCTGTATCAATTTTCTCAAAATAATCCTGTTTACCAAATACTACCTGTTCATCCGGCGTTTCATTGAAGAATTCACCGATGGTGGTGCCCAGGCACTGAAGAATGTCCATCAGGGTCGCTATGGATGGAGACGTCAGGTCACGTTCCAGCTGGGAAATGAATCCCTTGGAAAGCTCGGCCCGGTCAGCCAGTTCTTCCTGGGTCAGACCCTTTAACACCCGCAGTTCCTTTAGTTTACTTCCGATTTCCATGGAGCTCCTCCCTGTCTCGCGTTTCTGAACAAAAAGTTTACAAATACTAACTGACTATAAAAATAAGCAAAAAGTTTAGTAATAATAAACAAGCGCGAATTTCATTATACATTAAATCAGTGGTATGTCAATACCTTTTTGAAAGATTTGGCAGATAAGTTTAGGGACAAGTTTGGAGACGGACAGCGGGGGAGAATTTCACAAACTTCCAGTTAACAAATTCACAAATTTATGATATGATGTTTTTAGTCTAAATTGAAATAAAAACCGACGTAAATCAGGGAGGTACAGACAGGTATGAGCGGCAAATATATGGCATATGTAGGATCCTATTCCTACACCGGAAAAGCAAAGGGAATCACAGTGTTTGACGTGGATGTGGAAAACGGAACATTTAGGGAGAGGTGTGAGATGGAAGTGGACAACTCCTCCTATGTCATTGCTTCCAGCGATGGGAAAACCTTGTACTCCATTGCGGATGAGGGGGTTGTATCCTTCCGGATCCTGCAGAACGGAAGCCTTGCAAGACTGAACAGCGCTCCCATCCGCGGCATGAGGGGCTGCCACCTGTGTACTGATATGGAAGATAAATACGTGTTTGTGTCAGGCTACCATGACGGCAAGACCACGGTCTTAAGCCTTAACAAGGACGGTTCTGTGGGGCAGATTGTGGACGAGGTGTTCAACAAGGGATACGGCAGCGTGGCTGAGCGCAACTTCCGCTCTCATGTTACCTGTACCAGAAGGATGCCGGACGGCAGGTATGTTCTGTCGGTGGACAATGGAACGGACCAGGTAAAGGTATACCGTTTCAACGACAAGGATAAGAGGCTGTTTCAGGTAGATGCCATCCACTGCGACCTGGAGTCGGCTCCAAGACATTTCCGCTACAGCTCCGACGGACGTTTCCTTTATCTGATGCATGAGCTGCAGAATGTAATCTGCGTTTATTCTTATGAAACCGGCGACAGGGCGCCTGTGGTTGAGAAGATACAGACTATTTCCACCACCTCCACCAAGAATCCGGGCAATCTGACAGCGGCCTGCGCCATGAGGCTGTCCCCGGATGAGAAATATGTTTACTGCACCAATGCAGGTGAAAATACAGTGAGCATCTACAGCAGGGATGAAAAATCCGGTCTTCTCACTATGATCTGCTGTCTGCCTGTCAGCGGTGAATATCCAAAGGATGTGGCTGTATTCCCGGATCAGAGGCATATTGCGTCCATAAACCATGACAGCGGCAGCATCAGTTTCTTTGAAGTGGATTATGAGAAGGGTCTCATCGTTATGTGCGGACGAAGCGTCATGGTGAACGAGCCAAACTGCTGCGCCATTGCGAAGATTGGAAATTAGTCTGCGAGTTGGATTGATGAGATAGTAATAATTAGTGAGACAGCCGGATTAACGAGATAGTAGAATTAGTGAGACAGCCGGATTAACGAGATAGTAGAATTAGCGAGACAGCTGGATTCACGAGATAGCGGGTTATAGATACAGGAGGACAGGAGACAGTATATGGCAGGTTCTGCATTGGGAACAATATTGAGAGTGACGACCTGGGGAGAATCCCATGGAAAGGGAATCGGCGTGGTGGTGGACGGCTGCCCGGCCGGACTGCCTCTGGAGGAAGGGGACATCCAGTCCTATCTGAACCGGCGAAAGCCGGGCCAGAGCAAGTTTACCACGGCCAGACAGGAAGGGGACCAGGTGGAAATCCTGTCCGGCGTGTTCGGGGGAAGGACCACCGGTACTCCCATCGCGCTGGAAGTGCGCAATACAGACCAGCGTTCCCATGACTACAGCAATATTATGGATATTTACCGTCCGGGCCATGCGGATTATACCTTTGACCAGAAGTACGGATTCAGGGACTACAGGGGCGGCGGACGGTCCTCAGGCAGGGAGACCATTGCCCGTGTGGCGGCGGGCGCCATTGCCTGCAGGCTTCTGGAAAGCCTTGGAATTACGGTCAGGGCGTATACAAGAGAGGTGGGCGGCATTTGTATTGCACAGGAGCGCTTTGACCTGGACGAGATGTGGAATAACAGGCTGTACATGCCGGATGCCCGGGCAGCAGCACAGGCAGAGGCCCGGCTGGAGGAACTGATGGCCGGGAAGGACTCCTGCGGAGGAGTGGTGGAGTGTATCATCCGCGGTATGCCTGCCGGAGCAGGAGAGCCTGTATTTGAGAAGCTGGATGCCAACCTGGCCAAGGCCATGCTGTCCATTGGCGCGGTCAAGGGATTTGAGATAGGAGACGGCTTTGCCGCTTCCAGGGCACGGGGATCCGAGAACAATGACGGATTCGGCATATCTCATAAGGCAGCGGACGGCAGCCCGTATTTGAGCGGCAGGATTGAGAAGCAGACCAATCACTCAGGAGGCACACTGGGAGGAATCAGCGACGGAAGCGATATCGTGATGCGGGCAGCATTTAAGCCCACCCCCTCTATTGCCCAGCCCCAGCACACCGTGAACCAAAACGGTGAGGAGACCGTGGTGGAGATAAAGGGCCGCCATGACCCCATCATTGTGCCAAGGGCCGTAGTGGTGGTGGAAGCCATGGCCGCATTGACGGCGGCCGACATGCTGCTTCTGTCCATGACATCCCGGCTGGACCGGGTGCAGGCTTTCTTTGCCCGGGACAGGGTATAACATAACACAGGGATTCGATAAAAGGAGAAGAGGAATTATGAAAATTGCAATTGGTAACGACCATACAGCCATTGAGCTTAAGAACATAATCAGGGAGTTTGTGGAAGGAAAGGGCTATGAGGTCATTGACCTGGGAACCAATTCCACCGAGAGCTGCGACTACCCCATATACGGGGAAAAGGTAGGCCGGGCCGTGGCTGACGGTCAGGCTGACCTGGGAATCGCTATCTGCGGCACCGGTGTGGGCATCTCCCTGGCAGCCAACAAGGTAAAGGGAATCCGGGCCTGTGTGTGCAGCGAGCCTTATACCGCAAAGCTGTCCAGAGTGCACAACAACTCCAACGTACTTGCCTTTGGCGCCAGGGTAGTGGGCAGCGAGCTTGCCAAGATGATTACAGAGGCATGGCTGGACGCTGAGTTTGAGGGCGGACGGCATGAGCGCAGGGTGAATATGATTATGGAGATTGAGAACCGGTAGGATGGTACACGGCTGCTCTGAGACACACCCGCCGGCCCTTCCATACCCCAGATAAAAGGGGAGACGGCTTAAGGTGCTTCAAGACTGGCATTGGTAACGTCATGTGTTCGTAAATCTAAATTGAAATTACAATATAACAGTAAAAAAGCGTCCGTCTGTCTCTTCTCCTTGGTGTGGAAAGAGACAGCGGGCGCTTTTGAATATGTAGTGGGTGAGATCAGGGAAGCCACCGCCGCTCCCCTGACTCCCGCGGACGGAGTTCTTTACAGCCGCCCGCGTATCATCCTCCTACTTCTTAATAGTTCTCAACTTTCCTCTCAAAATAAGCCTTAGGATGAGCACAGCAAGGACATACCTCAGGAGCTTCCGGTCCTTCGTGGATGTATCCGCAGTTTCTGCACTTCCAGCCAAGAGGCGCATCGCCCTTGAATGTCTTGTCGTTCTTTAAGCTTTCTAACAGCTTGTTATACCTTCTCTCATGTGCAGCCTCAACCTTGGCAACCAGTTCAAACTTAACAGCCAGTTCCTCGAAGCCTTCTTCCCGTGCTTCACGGGCCATGCGTGCATACATATCAGTCCACTCGTAATTCTCACCTGCTGCTGCGTCAGCCAGATTCTCCTCAGGAGTTCCGATGCCGTGCAGCTCTTTGAACCACATCTTGGCATGCTCTTTTTCCTGGTCTGCGGTCTCCAGGTATAAAGCGGACATCTGCTCATAACCTGCTTTTTTTGCAGCGGATGCATAATAGGTGTATTTGTTGCGTGCCTGGGACTCGCCTGAAAATGCGTCCTTTAAGTTCTGTTCAGTTTTGGTTCCTGCGTATTTTGATGCCATAAATTGTACCTCACCTTTCTCTTTTGTTTCGTTTTTTACTAGCTATAAATATTGTATCCTGTTATTTACAGAAATTCAATCTAAAAATCAATATTTTACTGCCATTCATTGATGGGGAAATATGTAATAAATAGTCTGAGCCTGATATGGTTGGATGGGGATTATGAAAAATATTTGGCAGATAAGAATACAGGCAGCCCTGGGGAGACTACCTGTATTCCTGGTTTGGAGGGTAAAATTGATTCTATGTCAAATTAGCCGAAATATCTGTTTAAAAGTCCTTCAAATGCCTTGCCGTGGCGGGCCTCATCCTTAGCCATCTCATGAACGGTGTCATGGATTGCGTCCAGGTTCAGGGCCTTTGCTCTCTTAGCCAGGTCGAACTTGCCGGCAGTAGCGCCGTTCTCAGCGGCAACTCTCATCTCCAGGTTCTTCTTGGTGGAGGAGGTAACAACCTCGCCTAACAGCTCAGCAAATTTGGCAGCATGCTCAGCTTCCTCGAAAGCAGCCTTAGCCCAGTACATGCCAATCT
>OLRM01000018.1_pt1 | contig 185370 bp, 175 predicted proteins | sample 1643211 | NCBI WGS metagenome assembly OLRM01 (sample SAMEA3136690, study PRJEB25190) | human gut metagenome | biome: human gut; feature: human-associated habitat; material: faeces | place: Austria | collected 2013
GAGACAGTAGGAGTAGATATGGACAATTATATAAGTACATATTTATCTCTTAAATATATACCATATGAAAAAATATTGTTTGGGTTTGAGAAGGATCAGATTTTTTATTGTTTTTCTAAACTCATTGCGGATATTTCAAATTCAAATACTTATATTTATTTATCAATAATTGCTGCAATTTTTGCGTTAAGCACAGGATATTTTATCTATAAAAATTCTGCGAATCCTAGTATTAGTTTTTTCTTGTTGTTGCCATTAGAAATTTTTTATTTTTCAATGACAGGATTACGTCAAGCAGTAGCTATTTCGTTTATTTTTATTGGATACAGTGAATTATTCAAAGGGAAGTTTATTAAATTTATAGGGATTGTTTTACTAGCGTCGCTTTTCCATCGTTCGGCATTAGTTTGTTTATTGATATTAGTGCCTTATATTCTTGCAAAAGAAAAAAGAATACGGCTTTATAAAATACTTATTGTTGTTGCTATTGGACTTTTAGCGAGAAACCAAATAATCAATTTTGGGATGAAAGTTTTTGGAACGGAAGGTTATGAGATAAATGCAGGAGGTGGAATGACGACATTAATTATGTATTCTTTTATTTTTATTCTTGTAATATTCTTAGACTATGGGGAACTATCTATCCGTAATAATCCTAAAAGCTATTATGTTGAGATTTATTGCTTGCTATTTACGGTAATTACGCAATCATATGTTCCGTATCTAACAGAATTTTTTAGAATTAGAATATATTTTTTATTACCAACAGTAGTGTTGTTGCCATATGTAATGGAAAATTTAAAACTTAAAACTAGTCGAAACGTTTTAAAAGTAGGATTATGCAGTGCATTTTTTCTTATGTTTATTTTCTTTACAGGAAAAAGTTCTGGAATTTATCCGTACAGTTTTTTTTGGGGGTAGGAAAGTATGAATATAAAGCAAAAATTGAATTTAATTAATAAAAAATTTATATTAGGTATTTGGAATATTGGAATAATAGTTGAAGATAATGCGGTAGCTAAGATACTAAATAGAAAGAGTAAAGTAAAAATTAAATGGCTCAATCATAATTATAAAGATAGATTTTTTGCAGATCCATTTCTATTTTATAAAGATGATAAATTTTATTATATTCTTGCGGAAGAATTTATTTTTTGGGAAAATATTGGGAAAATTGTTTTATTAAAAATCGAAAAAGAAAGGTTTTGTCTTGTTGATAGAAAAGTTGTGATAGATGAAAAGTATCATTTATCCTTTCCATTTATTGATTTTGAAAATAAGTATATACTACCGGAAGGATTTGCTAGTGGGAAATGGTATGCGTATAAATATGATGATAATTTTAATATAGTAGATAAAACTGAAATTGTAAATAAACCATTAATTGACAGTATAATATGGAAACATCAAGGTAAAACTTGGCTCTTTTCTTCTGATTCTAATTCTCCATTGGATGTTGAAAGAATGTATTGCTCAGAAAATGGATATTCTGGCGAATATAGAGAATGCTTATGTAGTCCTATAAAATGCAATATAAAGAATGCGAGAAGTGCAGGGAATATTTTCTCCTATAAGGGAAAGTTTATTAGACCTGTTCAGGATTCAGAAGAAATATATGGCTGTAATGTTAGATTAATGGAGATTTTGAATATTGCAAATGATAAGTATGAAGAAAAAGAAATAGGATATATTTTGAGTTCTGATTATAATATAATGGGGCTTCATACATTTAATGTTTATGATGATTGTATCATTGTTGATGGATATAATGAGCATTACAGTTATCTAATTAAGCCACTTTCGATTAAGATGCCACTTTTGTTGAAAAAATGGAATTCTATGAGGCGCAAATAAAAATGAATAAATTATATAAAAATGAAATAGAAAAATTATTAATATATGATAGGTTGAAGATTCCTGAGGGGATTAGAATCCCTTTTGTTACTGGATATATATATAATTATTTTTCAAATAGGATTAATAATTTAATGTCAAAAGTAGATAGTAAATATTTTGTATTGAATCAGGAAGAAAGGGCAGAACGAATAATTGTGTCTCTTACTACCTATCCTCAGCGAATTAATCAAGCGATAGTAGCTATAAAATCTTTATTTCTTCAAACCATATTGCCAGATCAGATACACTTGTATTTGTCAGCGGAGCAGTTCGAAAAGATAGAGTTACCTAAAGAGCTAGTTAGTTTAAAAAGTAAAGGACTTTATATTCATTTTGTGGATGATGACTTGAAATCACATAAAAAATATTATTACATATTTCAGAATCAGAAAAAGGATGATTTGGTAATAACATATGACGATGATATTATTTATCCACCGGATTCAATAGAGAGGCTTATAAAAAAGCATCAAGTGTATAGGAATGCGATTATTTGCAATAGGGCAGAAAGTTTTCAAATGATTGATAATAGAATTTCTGATTATTGTGATTGGAAAGTTCTTAGTAAAAGAGGGATAGAAACCCCTTCTATTTGGCTTGTACCATCTACTGGTGGAGGAACTCTATATCCCTTCAATTCAGTAAATAAGGAATGTTTTAATAAAGATAATATTAAAACATTAGCTTTGACTGCTGATGATATTTGGATGAGATTTATGTCTCTAAAGAACGAAACACTCGTGTTAAAAACAAGAAAATACCATAGAACATTTACAACTGTTAGTGATTCTCAAATTAGTCATTTGGGAAATATTAACTGTATTCAAAATGGTAATAACATTGTAATACAAAATCTTTCCAAGCAGTATAGAGAAATAATCGATTGGCTGAATAAGGAGAATAATAATGGAGAAAGTTAGTGTTGTAATCCCGGTTTATAATGTGGGCGAATATTTGGAGGAATGTGTTGATAGTATAGTGAAGCAGACCTATAGTAATCTAGAAATAATATTGATTGATGATGGATCAACGGATAATTCTGGACAAATTTGTGAAAAATTATCGCATGAAAATGAGAATATAGTTGTGGTACATCAACAAAATTCTGGAGTGTCTTCTGCGCGCAACTGTGGAATTAGAATTGCATCTGGACGTTATATAATGTTTCTTGACGGAGATGATTATGTTGTACATAATATTGTTGAAAATTTTGTTAATGAAATGAAAAATTTTGATTTAGTTATGTCAGGATATATTGTTTTTGATAAAAGGGGAGTAATAAGTCAAGTACATTATGATGATAGAAAATTTTTATCGTTAAATACTTTTGCAGAGCAATTTTATATTTATTTTCCTACTATTTTTAATTTTGTGTGGGGGAAATTATATAATCTTGATATTATAAAGAAAAATAATATATTATTTCGAGAAGATATTATGATGGGGGAAGATTTAATTTTTAATGTAGATTATTACTATTATGTCAATAAGATTCATATCTTATCGGATGAATATCTATATTATCGAGTTGTAAATGGATCACTTTCCAAAAAGCACTATTCTAATGTGGAATCCATGAATAAGGAATATTTTGGTGCTGCAAAGAAATTTATGGAAACACAAGGATGTTTTGATGGGAAAAATCTTTCAAAATACTATGAAGTTATGCAAGAAGATTATTTATATGCATTAATAATTCTTTTTCAAGATAGTTGTATTAAACATAACGAAAAGAAGAAAGAATTTGATATAATATGTAACAGTAAAATGTTTTTAGAATCTATTTCTAAGATTCATATTTCTGGATTTCGTAATACAGTTTTGATATATTGTATTCAAAAAAAACAGTTTGAGATAATGTATTGTTCTCTAAAATTTTACTTTTTAGTTAAAAGGTTTTTGAAAAAGTTTTTTGGGGAAAGGGACTATGAATATTAAACATTTTATCGTAGACTGGAGGAAGAGATTTGAGCATTTTAATAAAAATTAGAAATAGAATGCATTGGATATTGTCTTATTTAAAAAGCTTGTTTTATCAGATTACATGTAAGGCCCCTAATGTGAAAGGGATCGAGGATACAATAAATAAATTAAAGGAGGTTTCTGGTTCTATTTCCAGATATGGTGATGGTGAATTGGATATAATGGTGGGGAGAGATATTCCATTTCAGAAATATGATGATCGACTTGCGAAAAAAATGCAGCAGATTCTTTCGACAGACCATGATGATTTTCTAGTTGGCTTGCCGGATTATTTTGATGATTTATCTGCTTACAATGATAAAGCAAAACGCTATTTCAAGGATTATTTAAGAGAAAATCGAGGATATTGGTATACTTTGACAAAAAAGAAAAAAGTTTATTACTGTGCCAATATAACTAGACCGTACATGGATTTTAATGATAAATCAAAAGGAAGATATTATTTTAATCTACTAAAAAATTTATGGGAGGGGGAAAAGATAGTAATTGTAGAAGGAGAAAAGAGTAGATTAGGGGTTAGAAATGATTTATTTGATGGCTGTATTGAGATTAAACGAATTTTATGCCCGGCAACTAATGCTTTTACTTTTTATGATGAAATTAAAGAAAAAATTAATGAAATTACCAAAGATTATATGATACTATTGGCATTAGGACCAACAGCAACTGCATTGGCATATGATCTGTATTGTCAAGGATACAGAGCAATAGATATAGGGCATGTTGATATAGAATATGAGTGGTGTAGAATGGGTGCAACTGAAAAAGTTCCAATCAAAGATAAATATACGAATGAAGCAGAATCTAAGGGCGGGTTAGAGGTAGGAAAAATTTTAGACGATGCTTATTGTTCACAGATTTATGCTAAGATTGGTTGTGAATAATATTAATGTTGATAAAGGTGAAATAATGGAAAAAGAATTTTGTTTATATATGCACACAGGATGTGGAAATCATGGATGTGAAGCTATAGTAAGAAGTGTCTCTGAAATACTTGGTAAGAAGATTGTTTTATATACAAAAAGCATATCTGAAGACGAGAAATACTTAAAAAGTCCTAATATTATATTTAAAGAGACGGGGAATGTTCCGGCTTTAGGAACTATTGCCGGTTTAATTACACGTATAAAAATGAAAGGGTTAGGGAAGCAATATGCTTATGTAAAACCAGCATATAAGAATTTATTTAAAAATGTATATAGTAATACAGTTGCACTTTCCATTGGAGGAGACAATTATTGCTATGACGGTATGCCGAAAGTTCTAGAAATTATAAATGTGTATTTAAATAAAAAAGGGGCAAAAACAGTATTGTATGGTTGTTCTATTGAACCTGACTTATTGAAAGATGTTGCTATTGTAGAGGACTTAAAAAGATATTCATTGATTGTTGCTAGAGAGTCTATTACATATAATGCTTTAGTGAAGGCAGGATTAAAATCAAAAACAATTTTAGCTTCAGATCCTGCATTTACATTAGAAACAAAAGAAAATGAGGATGCAGAAGAGATAATTGGAAGTAATACAGTAGGGATAAATCTTAGCCCTTTAGTTTTAGAGGATGGGAACGCAATTTTATTTGATGCCTATTGTAGGCTGCTAGAATGGATTTTGAAAGAAACAGATATGAGAATTGTGTTGATTCCTCACGTGATTTGGAATGGAAATGATGATAGAGTTCCTTTAAAAAACCTTTATGATCTATATAAAGATTCTAATCGTGTTCTGATGATTGGAGATCATAATGCGATAGAGCTTAAAGGATATATTTCAAAATGTCGATTTTTTGTGGGCGCAAGAACTCATGCGACGATTGCAGCATATTCAAGCAGAGTGCCAACATTAGTAGCTGGTTATTCTGTAAAGAGTAAAGGAATAGCAAGAGACATTTTCGGCACAGAAGAAGGGTATGTTGTTGATAGTAAAAATATACGGTCAGATCAGCAGTTTGTTGAGGCGTTTGCATGGTTATATAATAATGAAGATATAGTGCGTTCACAATTAGTTAGTAAAATGCCAGAATATATTCAAAATGCTTATGCTGCAGTTGAAATTATTAAGACGTTATAGGAGTAGTGTAAAAGGAAGGTAAGAAAATGCCTAAAATTAAATCTTTTGATGGGATAAGAGTTTTTGCGACAGTAGCGGTTTTTTTGTATCATACAGGTTTAATGCCTTATATTGCAAGTGAAGCAGTTTCAGTATTTTTTTTGCTGTCTGGATTTTTAAGTTATTATACCCTACAAAAAAGTGATAATATAGGAGTGGGAAAGGGTACTATAACATATATTAAAAAGAAATTTTTAGCTTTTTTCCCTGTCAATTTTGCAGGATATTTAGTTTTTTGTTTGCTTTTTATTTATAGTTGTATATGCGGAAAGACAATATTTGATGTAAAAGACTTTCTTATAAAATCTATTCTTAATTTAGGATTTATGCAAACGTTATTTAAAGACTATTCTGTGATTTTGAATGAGCCATCATGGTATTTATCAACACTTATGATATGTTTTTTATTTGCATATATAATTTATATATTTATTAAGAAATGCTCAAGCACAAAATATTTATTCTGTGCTTGGATGGGAATAATTATTCTGCTTTGGATTATTAATAGTGCAAGTTACTTTGATGGAGCCTATATTTATACAAATCCATTATATCGTATTTTGGAATTCATATGTGGTAATTTAATAGCAAGAATCCATGTGAATATTAAAGTAAATGATTTAGAGCTAAAAGTAAAGAAGGCTTCAATTTTTGAGGGAATCTTACTTGGGATTATTGTTATAGAATGGTTGATAAAATTTATATTTCCAGAAATTAATGAGAACTATGCCTATAGTATTTTTCCGTTGAGTGTATTTCTATTAATTGTAAGTTTGGGAAAAGGTGTAATTTCAAAATTTTTGTCTATGCCATTTTTGGGGAGAATTGCTCCGTATACATTGGAATTTTATATTTTGCATGAGACGGTATTCAGGTTTATGTATGAAACATTTAGACTAAATGGGAATTGGTTTATAAATGGGTTACTCTATTCGATATTTTCTTTTATAGTGCTAATTCCAATGACATATTTGTTGCACATTTTTGTTCAGAAGAACAAGCAACAGAGTAAATATTAAAAGTGAAAGGAATATGATTTTTGATAAACATCATCTAAGAATGAATATGATAAGAAAATTAGTTTCAATAATTACGCCATGTTACAATGGTGAAAAATTTATTAAGCAATACGCTGAAACAGTATTAAGTTTGAATTATGAAAGACTAGAACTTATATTTGTAAATGATGGTTCTTCTGATAATACAAAAGAAAAAATTATGCACTATTCAAAAAAATTTTTGGAAAGGGGTATTGTTTTTAAATATCTAGAAAAAAGCAACGGTGGGGCTGCTTCAGCTGTCCAAATGGCGTTGGATTTTGTTGAAGGTGAATATATTATTCTTTATGATATTGATGATATCCTTTTTGAAAACGCTATTTCAAGTAAATTTAATTTTCTCGAGGAACATAGAGAATATGGAATGGTTAGATCAAATGGAATAGTTATTATGGAAGATGATGATAGGGATAGTGGGAATATATTTATTTCAAATTCAGAAGAAAAAAGAAATGAATTTATTTTTGATAGTTTAGTGTTTGGAATGACAAACAATTGGCCCGGAAGCTATATGATAAGAACAGAAGCGTTTATCGAGGCAAATCAGGGAACCAATATCTATTTATCTCAATATGGACAGAATTTACAAATGATGCTTCCAGTTGCGTATAAATATAAATGTGGATTTATAGATGAAATTCAAATGAAATATATTGTGTATAAAAATTCCCATTCTCATTCTATAAAAGGTGGTACACAGAACGATCTTAGACTTCTTTTAGGATATATAGAGAATCGCAAAGAAATCATCAAACCTTTAGTAGGAGATAAGTATGAATGGTATTGTGAAGAAATTGATATGCATTTTGCACAAGATTTGTGTTTGCTTGGATATATTACAAGAAATAAAACAGTTTATGGCCCTTCATTTCGAAAACTTTGTAGAAGTGGAAAACTTTCCATAAAGGAAATTATACATTGCTTATTTTTATTCAATCCGGCACTAGATAAAATCTTTCACAATATTAGGAGGTAAGGGTATATGTTGGACTTAATAAAAAGTGATAATTGCACAGGATGTATGGCTTGTTATAACATATGTCCGAAATTAGCCATTTCAATGAAAAACGAAATGGATGGATTTTTGTTTCCACAAATAAATAGTTCTTTATGTATTGAATGTGGTGCATGTGAGAAGGCTTGTCCGGTTTACCATTCACATATTCAAGGAAGTGGAAAATCAAAGTATTATGCATTCACACATCCAGTATATGAAAAATTAGTTAGTTCGGCTTCAGGAGGTGCATTTTCGTTTATAGCTGAATTATTTATAACAAAGCGAAAGGGTGTGGTATATGGATGTGCGTTAGATAATAATTTTTGTCATCATGTGCGAATTACTACGATTGTGGAATTAGAAAAACTAAAAGATTCAAAATATATTCAAAGTTACATTGGTGATATTTATAAAAATGTAAAAGAAGATTTAACTAAAGGATTACAAGTACTATTTTCGGGGACACCTTGTCAAATTTCAGGATTATTAGGGTTTTTAGGTAAAAAGCATTATGAAAATCTTTTTACTATTGATTTGATATGTCATGGTGTTGCAAGTCCACTTGTGTGGCAAAAGTATGTTGATACTCTTTCAAAACACTTTAATGGAGAAATTGAAAATTTTCACTTTAAAGATAAGTTTACAGGTTGGGGGGGCTATAGTATTTCTTTCGAGTGTAATCATGAAAAATATCATGAACGAGCAGGAGATAATATATATATGCAAGGATATGGGGCTGCACTTTTCCATAGGCTATCTTGTTATGACTGTCAAATGAAAGGTGCAAATCTTTCTGATATTACACTTGGGGATTTTTGGGGAGTTGAAATTACTAACCCAGATGTTTTTAATGAAAAAGGAGTGTCAGCTATAATTGTAAATACTCCTCAGGGAGAGAATATTTTTGAAGATTTTGGTTTGCAAAAACTGTCCAAACTTGTCTTAAAAAAGGATGTTGTAGATTATAATCCATTTTATGTACGCTCGGTCGAGTATAATAAAAATAGAACAAAATTTGTACGACATTTTAATCAGAACAAGGAATTAGAAGGTTTGATTATCAAATACCTAAAACGTCCTTTGTGGATTAGAATAAAAACAGTTATTTATAATTTGATTTATGGTGGTAAAAATGATTAAAGTTGGAATAGTTACAATTCATATGGCGTATAATTATGGCGCTGTTCTTCAGGCATATGCTTTGAAACATACAATTCGTAAATTGGGAAATATCTGTGAAATCATAGATTATCGTGTTGAATCTATTTATGGGTGTTATTATCCATTCGCTGATTTTTATTTGAGTGGTTTGAATCTTTTCTCAATCACTGGATTGAGATATATAAAGTATAATTTACTTAGTAAAATAAGATGGGATAAAACTGCAAAATTTGAACATTTTATTAAAAAAGAATTATCAAAGAATAGAATACATAATCTCAAAGAACTTAAAGATATTGATTATGATATTGTTGTGTATGGTAGTGATCAAATTTGGAATAGAAGTATTACAGGAGGTGAATTTGAACCGTTTTATTTTGGAAAAGAGATTCCTCATGAAGTAAAAAAGATTTCTTATGCTGCAAGTTGCGGAAATGCTAATGAGGATTTAAAGGATGATAGTTACTTTTTAGAATTAGTGGATGAGTTTGATTCAATTAGTGTTAGGGAATATGAATTAAAGGATTATCTTGTTTCAGCAGGAAAGAAGGCAGAGGTGGTTTTAGATCCTACTTTATTATTAGATAAAAACGAGTGGATAGATTTTATCAAAAAGACAAATAGAAGATCTGAAAAATACTTATTGATTTATACAATATACGATTCTCCGAGTATTAGACAACGAGCAAAAAAAATAGCAAAAGAAAATGGTCTGAAAATATATGAGATTGATCCAAATGGTGAAACCTGTGCTGATAAAGTGTTTAACAATCTTTCTCCGTATGAATTTGTTGAGGTGTTTTCTAATGCTATGTATGTGCTCACAAACACATTTCATGGTACTTGTTTTAGTGTTATCATGAATAAGGAATTTGAAGTTTATTTAGATAAACATAAACGAAACAATAGTAGAATAGTTAACTTTTTAACTACTATCGATCTCGGAAACCGTATTTCATTTTCTGAGAATGGGAATGAGATAAAAATGAAAGAAAAAATAGATTATATGCGTGTCAATTTACAGCTTACTTCTTTGCGGAAAAAATCTATTGAATATTTAGAACATAATATTGGAGTAAAATGATGAAGAAAAAAAATAAATCTCAATTATTAAGTGGAACTGTGCTTTCATATATACAAATTGCTTTATCAAATATAATTTCGATATTATATACACCCATAATGTTGAGCTATATTGGACAAGATGAATATGGACTTGTTAGTATTTCAACATCGGTTTTGAGTTATTTAAGCCTTTTGAATTTTGGAATAAGTGCATCTTATATAAAATTTTATTTTGAGGCTAAAAAAGTTGGGGATGAAAAGGAGCTGAATGGTACATACCTATCATTATATTCTATTATTGCAGTTCTTTCGGTGATGATAGGTGTTCTAATTTCCTATAATTGTGATGCTGTTTATGGAAGCATGGTTACAGGAGAACAATTAGTAAAATTAAAATATCTTACGTTGATTTTAACTGTGAATACTGCAATTTCCTTCCCAAGCATTGTTTTTACTATGAATATTCAAGTATTTGAAAAATATTCTATATTAAAAGGAATTGATATCTTAAAAACTGTTTTACAACCACTTATTGTATTGCCACTTCTTATTTTAGGTTATAAATCAATAATGATTGTATCTGTATCATTATTTTTATCTGTTTTGGGGACAGGAATTAGCTTTTGGTATGTCAAAACAAAATTAGGGTTTACAGCAAAGCTGGGGTTTCACGATGTAAATATACTTAAAAAGGTATATCGTTTTTCTTTTTTTGTGTTTTTGAACGAGATAGTAAATTTAATAAATTTGAATATAGATAGATTTATTTTAATTCGTACATATGGAGCTGCAGAAGTGTCAATATATGCAATAGGTTCTCAGTTTTATACATATTATTCGTCCTTCGCAACATCAATTACAAATGTTTTTGTGACAAGAGTAAATAAATTGTATTCTGAAAATAGTAAAGTAGACTTTACAAGTCTTTTTTGCAAAGTTGCTAAAATTGAGTTGAGTGTAATTATGTTAATATTGTCTGGATTCATTATATTTGGAAAGCAATTTATTAAACTTTGGGTGGGGAGTGCTTATGAAGAATCATTTTATATAGCGGTAATTCTCTTGGTTGCAACTACAATTCCAATATCTCAGACGATAGGTGTTGAGATACAAAAGGCAAAAAATATTCATCAATTTCGCTCAGTATTATATTTTTTTATTGCAATCCTTAATTTGGTAATTAGTATTCCACTAGCGAAAAAATATTCTGGAATAGGGTGTGCTATTGGTACAGCTATTTCTTTTGTCGCAGGAAATACGATTATCATGGATTGGTATTACCATAAGAAGGTTGGAATTAGAATGAAGTGTTATTTTGAAATACTTTTAAAATTTATTCTATGTGACGTTTTGTTATGTTCTATTTGGAAATTTTTACCTGTAAGAACTCCAAGCAATTTCAGTAGTTTAGTTTTGCAGATATGTGTGTTTTCAATTATTTATTTGGGACTGATTTTTGTAATAGTTGCAAAACAAGAAGAGAAGAAGAAAATAATTAGTATATTAAAATTAAAAAATAAAAATGGAAAGAACTGAAAAAATATATTTTGGTGCTAGAATATAATTAGTACAAGCTAAAATGAGAAATTCCAAATACACATAATCATGGTACAATAGAGATATGCTGAAGGAGGATCTCATTATGGCAAAGCAACATGACAAACAATTTAAACTTGATGCAATCCAGTATTACGAAGATCATAAAGATTTCGGTGTGCATGGATGTGCAAAAAATCTTGGCATCGGATACAGCATATTATCTAGAGGTGTCTGAGAAGACGAAAACTGCCAAAAAGGCTGGACGCCGGGTTTTCATCTTCGGAATGTTGAAACTTTTAGGTGTCTCATGTTCAGGATGTCATGCATGGATCCGCCGTTTGCCTTCTGATACAGAAAAACGCCGTGAAGCTGTAAAAGAAAAAATACAGGATGTTTATGATGATTCCAAGTAGAACTATGGTGCTCCGAAAATCACTGCAGAACTGCGCAAAACTGGTGAAGTCATTTCGGGAAAAAATCGTTGGTACATATATGAGCCAAATGGGAATACGCGCTCACTAGAGCAGGCTGGACAATCACCAGAAAAGATTCTGATTTCAGCACAGAATTACAAAATATCCTTGATGAACAGTTTAATCCTGACCTTTCAAATGCCGTTTGATGTTCGGATATCACATACATCTAGACAATAGACGGATTTGTCTATCTAACAAGTATTATGGACTTATTTTCCAGAAAAATCATAGTCTGGACACTTTCAGAAACACTGCTGGTATCTTGTGTGATTGATATTGTAAACAAGGCCAAAGCTGCCGAAATATTGACTAGTCATTAATCATCCACTTGGATCGTGGCAGTCAGTATGCTGCAAAGGAATATAAAAAAGTAACTGAAAGTATGCAGCGCAGTTATTCGAAGAAAGCATTTCCGTGGGATAATACATGCATTGAATCGTTCTATTCTGTTATCAAACGAGAATGGCTGAACCGCTTTAAAATCCGTGTTTATAAGCAGTCATACCGTTTGTTGAATATTTGGAAGTTTTCTATAATACCAAATGAATTCACAGTCATTGCGATTATATGTCGCCAGATGCCTTCGAACGAGTGTATGAAAGAACACACACTAAGGCTAAGCTTCTGGCAGGTTAAAATGGGGATAAATTTCTCATTTTAATTTGTACTAAATCTTGACATAGGACCAAAGTGAAGTAGGCAAAGAAATAAAAATGATTAAGAATAAATAGGTTTCTTGAGCAGAGTATTATTTTAATGTCAACACTCGTTTTTGATATTTACATTTTGCATAGTCATGTTTTTATATTCAAATTTTTTATGAAAGATAGGTCTGCGTGGATAGCAACAGAATCAGGGTATCTGGTTGTTACGTGGATTGTTTTAATAATAGGAATAATATTTGCTATATATTTTGCTATTGCGATTATAGGTATGAAATTGTTTGAGGTTTTAAAAGTTAATAATGTAATTGCATGTATAGAAGAAATCAGATGAATTAGGATAAAATTTATATTTGTTAAAAAATAAGTAAACGTATAAAATGCATGGGTCGGGGAGGAAAAAATCTATGAGTACTTTTAAGGAAAAAATATTATTAATCACCGGAGGGACAGGATCCTTCGGAAATGCAGTTTTAAATCGTTTCCTTGATACAGATATCAAGGAGATTCGTATTTTCTCACGCGATGAGAAGAAGCAAGATGATATGCGTCATGAATATCAGGCGAAATACCCGGAACTAAGTAATAAGATTAAGTTTTACATAGGTGATGTGCGTGACATTCAGTCTGTTCGCAATGCAATACATGGTGTGGATTATATTTTTCATGCAGCAGCTTTGAAGCAGGTTCCGTCTTGTGAATTCTTTCCGATTGAAGCAGTCAAGACGAATGTTCTTGGTACAGAGAATGTTTTAACGGCAGCAATTGAAGCAGGTGTGAAGAAAATTATTTGCTTATCTACAGATAAGGCGGCATATCCGGTAAATGCTATGGGTACAAGTAAAGCGATGATGGAGAAGGTGATTGTGGCAAAATCCAGGACGGTATCTCCAGACAAGACAAGCATTTGCTGTACACGTTATGGGAATGTGTTATGTTCCAGAGGATCAGTAGTGCCACTTTGGATTGAACAGATGAAAGCTGGAAATCCGATTACAATTACAGAACCTTCGATGACTCGATTTGTTATGAGTTTGGAAGAAGCGGTAGAACTTGTAGTATTTGCATTCCAAAATGCAGAGTCAGGGGATATTATGGTACAGAAAGCGCCTGCATGTACTATTGAAGTACTTGCTCAGGCAGTAAAGGAATTATTCCATTCAGAGGAAGAGATTAAAGTCATCGGTATCCGTCATGGAGAGAAGATGTATGAAACACTTCTCACGAATGAAGAATGTGCTAATGCGATTGACATGGGAAACTTCTATCGTGTACCTTGTGATAAGAGAGATTTGAATTATGATAAATATTTCAAAGACGGAGATGTTGAGCGAAATAAACTGACAGAATTTAATTCCAGCAATACAGACTTGTGGACGGTGGAGCAAGTAAAAGACAAATTATTGGAATTAAGTTACATCCGTGAAGAGTTGAAAGCATGGGAGAGTAGATAGTCTCGCATTAAATTTTATCAAGGAATATAGTGGTTAACATAGGGATGGAAGGGATAAAGCAATGAAAATTTTAGTGACAGGAGCAAACGGATTTGTAGGGAAGAATCTCGTAGCGAACTTATACAATATTAAAGAAGGAAAGAATCGCACTAGAGATTTAAAAATTGAAGAAATTTTTGAATATGATATTGAGTCTACATTAGAAGAACTGGATACCTATTGTCAAAAGTGTGATTTTGTATTTAACCTTGCAGGTGTGAATCGTCCCAAAGATCAATCTGAATTTATGGAAGGGAATTTTGGGTTTGCATCTACATTATTAGATACTTTGAAAAAATATAAGAATACCTGCCCGGTAATGTTATCAAGTTCTATTCAGGCTACATTAATCGGACGATATGGAACTTCGGATTATGGTAAGAGTAAGCTTGCAGGAGAAGAATTGTTCTTTGGCTATGGAAAGGAAACAGGCGCAAAAGTATTGATTTATCGTTTCCCGAATTTATTTGGGAAATGGTGCAGACCAAATTACAATAGTGTAGTAGCAACTTTCTGTAATAATATTGCTAATGATCTTCCGATTCAGGTGAATGACAGAAGTACAGAGTTAGAATTGCTTTATATTGACGATTTAATAGAGGAAATGTTGGATACTCTGGAAGGAAACGAACATCACTGTGAATTTGATGGAATTGAGGCGGTAGGACAGGAGAGTGGAAGATACTGCTACACACCAATAACACATCGTGTGACATTGGGGGAAATTGTAGATTTATTAGATGGATTTAAGAGTCAGCCGGAAAGCCTTATAGTACCGGAGATTCCTTATAATTCATTTGCGAAAAAGCTGTATTCTACTTATTTATCTTATCTTCCAAAGGAAAAAGTAAGCTTCCCGTTAAAGATGAATGTGGATACCCGCGGAAGCTTTACAGAACTTCTGAAATCTGAGAAATGTGGACAAGTTTCTATCAATATCAGCAAGCCGGGAATCACAAAGGGAGAACACTGGCACAACAGCAAGTGGGAGTTTTTTATAGTTGTTTCCGGTCATGGTCTTATTCAAGAAAGAAAAATTGGAACAGATGAAATCATCGAGTTTGAAGTGTCTGGCGATCGAATTGAAGCAATTCATATGTTGCCTGGATATACACATAATATTATCAATTTGTCTGAGACAGAGAACCTTGTGACTGTAATGTGGGCAAATGAAAGCTTTGATCCGAGTCATCCGGATACATTTTTTGAGAAGGTAGTAACATGCGATTAATGATAATTGGAGCAGGAGGACATGGACGAGTTGTAGCTGATATTGCACAACAGACAGGCCGATATCAGCAGATTTTTTTCTTGGATGATCACGCACAGGGAGAAAAAGTCATCGGAAAGTGTTCAGATTATATGCAATTTAAAGAGGCTGAGACAGAGATGTATCCTGCATTTGGAAATAATCAAAGACGAATAGAGTGGGAGAACAAGCTGTCAGATGCGGGAGTCTCTCTTGCAAAAATCATTCACCCATTAGCTTATGTAAGCCCAGAGTCGGAGATTGCAAATGGATGTGTCATTATGCCATATGCAATTGTGAATACGGGAACAAAAATAAAGAAAGCATGTATTGTGAACATTGGCGCGATAGTGGATCATGATTGCATATTAGAAGAAGGATGCCATCTGGCGCCGGGAGCAGTTGTAAAAGGCGAGAATCATCTTCCGAAAGCAACGAAAGTAGATTCTGGAGAAGTTGTCCCACTGCAATATTATAAGATAGAAATTTAGAGGTAACGAAAATGGATAAAAAAGTAACTTTTAAAAACAATGGGAAATTAAAACTTTTAATTATTGTCGGTACGCGCCCAGAGATTATTCGTTTGGCGGCAGTAATTAAAAAATGTAGAAAATATTTTGACTGCCTGTTAGCACACACAGGACAAAATTATGATTATAATCTGAATGGTGTCTTTTTTAAGGATTTAGAATTAGAAGATCCAGAAGTGTATTTAAATGCAGTGGGCGCTGATCTCGGAGAAACGATGGGAAACATTATTTCAGAATCCTACAAATTAATGGCTGAGATTAAGCCAGATGCAGTCCTTGTGCTTGGCGATACAAACTCTTGCCTTTCGGTAATTGGAGCTAAGAGACTTCATATTCCAATTTTTCATATGGAAGCAGGGAACCGCTGCAAAGATGAATGCCTTCCGGAAGAAACGAATCGACGTATTGTAGATATCATTTCTGATGTAAACTTAGCTTATTCCGAACATGCACGTCGTTATTTGGCTGATTGTGGTCTTCCAAAAGAACGTACATATGTTACAGGTTCACCTATGGCCGAGGTACTTCATGATAATCTGAAAAAGATCGAGTCATCAGACATCCATGAGAGGCTTGGCCTTGAAAAAGGAAAGTATATTCTTCTTTCCGCACATCGAGAGGAGAATATTGATACAGAGAAGAATTTCTTGTCTCTGTTTCATGCAATTAATCAAATTGCAGAAAAATATGACATGCCAATTTTGTATTCTTGTCATCCTCGTTCACGAAATCGTCTGGAAGCTTCGGGATTTCAATTAGATTCTCGTGTGATTCAGCATGAACCATTAGGATTCCATGATTATAATTGTCTGCAGATGAATGCGTTTGCAGTGGTATCTGATTCTGGAACCTTACCGGAAGAATCCAGTTTCTTCACATCAGTAGGACATCCATTCCCAGCTGTTTGTATTCGAACTTCGACAGAACGTCCAGAGGCTTTGGATAAAGGATGCTTTGTTTTAGCCGGCATAGATGGAGATTCTCTTGTGCAAGCAGTGGAAACAGCAGTAGCCATGAATGAAAATGGGGATTATGGAATTCCTGTTCCAGATTATGTGGAAGAAAATGTTTCAACAAAAGTTGTGAAAATTATTCAGAGTTATACAGGCGTTGTGAATAAGATGGTTTGGAGAAAATCAAATTAAAGGAAAGTATTTTACACTTCATGATATTGCATAATGGGTTAGACATGCTTGGTCATATGTGAAATTGCAAAATAATCTTTCAATTATAATGTGATCTATACAACTGGTTTTATTGTTTTAGAATCTTTTACAATACAGCGACTATATCAATTAGTCGATTATGGCTGCTAGGTACAGTTCTGTATATAGTAAAATAATGAGACTGAGGATAATATTCAGCAGTATCCAGATTGGGATGAAGATGAATTTGACTATGAATAATGCGGTGTTTAAACATAACGAGAGTTAATTTTATAGGAAGTTAACATATAAAGTTCAAAAAGTTTAGTACTCAACTTTTTAGACTTAGCTACAGGAGGTAAGTTATAAAATTTCACACAAGTTTAGTTGCACAGCAAACCCGCTTGAGCGAATGGGCAGAACTGATCAGGGACTGTCAAAATCGTCCGCAGGGAATGAAAATGGATATAGGCAGATTTAAAACGTTGGAAGAATTTATGCCGGAGGTGTAACAAAAATTTATTTCTGATTGTATATCAAGTTGGAATCTGCTATGATAATCTCATAGAATTCCTCTGTCAAATGGAGGAGTATCATGAGAAGAAAACATCGTTTAAAGGAACTTACGATCAAAGATAATTTCATGTTTGGTGCAGTGATGATGGATGAAAATAACTGCAAGGGACTTTTAGAAAGAGTGCTGGAGATACCGATCGATCGGGTGGAAGTCAGCCGAGAGAAGAGTATCGTATATCATCCGGAATACAAAGGTGTCCGATTGGATGTTTATGCGAAAGATGAGTGCCAAAGTCATTATAATGTAGAGATGCAGGTGAAAAGAAAGGTAGCACTCGGGAAGCGAAGCCGTTACTATCAGAGTCAGATGGATATGGAACTATTACTATCAGGAGAAGATTATTCAGAACTTCCAGATACCTATGTCATTTTCATCTGTGATTTCGATCCATTTGAAGAAGAAAAATACCGGTATACCTTTAAGATGAATTGCAAAGAGTCCGGGCAGACGAATCTGGAAGATGGAAGGACTATCGTATTTTTGAACACACATGGAAAGAATGAAAGTGAAGTTCCAAAAGAACTGGTAACATTTCTAAAGTATGTAAAGGCAGACCTTGCAGGAAGTGAGGAAACGTTTGATGATTCCTACGTGGAACAGCTGCAGAATTTTATCCGTAAGATCAAGGGAAGCCGGGAAATGGAGGAGCGCTTTATGATTTTTGAAGAGATGTTAAAAGAAGAGCGTGAAGAGGGACGTGAAGAAGGACGAAGTGTTTTGAAAGAAACCCTGCTTTTGTGTTTGCAAAGTTTCGGAGAGATTCCGGATGAGGTTTTGGAGCAGATTCAGGCCCAGCAGGATATGGAAGTGTTGAAGAATTGGATGCAGACAGCCTTTCAGTCAAAGACGTTGGAAGAGTTTGTACAGAAGATGTAAGAAAAATCTATTTCTGATCGATGATCAGATCTAAATCTTCGGGGGTTTCACTGTTCTTGTGAAATCTCCGAGATAGGAAACAAGTCGATGCCGTTTCAGGCAAGGATTCAAAAAACAGACAGAGGAATTCTATATTCGAATCGAAGAAGTTTAGGATAGAGGTGGAAACACCGTAAAATTTTTACGGCAATGGGTTGCGGACAACTTTGTAGTTGGGTATACTATTAGCATAAAGTACGTGAGAATATTATTTGAAAGGATGGTATGCTTTGTGTTAAAGAGATTTAAACTCAAGAATTATAAAAATTTTAAAGAGGAAATAGTAATAGATTTTGGAAATGTTGCAGGGTATCAGTTTAGTGTGGATTGTATTTCAGATGGTTTAATTACAAAAATGCTTGTTTATGGAAGAAATGCGACAGGGAAAACAAATTTAGGAAGAGCAATTATGGATATAGATTCTACAATGTTTGCAGGTCCGAGATTTGTAGGAAATGGAGTGTTTCTTAATGCAGATTCCACAGAGGACTCTGCAGAGTTTTCCTATACTTTTGATTTTAGCGGTATTGAACTTATTTATCAATATGCTCGTTTTTCCAATCAGGAAATCAGAGAGGAGGAACTTATTATAAATGGAGTTACTATATTTAAATGTGACTTTTTGAATAAAAAATATAACTTTGATAACTTGAAACATGTAGAAGCAGAGACAGCAAACGTAAAGATATATTTACAAGCATTAGAAGGAGATGAGACAACAGAGGACACGATCGAACCGAAATTACCATTTCTTAGATGGTTGATTAGTAACGTGGCATTGAAAAATGACTCTGTCTTAATTCGCTTATCTAGTTATGTTAGAAGAATGACCATGATTACAGTAGGGAATGAAATGCCGTATCGCGTACGAAGAATGAGCAATTCTTTTTATGAGGCATTAGAAAATCCAGAAAGACTAAAAGACCTGGAAGATTTTTTGAATGCTATGGGTATAGAATGCAAACTTGTATTAAAAAAATTGCCGGACGGTCAAAGGGAATTGTATTTTGCACATGAGAAATTAGTCCCATTTTATGAAAATGCTTCTAGCGGAACCTTGGCATTAGTTGATTTGTATCGACGACTGATTCCTAAAGTGTGGGAAGCTTCTCTCATATATTTGGATGAATTCGACGCTTTTTATCATTATGAAATGGCTGAAAATGTGATTAAATTTTTAAAGAAAAAATATCCTCGTTGTCAGATAATCATGACATCACATAATACAAACTTAATGACAAACAGACTAATGAGACCGGATTGCATGTTCATCTTATCAAGAAAAGGAACATTGACATCGTTGTGTAATGCCACAACACGTGAATTAAGAGAAGGACATAACCTTGAAAAGATGTATATCAGCGGGGAGTTTGAGATGTATGAATAATTATAGGAGCGAGGAGAGAAACCGAAACCAGACATTGTTAATTGTGGAGGGAGATCATGAAAAGAATAAATTGTTTTGGCTGATTTTTAAATGTTTTCCTGAAATTAATATTGATATGAATAATGTTTGGATATATGGGACAAATATATATTTGCTCTATGAAGATATCGCAAAGGAATATGGTATTAATTGGGCAGAAGAAGAAATGGATATTGATTTACCATTTGTCATCAGTAAGAAGCAGGAACTAGATCCAATTCGATATAAAGATGATTTTACCAATATTATTCTGGTATTTGACTATGAAAGACATGATACAAATTTTTCAGAAAGAAAAATTTTGGAAATGCAAAATAGTTTCTCGGATGCGACAGATATGGGAAAACTGTATATAAATTATCCAATGATAGAATCCTATCAGCATTTAACAAATATTCCTGACTGTGATTTCGCTGAGAGAAAGATACCTGTTTCCATGAAGCCAGGAAGCAAATATAAAGAACTGGTTGGGAAGGAATCTGTAATTAAAAGAACTGTTGAGTTTCCGAGCAGAATAGATGATTTGATGAATGACCATTTTGGAATTAACGACATGCATATTCGACAAAGTTGCAGTGAGAAAATTTTTGAATTAGCCAATGCGGAGAACATAGAAGCAGAGTTGCAAAAGATTTTGGAGACGGCCATAACGGGCGGCAGACAAAAGACATTAAAATACCAGTTAAAAGATTGGATAAATAGAATTGGATATGCAAATAGACGACAAACCTATTGGCAGTATACGAGAAATCTTCTTGTAGAAATAATCTATCACAATATATGTAAAGCAAATCGTATTCAAGAGGGTGTTTACGATATAGTATGGAGTCAGTGCAAAGAGAAATTTGAAAATCTTGATTTGGGAAGAATATTGAATAAACAAAATATGCTTAGTAGAACAGAAGACGGATTTGTTTGGGTACTAAATACATGTATGTTTGTTGTTGCAGATTATAATTTTTCATTGTTGGAGAGAAAGGATTGTATGTCAAGTTGGAATCTGCTATGAATGTAAATGAAGTGGATAAGAGAGTTTTGGGGAATTTGTACAATTACTTTCAGCCGGGAGTAATATATTTTTTGTAGCAGCCTTCCGGTAGATGTGGTATGATAAGTTTATATCTTACATAGGAAGGAGGGGTATGTTTCCAATTTGGATTCATACAAAAGAAGAAGTGAAACGTTTATTGATTTTAGGTGCCGGTGGTTTTGGCCATATGATCCAGGAAACAGCAAGATTGTTGGGGTACGAAGAGGTTGTGTTTTTAGATGATGCCGTAAAGGGAGCGGATGTAATTGGAAAGTGCTGTGACTATAAGGCATTTTTAAGTGAGTACGATACGGCAGTGGCAGCTCTGGGAGACAGCGGAATGCGGCTATACTGGACAGAGAAATTGATGGAAGCGGGCTACCAAGTTCCGGCGATCATTCATCCGTCAGCGGTAGTCAGTCCTAGTGCGGTGATCGGCAATGGAAGTTTTATTATGCAGAGTGCGATTGTCAATACCAATACAGTTGTGGAACATGGTGTGCTTGTCAACAGTGGGGCAGTTGTAGATCATGATTCTCATGTTGGTTGTGGAGCACATATCGGACTGGGCAGTGTCGTAAAGGCGAACTGCGTAATCCCTTCCAGAAAGAAGGTTGAAGAGGGAGAAGTGATCTTCTCTACGAGAAGAAAGATTGACGGTGTGACAAGCAGAAATCTGGAAGATGCACTGTATGCGTTTGGGTTCGGTCTTCAGTGCAGCTATGTGAAGCCGTTTGGAGAGGGACATATTAACGAGACGTATGCGGTCTATATGCCGACGGAGGAGGGCGATGAGTTTGCCTATATTCTTCAGCGGGTGAATAATAATGTCTTCAAAGATCCGGCAGGTGTGATGGAGAATATCTTCGGAGTGACAGAATATCTAAGAAATGTCATTCGAGAGGAAGGTGGAGATCCGGACAGAGAGACACTTTCCTGCATTAAGACAAAGAATGGATGTACCTATTTCGAGGATAATGAGGGACAGCCATGGAGATGTTATAATTATATTTCGAATTCGGTATGTTATCAGCTTGTAGAGGATCCGGAGCAGTTCTATCAGTCTGGAAATAGTTTTGGACACTTCTTAAAACAGCTTGGAAATTATCCGGCATCCAGCTTAAAGGAGACAATCCCAGATTTCCACAATACGGTGAAACGGTTTGAAAATTTGGAGAAAGCTTTGAAGCGAGATATCAAAAACAGGGCGATCACTTGCAGACCGGAGATTGCATTTGCTCTTGATCGAAAGCAAGATTGTAAGGTGTTAGTAGAACAGCAGGAGAATGGAACGCTGCCGCTTCGAGTAACACACAATGATACGAAGCTGAACAATATTTTGTTTGATGCAGAGACTGGAAAGGGACTTTGTATCATTGATCTGGATACGATCATGCCAGGGCTTGCTGCAAACGATTTCGGAGATTCCATCCGGTTTGGTGCGGCGACAGCGGAGGAAGATGAGCGCGATCTGGATAAGATGCATTTTGATATCTCTTTATATGAGCTGTATGTGAAAGGATATTTGGAGGCGACAAGAGATGTGTTGACACCGGAAGAAGTCGAGAGTCTTCCATGGGGAGCGCGTCTGATGACGTTTGAGTGTGGAATTCGGTTCCTGACAGATTATCTGGAAGGAGACACTTACTTTAAGACGGCTTATCCAGAACATAACCTTGTCCGTGCGCGGACGCAGTTCCGTCTGGTGGATGAGATGGAGCAGCAATTTGCAAAGATGCAGGAGATTGTAAGACAGTACGCATAAGAGAAGAACGAAAGGCCGGGGTGGAAGAAGCTCCGGCTATTTGATTGGAAAGAGAAACGACAGATCGGAGGTGGACAATGAAGAAATTTGGAAAGACTGTTGTATTTAGTTTTGTTTTGCTGACAGGAATTTTTTTGATCAGTCTTATCTTATCACAAAAATGTCTCATTGTTCGGCAGTATACTTACCGGAATCCAAAGATTGCAGCTCCAATTAGAGCTGTGCAGCTTACAGATCTTCATAATTATCAGTATGGCAGGGATAATCAAAGGCTGATTGCTAAGATTCAGAAGCAGAAGCCGGATGTAATCTTTATGACGGGAGATATGCTCAATGAGGATGAAGACCGCACGGATATTCTTCTGCATTTGGTTCGGGAAGCGTGTGCGATTGCGCCGGTGTATTTTTCACTGGGCAATCATGAGGTAGGTTATGAGAAAGCTTATGGTGAAGGTGATCTGACGGAACAGCTTGAAGCTGCCGGGGCAGTTGTGCTGGAGAAAGAATATGTGGATACCAAGATTGCCGGACAGGAAGTAAGGATTGGGGGAGCCTACGGATATTTACTGCCGGAAGACTGGGAAGATGGATCGGAGCAACGATTTCTGGAAGCGTTTGTGCAGACGGATCGGCTGAAGATTTTGCTGAGTCATGTACCGGAAGGCTTACTGTTGTGGAAGAGCATGGAATACTGGGATGTAGATCTAGTTTTCAGCGGACATGTGCATGGTGGTCAGGTAAGAGTTCCGTTTGTAGGAGGACTGTTTGATCCGGAGGAAGGATTTTTCCCAACGTATACGAGAGGAATGTTTTCCTGCGGAAATGGAACGATAATCTTGTCGGCTGGTCTTGGCAGTTCCAGAAGGATTCCGCGAGTCAATAATCTTCCGGAGATCGTTGTGTGTGACATCGTAAGATAAATTAAAAAGAAAGAGAGAAGTAGATGAGAAGAGAAAAAGAACAGAAGGCGCTCTTTCAGTTGATCAAGAGTGTTTTACTGGAAGAACCAATAACGATAGAGGTCGAAGGGCTTGACTGGAAGTATTTGCAGCAGTTGTGCAAGTATCAGAAGATTGACAATCTAGTATCTTATGGAATTTTACCACTGCAGGAACAGGAGAAAATCCCTGCGGATGTGGTCTGTGCAATGCAAAAGGCGCAGCAGAAAGGGATTGCGAGAGAGGCTACCCAGTATTTTTCTTTGCAGGAGATCCAACAGAAGTTTGAAGAAGAACAAATCGAGCATCTCCCATTAAAGGGAGCTCAGTTGAAAAAGGAATACCCTTCTCCTGATATGCGTTTTCTCACAGATCTTGATATTCTGTGTCAGAAAGAGCAGCAAGGAAAGATTCAGGCAATTATGGAGTCGCTTGGATATACTTTGGAACATGGAGGAGGGCATCACGATGTCTATGTGCGGAATCCTTTTATGACGGTTGAGATTCATTGGGACTGCTCAACGGAGAACCGCAAGCTAGACGTACTTTTGGAGGATATCTGGAGCAAATGTATCCGAAAGGAAGGTTTTGCGTTTGCGTATCAGATGCCTTGGGAAGAGTATTATGTATATATGATCGGTCATATGGCAAAGCACTTGAAGTACGGAGGAATTGGAATCCGCATGCTGTTGGATCTTTTTGTGTTTGCACAGAAGAAAAAAGACAGTTGCGACTGGAAGAAGATCGAAGCGTGTCTGGAGCAAGGGGGACTTTTGAAGTTTTCTGAAACGATGCAGCGCTTTTTACAGCAATGTATGGAGGAAGACGAATCGTTTTTTGAGGGAAATATTCTTTTGGAACATATCATTGGCAGTGGTGCATACGGCACGATGGAAAATCATATGGGAGCGAGACTCTTAAAAGAGGGCGGGGAGAAAAAACAAATCCGAAGGACACGAATACGGTTGGTGATGACAATGCTTTTCCCGCCTTTGGAGGCAATGAAAGAACTTTCTCCGGCAGTAAGGCGGCATTCATTTTTGTTGCCCGCAGCATGGATCTGGCGTTTGGTCACGAAGACCATTTTTGCAAATAGAAAAGGGCGGGAGGCCTTAAAGAGCGCTGCGGTGATCGAACAGGTAGACCAGATGGATCGCGTATGCAGGGCGGCAGGACTTTACGAATAAAAACATCTGTGAAAAAGAGCGAAAAATAAGAAAAATAGGAAGAAAAAATGGTGAAAAACACGGATGAAAAATAGTTGCAGAGATGTAAAAAGATAATGTATAATTTACCGGAAACTAAAATAAAAAGGAGCGTAAAAATAATGAAAGAGAGATATGAGGCATTAGAACTGAACATTGTAAAGATTCCGGTGGAAGATACGATTATGATGATGAGTAATTTGGAAAATGACAACGACCATGAAATTCCGCCTGAATGGGGAGGAGTTCCGGATTAGACAGAAGCAGTTTTTCTGATTTTACCTATTTTCAAAGAGGTTCTATATGAAAAAGAAAGCAATAATTATTTTTATCGGAATTATTTTAATCTGTAGCATAACACTGTTTTTATTTGCTTTTTTTTCGGGAAAAGATTCGGATAAACTAGGTGAGGACACTACAAGAACTACAGAGAATGGACAGGCGGAGGACCTGGATATCGATTCTGAAGAGGAGAAGGAATCGGAAACGATCGGGGAGGATGCAGGCGGCCCTGCATCGGAGAAACTGAAGGAAAGAAGTACAGAAGATTCATCAACAGATACCAAGATGGATATGGGAACGGAACAACCGTCAGAGAACCTTGATAATGAGGTGACAATTCCAGATGACTGGGAAGAATAAAGACTAGAAGGAGAAAAGGAATGCTAAAAAGACTAAATAAGATATGCAAAGTATTGTTATTAGCCTTAACATTCGTATTGGGCAGCACAGGGTTCGCGTTGGCGGCAGAGAATGAAATACATATTTCTACTGAATCCATGGAGATTCGATCAGAAGGAAAGACAGGACTTCGGACGATTTCGGCAATCGATAAGGCTTACCTGGAGCAGCTGAAAGCAGAAGGGAAAGCAGTTACTTACGGAATCGTGGCAATACCTGCCAGTGTACTTGAGGGTTCCGGAGGGGAACTTCAGGTTGGCGGAAGTTATATGTTGAAAGGGAAAGCTTACAAAGCTCTTGAGATTCCGGCAGAGAAGAATTGGAAGACAACAGAGGAGAAGGTTTACTATACCGGAGTTCTTACCGGGATCAGTGGAGCAGGGTTTAACACCAGATATGCAGTCAGATCTTATATGAAAGTAGACGGACAGGTATTCTATGGGAATACACTTGTACAGTCTGCTTATGTGACGGCACAGGAGATGCTGAAGTCTTCAGAAGTGTCGACGGACCAGAAGAAATGGCTTGCCAAAAATGTGTTGGATGCGTGTGACACTGCGAAGAAGATGACACAGGATACACTGACAGTTACGGCGGAGCAAGTAAAGGGCGGTATTTACACAGTGAATGCGACTGAGAAAGTGCGAAATTATAACAAGGTCGTTGTGGACAGCTCTGTACAAGGTGGAGAGATTGTATTGAATCAGCTTCGTGTAAAAAATTTGGAAGTGGCAGCAGATGCGGACTGTACTGTGACAGCAAATGACACAGTATTTGATCAGATCGGGAAAATTGCTGCCGGTGCAGGCAGGGCAGCGGGGAATTTCACCCTGAATCTTGGAGCTGGATCCAGTGTTGCGAAACTTGTGGCGGGAAGCAATATGACGGTCAATGGAGCATTGAAAATTGCAGAAGTGGAAGTTGCAGAAGTAGTACAGGGATTTACAGTGAATGTACCTGCGGAGGAATTACTCGTGTCTGAGGCTGCAGGTGGATCTATGATCACTGTCAATGGAACCGTGGAGAATGCTATTTTAAATGGAGACAATTCTACGATTGGCGGAAGCGGAAAGCTTGATAAAGTGCAGGACAATGGAAATAATCAAGTAGAAGTGGAAGTTGGGGAAGAGATCTTGACCAACAGCATTGTATCTGTGGAAGTACGTGGAATGAGTCGGATGATTGTTACTTTGGAGAAAGCGACAACACAACCGCTTGCAGTAGAAGATATGAGAATTATCTGCCATGGCGGGAAGGAAATGACACTTTTAAGCGCAAAGACGGAAGACAATCGCGTGTACGAAGTTTCTACTTCGGTGTTTGCAAAAGACGATACTTACACATTCTCGATGGAGATTGCACCGGGCAAGATCATTTCCAAATATTTCAGTTACAAAGTAGACTGCCCGACTGTTAGCGATGCAACGGTGCTGAGAAGTGAGGCGACAAGAGCAGAATTTGATTTGTTTGATGTGGATGAGGGTGGATATGTATATGTATACCTTCCGGGGCATACACAGGTCAGTCGTGCGGCAGAGGAAATCCCTTCTGTGGATACTGTGAAAAAAGGATACCGTAAGGAAATGAAGACGGGATTCAATAAGGTGTTGATCAGTGGACTGGAAGAAGGAATCTCTTATTCATTATATTATGTGATGGAAGCTCACGATGGAAGAACATCGGATGTTCTGGGGCCGATCACCGTTAGTGGAAATGTGCAGGAAGATCCAAACATTTCATCAGAATACCAGATCGTATCTGTCGGAGAGAAACCGAAAAACACAATTACCGTAGAGTTAAATAAAGCTCCGGCAGAAGAGCTGACACTGGATAATTTCTCCTTTATCTGTCCGACCGGTTCGCCGATCACAACAGATAAAGCACAGCTGTTTGTCAGCGAAGACAGAAAAGTCTATACCATTGTGATTCCGGAAAATTATGGACACAAAGATAATCAGTATATTGCAAAGGTGACATTTTCTGATGGAACCGTTGCAAAGAAATCTTTTGTAGTGGAATACAATCCGCCGCGGATTACAGAGCAGAAAGTAGAGCGGATCTCGGAGACTTCTTTCCGATATAGTTTTGTATCGGACGAGAGTGGAACACTTTACTACGGAACATATAACTTTAACGGCTCCTATAACTGGGAGAACAATACACCGACCGGAGATCAACTTGTGGGTGGTGAGATCGCTTCGTCGCAGATTCAGATGCACAGTGGATACAACCAGGTGGAGATCTCCTATAATGGAACCGATAAGGACTATTTTGCGTTGCCTGTAGATGTTTACGGCAACTATGCGGGCTATACAGAGCATGATAAGATTCCGGCATATGTGCCGCAAGTTCCAGAAGAACCAAAACTTGCAATTGAATCGATTTTCTATAATAAAGAAGAGTCGGATTATGGAACCTGTCTTGATGTTACGTTTACAACAGCAATCGATGACTTTCCGAATCAGGCACTGATTAAGTTTACAGTGATCCAAGGGACATCTGTAGGGAAAGTGTTGTTGGAGACAAGCTTTTTAGATGAAAGCCATACAAAACTTCGCATGCGTACACTGAATGGAGCATTTGGTCCGGGAACTTATAAAGTCAGCATGTATGTATCGAAAGATGGACAGCTGCAAAAAGTAGAAAAAGAATTTATCATTGACTGATCACAGGAGGATCTGGGAGCAACACTTCCAGGTCCTTTTTCGGAAAGGAGAAGAGGAATGCGATATCAGATTGCGGATTGCATTGTAGAGTATGAGCCAATCTATGAGTTTCTGAAAAAGAAGATGGAGTCATACCGTTTTGATGGGGATGCGAAGACGCAGATCACACTGACGATGACAGAGGAACTCTGTATACAGAAGCAGGCAGAGCAGCCTCATCTGACATTAGAAGAGTGTGAATATATTTTTGTGGGATTGGAATTTTACCGCAAGCTTCTTTTGCAAGGCGGGATGATGATCCATGCATCTGCGGTGGAAGTGGATGGCAGAGTTTATCTGTTTTCTGCGGACAGTGGAACAGGAAAATCTACACATACAAAACAGTGGCAGAAATATTTTGGAGCTGAGCGGGCATTGATCATCAATGACGATAAGCCGGCAGTCAGAAAAGAGGCGGATGGCTGGGTCGCCTACGGGACACCGTTTAGCGGAAAGACAGATGAGCAGTTGAACCGAAAAGGGAAACTGCAGGGAATCTGTATGCTGGAGCGTGGGAAAACAAACGAGATCAGGCGCATGGATCCTCAAGAAGCGGTGCTGCTTTTGATGCGGCAGACACTTGTTCCGCGCAGGCAGGAGATGGCAGAGAGGCTGTTGTGGATGCTGGATGAACTTTTTCGAGAAGTCCCGGTCTATCAGATGCAGTGTACGATTTCAGAATGTGCGGCAAAGATGGCATATGAAAGTATGAGAGGAGAAGGAATATGAGAATCAAAAATGGATTTTTTATGCGGGAAGTGGCAGGAAAATATGTTGTAGTCCCGGTTGGAGCACAGACAAATGAGTTCAAAGGAATGATTCAGATGAACCAGACAGGGGCTTTTCTCTGGAAAGCGCTTGAGAGGAATCTGACAGAAGATGCGCTGACAAAGATGATGCTGGATCAATATGAGATGACAGAGGAACAGGCGAAAAACGATGTACATACATTTGTCACCAGACTCTTAGAGGCTGGCATTTTAGAAGCGTAGGCGGAACATACGATGCGCAAGAAAATGGAGCAGATTCTTTTAGAAGACGGGGAATTGTTTACAGCGGCATCTGGAATCAGTATGCTTCCCTGTATCAGACCGCAGAAGGATATCTTGCATCTCGTTCGGCCGGAGGGAATCGTGGAAAACAGTGAGGTGATTCTCTATCGAAGGAAGAATGGATCTTATATTCTTCATCGAGTCATCGGAAGAGACACGGAAGGGTATATCCTCTGTGGGGATCATCAGTGGATACCGGAGCACGGAATTCATGAGGAACAAGTGCTTGGAGTGCTGCGAGGATTTTACCGGGGAGAGGATTATGTCGACTGCAGAAAGGATAGGAGATATCGGATCTATGTAAAGATTTGGTGCAGTTCAATCCGAGCGAGAAAATGGATCATAAGACTGACAGATCTAGTGTGGAGAGGATGGAAAGGATTGAGAGGGAAATGGAACAAAAACCGATAAGCTGGATCTATCGATGCAGCAAAAAACATCTGTGGGCAGTTGCACTGTTGGCAGGTGTCAGCGCAGCCATTGCCGGAAGTTTCCTTCTGCTTGCACTGATCTCCAGCGCACTTCTTGATGTGGCATCCGGCAGCAGACAAGGAAGCCTTTGGAGAGATTGTCTGATCCTTGTAGGGCTCATTGGCCTCCAGGCGATTCTGAATATCGTAAACAGTAATATCCGTGTCCGTGTTTCAGGCAAACTGGAGATGGAACTGAAGCGCAGAATGTTCGTGGCGATTTTAAGGAAACCGTATCTGAAGATCAGCGGTATTCATTCTGGAGAGATTATGAATCGACTGACAAGTGATGTAGAGCTTGTAGTTGCAGGGATTGTCGGTATTTTGCCACAGCTGATCTCTCTTGGGACAAAACTGTCCGTGGGGCTGCTGATTCTATTTCGGATTGATTTTCGATTTACGCTTGTGATCTTGCTGATCGGGGTTGTGGTATGTATCGGAAATAGGATTTACAGTGAGAGATTTCGCCATTTTCATAAGGAAGTGCAGGAAAGTGGAGGGCAGGTACGCGCATTTTTACAGGAATGTATCGCAAACCTTATGGTCATCAAGTCTTTTTCCAATGAAGAGATGATGGAACAAAAACTCACCAATTATCAGGAAATCCATTATCAGATAAAAAAGAAGCGGAATGCAGTCAGCAATCTGGCAAATACCATCGTCTATGTCATGTTTACGGCAGGATATTATGCGGCTCTGGCATGGGGTGCGATTCAGATTTCCAGAGGATTGCTGACCTTCGGGACATTGACAGCTTTTCTACAGATCATCGGGCAGATCCGGGCGCCGTTCCGAAATATTTCCGGGCTGATTCCTCAATATTATAGTATGATCGGATCGGCGGAACGATTGATGGATTTGGAGCAGATTGAGGAAGAAGAGGCGTCTTCCATGGAAGAGGATTTTGAAAAGATTTCTGAAGAGATGCAGGCGATTGTCTTTGAAGAGGTTGGGTTCTCCTACGAGAACCGAAGCGTGCTGGAACATTTTTCTGTACGTTTGGAAAAGGGAAGTCTGACGGCAGTTGCCGGTCCTTCTGGTGCAGGCAAAAGCACGATGATGAAGTTGCTGCTCGGTTTGCTTCAATGTGAGGAAGGACAGATTTATTTTGATCTTGGTGAGAAAAAGATACCCGCGGATGCCGGGACGAGAAAGATGTTTGCCTACGTGCCGCAAGGGAATATGATCTTATCAGGAACCATCCGTGAAAATCTTGTTTTTTCCGGAAGACAGGTATCGGAAGAAGAGATTTGTACGGCGGCAAAGATGGCATGTATCTGGGAATATATTCAGGAGCTCCCTGATGGATTGGATACGGTGCTGCGGGAAAGAGGAAATGGACTTTCCGAAGGACAGATCCAGCGGATTGCAATTGCGCGGGCACTCTTAAGTGATGCGCCGGTTCTTCTCTTGGATGAATGCACCTCGGCGCTGGACGAGAAGACAGAAGAACAAGTGTTAAACAATTTAAAACAGATGAAATCAAAGACCATTTTATGCATTTCCCATAAGGTGGCAGCATTCGCATGTTGTGATCATAAAATCGTATTAGACGGATCCGGCAATGCTGAGGGAAATTAGACAATCTTTTGGATGGGAAAGAAAAGTGATAAGAAGGAGAGATACGAATGCAGAAAAAAAAGAGGATGGCAGGTGCAATCGCCGGAATTGGCTTTTGCATACTGCTTGGAAGTGGGAGCGCTTTGTGGGAACACTTCCAGGGGGATGAGAAAGAACAGCAGAAGAAAACACCGGTGTCGGATGAGGTGGCAGAGATTGAGAATCTCAATGCACGTGACCATGTGTTGGATCTAAATCATCTTTTTGAAGAAGAGGATGTTACCTGGAAAGAAAAGAGAGCGCTGAAGAAAGATGCACAGAAGCAGGCAGAAATGTCTGACGGAAAGAAAAAATCAGCGGATAAAAAGAAAGACACCAAGAAAGATACTGAAAAAGAAACAGAAGGAAAATCAGAGGTGCCACAGAAGCCGAATGAAGAACCGCAGCAGCCGCAGGAGCCAAATGGGGAACCGGAAGTGCCGCAGCAGCCGCAGGGACCAAATGAGGAACCAGAAGTGCCTCAGGATCCGCAGGAACCAAATGAGGAACCGGAAGCACCGCAGCAGCCGCAGGAGCCAAATGAGGAACCGGAAGCGCCACAACAGCCACAGGAGCCGGAAGTGCCGCAGAAACCGACACTGCCGCAAGTGAGTGAGCCGGGGTGGATTACAGGAATATACTAAGGAAGGATTAGAGTATGAAACAGAGGAAAAAGAGTTTAGGCATCTGGATTTTTTTGCTGCTTTTGTTCTGGGGACAATGGGTAGTTCCGGCCAAGGCATCCGGACCTGAGCTGCGGGATGTAGATATGCAGATGTTGGGTGGACAAATCCGGACGATTACTCCGATGGGATTAAGAATGATCGGGTGTATCAAGAAGTCTTATCTGCAAGAATTGGAGAGCAGTGGTGCAGTCGTAGAATATGGAATGGTTCTGCTTCCTAAAACATATCTAGGGGAGCAGGAACTGGAACTGGACCGCAAATATCTTTACAATGGTGCAGTGTACAAGCCGGCTAAAGTAACGGCAGTTAAAAAATTTTCAGAAGATGACGACAGAATCTATTTTACAGCGGTTCTGGCAAATCTTTCGAAAGAGCGATATAAAAATGATTATGCTGCCAGAGTCTATGCAAAGATTACAAGAACGATTTCCAATGAAGAAGGATCTTCGGAGAAAAAGACAGAGATTGTATACAGTGACGATACAGTCAACCGCCAAGTCTATCAGATTGCACAGGCGGCAGTGGACGGAACGACAGAGACAGAGGAAAATAAGGAGTGGCTGCGGGAAAACATTTTGAATCCGGTAGACCAGCCGGAGCAACCGCAGGAAGAAGAAAAGAAAATTCCATTTGAACTGGGAACCGTTTCTGGTGTTACGCTGTATCACAAGACTGGAATCGGAGAAGAAGTGGGGGAAGTAGAAGAGGTCTCACACTTCCGTGTGGAGGAGTTTAAACCAGAGCAATATATTGTAAAGGTTGAGATGGAAGATCAGCCAGAAGTATTTTCTGAGATTACAAAGTTGATTGTCTCTGAGGATGGCAAAGTAAGCTTCGGGTTGAAATTGGACAACTATGTGATGCCGCAGCAAGGGCAGCCGCAGGCAGAGGTTGTTGTGGAGTTTGGAACTTTATCGGAAGGACAGGCATCCACGAAATACATTACGATGCAGGCACTGGTAGATCGCATCAAGGCAGATCCGGATGGGACTTATACACTGGAGCATGATATCGATGCCGGCATGGTGCAGGGAGAAGACGTGCTGATCCCGGAATTTCGCGGGACTTTTGATGGAAAAGGATATAAGATCAAAGGGCTGACGACAACTTTGTTTGGAACGATTTCGGGTGGTACGGTAAAGAACGTGAAGCTGGAAAATGTATCCATTACAAAGCAGGGATCCTATGGAGATGCCGGTGGCGGAACGCTGGCGAACAAAGCGATGGCAAACGCAAGTGTGGAAGATGTCCATGTAAGCGGAAGTCTGAAAACACCGAACAGCAGACAGCTGCTTGGAGGTCTGATCGGTCGTATGGATTATGCAGCGGTCAGAAGATGTTCCGCCAACTTGGAGATTACCGGTACGTTTAATACGACAGGTGGATTGATCGGACAGATGTCAAATCTGAGAAACGTCAACAATGGGAATGGCAGCAATATTATAGAAAATTCCTATGCAGTTGGAACAATTCGTGGAAACCAGACAAACGGTGCCATCGGAGGATTGATTGGATGGCATAATTCGAACTGCAGCACTTCGGTCACAAACTGTTATACAAATGTAAGTATGGAAGTGGCAAAATCCAATCAGAAAGAGTCTGGTGGATTTATTGGATACATTGGAAATGCAGATGGAACGGGTATATTGAAAAACAATGTTTCTTACAGCAGCGGAACCCAGGGCTATAAATTTGACGGAGCATCCGAAGACACAAAGTATAGTGCAGAAGGTGTTTCTGGATTATATTCTATGAAAGAGAGCCGATTAAAAAGGGAGAGCAGCCGAACCGGGGCAACAGCATTGACGAAGATTACAGAGAGTTCCGTCGATACCCTTTCCGGAAAAGAATTTTACACGGCAATGGCATGGCCGGAAGACGTATGGAATTTTGCACCGCTGCAGGAAGGAAAGACACCGGTATTGCAGAATGGGGATTCCAATATGACAACGATGCTGCAGATGAAAGAGATTTCATCGGTGGATGACCTTCGGAAGATCAAGGATGACCTGGGCGGCGCCTATGTTTTGACAACCGACCTTGATGTATCGGAGATCACAGAAGGCAATGCGATCATTTCGGGTAGCTTCCGAGGCCTGTTGCGGGGAAATGGACATCAGATCATCGGAATGAAGCTTCCGTTGTTTGAGACATTGGCAGGAGCTTCGGTGGAGGAGCTGAAGTTGACGCAGGGATCGATCGGGAAGAAAGATACCGATCAGGTTGCTGCACTGGCTAAAGTTTCGGAGAGCGGAACGACACTTAGACATGTCTATGTAAGAGATATGAGCATCACAGGAAGAACTACGGTAGGTGGTATGATTGCAGTGATGAAGCAGACGACGGCAGAAGCTTGTTCCGTTAATGCGGAGGTGACCGGAGGGAATGCAGGCGGATTTGCAGCGGAGATTTTGGAAGGCTCTGTCATTTCAAACTCTTATGCAAAGAGAGCTGTGGATCTAGACAGCTTCCAGACGGCAGAGGGTCCGCAGGGCGGATTTGCGGCAATCGTGAAGCAGTCACAGCTGAGTAAAAACTTTGGACAACTTTCGTGGAAAAAGGCGGAGGAAAAGAATGAGACTCCGGCTGCGGCAGGTGTTGTCGGAACCTTTATCGGGGAAAGTGGTACGGGAGACCAGACTCCGACAAAGATCGAACACAATATCTCTTTTGGACCGGCTTCCTATGCATTTGTAGGAAATCAGCAGGGGATTGCCGAAGGAGAGAACTATGTAGGAAACTACGAATATCGTGAGGGAGATCCGGTATCTTCGGTATTGCCTGGAAAAATCGAACAGGCATCTGAGGTACAGATCAAAAGCAAGGAATTCTATTTGCAGACACTGGAATGGCAGGAAGACATCTGGTATTTGGATGATGTTGTCGGAGGAAAGAGACCGCGTCTGCAGGCAGAAGGAGATGTGTACGGGACGGAAGAAAATCCAGTTTCGGTAGAAGCGCCGGAGATGATCCAGGAAGCGATCGCAGTGCGAAGTCAGGAAGAGGCTGCTTTGTCAAGATCACTGGAAGGAATTACAGGCTATCGGGAAGACCGGAAATTACTGTATGAAAATTTACAGTTATTTATGCCGTTTTACCAGAGAGAACAGATTGTTCTGGATGGAAATCACGTAGATGTGTCACACATTTTAAATCAGAAGAGAGTGCTGGCAGTCTATCCGATGGATGAACAAGGAAGAAGGATTGTAGCGCTGTCAGATAAGACCGTGAATCAGGTAAAGAAACTGAGAATTCAATTTGCGGATGAAACGACACCGCTGATCTACAATATGTCTTATATAGATACGCGGGCGAACATTGCTTCTTATAAGGTGTCACAGATTCCGGTACACTTTAACTTTAAAAATTATGTAGTGAATACAACATCAGCGCAGTTCCAGAAGTTGCTGGAAACAGCAAAGACATATGAATTTGACCGGGATATTGAGACAAGAGTGGCACAAAAGGACAGTGGTTCTGTTTTGGATGTATATCGGAGAAATTATAATGAAGTTGTCAAAACGGAGATGGAGCAGGTTCTTGTTTCGATGTCGGCCACAAATGCACAGTATCCGATAAATCTGGAAAATGAGATAGCAAAGAAGATCGTGACCGATCACTTCCTTACCAGCGAGTATCTGAAAGATTTCCTCTATGCGTATAACTATCTGGATCGCTGGTATGACTTTGAGATCGGAGGTATCAATCTCAGGGATGTCGTCCTGTTTGACAATTCTATCTTAAAGACAGGGAAAAAAGTGCGAAATCTTCCTACAGAGATTGTGAAACTCAGCAGCAATGGCGGGCGTCAGGGAAATAATACACCATCGTTCTATATTAACCGCCTCTCAGCTTATACAGGGATTTCTAACGTGGCGTCGTTCGTGGAATACTTTATGAAAGAGTATGCTGGTTATGCGGACGTCAATGATTGGATCATCGATAATTTCCAGAGTGGATTTATTGTAGAGGCGCGGGCGAACAACCCGAAGATTCAGTCAAGATTATGGAAGATTTTGAAAAACAATACGGTACAGCGGAATCATGAACTGATCCTTCCGGTATTATCGTATAAAACTTCCAAAAACTTGTATCTGGCATCGTTCCCATCCGCGCTGATTTATGGAAATCTGGAAATCTATAGTGGATATCAGGATACGGAAGCATGGAGACAGCAGAAAAAGCAACAGGTGATTACTCAGGTGAATCACTTCAAGACAAGTTATGATAATTTTGTTGACGTTGCGGAAAATGGGGCAAATTCTATTAACAACAGTAAGTTTTTGATCGTGGATTCTTCTGCCAATAAGAATCATAATCAGGATGTGTTCAAGGAATTTTATAGGCCGCTGCAGACACTTTGGCAGCATAGCAGTGGTGCGGTAGCGGTGATTTTCGGAAATCCAAATCTGGATTACATCTATTATAATGGTTCCAATTTCATCGGAGATCTGACTGTGTTAAATCACGAGATGGGACATGTGACAGATATGTGGATCTGGATGGAGAACAAAGGAAAACGACCGGGACGAAATGGCGAGGACTATTCCAATGGATTTGCCAATCAGGCCAACGTAGACTATAATATGAACTTTATGAAAACCTATGCGAGAGACGGATCGATGATGACAAATCTGACACCAGATCGGATCAATTCTCCGGAGGAGTTTCAGAGTTATTATAAGGAAGTGTTCGATGTCATCTATACGTTGGATTATTTGCAGGGGAAGGCGTATTTACAACTGACTCCGGAGCAGCAGGCAAGGATTACACTGCAGCACCGATACGGAACAACCAACAATCACCAGAAGTGGAACAGTGCAAACAGCACCTGGCGGACGATTGGTGCCGGAGAATTAGAAAATATGAATCTGAAGACATTGGATGATCTGTGGGACAATCAACTGACAATCCGGCCGGGACATCGGTTGGATCTGAGAAGTTTCAATGAGGTAGGAGTCAACAATTTAGGTGCTTATCAGATTGACAGAGCATGTTATGCGAGCTGGTATGTCCCGTATGTAGATAATGGTACACCGAATGCACAGACATTTCGTCGAAATGGGTATGAGCTGGCTGGCTTGTATGGATACAGCAACGGTCTGGTAGAGTACCTGAGTGGAAGAACAAGAACGGGGGATCTGCAATATTTCCGGCAGAAAACAGGAAATGCAGACTTTACGTTTGAGTCCTATCGAAAAAATAAAAACACAGAAATCGAGACAAAGATCCACGAGCAGAAAGAGCAGGGGAATGCGTACTTTGATGAAGAAGCTTTGATTCAATATTTAAAGCAAAACATGATCAATTATGGAAATGAGATCGGAAGTGGAGCTTCCAACGGAAACAATACACTGAATCATATCAAGGAATCCAGAGAGAATGTCTTCCGTTATCTCCAGAGGATTACGGATGAGTTCCGGACTCCGGTTTACGGTGGGACAGAGACTAGAAATGCCGTATCCATTTCTACAGCAGAAGAACTTGTCCAGAAGCTTAGAGAGAATCCAAATGGATTTTATGTGTTGGAAAAAGACATTTCCATGAAAGGCATCCAGGCAAGTGGAGAGGTGTATGTGGACACGACTTTCATCGGGAAACTGGATGGCAATGGACATAAGATCACAGATGCAGCAGTGCCACTTTTGCGCAGAACAGCCAATTCGTACATTGCTGATATAGAGATCAGTGATACAACAGGGACAAAGAAAGACTGGGTTGCACAACAGAAGCAGTTTACGATTGTTGTAAAAGAAGAACCAGAAGAGACCGTACAGGAGATTAGAACATTAGAAGAGCTCCGGACTCTGGGAGAAAATCGTTATACGAAATATGTGCTGAAAAATGAGATCGATGCTTCTTCGGTGACAGATGCTGCTGTGATCCAAGGTACATTCACAGGAGAGCTGGACGGAGGAGAGTATGCGATCACAGGTCTTCAAGTACCGCTTTTTGAAAAAGTACAAAATGCGACGGTTCGTAATCTGAAGCTTACTTCTGTAAACATTGCAAACAGCGAAAGCAAAAATGCCGCAGTGGCAAAAGAATCGAACCATTCGACGTTTGCACGGCTGAGTCTGGAAGATATCAAGATCAGTGGAAAAAGCTACAATGCTGCTGTCGTAGGATACGATTATACTGGTTCTGACTTTTCACAAATCCAGATTCGAAATGCGCAGATCCAAGGAACCGGAAATTACAATGCGGTCTTTGCAGGGCGCGCTTCTGGTTCAGAGATCAGTGAAATTGCAGTGATCGACAGTAAGGTGACACTGAGCGGAACGGATTGTGGAGGATTTATCGGAGCTGGGAAAAGCTTAAATATCCGTCAGGTGTACAGTGGTGCAGATATGGTGGCAGAGAACTATACGGATGAGAAGAATCGGACGAATAGTGCGGGATTCATTGGAAATCTCGGAGGAAAAAGCAATGTGGAAAATGTATTCGCGGCAGGAAAGGTAGACAATCGAACAGAGACGCCTCTTTATAACTTCCTGGGAACACCGGAAGTGTTAGAGTCGATGGTGAAGAATGCGTTTGTGCTTGAAACTGCCGGGGGAATCTCTCACACGACAGAAACGATAGGAATCCTTTCTGCAATTTCGGAAGAACGCACAAAAGAGGAAGAATTTTATCGGGCTTCTATGCACCTTTCGGAAGAAATCTGGAATCTCAGCTTAGTAGCTATGAAGGGATATCCGGAATTAAGAGGCATGGAGAAAAAAGAAATTATAGAGATCCATACACCGGAGGACTTTCTGAAGATGAAAGCATTCCCTGGACAGGAATATCATCTGAAAGCAGATATCGATCTGACGGGGACAGAAGGCGAACGCGGTGTCATACCGGAATTTACAGGTGTGCTGGATGGACAGCACTATAAAATCACCGGATTGCAAAAGCCGCTGTTTGATCAACTGAAGGGAAGTGTCCGGAACCTGGCAATAGAGGGAAGTACTGTGGAGCTGTCAGACACTCCGGAGACGGTGAGCGGAATTTTGGCAAATACAATGGAAGATGCTGCTGTAGAACAAGTGCTGCTTCACGGAATCCGAGTGAACAGTGCAGCAGGAAAGGCTGCGGCAGTTGCGGGAACTGTACGCAATACAATGATGAAAAATCTTTTTGTAGAAGGTGCAGTTCAGGCGGCTTCTACGGCAGCCGGAGTTGCGGTGACGACAGAAGGAGCTGTTTTTGAAAATATTTATCTCAATGTGGATGTGACAGGGGCAGACGGAGCCGGGATGGTAGGAAACGGTGTCGGCGAAAATACCTACCGCAATATTTGTTCGGTAGGAGATGTGGCAGACCATATGCAGAAGCTTGGCGGAAATACTGCACAGTATAGCAATGCATATGAATTTGCAGCCGGAAATGGAATCAGTCAGTCTGGCGAAGGTGATTTTATAAGACCGATAGGCAAAGAAGTGTGGACAGCGGAATTTTATACAGAAACACTGGGACTGGATGCCTCTGTGTGGGATGCGGCGCAGGCAGCTGAAAGAGGATTTGCTTCGTTGAGAGAGTTTGCAGTCGAAATTAATCCGATGCGGGCGGAGATCCATACAGTGGCAGATCTCCAGAAGATGAACCGAGTGCCGGAAGGAAAATTTGTGTTGACAGCTGACCTAGACTTTGCAGAGGTAGAAACTGCTTATGTGACAGAAACCTTTACAGGAAGTCTGGACGGGCAAGCACATGGCGTGAGTGGAATCAGAGGTCCGCTGTTTGCGGTACTATCAGGAACTGTAGAAAACCTTCGTTTCAGAAATATTTTTGTGAAAAGCGAAGATGCCGGCGCAAATGTGCTGGCGGCGGAGACGAAGAATGCCACGGTAAAAAATGTACATTTCAACGGAATTACTTTAAACGGTCAGAGTTACACAGGACTGGTTGGAAAAGATCAGGGTTCCACCTTTGATCGAATCAGTGTACAAGGTGTGGATCTGACGGCAAACGCGGCTTATGCAGGGGTGATCACAGCCCAAGCAGCTGCATCCAGAATGTCCAATCTGCTTGTAGCAGAGACAAAGATACATACATCCGCAAATGAGGTAGGTGGACTTGTCGGAAGCGCAGATGCGGTGACGATTCAAAAAGTATTTGCAGATGCAGAATTGCACATGCCATATCAGGCGGCTCCGCAAAATACAGCGGCATTTGTCGGAAGCGTGACAGGAGAAAGTGCAATTTCAGAATGTGTGGTGGCTGGCGGTGTGTACCCACAAGATCCGGGAAGCACTCGTTACAAATTGATGTATATGAACAATCCGGATGATATTAATGAATTGAAGGCATTTAAAAACTGTTTTGTCAATACGGACACACCGGGATACCAGATTGTAGGTACAGATCCGCAGGGAGTGACGCAGGATAGTCTGCAAAGTGAAGCATTCTATCAGTCTGATTTGAAACTGGATCCGAACATTTGGAACTGGGCTGATGCAGCAAAGACGGGTTGGCCGAGACTCCATGAGATGGATGCAGAGGGAATCAGACCTCCGGGGACAGAAGGAACACCGGCAGAAGAAACCCCGTTACAGACGACGGTTCCGTCTGGATATGAGCCGATCCATACGACGGAAGAACTGCTGGCGGCGAAAAACAGTTCCGGAAAATATATTCTGATGCAATCGATTTCTCTTTTTGGGGAAAAGGCTGTGGATGGCTCTTTCCTTGGAAACTTCAGTGGAGAACTGGATGGAAATGGACTGACGATCCGTGAAATTTCCGGGGCACCGCTATTTGATCGATTGTCAGGAACTGTGAAGAACTTAAAGGTGACAGACGTAACAGTAGAACGGTGGAAGAGTGACCAAGGGGCGAATGCGCTTGCGAAGTCTTTACAAAATGCGAAGGTTTCTAGATTGCAGTTAAAGAATATCCTTCTTGCAGGAGGAGACAATACAGGTGCACTTGCAGGAACGGCACAAAACACGACGATCAGTGAAGTGTGGGCAGAAGGATTGAATATCAATCCATATGGACCGGCTTTTGCTGGAAAGACAGATTTGATGGTCGGAGGCTTGATCGCGCAGCTGAATGGAGGAGTTCATGTCAACGACAGCTATGCAGGAGGAGAAATCACTGTTCGTTCTAACACGCAGGGAGGTGTGTTTGGATACAACAACTACGAAACGGAGAACACTGTCAAACAGGTCGTTTCTAATATGCGGACAAAATCCACGTCACCACAGACCGATGGAGCCGGTTTTATAGGAATGGTCGGTTTTGACGGAAGTATGGCAACGTGGATGGAAAATAACATTGCAATCGGGGAAGCAGGAGAAAACCGGGCACAGGGAAGTGTCGGGGAGGCCTACCGATTTGCAACAAAAGGAAATTCGAACACCGCGATCGAATTCGGGCTGAAGAATTGCTATGAGGCAGCGGTGAGCGGAAGAAGCGCCGCAGTTTCGGGATACTTGACAGAAACTACCGAGTATAAAAATCCAGATTTTTATCGGGATACTTTGAAATTTGACAGCACTAAATGGAACTTTTCTTCCGTGGCAGAACATGGATATCCTTCCCTTGTATGGATCGCAGGAGAAGAACCGCTTCCGCCATTGCCGGAAGGATCGGCAGTGACCGAACATCCACTGCGCACCGAACATCCATCTGCGGAATATATCCAGATCCGTACACCGGAAGACTTGATGAAGATTTCAGAGAATCCAGGTGGAAAATATATTTTGATGAACAATATTTCCATGGAGCAAGTGAGATTGCCGGAAAATCAGACCTCCTACATCATGAAAGCATTCTCAGGAGAACTAGATGGAAACAATCAGGTCATCCACGGATTGCGTGCCTCTTTATTTGACCTCATTCGAGGAAGGTCAGTCAATGCCAAGGCAACTGTGAAAAATCTCCGCATACAAAATGTCTTTGTAACTGCAGGTGAGAAGACGGAGTGGGGATATACAAGGAAAGCAGAAGCCAATGGACTTGCACGTTCGGTAGAGTATGGTCATCTGGAGACGATCTATATGAATCATGTAAAACTGAATGGAGGAACGAATACTGCGTCACTTAGCGGGCTTGTGTATGAATCCTATGTCGGAAAAATCTGGTTAGAGGGAATTGACATTAACCGGGAGATTGCTCCGGCAGACCTTTCGAATTTCAACCTGGTCGGAGGAGCCATTGGGCAGCTGTCAGGGTATCGTTCCAAATTTGAAGATTCCTACGTGCAGGGGGAAATTGTTATGGATAATAACCAGCAAGGCGGCGCTGTGGGAGAGATTAAGGCAGCCCTGATAAGAAATGTCATCAGTAACATGGAGGCGAGATCCAACCAACCGGCGACATGGAGAGATAAGAGTGGATTTTTAGGAAGCATAGATACTTTTGGTACCAACGGGAAGAATTGGTGGGTAGACAGATGTATTGCCATCGGAAATGCAGGAGCCAATTATAAGTTTTTAGGAAAATATCAGATTGAAACGATAGAAGCGACAAATCTTACAAAATGTTACGAGCTCTCCAGTGCAACAGGAACAAGTAATGTTTCGGAGGCGACGATTGCAAAAGGAACCTTGCTGGCTGCTGAGGAACATCAGAAATACGACGTCTCGTTCTATCGCGATGTCTTGACTTTCAACGGTAACGAAGGGGGAGCCGATCCAGACGCGTGGGATTTCGGTTCGGTATCCACAAAAGGGTATCCGACATTAAAATGGCTCTTGACCTATGACAATTTGCCGATTACTATAGAGGAACCAGAGCATTTGGAACCATCAGAAAATCAGGCGGAAGCGCAGCCGGGAGAAGAGCATACAATGGAGTTGCCGGAAGTTGTACTTCCGGAAGCGCAGCCGGTATTGCCGGAAGAGGAAGCGCTGCCGGAGGAGCTTTTTGGAGAAGAAGAGATACTTCCAGAGTAGGAAGAAATACAATTAGTAGAAAGGATGAAGCAGAATGAAAAGACAGTATGAAGCACCAGCATTAGAAATTATTGAGTTTGACGGAGAGAGCATTATTACGATGAGTGGAGTTGAGAGTTCGTCACAGAATGATAATATGCTTGATGTTGGAGGAACTGGCTGGGGAGAATAATCCTAGTCAGGAAGAGATGACATAAGAAGGAAAGTGAGACGGCGGCAGACTTTTGTCTGTTGCCGTCTCTTTCTGTGAGCAGCAGGCAGAACGCCTCACAAAATTTTCTTCGATTGATTTTCTTCTTTTCTTATCGTATAATGTTTTATACGAGTGAAAACAGAGAAAGAGAGTGCAGAAGGAATATGAAAGCAGGAAAACAAAGGATGGCATTGCTGAGGATTGTGGCGGTAGTAGTCACCGTCATCGGGATCATTGGCATTGCTGCGGCGCTGTGGGCAGAGAAGAAAAAGGAGCAGCAGTGGGTTTCGAGCAATGCAGAAATTACCGCACGGATTAAGCCGTTTGAGGAGGAGAAGCGTGTATTAGAGAAGCAGGATAAGGAATGGCTGCAGCGGTTGGAGAACACGAGAAATGGAGGGACTTGTGTTCTGCTTGGCTTTGCAAATGCAAATCAAACGCTTACACAGGATACACTCCAGATCATGACAGAATATGGATATCGAGGAACATTTCCGCTGCAAAATGGGTTAGTACCGGGAAGCTCGCCGGAACTGATGAGTATGGAAGCATTTCATGGCATGCTTGGAAGCGGATGGGAATATGTGTTCCAGACAGAGTCTCCGGGAGGAGAAGATGAGGAGCAGTGGGTACAACAGTTGGATGCCCAGATTGCAGCATGGAATGGTGCGGGGATCGGGACACCGGGGGGATATTTTTTCTCTGAGGGGAAAAGTTCCGAGAGCAAGGAGGAAGATCTGAAGGGGCGAGGATTTTCGGTATGGGCGGTTCCGCAGCAGTCAGGAGGCTATATTGGGAATCTGGAAGATGGTGTACTTCCGGTGAAGACTGTGGTAGTGTCAAAGCATGCAATGACGATGGAGTCTGCCCTCACGAATGCGATAAGCAAAAAGAAGTCGGTGGCATTTTTGTTTCCGGAAGTGACTTCTCAGATAGAAGGTGACGGGGAAGCCATTACACCTGAGACGTTTCGAAAGCTTCTGTCAGAGATCAAAGAAAAGGAGATGGCAGGAGCCTTGCAGGTGATGACCTATTATCAGTACTACCAGTATCGCGTGCAGTGCCAGGCGGAAGCAGAAGCATTGAAATTGGAGTATGAGATTTTTTGCCAACAGAAAGATGCAAGAATCAAAGAACTGGATGAGGAAATCCGAAACGTACTGGAAGAATATCGATAAAATGAGAAATCCCGTCGGGAAGAGATTCCATTTTTGATAAAATTATGATATACTGGTAACGTAAGAGTCCTGGTATGTCTATATATCAATGACAAAAGAGAATAAGGAGCGAGACAGATGAAGAGAGTATTACTGAAGCTCAGCGGAGAAGCGCTGGCAGGAGATAAAAAGACAGGTTTTGATGAGGCGACCTGTATCGGAGTCGCAGAGCAGGTAAAACAGCTTGTAGATGCAGGAATCCAGGTTGCGATCGTGACCGGAGGAGGCAACTTCTGGAGAGGAAGAACGAGCGAGACGATCGACCGCACGAAAGCGGACCAGATCGGGATGCTGGCGACAATCATGAACTGTACTTATGTATCTGAGATTTTCCGCCATGTGGGAATGAAGACAGAAGTATTTACTCCATTTGTATGTGGAGCATTCACGACTCTGTTCTCCAAGGATGCAGCTGTGAAAGCGCTTGAAGAAGGAAAGGTGGTTTTCTTTGCCGGAGGTACCGGACATCCGTATTTTTCTACGGATACAGGTGCGGTTCTGCGTGCGATTGAGATCGAGGCAGAGGCAATGCTCGTTGCGAAGACGATCGATGGCGTATATGACAGTGATCCGAAGGTAAATCCGGAGGCTGTGAAGTACGATGAGATTTCGATCAGTGAAGTGATCGAGAAGAGACTGGCCGTGATCGATCTGGCAGCATCTATCTTATGTATGGAGAATCAGATGCCTATGCTCGTGTTTGGTTTGAGCGAGGAGAATAGTATCGTAGAGACGATGACAGGAACATTTACAGGAACGAAAGTAACTGTATCATAAAAAGAAGCGGAGGAATATAGCAATGAATGAAAGACTGAATGTATTTAATGAAAAAATGGAGAAATCTTACAACAGCCTGACAAGTGAACTGGCAACGATCCGTGCAGGACGTGCAAACCCACATGTACTGGATAAGCTGACAGTAGACTACTATGGATCACCAACTCCGATCCAGCAAGTGGCGAATGTATCTGTGCCGGAAGCGCGCATGATCCAGATCCAGCCATGGGAAAAATCAATGGTAAAAGAGATCGAGAAGGCAATCCTGACTTCTGATATCGGAATCAATCCGACCAATGATGGTACAGTCATCCGTCTTGTATTTCCGGAGCTGACAGAAGAGCGAAGAAAAGAACTTGTGAAAGATGTTAAGAAAAAAGGAGAAGCAGGAAAGGTTGCAGTTCGTAACATCAGACGTGATGGAAATGATACGTTTAAGAAATTAAAAGGAACAGAGGTTTCTGAAGATGAGATCAAGGATCTGGAAGATGAATTACAGAAACTGACAGATAAGTACATCGCACAGATTGAAAAAGCTGTTGAGGCAAAATCAAAAGAAGTGATGACTGTCTAAGAAGAAATTCTGTGTGAGGCACACAGTGTTTTATTTCTGATCTGAGACAACAGAAGAAAAAAAGGAGGATAAGCAAGGGGGATGAAGTGACGTCTGACCTTGCTTATCCTGTTAGAGAGGAGAATTTGATTAGATGAACGTACCACAGCATATTGCGATCATCCTGGATGGGAATGGGCGTTGGGCGAAGAAGAAAGGAATGCCGAGAAATTACGGGCATGCCCAGGGAAGCAAAAATGTAGAGCGGATCTGTGAGGAAGCATATAAGATGGGTGTCAAGTATCTGACGGTCTATGCGTTTTCTACAGAGAACTGGAACCGGCCGAAAGGGGAAGTCGATGCGCTGATGAAGCTTCTCAGAAATTATATGAAGACTTGTTTAAAGACTGCCGAGAAGAACCGGATGAAAGTGCGCGTGATCGGAGATTTGACAGGACTTGATGAGGATATCCGCACAAGAATCTTAGAACTTGAGGAGGCTTCGAAGAATAACGATGGCCTGAACTTCCAGATTGCGATCAATTATGGAAGCAGGGATGAGATCGTCCGTGCAGTGAGAACTCTTGCCAAGGACTGCAAAGAGGGAAAGATAGAGGCGGAGAAGATCACAGAAGAGGTGTTGGAGTCTTATCTGGACACACATGGGATTCCGGATCCGGATCTTTTGATCCGTACAAGCGGAGAATTGCGGCTTTCCAACTATCTGCTCTGGCAGCTTGCCTACACAGAATTTTATTTTACAGATGTGTTATGGCCGGACTTTACGAAGGAAGAATTGCGAAAGGCGATTGAACAATATAATCGCCGTGACAGACGTTTTGGAAAGACAGGGGAGGAAGATACAAATGTTTAAGACAAGATTGATCAGCGGGATTCTGCTTGTGATCGTGGCGCTGTTTGCAATCGTCAGCGGAGGAGATATTCTGTTTGGAATTCTTCTCGTTCTCAGTCTGATTGGAATGAGTGAACTTTATAAAATTGCAGATGTGCATAAAAAACTGCTTGGTGTGACAGGCTATGTGGCAGCAGCAGCTTACTATATTTTGATGCACAGAGTAGCGGCGGGAAAAGCGCCGGGAGCATTTGCAGCGGGCCAGATCAATGAGATTACCTGCATCGGAATACTCTTTTTGATCGTGTTGATGGCGGTTTATGTGTTTTCTTTTCCGAAATATCGCTCAGAGCAGGTGATGCTGACTTATTTCGGAATGTTTTATGTGGCAGTGATGCTTTCTTACATCTATCAGACAAGACTGCTTGCACACGGGGCATTTCTCGTAGGACTTGTGTTTATCTGTTCCTGGGGATGTGATACGTGTGCGTACTGTGTCGGAATGCTGATCGGTAAACATAAGATGGCTCCGAAGTTAAGTCCGAAGAAGTCTGTGGAAGGTGGTATCGGTGGGATTGTAGGCGCTGCACTTCTTGGAGCGCTCTATGCTGCGGCAATCAATTATTTCGCGCCGGATGTGCAGGCAAGTGCATTGGCGTATGCATTTATTTGTGCAGTGGGCGGTATGATCTCACAGGTGGGAGATCTTGCGGCATCTGCGATCAAACGAAACCATGACATCAAGGACTATGGCAAGCTGATTCCGGGGCACGGCGGTGTGCTGGATCGGTTTGACAGTGTGATTTTTACAGCGCCGGTGATCTATTATCTCGCTGTGACGATAATGAAGTAGGTGAATAGGATGAAAAAGATAGCAATTTTAGGTTCGACAGGCTCCATCGGCACACAGACGTTGGAGGTTGTGAGAGAAAATAAAGATATCGAAGTATCAGGACTGGCTGCGGGGAATAATATAGAACGACTGGAAGCGCAGATTCGGGAATTTGCACCGAAAGTTGTGGCAGTCTGGAGTGAAGAGCGCGCAAAGGAACTGGCAGATAAGGTCAGAGATCTTGATGTGAAGATTGTATCTGGGATGGAAGGGCTGATTGAAGTATCTACACTTCCGGAAGTGGAGATCTTAGTGACTGCAATTGTAGGAATGATCGGGATTCGACCGACGATTGCGGCAATTACGGCCGGAAAACATATTGCGCTTGCCAATAAGGAGACACTTGTGACTGCGGGGCATATTATCATGCCGCTGGCAAAAGAACACGGAGTGTCGATTCTTCCGGTGGACAGTGAACACAGCGCCATTTTTCAGTCTTTGCAGGGCGGACAGGAGCGGGCGCTCCATAAGATCTTGCTCACAGCTTCCGGGGGACCATTCCGCGGAAGAAGATGGGAAGACCTTCAGAACGTCCAGGTGGAAGATGCCTTGAAGCATCCGAACTGGGAGATGGGAAGGAAGATTACGATCGATTCTTCTACGATGGTCAACAAAGGGCTGGAAGTGATTGAGGCAAAATGGCTCTTTGGAGTGGATGTAGATCAGATTGAGGTTGTTGTGCAGCCGCAGAGCATCATTCACTCCATGGTAGAATATGTAGATGGCGCGGTAATCGCCCAGCTTGGCACACCGGATATGAAGTTGCCGATTCAGTATGCACTCTACTACCCGGAGCGCAGATATCTGCCGGGAGACCGGCTGGATTTCAGAGGGCTTGCACAGCTGACCTTTGAGGAGCCGGATTTGGAGACCTTCTATGGGCTGCGGCTGGCATACGAGGCAGGAAAGGCAGGCGGAAGCCTTCCGACGGTGTTCAATGCTGCAAATGAAAAGGCAGTGAGTAAGTTCTTGAACCGGGAAATCAGATTTTTGGAGATACCGGAGATGATCCAGGCATGCATGGAGGCGCACAAAAATATCGCCAATCCTTCTGTGGATGAAATACTGCAGACAGAGGCAGAAACATATGACTATATAGAAAGCAGGTGGTAACAGATGGGCATTCTTCTTGCCTTGTTACTTTTTAGTTTCATTGTAATTGTCCATGAACTTGGACATTTCTTACTAGCAAAGAAAAATGGAATCGATGTATCAGAATTTTCTCTTGGAATGGGACCGAGGATCCTAAGCTTTGAGCGGGGAGGCACGAGATACTCGTGGAAACTTTTGCCGTTTGGAGGATCCTGTATGATGGGCGAAGATGAGATTGACGATCAGTCGGCAGGAAGCTTTAACAGCAAATCGGTTTGGGCAAGAATTTCTGTCATAGCGGCAGGACCGGTGTTTAATTTTATTCTCGCGCTCATCTTTGCGGTGATCCTTGTTGCCTGGGTTGGTTATGATCCGGCCGTTGCAGACGATGTAATTCCGGGGTCAGCGGCAGAGGAAGCCGGATTGCAGAAGGGCGATGTCATTGTGAAGATGAATCACAAGGATATCAATCTCTGGAGAGAGGTACAGGTATATAATCAAATGCATCAGGGGGAGACAGTCACGGTCACTTATGAGCGGGATGGAAAAGAACATCAGGTAGATATCAAGCCGCGGATGGATGAAGAAACGGGGATGTATCTGCTTGGCCTGACCGGAAAGGCACAAAATGAGAAGGCGGATGGACTGAAGGCGCTTCAGTATGGAGTCTATGAAGTGAAATATTGGATCTGTACGACATTGGATGGCTTGAAGATGCTTGTCACCGGAAAAGTCGGTCTTGACCAGATGGCCGGCCCGGTAGGAATTGTAAACCTTGTAGATGATACTTATGAGGCTGCGAAACCGGCGGGAATGGCAATTGTATTCCTGAATCTGATGAACATCGGAATCTTGTTATCGGCAAACTTAGGGGTGATGAATCTGCTTCCAATTCCGGCGTTAGACGGTGGGAGACTGGTATTTTTGATCCTGGAAGTGATCCGTGGCAAGCGGATTGCACCGGAGAAAGAGGGAATGGTCCATTTTGCAGGATTTGTGCTGCTTTTTGGATTGATGATCTTGATTTTATTCAATGATGTGAAAAATCTGTTTCTGTAAAATTTTTCCAGATCAAAGGATATGTACAGGCGCTCTTTTATAGGGCGCCTGCTGTGAGAGAAAATTAGGATTTTGTAGGAATTGGTCCTATGAAATAAAAAAAGAAGTAATCACATGACGGTATGATTACTTCTTTCTATTTCTATTTGATTAAGCTTTCTAATTAAGCAATTCCGTTAACAGCTTTTGTTAAACGAGAAACTTTTCTAGCGCAAGTGTTCTTGTGGTAAACACCTTTAGAACCAGCTTTGTTGATCTCAACGATAGCAGCTTTTAAAGCTTCTTCAGCAGCAGCTTTGTCGCTGTGAGCAACAGCAGTCTCTACTTTTTTCACGTAAGTTTTTACTTTTGATTTAATTGCTTTATTTCTAGCAGCTTTTGTTTCGTTTACTAAAATTCTTTTTTTTGCAGATTTAATGTTAGCCAAATCGTACACCTCCAAATATGTGATTTTTTTATTTTCTATTCGTTAGGGTAATTCGGCAGATTCGGACACGGACGTTCTGTCGAACACACTTATTTAGTTTAATGGATAGAATCTGTTCTGTCAATACATATTTCCCATTTTTTTGTAAAAACTATTAAAAAACAGAGTGGAAATGAGGGAAAGAATGTAATGTTGGAAAATTATAATATTCGTACGGACTTGGCGCTGGAGACAAGGGAACGGTTTGTGTCGGATCATGTGGAGATTCCGGGTGTGAGTGTGGAAGAGACTTACGACGAGGAGAGAGAGATCCGGACGACCCGTGTCGTTGTTGAGACAGAGAATGGAGCGAAGATGATGGGAAAGCCAGTCGGTACGTATCTGACCATCGAGGCGCCGAATATGGCTGTGCCGGATGAAGATTATCACAGGGAAATTTCAAAAAAACTGGCAGAGGATATCAAAGAACTCGTGCCGGAACGAAAGGAGGAAGTATCTGTTCTTGTGGTAGGGCTTGGAAACCGCGAGGTGACACCGGATGCACTCGGACCTTATGTGGCAGACCATCTGCATGTCACACGGCACATCGTAAAAGAATATGGGAAATATGCGATGGGAAAAGATCAAGTATATCTTGTCAGTGCTGTAGTGCCCGGGGTTACGGGGCAGACTGGAATGGAGACGCTGGAGATTGTGAAGGGGATTGTGGAGGAAACGGAGCCGGATTTTGTTGTGGCGATCGATGCGCTTGCGGCGAGAAACAGTAAAAGATTAAACCGGACGATTCAGATTACAGATACCGGAATCTGTCCGGGATCTGGTGTGGGAAACCACAGGCTGGCATTAAACAGGGAGACGTTGGGTGTCAAGGTGATCGGGATCGGTGTTCCGACTGTGGTAGATGCGGTGACGATCGTCAATGATACGATGGAAAACTTCATCGTAGCGCTGGAGTCTTCTGAACTGCTCAAAAGTGTAGGGGAGACGCTGCGCAGTTACAACGAGGCAGAGAAGCAGGAACTGATCCGGGAGCTGATCGCTCCGCATCTGAACGGGATGTATATGACACCAAAAAATATTGATGACACTATCAAGCGGGTGAGTTTTACAATCTCGGAGGCGTTAAATATCTTGTTTTCGGAAGGGACAGCCTCATAAATTTTTTGTTTGGCTCATATAGTTTAAAGGCAGGGCGATTGTGGCAGGATGGACAAGAGCAGCAGAAAATAGTGGGGAAGTGGATGCGTGAAAAAGAGATGGAAGCTGACAGGGACAGGAAGTATGACTGGAAAGATCGCAGTCTTTCTTGTGTTTTTATGTATTTTGCAAAATATGGGGACAGTTTTTGATAAAAAGGCAGTGGCAAAAAGTGTGCAGAAGAGGGCAGAGGAGCGATACCTGCCTTCTCTCTCCTATTTAAAAGCGGAACCTGTTCTTGCTCCGGGGGAGTGGATCGCAAAGCAGGCGATGCAGATTTTGCCTGCCGGTGGATATCTGCGGCGCCAGAAAGTTTATCGGGCATCGCTGGAGGATGAAGAAACGTACGAGATGATCCTGAAAAAGCAGGCGGAGGATGAAAATGAAGTGGGGGCAGATGGAAAACTGGTGAATCCAGAGAAAGCGGTAACGGTAGAGGAGCCGCCCAAGATGGCTCAGGTTCCCCCGGAGATGTCTATAGAGAAGCTGCGGGATTTTGATTATCTGCTCAGCAATTTTTATACGGTGGACAGTGCGACTATGATTGGACCGGATCAGTTGAATGCGGATGACCTCCTGTCAAGGAGCATGAAGATTGAAAAGCAGGGAGATGCACCCAAAATTCTTATTTTCCATACGCATTCGCAGGAAGCTTTCATCGATTCCGTGGAGGGAGATACAGACACAACGATCGTCGGGATGGGGAAGCTTCTCGCAGAGCGGTTAAATGCACTTGGGATTCCGACAATCCACCATCCAGGTGTCTACGATCTGATCAATGGACAGTTGGACCGGAGCGCAGCATATGAGTATGCGGAGGCGGGAGTACGGCCAATCCTTGAAGAGCATCCAAGTATCGAAGTTGTGATCGATCTTCACCGGGACGGCGTGGGGGAGGATACGCATCTGGTGACAGAAGTAAATGGAAAACCGACTGCGCAGATTATGTTTTTTAATGGGTTGAGCCGGACCAAGGATAACGGAGATATCGCATACCTTCCAAACCCATACATACAGGACAATCTGGCATTTTCACTTCAAATGAAGTTGGCGGCAGAACAGATGTATCCTGGATTTACAAGGAGGATCTTTCTCCGTGGGTACCGCTACAGTCTGCACATGCGCCCGAAGTCGCTTTTAATTGAGGCAGGGGCGCAGACAAACACGGTAGAGGAAATGAGAAATGCGATGGAATTGCTTGCAGTGACACTTCAGAAAGTGATTGTGGAAAATCCATAAAAACAGGAGTTTAGAAGTAGAAAGAACAGCTGTTCGAAAATAAAGTTGAAAATCCTGAACATTTGTGGTAGAATGTGTGAAGCTTTGATAAAGAACGTGAAAGGACAGGGGTAAATGGCTAAGAAAAATACATATGATGCAGATAGTATTTCGGTGCTCGAAGGGCTGGAGGCGGTCCGGAAGCGTCCGGGAATGTATATAGGAAGTGTGTCTACAAAGGGACTGAATCATCTGATCTATGAGATTGTGGATAATGCGGTGGATGAACATCTCGCCGGATTCTGTAATAAGATCAGTGTTTTTTTAGAAAAAGACGGTTCGGCTACGGTGGAGGACAATGGACGAGGAGTTCCAGTCGGCATGCACCAGAAGGGAATTTCTGCAGCGAGGCTTGTCTACACGACCTTGCATGCGGGAGGAAAGTTTGATGATTCGGCTTACAAGACAAGCGGTGGACTCCATGGTGTCGGATCTTCCGTAGTCAATGCGTTGTCAGAATATATGGATGTGAAGATCAGCCGGGACGGCGGGGTACACCATGACCGGTATGAGCGGGGGATTCCGGTCGTAGAGCTGGAAGACGGTCTTCTCCCGGTGATCGCAAAGACGAGAAAGACCGGTACACTTGTGAATTTTTTGCCGGATGGAGAGATTTTTGAGAAGACAAAGTTCAAGGCAGATGAGGTGAAAAGTCGTCTGCATGAAACGGCGTATCTGAATCCGGAACTGACGATTATCTTTGAGGATCGGAGACGAGAGCAGACAGAACATATTGAGTTTCATGAGCCGGATGGGATCATCGGTTTTATCAAAGATATGAACCAGAAGAAAGAGGTCATCCATGAGCCAGTCTATTTTAAAGGGGAAGCAGAAGGCATCGAGGTGGAAGTGGCATTTCAGTATGTCAATGAGTTCCATGAAAATGTGCTTGGTTTCTGCAATAACATTTACAATGCGGAGGGCGGTACCCACCTGACTGGATTTAAGACGACGTTTACTACAGTTATCAACCAATATGCGAGGGAGCTTGGGATTTTAAAAGAGAAAGATTCCAATTTTACCGGAGCGGATATTCGAAACGGGATGACGGCAATCGTCTCGGTAAAGCATCCGGATCCTAGATTTGAAGGACAGACGAAGACGAAGCTTGACAATCCAGATGCATCCAAAGCTACGGGAAAGGTGACCGGGGAAGAGATTGTTCGTTACTTTGACCGAAATCTTGAGACGTTGAAGAAGGTAATCGGCTGTGCAGAGAAAGCGGCGAAGATCCGCAAGACAGAAGAACGTGCAAAAACGAATCTGCTGACGAAGCAAAAATATTCGTTTGACAGCAACGGAAAGCTTGCAAACTGTGAGAGCCGTGATGCATCAAAGTGTGAGATCTTTATCGTTGAGGGAGATTCGGCGGGAGGATCCGCAAAGACGGCGCGTGACCGGATGTATCAGGCGATCTTGCCGATCCGTGGAAAGATTTTGAATGTGGAGAAGGCAAGCATTGATAAAGTGCTGGCAAATGCGGAGATCAAGACGATGATCAATGCGTTTGGGTGTGGGTTTTCAGAAGGATATGGGAATGATTTTGACATCAGTAAGCTCCGCTATGATAAGATCATTATCATGGCAGATGCAGATGTGGACGGAGCGCATATTTCTACATTGCTTCTGACCTTATTCTATCGCTTTATGCCGGAGTTGATCTTTGAGGGACATGTCTATATTGCGATGCCGCCGCTTTACAAGGCGATGCCGAAGAAGGGTGAGGAAGAGTATCTGTATGACGATAAGGCACTCGAACAGTACCGGAAGCGTCAGACCGGCCCGTTTACTCTGCAGAGGTACAAAGGTCTCGGGGAGATGGATGCAGAACAGCTTTGGGAGACCACATTGAATCCGGAGACAAGAATGTTAAAATTGGTAGAGATTGAAGATGCGAGAATGGCATCTAGTGTGACAGAGATGCTGATGGGAAGTGATGTTCCGCCGAGACGTGCATTTATCTATGAGAATGCGGCAGAGGCAGAACTAGATATATAGTTAGGTGAGGTAAAATATGAACGAGCAGCAAGTGATAAGAACCGAGTATTCGGATGTGATGAAGAAGTCTTACATTGATTATGCGATGAGTGTCATCATAGCAAGAGCACTGCCGGATGTCCGGGATGGTTTAAAGCCGGTACAGAGAAGAACGCTCTATGATATGTATGAACTTGGGATCAGATATGACAGACCATACAGAAAGTGTGCCCGTATCGTCGGAGATACGATGGGTAAATATCACCCACACGGTGACAGTTCCATCTATGAGGCGCTGGTTGTTATGGCGCAGGATTTTAAAAAGGGAATGGTGCTGGTAGACGGCCACGGGAATTTCGGGTCGATAGAAGGGGACGGCGCTGCGGCGATGCGTTATACGGAGAGTCGTCTGGCCAAGATCACGCAGGAAGCGTATCTGGCAGATCTTGATAAAGACATTGTAGATTTTGTGCCAAATTTTGACGAGACAGAAAAAGAGCCGGAAGTGCTTCCGGTCAGAATTCCGAACCTCCTTGTCAATGGTGCGGAGGGAATCGCAGTCGGTATGGCCACGAGTATCCCGACACATAACCTGGGTGAGGTGATCGATGCAGTAAAGGCATACATGAGGAACAATGAGATCACAACGGAAGAACTTCTGACATATCTGAAGGGGCCGGATTTCCCGACCGGGGGCATCGTAGTCAACAAAGATGATCTGCCATCCATCTATGAGACCGGTACAGGAAAGATCAAACTTCGCGGAAAAGTAGAGGTAGAGAATGGAAAAGGCGGAAAGAAACGTCTGGTCATCTCTGAGATTCCTTATACGATGATCGGCGCAGGGATCGGAAAGTTTTTGAACGATGTCTGTGCACTGGTGGAGGCAAAGAAGACAAATGATATCGTAGACATCTCGAATCAGTCTTCTAAAGAAGGGATCCGTATTGTTCTCGAACTGAAAAAAGATGCGGATATTGAAAACCTGAAAAACATGCTCTATAAGAAGACGCGTCTGGAAGATACGTTTGGGGTGAACATGCTTGCAGTTGCCGATGGAAGACCGGAGACGATGGGGCTCCGTCAGATCATCGAACACCACGTAGATTTTCAGTTTGAACTGATGACGAGAAAATATAAGACATTGCTTGCAAAAGAACTTGCGAAAAAAGAGATTCAGGAAGGTCTGATCAAGGCGTGTGACGTCATTGACTTGATCATTGAGATCTTAAGAGGCAGCAAGTCGATCAAAGATGCGAAGGAATGCTTGATCCACGGAACTGTGGAGAATATTACGTTTAAGACAGCGGCATCCAAGAAAAAGGCAGCAAAACTGTGTTTTACCGAGAAGCAGGCAACGGCGATTCTGGAGATGCGCCTCTATAAATTGATCGGTCTGGAAATCGAAGCGCTCATGAAGGAACATGAAGAGACGTTGAAAAACATTGAAAAGTATGAAGATATCCTGAACAATTATGATTCGATGACAAATGTGATCATTGACGAATTAGAAGGATACAAAAAGGCTTATGCAAGAGAACGCCGCACTGTGATCGAGAATGGAAAAGAGGCAATCTATGAAGAGAACAAGGTGGAAGAACAGGATGTGATCCTGCTTCTGGATCGCTTCGGATATGCAAAGACTGTGGATGTAGCAACGTATGAGCGGAATAAAGAAGCCGCAGACAGCGAGAACAAGCACATCGTTCCTTGTAAAAATACTGGAAAAGTTTGTATTTTTACGAATACCGGAAAGATGCATCAGGTAAAAGTCTCGGATATTCCATATGGAAAGTTTCGAGATAAGAGTGTTCCGATCGATAATCTGGGGAACTACGACAGTGCGCAGGAAGAGATCGTATATCTCTGTGCGGAAGAAGAATTAAAAGATGCGAAACTGCTATTTGTGACAAGGCAAAGTATGCTAAAACAAGTGGCCGGAGAAGAGTTTCTTGTATCAAAGCGGACGACTGCGGCAACGAAGCTTCAGGAAGAGGACGAAGTCGTTGCGATTATAAAGGTTTTGGAAGAGCAGAATATCGTGCTTCAGACGGAAGGAGGATATTTCCTGCGGTTTCTTCTTGCGGAGGTGCCGGAGAAGAAAAAAGGCGCAGTCGGTGTGCGCGGAATGAAGCTGCAAAAGAGTGATCGGATTGAGCAGATTTATCTGTTTACCGACGGGGTTGACACAAAGGGAAGTTATCAGGAAAAAGAAGTTTCCTTAAACCGGCTCAAGTTAAATAAGCGGGATGGAAAAGGGACGAAGACACGATTATAAAGCGAAAGCGGCAAAAAGCGCTTGCTTTTCCCAGAGAGTTGTGCTATGCTCTTTAATAGATTGATATGTAACTGACAGAAGAGTGGGCAAGACGTCCACTCTTCTTTGTATCATGCAGATTTGTCAGAGACGAAAGAACAAGAACAGAAAGGAAGAGATGATTTGTCAAAAAGAGAAGTATATGAACAGAAAACAGAAGAACTGATTCTGCCGATCGTGGAGGGCAATGGATTTGAACTGGTAGATGTGGAGTATGTAAAGGAAGGAAGCAACTGGTACCTGCGCGCTTATATCGATAAACCGGGAGGAATTGCAGTAGATGACTGTGAAGTAGTCAGCCGTGCATTTTCAGAGATTCTGGACCGGGAAGATTATATCGAGGATACTTATATTTTTGAAGTCAGCTCTCCGGGACTTGGAAGACCGCTAAAGAAAGAGAAAGATTTTAAACGCAGTCTGGGAGAAGAAGTGGAGATCAGAACGTACCGTGCGATCGACAGACAGAAGGAATTTACCGGTATTTTAAAATCGTATGACAAAGACACTGTCACTATCGAATATGAAGATGGTGAACCGAAGACATTTGAGAGAAGCGAGATCGCATTGATCCGTCTTGCACTTGATTTTTAAACAGTTAGGAGGAAATAGAAATGAACACTGAGTTATTAGAAGCGCTGACGATCTTAGAAGAGGAAAAAGACATCAGCAAAGAGACCATGTTAGATGCAATTGAGAATTCATTGATGAATGCCTGCAAGAACCATTTTGGAAAAGCAGATAACATTAAGATCATCATGAACAGGGAGACATGCGATTATTCCGTATTTGCGGAGAAAGTCGTTGTGGAGGAAGTAGAAGATGAGGTGATGGAGATCAGCCTTGCAGATGCAAAGATGATCGATTCAAAATTTGAACTTGGCGACATTGTCCAGATTCCGGTAGAATCAAAGGAATTCGGAAGAATCGCCACACAGAATGCAAAAAACCTGATCCTCCAGAAAATCCGCGAGGAAGAAAGAAAAGTGGTTTATGACCAGTATTTTGAAAAAGAAAAAGATATCGTTACAGGTATCGTTCAGAGATATGTTGGCAAAAATGTAAGTATTAACCTTGGTAAGGCAGATGCGATGCTGACAGAGAATGAACAGGTCAAAGGAGAGGTATTTAAGCCGACAGAGCGTATCAAACTGTACGTGGTAGAAGTAAAGAATACGACAAAAGGACCGAAGATCTTAGTTTCTCGTACACATCCAGAACTTGTAAAGCGTCTGTTTGAGTCAGAAGTGGCAGAAGTCAAAGACGGAACAGTAGAGATCAAGAGTATTTCCAGAGAAGCAGGTTCTCGTACAAAGATCGCCGTATGGTCCAATGATCCAGATGTTGATCCAGTTGGAGCATGCGTCGGAATGAACGGTGCAAGAGTCAATGCGATTGTCAACGAACTGCGCGGGGAGAAGATCGATATCATCAACTGGAGTGAGAATCCGGCAATCTTAATTGAGAATGCATTAAGCCCGGCAAAAGTTATTTCTGTTATGGCAGATCCGGATGAGAAGACAGCAAGTGTGATCGTTCCAGATTACCAGCTTTCTCTTGCAATCGGAAAAGAAGGGCAGAACGCAAGACTTGCAGCGCGTCTGACTGGCTATAAGATTGACATTAAGAGCGAGACACAGGCCATTGAGGCAGGAGATCTTCCGGAAAACTATATGGATATGGCTATGGAAGCAGCAGAAGTGGATGAGCCGGAGCAGACAGAGGACTATCTGGCAGATGAAGAATAGAAACGGAGTGATTGTTTGGGCAGCGTAAAGAAGATTCCTATGCGGAAGTGCGTAGGATGTGGTGAAATGAAAAGTAAAAAAGAGATGATGCGCGTACTGAAAACGTCAGAAAACGAATTCATTCTGGATGCGACCGGCAAGAAAAACGGTCGCGGGGCATACCTTTGCTTTTCACGGGAATGTCTGGAAAAGGCAGTGAAAAACAGAGGGCTTGAGAGATCTTTCAAACAATCCATTCCGGCAGAGGTATATGAACATTTAAAAGAGGAGATGGATGCGATTGAAACAAAGTAAAGCACTTTCGCTGATCAGTCTGGCGACCAAGGCGGGAAAGACAGTAAGCGGAGAGTTTTCAACAGAGAAAGAGACAAAGTCAGGAAGAGCAGAACTTGTCATTGTGGCAGAGGATGCTTCTGACAATACAAAAAAGAAGTTTCAGAACATGTGTGATTTCTATGAAGTACCAATTTATTTTTATAAGGATAAAGATACGTTGGGGCATGCAATGGGAAAAGAATTCCGGGCATCGCTTGCCGTGCTGGATGCAGGATTTGCAAAGGGAATTAAGAAGCAGATAGAGGATGAGAGGCAGACAATGGCATAGAGGAGGTAGAGCGTATGACAAAAGTCCGGGTACATGAACTGGCAAAAGAGTTAAACAAGTCAAACAAAGAAATTTTAGATTTTTTACAAGAGAAGAAAGTAGAGGTGAAAAGCCACATGAGTTCCCTTACAGATGAACAGGAAAACATGGTGAAAGATGCTTTTGGAGGAAAGAAGGAAGCATCGTCCGAGGAGACACCAAAAAAGAAAAATATCGTGCAGGTATTCCGCCCGCAGAACACACAGAATGGAAAGCGTCAGGGCGGACAAAGATCGAACAATGGCGGCAATAATCAGAGAGGAAACGGTACAGGACAAAAGGATCGTCAGAACAGCAATTACCGTTCCGGAAATGGCACAAACAGCCGTGGAAACAACAATAATCAAGGATCCAGAAATGGCGATAACAGAGGAGAACGTTCCGGAAACCGTCCGTTTAACAGAGGAGAGCGCTCCGGGGAGAATCGTGGTGAGAACAGAAACTACAATAACCGTGGAGACAATCGTCCGGATGGAAGAGGAGAACGCCAGGGTCAGAAAGGCGGATTCTCCGGTCAGGGAAGAAGAGATGACCGCGGACAGGACAACAGAAGAAATAACGGAAGAAGAGATGACAGAAGACAGGAGAATGGAAGAGGAACTTCTCCGTCCATTCCTGCACCAATTGTTCCGGAGCAGAAACCACAGCGCCAGAAGGGCAAGGAGAACTATAAAAAGAAAGATTACCGGGATGACGACAGAGAAGAAAGACTTCCAAAAGGGAAGAAACAAAAACCGATGTCACAGCCGGTAAAACCACAGCCAAAGCCAGTGGAAAAAGAGGAAGAAAAGATCAAAATGATCACAATTCCAGAGACACTTACTATTCAGGAACTTGCAGATAAGATGAAGATCCAGCCATCGGTAATTGTCAAAAAATTATTCATGCAGGGCAAGATCGTGACAGTGAACCAGGAAGTAGACTTTGACACTGCCGAAGAGATCGCAATGGAATTTGAATGCCTTGTGGAAAAAGAAGAAGTTGTCGATGTGATCGAGGAATTATTAAAAGAAGACGAAGAGGATGAAAGCACAATGGTGAAACGTCCTCCGGTTGTATGTGTCATGGGACATGTAGACCATGGAAAGACTTCTCTTCTCGATGCGATCCGTAACACAAATGTGATCGATCGTGAAGCGGGTGGAATCACACAGCACATCGGTGCATATGTGGCAACGATCAATGGAGAGAACATTACATTCCTTGATACACCGGGACATGAAGCATTTACAGCGATGCGTATGCGTGGAGCGAGCTCAACAGATATCGCGATCCTTGTTGTTGCAGCGGATGACGGTGTGATGCCGCAGACAGTAGAAGCGATCAACCATGCGAAAGCGGCAGGAATCGAGATCATCGTTGCAGTAAATAAGATTGATAAGCCAAGTGCAAATGTAGAGAGAGTCAAACAAGAATTGACAGAATACGGCTTGATCGCAGAAGACTGGGGCGGAAGCACAATCTTTGTTCCGGTATCTGCACATACACATGAAGGAATCGATGAACTGCTGGAGATGATTCTTCTGACAGCAGAAGTATCTGAGCTGAAGGCTAATCCGAATCGCCGTGCAAGAGGAATTGTCATCGAAGCGCAGCTTGACAAAGGAAAAGGTTCTGTGGCAACAGTTCTTGTGCAGAAAGGAACACTTCATGTAGGAGATCCGATCGCAGCAGGCTCTGCATACGGGAAAGTAAGAGCGATGATGGATGACAAAGGAAGACGTGTCAAAGAAGCAGGACCGTCTATGCCGGTGGAGATCCTCGGATTAAATGATGTTCCAAATGCTGGTGAGATCTTTGTTGGATGTGAGTCTGATAAAGAAGCAAGAAGCTTTGCAGAGACATTTATCTCTCAGAACCGTGTGAGAATGCTTGAAGAGACAAAATCAAGAATGTCCTTAGACGATCTGTTCAGCCAGATCCAGGCAGGAAACTTAAAAGAACTTGGAATCATTGTAAAAGCCGATGTACAGGGATCTGTGGAGGCGGTAAAACAGAGTCTTCTGAAGCTGTCTAACGAGGAAGTTGTCATTAAGATCATCCACGGCGGTGTCGGTGCGATCAATGAATCTGATGTCAATCTTGCATCCGCATCCAATGCGATCATCATCGGATTTAATGTCCGTCCGGATGCGACTGCAAAAGAAATCGCTGAGCGCGAAGGTGTTGATCTTCGTCTGTACCGTGTCATTTACGATGCGATCGAAGATGTGCAGGCAGCGATGAAGGGAATGCTGGATCCGGTATTTGAGGAGAAAGTGCTCGGACATGCGGAAGTACGCCAGACATTCAAGGCATCTGGTGTTGGAACAATCGCAGGTTCCTATGTGCTTGATGGTACATTTGAGAGAGGATGTTCTGTCAGAGTATCGAGAGATGGTGTTGTGATCTTCGAGGGTGCTCTTGCTTCGCTGAAACGTTTCAAAGATGATGTCAAGGAAGTTAGAGCCGGATATGAATGTGGTCTTGTATTTGAGAAGTTTAATGATGTCAAAGAAGAAGACCAGGTTGAAGCATTCAAGATGGTAGAAGTGCCAAGATAGGCAAAAAATAAGATAGAGAAGTTGGGGAAACTGCATTTTCAGACTAAGGAGGTTGATCAATGTCCGAGAGATATAGTCTGGAAATCGCAGTTTCCGGCACATCTAAGCATGGAAAGGAGAACAACGATGAGAAAGAACAGTATTAAGAATACAAGAGTCAACATGGAAGTACAGAGAGAATTAAGCAGTATCCTTCGTGACGGGATCAAAGATCCTAGAGTGGCACCGATGACATCAGTTGTTGCTGTGGAAGTAGCACCGGATCTGAAGACATGTAAAGCTTATATCAGCGTTCTTGGGGATGAGAAGGCACAGCAGGATACTGTTGCAGGACTTCAGAGCGCAGAAGGATACATCCGCAGAGAGTTGGCACATCGTCTCAATATGAGAAATACGCCGGAAGTCAAATTTGTTCTGGATCAGTCCATTGAATATGGCGTGAGCATGTCTAAGAAAATCGACGAAGTGACAAAGGATATCAAATAGAGGGAAGCGAAAATATGGAATTAGAAAGATTATTGCAGGGAGCCCACCGTGTGGCGCTAGGCGGACATGTCCGCCCGGATGGGGACTGTGTCGGTTCTACACTCGGATTGTATCAGTATCTTCAGAAAAATTACCCGGAGATCACGGTGGATGTTTATTTGGAGCCGGTGCCGGATTCTTTTCGGTTTATCGGTGCGGCAGTAGATATCCGTTCGGAAGTCACAGAGACAGAAACCTATGATCTTTTCATTCTTTTGGACTGCGGCGATTCGGATCGTCTTGGATTTTCCAAAATGCTCTATGAGCAGGCAGGACGGACAGCGTGCATCGACCACCACATCAGCAATCGGGCATTCGCTGATGAAAATGAGATCGACCCGGATGCAAGTTCTACTTCGGAGTTGGTGTATCGTCTGTTAGACAAAGAAAAGATTACAAAGGAGATCGCAGAATGTCTGTACCTTGGTATTGTACATGACACTGGGGTATTTCAGTATTCCTGCACTGCGCCGGAGACGATGGAGGCGGCAGCCGAACTGATGCGGAAAGGCATTGACTACTCCGGAATCATTGACCGTACTTTTTATCAGAAATCTTATGTACAGAATCAAGTGCTTGGGAAGGCACTGCTGGACAGCAAACTGTTTCTTGATGGGAAATGTATCGCATCCTTTTTGACAAAAGAAGAGATGGATGTTTATGGAGTAAAACCAAAAGAATTGGATGGGATCGTCAGTCAGCTTCGCGTGACGAAAGGGGTTGAAGTGGCGATTTTTCTCTATGAATTATCTCATCATGAGTTTAAAGTCAGTCTGCGGGCAACGGGTGAAGTGGATGTCAGCCGGATCGCACAGCAATTTGGCGGTGGTGGTCATAAGAAAGCGGCAGGTGTTACCATGAAAGGAAGCGCAGAAGAAATTCTTTCCCGGTTGGTAGAAGAAATCCAAAAACAGCTCTAGAAACAGACAAAAGAAAATGGAGAAAAGAAAGGCAGAAGACAGATGATACACGGAGTGATCAATGTATATAAAGAAAAAGGGTTTACTTCTCACGACGTCGTGGCAAAGCTCAGAGGGATTTTAGGGCAGAAAAAGATCGGTCATACCGGGACACTCGATCCGGATGCGACAGGAGTTCTGCCGGTATGCCTTGGGAAAGGGACAAAACTCTGTGATCTGTTGACGGATAAGGATAAGACATACCGGGCAGTGATGCTGCTTGGGACTGTCACAGATACACAGGATAGTTCCGGAGAAGTGCTGGAGAAAAAAGATACCGCATCGCTTACAGTCGAAGAGGTAACTGCATGTATTCAGAAGTTTGTCGGGAATTATGAGCAGGTTCCGCCGATGTATTCCGCATTGAAAGTCGGGGGAAAGAAGCTTTATGAACTGGCAAGGGAAGGAAAGACAGTTGAGCGGAAGGCGAGACCGGTCCAGATCCACAGCATTGAGATCATGGAGATCGATCTGCCTCGAGTGACGATGGAAGTATCTTGCTCAAAGGGGACTTACATTCGCACACTTTGTCATGACATTGGGGAAAAACTTGGATGTGGGGCTTGTATGGAATCACTGCTTCGGACAAAAGTAAGTCGTTTTGAGTTGGAAGATAGCCTGACGTTAGGTGAGATTGAAAAGAAGAAGCAGGACGGGACTCTGATGGAGGCAATCATTCCCATCGATGCCATGTTTCCAGAATGCAGGAGTGTGGATGTGAAAGAGGCTGGAAATCAGTATCTGTACAACGGCAATCCATTTTCCCTTTCTTTTGTAAAGAAAAGAGAGAAGTATGAGCCGGAAGAACGGGTGCGGGTGTACGATGCGCAGGGAGTGTTTGTCGGAATTTATCGCTACCGTCAGGAGGAAAAGATGTTCCGGCTCGAGAAGATGTTCTACGAAAAGTAAAATCTCACAATACGGATAAGGATAGAAGAGGAAATGACATGCAGTATGTAAGAGAACTAGAATGCTATCAGGAACAGAGAAAAGCTGCAGTGACACTGGGGAAATTTGACGGCCTGCACAGAGGCCATCAGAAACTGGTCAGCCGTGTGAAGGAACATGCATCCAAAGAGGTGGTAAGTGTTGTCTTTGCATTTGACATGGCTCCGCTCTATGAACGACTGGGCAAACAGAAGAAAAGTCTGATGACCGGGAAAGAACGGTATGAGCATCTCGATGGACAGACAGATTATCTGATTGACTGTCCATTTACGGAGGAGATATCCGGCATGGAAGCAGAGACGTTCATCAAAGAAGTGCTGGTGGATCAGTTCCATGCAGCGTATATTGCGGTCGGGACAGACTTTCATTTTGGACATGAGAAACGCGGAGATATTCATATGCTGAAGCAGTATGCAGGGATATATGGATATGAACTGGAAGTCGTGGACAAAGAACTGTATCAGGGCAGGGAAATCAGCAGTACTTATATCAAAGAAGAAGTCCGTGCCGGACATATGGAAGTGGCAAGAGAATTGCTTGGATATCCGTATGCAATGAGTGGTGTGGTGGAGCATGGCAGAAAGCTTGGGAGAAAGCTTGGGATTCCGACGATGAATATCACTCCGGATATCGGAAAGCTGGCGCCGCCAAACGGCGTCTATGCGTGCCGTGTGCGGATTGATGGGAACTATTATCAAGGGATTGGGAACCTTGGCAATAAGCCGACTGTGGATGCGGATGGAAAACTGATTTTAGAAGTCAATGTTTTTTCGTTCGACAGAGAAACCTACGGACAGACCATTCAAGTAGAACTACTCTCGTTTGTGCGGCCGGAGCGCAAGTTTGCCTCTGTGGAAGAGCTGAAAAGCCAGATGGAAGCAGATATTGCAGCGATTAAACGCAGGGAACTGTGAATTGTGCATAGTGACGAAAACTGAGAAAAGAAAAGAAAATTGAAAATAAATCTTGAAAAACAAATTCAATTATGCTAATCTAACTAAGGATTTACGAGCCGATATCCGGTAACTGGAAGACTCCAACCGTTACTTAATATCTGGCGCTCAAATATTAATAATAAGAAAGAATAAAGGAGGATCATCACATGATCGCAAAAGAAAAGAAACAGGCTATTATTGCAGAATACGGAAGAACAGAAGGAGATACAGGTTCACCGGAAGTTCAGATCGCAATCTTAACAGCAAGAATCAATGAATTAACAGATCACTTTAAAGCAAATCCAAAGGATCATCATTCAAGAAGAGGTCTTCTTAAAATGGTAGGTCAGAGAAGAGGCTTACTTGCTTACTTAAAGAAAACTGATATTGAAAGATACCGTTCTTTAATTGAACGTTTAGGACTTAGAAAATAATCAAAGTGATTTTAGCAGGGGATGGTTATTCGTGCCATCCCTTGTTTTCAGTTACAAGTGCCGGATGAAAAACATTCGGTGCAGAAGTTTATGAAAAACGGCAGGAAAGTATGAGCCGAGACCACTGAAAAGCGTATTTCCGCAGGAACTGTCAGCAGTATTGACAGAGTGCAAAGCAGAAATGTATTTTTCAGTAGTTTCGGTACAGCCTGCCGGCGAAGAAAAGGAGAACAGTATGTTTAAAAAATTTGAAATGGAATTAGCCGGAAGAACTCTGCGTGTCGATGTAGGCAGAGTGGCAGCACAGGCCAATGGTGCGGCTTTGATGCACTATGGAGAGACTGTTGTATTATCGACAGCGACAGCATCTGAAAAACCGAGAGAGGGCATCGATTTCTTCCCGCTCTCCGTTGAATATGAAGAGAAATTATATGCGGTAGGAAAGATCCCGGGAGGGTTTAACAAGAGAGAAGGGAAAGCGTCTGAAAATGCGATCCTGACATCTCGTGTCATTGACAGACCGATGAGACCTCTGTTTCCAAAGGATTACAGAAACGATGTGACATTAAATAACCTCGTATTGTCTGTGGATCCGGACTGCAGCCCGGAACTGACAGCAATGTTAGGTTCTGCGATCGCCACAGCAATCTCTGACATCCCGTTTGATGGGCCTACTTCTACTACACAGGTAGGACTGATCGACGGAGAGTTTGTATTCAATCCGAATGCGGCACAGAGAGCGGTTTCTGATCTGCAGTTGACAGTTGCTTCCACAAGAGATAAGGTCATTATGATCGAGGCAGGTGCAAATGAAGTACCGGAGGCGAAGATGATCGAGGCGATCTTTGCGGCACATGAAGTGAACCAGGAAGTGATCAAGTTCATCGATACGATTGTGGCAGAGTGTGGAAAAGAAAAGCATGCATACACAAGCTGTGCAGTGCCGGAAGAATTGTTTGAGGCGATCAAAGAGATCGTGACACCGGAAGAGATGGAAGAAGCGGTATTCACAGATGAAAAACAAGTCAGAGAAGAAAATATCCGCGTGATCCGTGAGAAGTTAGAAGAAGCATTTGCAGAGAACGAAGAGTGGCTGGAACTCTTAGGAGAAGCATTATATCAGTATCAGAAGAAGACTGTCCGCAAGATGATCTTAAAAGATCACAAGCGTCCGGATGGAAGAGCGATCGATCAGATCAGACCGCTTGCAGCAGAGACTGATTTGATTCCGAGAGTACACGGTTCGGCAATGTTTACAAGAGGTCAGACACAGATCTGTACTATTACAACACTTGCACCGCTTTCAGAGGCGCAGAGAATTGATGGTCTTGATGAGGCAGAGACTTCCAAGAGATATATGCACCACTATAACTTCCCGTCATACTCTGTCGGTGAGACAAAGCCGTCAAGAGGACCGGGACGTCGTGAGATCGGACATGGTGCGCTTGCAGAGAGAGCTCTCGTACCGGTACTTCCAAGCGAGGCAGAGTTCCCGTATGCGATCCGTACGGTATCAGAGACATTTGAATCAAATGGTTCTACTTCTCAGGCAAGTGTATGTGCATCCAGCATGTCGCTGATGGCAGCAGGTGTTCCGATCAAATCAGCAGTGGCAGGAATTTCCGCAGGTCTTGTGACAGGGGAGACAGACGATGACTATATCGTTCTGACAGATATCCAGGGACTCGAAGACTTCTTTGGAGATATGGACTTTAAGGTTGCCGGAACACATAAAGGTATCACAGCAATCCAGATGGATATTAAGATTCACGGATTGACAAGACCGATCATCGAGGAAGCAATTGCATGCACAAAGAAAGCAAGAACTTATATTTTAGATGAAGTAATGAGCAAGGCGATTGCAGAGCCGCGTGCTTCTGTTGGACCGTACGCTCCGAAGATCCGTCAGATGCAGATTGATCCTGCAAAGATTGGTGATGTTGTCGGACAGCGCGGAAAGACGATCAATGCGATCATTGAACAGACTGGTGTGAAGATTGATATTACAGATGACGGTGCAGTGTCTGTATGCGGTGTAGATGCAGAGGCGATGGAAGAAGCGATGAAGATGATTGCGATCATTGTCACAGACTTTGAAGCAGGACAGGTGCTGGAAGGAAAAGTCGTAAGCATCAAAGAATTTGGAGCGTTTGTAGAATTTGCTCCGGGTAAAGAAGGAATGGTACACATTTCCAAGATTTCCAAAGAGCGCATCAAAAATGTAGAAGATGTTCTGACACTTGGCGATAAAGTCAAAGTAGTCTGCTTAGGAAAAGATAAGATGGGAAGAATGAGCTTCTCCATCAAAGATGTAGCAGAATAAGAAGTTGAATTTTATAAATATGCGAAAAAGACTCCGTACAGAGAAATCTGTGCAGAGTCTTTTTTGCATAGAAAAGTTCTTCGGATCCTTATCGAAATACATTCCGTGTGAGAATCTGGTTCTAAACAGACAAGTTTCTCATATACTGTTTTAAGAGGTGGACAAAGATGAACAGAGCAATCGGAAAAAACAGTCAGGTGCTGCAGATTCTTGCAAGAGAGATTCAGGAACTGATCAGCCAGGAAGAGATAGACATGGAAGGACTTCAGGAGATCCGTCTTCGTGTGGGAAGTCCAGTAATCTTAAATATCCGTGGAAAAGAGAGGATTCCAAAGCGGAATGGAAAACCGCATCTTGTCACGAAGACAGAAATGCGCGAGACGGTAGATTATATCAGCAGCTATTCTTTATATGCTTTTGAAGAGGAGCTGCGACAGGGATTTCTGACAGTGGAAGGAGGACATCGGGTAGGAATGGCAGGAAAAGTGATTATGGATCAGGGAACGATAAAGAATATCCAGTATATTTCATCCGTCAATATCCGGGTGGCACATGAGGTAAAGGACTGTGCAGGGAAAGTATTGCCGTATCTTACATACAATCAACAGCTGTACCACACGCTGATCATTTCCCCTCCGGGATGTGGGAAGACAACATTGCTGAGGGATTTGATCCGTCAGATTTCAGACGGAAATCGATGGATTCAGGGGGAAAGTGTAGGCGTGGTCGATGAACGCTCAGAACTGGGGGCGTGTCATCTTGGGATTGCACAGAATGAGCTTGGGATCCGCACGGATATTTTAGATGGATGTCCCAAGGCAGAGGGAATGCTCATGTTGATTCGGTCGATGGCTCCCAAAATACTTGCAGTCGATGAGATCGGGGCACCGGAGGATATTCATGCGGTGGAGTACGCAATGCATTGCGGATGCTGTATGCTGGCAACTGTTCATGGCACATCGATGGCAGAGGTGCAAAAGAAACCTGTGTTGCAGCAGCTGATCCAGAAAAAGAGGTTTGGTCGTTATGTTGTTTTGAAAAATGGGATTCATATCGGAGAGGTAGAAGGAATTTATGATGAAAGAGGAACACTGCTTTACCGAGAACAATACGAGAAGGGGGCATGCGTGTGAAAGGAATCGGAATTATCTTGATCGTTCTTGGGACGAGTGGAATCGGGTATCTGACGGCGGCTGATCTCAAACGACATCTGAACGATCTGAAATGTCTGCGGAGGATCCTTTTGTTGTTAAAAGAAGAAATTGCATACACGCACGCACCGCTTGAGGAAGCATTTGCCCGCATTTCAAGAAAAGTAAAGGCACCGTACTGCTTGTTTTTGACACAGGTATCCGGACAGCTTGCAAGACGTGCGGGAAGTTCCTTTGCCGAAATATGGTCTTGTGCGGTGGAAGAGCGACTTTGTACAACAAAGCTTACGAGGGAAGAGTTAGAAGAATTAAAAGAATTTGGAAATAGTATCGGGTATCTCGGCGGACATGCCCAGGAAGGGGCGATCGATCTGTATCTGGAACAACTGAAGGTGGAAGTACAAGACGTGCGGGAAGGACTGGCTGCGAAGCAGAAACTATGCAGCTGTCTCGGTGTGATGAGTGGGATTTTTATTACAATTTTATTGATCTAGTGGGAGGAGTACATGAGTGTTCAGCTTATTTTTAAGATTGCGGCAGTCGGGATCCTCGTCTCGGTACTATGTCAGGTATTAAAACACAGTGGCCGGGAGGAACAGGCATTTCTGACAAGTCTTGCAGGGCTTCTGCTCGTACTGTTTTGGATTCTTCCCTATATTCAGGAACTGTTTCATTCCATTGAGCAGCTATTTTCCTTATAAGAGATGGAGAAGGGGGATACGAGTTGAATGCAGTACAGATTGGACTTGTGGGTGTGGCGGGCGCGCTGCTTGCGATTCAGTTTAAAAATGGAAAATCTGAGTATGGCATCTACCTAAGTGTGGCGGTCAGCATTTTCATTTTTCTGAATATTGTAGGGAGACTGGAGATTATCCTTGAGACGCTTCGTGCAATTGGAGATATGATCACGATTGACCGGGCGTATATCGGTACACTGCTAAAGATGGTGGGAATCACTTATGCAGCGGAATTTTCCTCTGGAATCTGCAAAGATGCCGGCTATCAGACGGTGGCATCCCAGATTGAGATTTTCAGTAAACTGACGATATTGGCGCTTGGCATGCCGATCCTGCTGGCGTTGTTGGAGACGATCCATGCATTTTTAACGTAGTGAAAATGGGAGTTGGGAGGAGGCACATGAAAGAGCAGAAACCGGTATGGGACAGAAAAAAAGCATGGTGGACAAGAATTCTGTTTGCGCTGCTGTTGCTTTTTTTGTCGACAGCGCATGCAGAGGCATCGGAGATAGAAGAAGAGCAGGCGCTTAAGGAGGCAAAGGAAGCTGTGGAGGAGGCTCTTTTCGGAGAGTTTGGCTTTGAGGAAGTGACGGGGGCGCTCGAAAGCATGTTCCCGGAAGGGAAGATGGATTTTTCCAAGATGGTGAAAGAGGTTGAAAAAGGAGATCTTCCGATGTCGTTTGAGGCAGTCGGACAGTTTGTGAAAGATCAGGTTGCCTATGAGTTTGGGCAGAGCAAAAAGAGTCTTGTGTATATATTGATGCTTGCAGTGATTGCGGCTGTATTTGCCAATTTTTCCGGTATATTTCCAAACCGCCAGATTTCAGAGATTAGTTTTTATCTTTTGTATCTTTTATTATTTAACGTGTGCTTAAATGGTTTTCGGATGATGACAGATCTTACAGCGCAGAGACTTACCATTTTGACTTCATTTATGAAGGTGCTTGGACCGGTCTACTTTCTCGCAGTAGCCGTTGCAAATGGGGGTGTGACATCGGCAGCGTTTTATAATCTGGTTTTATTTTTGATCTTTCTTGTGGAGCTTTTGATCTTGAATGTCCTGCTTCCATTTGTACAGGTCTATACCATATTGGAGTTATTGAATCATCTTTCTTCCGAAGAATATTTATCGAAAATGGCAGATCTGATCCACACGGGAATCGATTGGAGCATTAAGACACTTCTTGCATGTGTCGTTGGTCTGAATCTTGTTCAGGGAATGCTGCTTCCGGTGATCGATTCTGTCAAGAGAGGGGTGGTGACAAAGACTGCAGAGGCAATTCCCGGGATCGGAGATGCAATTGGAGGAATGACGGAGGTTGTTCTTGGGACAACCGTTCTTATCAAGAACAGTATCGGGATTACCGGCGCCATCATCTGTGTAGGAATCTGTGCGGTTCCGTTTTTGCAGGTCGCAGTGGTCGCATTTCTCTACAAACTGGTGGCGGCGGTGATCCAGCCGGTATCGGATCAGCGGATTGTCGGCTGCATTTCTGGAATCGGCAAAGGGTATCAGCTTCTGCTGAGGATAATCTTTACGACGGGATTACTGTTTCTACTGACGATCGTGATCGTCACAGCATCGACAACTTAATGCATTTGAAGGAGAGAAAGATGACAGAGGGACTGTATCAATGGGTGGAAAATATTGCGTTTTATATGGTGCTTATGACAGCGGCACTTCATTTGATCCCCGGTGATGGATACAGGAAGTATCTGAAGTTTTTTACAGGACTTTTATTGATCTTGCTTGTGATCAGTCCGCTGCTAAAGGTTGCCGGAATGGAAAAAACTTTTGAAGAAGTGTTTCAGAAGCATACTTATGAGGAGGAATTGCGAAAGATCGAGGAGCAGACAAAGTACCTTAAGGAAATCTGCCCGGAAGATTATCTTCCAAAAGACTATGGCGGCAACAATCCACAACAAGACAGAATGAAGGAAGAAGAAATCGCTGAGGAAAGAGAAAAAGAAGGAGGGGAAGAGTACAGTGAATAGGGAACGGTGGGACTGGAAATTTCCAGAAGGATTTCCGAAGAAACATCAACTGCTGGTCGTGCTTCTTGTCGGGATCCTTCTTGTGATCATTGCAATTCCGACTCCGAAACCGGGTGAAAGCTTGGAAAAAGAAAGAACGAGTGAGGCAGATGATAGAAAGACGACGGATTTGGATACGTATCGGGAAACGATGGAGCGGGAATTGGAAGATATCTTAAAACGGACCGAGGGTGTGGGAAGGGTGCGGGTGATGATTACGTTTCGCACATCGGCAGAGAAAGTCGTGGAGAAAGATTTGGAGAAAAGCGAGTCTGCAAGACGGGAGGAAACAGTGTTTGAAGATACTGCGCAAGGAGCACATACACCGTATGTGCGAAAGGAAGTACACCCTCAGGTGGAAGGAGTGCTTGTAAGTGCAGCCGGAGGGGATGATGCTGTCGTGCGAAAGGAAATCACGGAGGCAGTGCAGGCATTATTTGGTATTGAAACGCATAAAATTAAAATAATGAAGCAGAGTGATTCAAAGAAGGAGGGTTCATTTTGAAAAAACTATTTAAGAAGAATCAGGTAATCATTGCAACACTGGCAGTTATGATCGCGGTGGCGGGATACTTGAACTATTCCGGAAAGCTGTTTGGAGGAGCAGAAGGGAAGGAGACGAGCGGAGAACTGGCGAACAAAGAACTGCTTGATATCTCCGAGCAGGAGCTGGCTGAGACGGCAGGAGATATTGAGAGTACAGACAAGGAGGCAGCGCTGGAGGATTCGGTAGATGGAACACCGGGGGAGGCAGTACTTACAAGCGGAGAGGCGAATAAAGTAGTGGCAGAGGCAAAGGTTTCCAGAGAACAAGTGCGCGCAAAGAATAAGGAGACGCTTCAGGCGATCATTGATAATGCGGAGATCGGTGAAGAACAGAAGCAGCAGGCAGTCAATGAGATGATCCAGCTGACGGATCTGTCTGAGAAGGAAGTGGCAGTGGAGACACTTCTTGCATCGAAGGGATTTTCAGAGACGGTCGTCAATCTGACGGTGGACAGTGCAGATGTGGTTGTAAGCAACGCAGATCTGACAGATGCTAATCGTGCACAGATTGAAGATATCGTCACAAGAAAAACAGGGATTGCCCCGCAGAATATCGTGATCACACCGATACATAGTGGGGAAGAAGAGGCAAAGGCAGAAGAAAAATAGTTTTTGTTGATAAACAAAAAAAGAGTTGCTATAATAGAAACGTTGAAAAAAAGCAAAGCAGGAGAACATTATGTCAAATATTACGAATGAAATAAAGAAACGAAGAACATTTGCGATTATTTCTCATCCCGATGCCGGTAAGACGACATTGACCGAGAAATTTTTATTATACGGCGGCGCGATCAATCAGGCAGGATCTGTCAAAGGGAAGGCGACCGCAAAACATGCAGTATCAGACTGGATGGAGATTGAGAAAGAGAGAGGAATCTCAGTGACTTCCTCCGTGCTTCAGTTCAACTACGATGGATATTGCATTAACATTCTGGATACACCGGGACATCAGGACTTCTCGGAGGATACTTATCGTACACTGATGGCTGCGGATTCTGCGGTGATGGTGATCGATGCATCCAAAGGTGTGGAGGCGCAGACGAGAAAGCTATTTAAAGTCTGTGTAATGCGTCATATCCCAATCTTTACCTTTATCAATAAGATGGATCGTGAGGCGAGAGATACGTTTGAATTGCTGGACGATATCGAGAAAGAACTGGGGATTGCAACCTGTCCGGTCAACTGGCCAATCGGTTCCGGAAAGGCATTTAAAGGTGTCTATGACAGAGAACATCGGGAAATTGAACTGTTCTCAGATACACAAAAAGGAACAAAAATGGGAGAAGTGAAGAAAATTTCATTGGATGATCCGGAGCTGAGTACACTGATCGAGGAAGATGCACTTTCTCTTTTGGAGGAAGAAGTGGAACTGTTAGACGGAGCAAGTGCTGAGTTTGACCAGGAGCTGGTAAGCAAGGGAGAACTTTCTCCGGTATTTTTCGGCTCTGCGCTCACGAACTTTGGTGTGGAGACATTTTTACAGCATTTCCTTTCTATGACTTCTTCGCCGCTCCCGAGAAAGTCAGATAAAGGAGAGATTGACCCGATGACTGAGAAGGATTTCTCTGCATTTGTCTTCAAGATCCAGGCAAATATGAACAAGGCGCATCGTGACCGTATTGCGTTCATGCGGATCTGTTCCGGTGAGTTTGAGGCGGGCATGGAAGTATATCACATGCAGGGAGGAAGAAAGGTGCGTCTTTCTCAGCCGCAGCAGATGATGGCAAGTGAGCGGAAGATGGTAGAGAAGGCTTACGGAGGAGATATCATCGGTGTGTTTGATCCGGGAATCTTCTCGATCGGGGATACTCTTACGACTTCAGCAGAGCGGTTCTGCTATGAGGGAATTCCGACTTTTGCACCGGAACATTTTGCCAGAGTACGTCAGGTGGATACGATGAAGCGTAAGCAGTTTATCAAAGGAATTAATCAGATTGCTCAGGAAGGTGCGATCCAGATTTTTCAGGAGTACAACACCGGGATGGAAGAAATTATCGTCGGAGTTGTCGGTGTGCTTCAGTTTGACGTATTAAAATACCGTCTGGAAAATGAATACAATGTGGAGATCCGCATGGATCAGCTTCCATATGAGCACATCCGCTGGATTGAGAATACAGACATTGATCTTGATAAAGTAATCGGAACTTCTGACATGAAGAAGATCAAGGACTTAAAGGATCGTCCGCTTCTTCTGTTTGTCAATAGCTGGAGCATCCGTATGACACTGGATCGAAACGAGGGACTCGTTCTGTCTGAATTTGGCCGTTCTTAAAGTTTTTTGTTTGCAAATAATGAGAAATTTGTTATAATAACCATAACAGACAGCAAACCAGACAGGAGGTTTTAGAAATGGTAAAAGACGAAAGAAATACGTATACGATACATCAGGATCCGAATCTCGGGGAAGTAAAGATCGCCGATGAAGTAGTTGCGATCATTGCAGCTCTGGCAGCCACAGAGGTAGAAGGGGTTGCTTCCATGGCAGGAAATATCACAAATGACCTGATCGCACGACTGGGAATGAAGAATTTATCCAGAGGCGTGAAGGTGGATGTGCTGGAAGGAATCGTGACAGTATCTCTGGCACTTGTCCTGAAATATGGCTATAACATCATGGATGTGTCAGCAAAGATTCAGGAGAAAGTCAAAGCGGCGGTGGAGAATATGACCGGGCTTACCGTTGCGGATGTCAATATCCGTATTGCGGGTGTAGACATGGGTGAAGAATAGATTTGAAAAAATCACGGCTCACAGGGAGATTATGAAAGGTTTTTCATAATCTCTTTTCGTGTGCTGAATTCTATTTTGCAATATGGAAGGTTATGTAGTATAATAGAGCCTATCGAAGAGATAACCTTTGAAAAAACAGACAGTGAGGTATACAATGGGAAGATCAGAACTTAGAGAACACATTTTTAGAATATTATTCCGCATCGAGTTTCAACCGAAGGAAGAGATGGAAGAGCAGCTTGCACTTTATCTGGAAGAGCTGGAATCGGCAAAGGACACAGAGAAAGAATACATTCGCACAAAATATGCCGCAATTGCGGAGAAGGTGGAGATGATCGATGAGAAGATCAATGCTTCCGTGACAGGATGGAAGACATCCCGAATGGGAAAAGTAGACCTGACTATTCTTCGTCTTGCAGTTTATGAGATTGAGTGGGATGAGGAAGTGCCGCAGGGGGTTGCGATCAACGAGGCAGTAGAACTGGCGAAGAGATATGGTGGTGAAGAGAGTCCGTCTTTCATCAACGGAGTTCTTGGAAAGATCGTCAATTCGAGGTAGTGCCATGCGCAGTGTATATTCCGTCGGTCAAGTCAATTCTTACATTAAAAATATGTTTACACAAGATTTCATGCTTGGGCGCATCTATGTGAAAGGAGAAGTGTCAAATTGCAAATATCACACTTCCGGACATATTTATTTTTCCCTCAAGGATGAGACGGGGACGATCGCCTGCGTGATGTTTGCCGGACAGAGAGGCGGTCTTGCTTTTCGGATGAGAGAAGGGCAGCAAGTCATCGTTCTTGGAAGTGTCAATGTCTATGAGCGCGACGGCAGATATCAACTCTATGCGAAAGAGATCATCTTAGATGGGGCTGGATTGCTATATGAGAAGTTTGAGAAGCTGAAGCAGGAATTGGAAGAGATGGGGATGTTTGAGCAGGAATATAAGCGACCGATTCCTCCATTTGCCAGCACGGTTGGGATTGTAACAGCGCCTACGGGGGCGGCAATCCGGGATATCATTCATATTGCGTCCAGGAGGAATCCTTATGTGCAGCTGTATTTGTGCCCTGCACTTGTACAGGGAGAAGATGCTGCAGAAAGCATTGCAGACGGGATACGAAGACTGGATGCATTCGGCGTAGATGTAATCATTGTAGGAAGAGGCGGCGGTTCGATCGAGGATCTTTGGGCATTTAACGAGGAGATTGTTGCCCGGGCGATCTTTGCATGTCAGACCCCGGTCATTTCGGCGGTGGGACATGAGACCGACACAACAATCGCTGACTATGTAGCAGATCTTCGTGCGCCGACACCTTCTGCGGCAGCGGAGCTTGCGGTTTATGAATACGATGTTGTCCGCGTATATTTGGATGAGACGGAAAGGAAGCTAAAACGTGCACTTTCGCACGTGGTGGAAGAGAAGCGAAATCAGGTTATGCAGCGGGCGCAGAGGCTTTCTTATCTGCATCCGCAGGTGAAGCTAAATGAGAAACGGCAACAGGCAGTGGATTTGGAAGAACGGTTCAGGCAGAAGATGCAGGAGCGGTTAAAGGAAGCAAAGCACGGTCTGTCTGTGCGAGCAGAGCGTCTCAACGGACTTTCTCCGGTCAGAAAATTGGGACAGGGATTTTCTTATGTACAGAATGAGATTGGAGTCAATATTCGAAAAATCGAAGATGTCTGCCCAGGCGAACTCCTTTCCATTAAAGTGACAGACGGAACGATACACGCACAGGTGACGGAAGTGGAAAAGGAGGCGGAAGATGGTGGAAAGCACAGTCAAAGAGAATAGAACACTGGAGGAACTGTTTCAGGAACTGGATGGAATGATGCGGCAGATGGAAGAGCCGGGACTTTCTTTGGAACAGTCTTTTTCACTTTATCACAGAGGAATAGAACTCTTGAAGTCATGCAATGACAAGATCGATACAGTGGAAAAACAGATACAGATATTAGAAGAAAATGGAGAATACCATGAATTTTAGAGACGAGAAAAGAAAGAAAACAGAGGAGATCGAACAGATCCTAAAGGCGTATCTTCCTGTGCAGGAAGGAAAGCAGCAGGTCATCATGGAGGCGATGGAATACAGTCTGATGGCAGGAGGGAAAAGACTCCGTCCGATGCTTCTTTGGGAGACCTTCCAGATGTTTGGAAGTGCCGCAAAGACCGTCAGACCGTTCATGGCGGCAATCGAGATGATCCATACCTATTCGCTCGTACACGATGACCTTCCGGCGATGGATGATGATGATTACCGGAGAGGAAGGAAGACGACACACATCGTATACGGGGAAGACATGGGGATCCTTGCCGGAGATGCATTGTTAAATTATGCGTTTGAGACAGCATGCACTGCATTTGAGGAAGCGCCGGAGGAGGCAACCCGGATCGGGAAAGCACTTCAGGTGCTTGCAAAGAAAGCAGGTATCTATGGGATGATCGGAGGGCAGGTCGTAGATGTCAGTGCTTCTGGAAAGAATATCACAGAAGATATACTTTCTTTTATTTATGAGCTGAAGACAGGAGCGCTTTTAGAAAGTGCCATGATGATCGGTGCGATTCTGGCTGGAGCAGAAGAAGAGGAAGTTGCAGTGATCGAGCAGGTCGCGAAGAAGATTGGGATCGCATTTCAGATTCAGGATGACATTCTTGATGTTACAAGTACAGAAGAAGTGCTCGGCAAACCAGTTTTCAGCGATCAGAAGAATGAGAAGACGACTTATGTGACGCTCTTCGGATTAGAGAAAGCAAAAAAGGATGTAGAACAGATTTCTGAGGAGGCGATTGCTCTGTTAAGGAGTCTGCAGAGGGAGAATGCCTATCTGGAGCAGCTCTTGCAGGAGTTGATACATCGGGAGAAATAGAGGGAGTGCCTATGGTACTGGAAAAAATTCAGAAAGCAAATGATATAAAAAAATTAAAGCCGGAGGAGCTTGAAGTGCTTGCCCAGGAGATCCGGGATTTTCTGATCGAGAAAATCAGTGTGACCGGCGGACATCTGGCTTCTAATCTTGGCGTAGTAGAACTGACGATGGCGATGCACCTGATTTTTGACCTACCGGAGGATAAGATTATCTGGGATGTGGGGCATCAGGCGTATACGCACAAACTGCTTACCGGCAGAAAAGCCGGATTTGATGATCTGCGGAAGTATGGTGGGATGAGCGGGTTCCCAAAGCGGAAAGAAAGCGAATGCGATGCGTTTGATACCGGGCACAGTTCCACATCCATCTCGGCAGGACTTGGGTATGTAGAGGCACGGGAGATCCTAGGACAAGATCATAAAGTCATCTCTGTCATCGGGGATGGCGCCATGACCGGCGGGATGGCATATGAAGCACTCAACAATGCAGCAGGATTAAAGAGTAATTTTATTATTGTGCTCAATGACAACAATATGTCTATCTCAGAAAATGTAGGAGGCATGTCGAAGTATTTGGATGGTCTTCGAACAGCGAGTGCCTATACCGGATTGAAAAAGGGTGTGGAGGCGGCATTAGGGAAGCTGCCGTATATTGGAGCGAGAGTGACAGGACATATTCGGAAAGCAAAGAGTGGAATCAAGCAGCTGTTTGTTCCGGGAATGTTTTTTGAAGATATGGGGATCACCTATCTTGGCCCGGTGGACGGGCATGATCTTAAGGCATTGTGCCGGGCTTTTAAAGAAGCAGAGAAACTTCAGAATGCCGTATTGGTACATGTGATTACAACAAAAGGAAAAGGATATCTCCCGGCGGAGAAATATCCGTCCCAGTTTCATGGGACAGGTCCGTTTGATATTGAGACCGGACAGGCAAAGGAAAAAGCAGGGGAAGATTCTTACACCGATGTCTTTTCCAAAGTGATCTACCGAGAGGCGAAGAAGGAGCCAAAGCTGGTGGCGATTACCGCAGCGATGGCAGGCGGGACAGGATTGGTTCCATTTTCCAAAACCTACCGGGATCGATTTTTTGATGTGGGAATTGCAGAAGAGCACGCAGTGACATTTGCGGCGGGACTTGCAGCGGCAGGGCTTAAGCCGGTGGTTGCAATCTATTCCTCTTTTTTACAGCGAGCGTATGACCAGCTGATCCATGACGTCTGCCTGCAGAATCTCCCGGTTGTATTTGCAATCGACCGCGCAGGGCTTGTGGGGAGTGATGGAGAGACGCACCAGGGTGTGTTTGACTTATCATTTTTATCGACAATCCCAAATATGACGGTGATGGCGCCGAAAAACAAGTGGGAACTTGCGGATATGCTCCGTTTTGCAATCCAGTATCCGGGGCCGGTCGCGGTCCGTTATCCAAGAGGAACAGCGTATACAGGACTGGAAGAGTTCCGCGCGCCGATCGAATATGGAAAGAGTGAAGTGATCCAAGCTGGAGAAGGAATAGTTCTTCTCAGTGTCGGACATATGATGGAGACGGCCTTGCAGGTGAGTGATTCCTTAAGAGAGAGAGGAATTCAAAGCACACTGGTCAACAGTCGATTTGTCAAGCCGGTGGATGAAAAACTTTTGGAGGAACTTTCTAAGTCACATACACTTTACGTGACGATTGAGGAAAATGTACTGGCCGGAGGGTATGGAGCTCAGGTGCTTGCCTATGTGGAGAAGAAAAGACTTCCCGTTCAGGTAGAGTCCTTCGGAATTCCAGATGAGTATGTGGAACATGGAAATATAGAAGTATTAAGAAAAGAAGTAATGCTGGATGCGGATACGATCACAGAGCGGATCCTGTCCGTGTACCAGAAAAGACAGCAGGAGTAGAAATAGATGAAAGAGCGTTTAGATGTATTACTTGTAAAGCGGAATCTTGCAGAGTCAAGAGAGAAGGCGAAGGCGATCATCATGTCCGGCAATGTATTTGTGGAAGGACAGCGGGAGGACAAGGCGGGAACCACTTTCTCAGATGAGGTTCAGATTGAGATCAAGGGGCACACAATGCCGTATGTCAGCCGCGGCGGATTAAAGCTTGAGAAAGCAATCGCCAATTTTGATGTAGATCTGGAAGGAAAAGTCTGCACGGATGTTGGTTCTTCTACAGGGGGATTTACAGATTGTATGCTCCAGAATGGTGCGAGAAAGGTGTTCGCGATCGATGTAGGGAGAGGACAGCTTGCGTGGAAACTCAGACAAGATGACCGGGTTGTATGTATGGAGAAGACAAATATCCGGTATGTGACACCGGAAGATCTTGGAGAGGAAATTGATTTTTCTTCCATTGATGTGTCTTTTATCTCGCTGACAAAGGTGCTGGAACCGATCCGCAACTATTTAAAACCGGATGGGGAGATTGTTGCCCTGATCAAGCCACAGTTTGAGGCCGGAAGAGAAAAAGTAGGGAAGAAGGGAGTTGTCCGCGAGAAAAGTACTCACCACGAGGTGATCGAACTGGTCACGTCCTATGCGGCATCAATCGGATTTCAGATTCTCGGCATTGAATTTTCGCCGATCAAAGGACCGGAGGGAAATATTGAATATCTGGTACATTTAAAGAAAAGCGAAGTGGGAAGCAATCTGCCGGATATGGAAGGTGCACTATATCAGGTAGTGGAGGCAGCGTTTGAGGCGCTGGCAAAATAAAAGCGAGAGAGGTACGTTATGGAAACGTTTTACATCATTACGAATTACAGTAAAGATGAAAATTATGAGGTGACAAGGCAGATACAAGATTATATAGAAAAGCGCGGCAGAACTTGTATCTTATGTGAGCGAGATGAAGAGGGCAATCTCCTTACAGACCAGATTCCAAAAGAGACAGACTGTGTCCTGACGCTGGGAGGAGACGGAACGTTGATCCAGGCGGTCAGAGAATTGAGGAACAAGCATCTTCCGTTGATCGGAGTGAATATGGGGACACTCGGATATTTGACAGAGATTGAACTTCCAAAGATCGAAGAAAGTCTGGAAAAGCTGTTTTGCGGGGCGTTTCTTCCGGAACGCCGGATGATGTTGCAAGGAAAGCTTGAAGGAAGAAAGGAAGATATCGCGCTCAACGATATTGTTGTGGCGCGTGCCGGAAGTATCCGTGTGATCCATTTCAATATTTATGTCAATGGACAGCTTTTAAATTCTTACCAGGCAGATGGAGTGATCATCTCGACGCCGACAGGCTCTACCGCGTACAACCTGTCAGCGGGCGGACCGATCGTGGAACCGACGGCAGAGATGTTTGTGATCACACCGATCTGTTCACACGCTTTAAATACAAGCAGTATCGTACTTTCGGCGGAAGACGAGATCGTGATCGAGATCGGAAAAGGAAAAGGAGATACGGTTGAGGAGGCGAGCGTGACGTTTGACGGAGCGGATGTGATTCCGGTCTATACAGGGGACCGTATTACGATCAGCCGTTCTGAAAAGACTGCCAAACTTTTAAAGCTGAGTGAGGAGAGTTTTCTGGAGACGCTGCGCAAGAAAATGAAAGGAAATTAAATAAGATGAAAGTAAGTCGGCATGCAAAGATTGTAGAATTAATCAACCAGTATAATATTGAGACCCAGGAAGAGCTGGCAGAACAGCTGAACAAAGCAGGTTTTCAAGTGACGCAGGCGACTGTTTCAAGAGATATCCGTGATCTGCGGCTTACGAAAGTTGCGGGGGAAAATGGAAAACAGAAGTATGTGATCCTTCAGGTTCCGGAAAAGGATATGAAGGAAAAATACATGCGGATCCTAAAAGACGGGTATGTTTCGATGGAGATGGCGCAAAATATACTGGTAGTCAAAACCGTATCCGGAATGGCGATGGCGGTCGCCGCATCCATTGATTCGATGCAGTGGTACGAAGTTGTCGGCTGTATTGCGGGAGATGATACGATCATGTGTGCAGTCCGCAGCACAGAAGAGACGAAAATTGTGATGGAAAAAATAAGAAAAATTGTATTGTAACGGCAGGAGAAACAGATGTTACAAAATTTACATGTAAAGAACCTAGCGCTGATCGATGAGATCGAAGTAGAATTTAAAAAAGGATTTAACATTCTGACAGGAGAGACCGGTGCCGGAAAATCAATTATTTTAGGCTCTATCGGATTGGCACTTGGCGGGAAGTATTCTGCTGAGATGCTGCGAAAAGGAGCTGCTTACGGATTAGTAGAACTGGTATTTACTGTGGAACATCCGTCCCAGGAGGCACAGCTGAGAGCACTTGATATTTATCCGGAAGAGGGACAATTGATCTTAAGCAGAAAGCTGATGGATGGACGAAGTGTCAGCAAGATCAATGGGGAAACGGTAACAACACGGATTCTAAAAGATGTGGCGACGATTCTGATCGACATTCACGGACAGCATGAGCATCAGACATTGATCCACCGGAAGAATCATCTTGCTTTTTTAGACTTGTTTGCAAGAGAAGAGATCGGAGATCTGAAAGATAAGGTCAAAGAGGCATGGAACAGCTGCAAGGAGAACGAAAAAGAACTTGCACTTGCGATCAAAGATGAGGACAGCAGGAGGAGAGAGGAAGATTTTCTTTCTTTTGAGCTTGAGGAGATTACAAAGGCAGAGTTAAAACCTGGTGAAGATGATTTGTTGGAGGAACAGTATAAGCGGATGCTGACCGGGAGACGGATGGCGGAGCATATGGAGGAAGCTTATGCTTATACAAGTGACAATGGCGGAGGAAATGCTGCAGACTGCATTAGTCGGGCAGTTCGTATTTTTCAGGAAATTTCCGGCTGTGATCCACTGGCAGAAAGTTTGTATGAGCAGTTGTCAGAGATAGAGAATCTGTTAAATGATTTTAACCATGAACTTTCTGCGGCGAGAAACTCTGTAGAATTTTCCCCGGAAGAATTCCAGGAGGTGGAGATCAGGCTCAACGAGATCAATCGTTTGAAATCCAAGTATGGAAATTCTGTGGAAGAGATCGAAAAATACGCCGGTCAGGTGGAGGAAAAGCTGGAAAAGCTTCATGACTATGAAAATTATATTGCATCCCTCCAAAAAAAATATGAGGAATCCTGTAGAAAACTGGAAGTTCTTGCGGAAGAACTGTCGGAGATTCGACAAAAACAGGCACAGATCTTTGTGGAGAGGATCCGGCTCGGCCTGAAAGATTTAAATTTCCTCGATGTGCAGTTTGAAATGAAGTTTACCAGACTTTTGGAATGCAGGGAAGATGGGATCGATGAGCCAGAATTTCTTGTATCGATGAATCCTGGAGAGCCGCTGCGGCCACTGGGCATGGTGGCATCTGGAGGAGAATTGTCGAGGATCATGCTTGTGATCAAAACAGTTCTCGCATATCGAGAAGAGATTGCTACATTGATCTTTGACGAGATTGACACTGGAATCAGTGGGATTACTGCGGGAAAAGTTGCAGAGAAGATGGGAATGCTTGCAAAAGAGTATCAGGTCATTTGTATTACGCACCTTGCACAGATTGCAGCGATGGCAGATGCCCATTATGTGATCGAGAAGACGGTGCAGGATGGGGTGACAAAGACTGCGATCAATGAGTTGACGGAGGAAGAGTCTGTGGCAGAACTTTCCAGATTGCTCGGAGGATCTGCAGTGACAGAGTCGATCCGGCAAAGCGCTGTTGAATTGAAAAAAATGGCAGAACTTTCCAAAAGAAAATCAGAGTGAATCAGATAAAATTCCATATACTAAGGCAGACATGAAAGTGTCTGTCTTATTTTTCTCTAAAGGAAGGTTTTGGAATCTTGCGGAAGAAAAAATATACTGTGAGGAATGTACAGTCGTGCAATCTTTTTATGTTGGGAGGAATGAAGTGTGAGAAAATACTGGTATCGGAGGAGTCTGATGATCCTTCTTCTGTTCACGGTGCTGGTAGGCGGCGGCGCCTGCATCGTAAAATATCAGACAATCTCGCAGAAAAGAGAAGTGAGTACGGAGGAAATCAGCGAGGAATATCTGATTCCCGGGGGAATGCCAATCGGGATATATATGGAGACGAACGGTGTGATGGTGCTGGGAACAGATGCGATCGAGGGGACAGACGGAGATAAATATAAACCGGCAGATCATATCGTTCGACAGGGAGATTATATTACAGGGATCAATGATGAGGTGATCACAAACAAAAAAGAATTGATTGCGGCAGTAAAAAAGCTTGATGATGAAAATGTTGTGCTTCATCTTCGCAGAAAAGACCAGCCCGTAGATGTGCGGCTGAAGGCAGTGGAAAGCAGTGAGGAAGAATATCGTCTCGGAATCTGGGTGCGGGACAATGCCCAGGGACTTGGCACAGTGACTTTCTTAAATGGAAATAGTCAGTTTGGTGCACTTGGGCATGGAATCCACGATGTAGATACCAATGAGCTTTTGGAAATCGCCAAAGGAAGTCTCTACGAAACAAGTATCAGTGCAATCCAGAAAGGGGAGGATGGAAGTCCAGGCGGGATGGAAGGTGTGATCGTGTACAACCGATATAATATTCTCGGGGAGATCACGGAAAATACAGATGCGGGAATATTCGGTACGGTAGACCGGATCCATGAATTATTTGCGGATGAGACACCGCTGAAAGCAGGGAGAAAGACAGAGATCCAAAGAGGACCGGCAAAAATCAGGTGCTGTGTAGATGGTGTTGTCAGAGAATATGATGTCAATATATTGAAAGTGGATCTCTCGGAGCGGGAAGTCAATAAGGGGATCGTGTTGGAAGTGACAGATAAAGAACTTCTTGAGAAGACGGGCGGGATTATCCAGGGGATGAGCGGAAGCCCAATCATCCAGAATGACAAGATCATTGGAGCGGTAACTCATGTGTTTGTGCAGGATGCGAAGAAAGGCTATGGTATTTTTATCGAAAATATGTTGGAACATGTAAAATCCTGACAGGACTGTCGAATAATGAGGAACCCTTTTTCTTGATTCGCCACCTATGGCAAGTCTATAATGAATGCTGTGGAATGAAGGCAGAAATTGAAGGAGGATGTAGCCATGGGAAAACTGAATGTAGCTATTGCTGACGATAATGAGAGAATGTTGGATCTTCTTGGGGAACTGATCGATCGGGACAAGGAACTGACACTGGTTGGAAAAGCGAACAATGGGGAGGATATGTGCAAAATTATAGAACAAAAACAGCCGGATGTCGTCCTTTTGGATCTGATCATGCCGAAAATGGACGGATTGAGTGTGATGGAACAGATCAATACAGATAAAAAAATCAAAAAGCATCCGAGTTTTATCGTTGTGACAGCTGTCGGACAGGAACAAATGACAGAAGATGCCTTTGAAAAAGGAGCGAATTACTATATTATGAAGCCGTTTAATAACCGGATGCTGTTAGATAAGATCAAACATGTGAATCGAGTTTACCGCCCGGCAGCCCCGGACCGGGAACTGGAAAGCAGCAGGAAAGATCTGCCGGAGTATGATCTTGAGGAGGAAGTAACGGATATGATTCACGAGATCGGGATTCCTGCACATATCAAAGGATATCATTATCTGCGGGATGCGATCATAATGGCTGTGGAAGATATGGATGTGCTAAATGCAATTACAAAAATCCTCTATCCGACTGTTGCGAAGAAAAATCAGACAACATCAAGCCGGGTAGAGCGGGCGATCCGCCATGCGATTGAGGTGGCATGGACGAGGGGGAAATTGGAGACGATCGATGAAATGTTCGGATATACGGTCAGCAGCGGAAAGGGGAAACCGACTAACTCGGAATTTATCGCACTTCTTGCGGATACTATCCGTCTGAGAGGAAGACGCAGGCAGCTTGTGGAATAAAAAGGACTCAGTTCTATCTTATGTCTTTTCATTTTTCTGAAAATACGATATAATAACAGAAAGTAAAAAGTTTGGAGGGAATCATATGAAAAGGATTTTGTTCGCAGCGTCAGAGTGTGTGCCGTTTATCAAGACCGGGGGACTTGCAGATGTTGTAGGTTCGCTGCCGAAATACTTTGATAAAGAGAAGTATGATGTCAGAGTCATGCTTCCGAAATATATGTGTATGAAAGAAGAGTGGAAAGAAAAATTAGAGTATCGGACTCATTTTTATATGGACTTGAATTGGAGAACACAGTATGTCGGTGTGTTGGAATATGTGCACGATGGTGTGACATTTTATTTTATTGACAATGAATTTTATTTTAATGGGTTTGCCCCTTATGGCAATATCTATGAAGACATTGAGAAATTTGCCTTTTTCTCCAAGGCAGTTTTAAGTACGCTTCCGGTGATCGATTTCCGGCCGGATATCATTCATTGCCATGATTGGCAGACAGGGTTGATCCCGATTTATCTTGATAATTTCCGGTATTCCAATGAATACTATCGGAACATTAAGACGATCATGACGATACATAATCTGAAATTCCAGGGAACGTGGGATACAAAGACGGTGAGGGATATCACAGGATTGCCGGATTACTATTTTGTTCCGGATAAGCTTGAAGCATACAAGGATGCCAACTATCTGAAAGGCGGAATTGTCTATGCAGATCGCATTACAACGGTGAGTAACTCTTATGCAGAGGAGATCAAGATGCCGTTTTATGGAGAAAATCTTGATGGGCTGATGCGTGCACGGGCAAACTGCCTGCAGGGAATCGTGAACGGAATAGATTATGATGTCTATAATCCAAAGACAGATGAATTGATTACGAATAACTTCTCGGTGGAAAATTTCCGCAAAGAGAAAGCGAAAAATAAACTGGCGCTTCAGGAAGAACTTGGACTGGAGAAAAACGCAAAGACCATGATGATCGGAATCGTATCAAGACTGACAGACCAGAAAGGATTGGATCTGATTGCCTACATGATGGATGAGTTATGTCAGGAGAATATCCAGCTTGTCGTACTTGGAACCGGAGAAGAACGCTATGAGAATATGTTCCGCCATTTTGCATGGAAGTATCAGGGAAAAGTCTCGGCGAACATTTATTATTCAGAAGCACTGTCACATAAGATCTATGCATCGTGCGATGCGTTTTTAATGCCATCACTATTTGAACCATGTGGATTAAGTCAGCTGATGAGTCTGCGCTACGGAACACTTCCGATCGTGCGAGAGACGGGAGGACTGAAAGATACGGTGGTTCCGTACAATGAATTTGACAAGACCGGAACCGGATTCAGTTTTGCAAACTACAATGCACATGAGATGATGGACATCATACGTTATGCAGAACATATTTATTATGATAAGAAGAGAGATTGGAATAAGATTGTAGAACATGCAATGCAGCAGGATTTTTCCTGGGATAATTCTGCAAAGCAGTATGAGCAGTTGTACGATGATTTGATCTAAGGCACACCCAAAATAACAGCATGAGAATATTGCAGCTAAGGAGATTACGAGAAGATGAAGATTATAGATAAATTACAGGAGAACAAAATACATATTTCATTTGAGATTTTTCCACCAAAGACGGATGCAGGAATTGAGGCCGTTTTAAGCGCCACAGAGCAGATCGCGAAGCTTGCACCTGCGTTCATAAGCGTCACTTACGGCGCAGGAGGCGGAACGAGCAAGAATACTGTACAGATTGCCTCGGATATTCAAAAGAAAATGGGTGTGACCAGCCTGGCGCATCTGACCTGTGCTTCTTCGACAAAAGAGGAAGTGTTGTCGGTGGTAGACCGATTAAGGGCGGAGGGGATTGAAAATATCCTGGCACTGCGCGGAGATATTCCGGAAGGGCGGGAATTTCCGGAGACAGACCAGTATCATTACGCATATGAACTGATCCGAGAGATTAAAAAGCAGGGCGATTTTTGCATTGGGGCGGCATGTTATCCAGAGGGCCATGTGGAAAATGAACACAAAGAAGATGACATCGCTTATCTGAAGCAGAAGGTAGACTGTGGAGTGGATTTTCTTACAACGCAGATGTTTTTTGACAATGCGATTCTCTATAACTTCCTCTATCGTATTCGGGAAAAAGGGATCACTGTTCCGGTACTCCCGGGAATCATGCCTGTCACAAACAGCAGACAGATGACGAGAATCTGCAAATTATCCGGAACGGTTCTGCCGCAGCGGTTCCATGCGATCTTAGACCGTTTCGGGGAGAAGCCGGAAGCGATGAAGCAGGCGGGAATCGCTTATGCGACAGACCAGATCATTGATCTGATCGCCAACGGAATTGATCACATCCATATTTACTCAATGAATAAGCCGGAAGTGGCGGCAGCGATTATGACAAATCTGTCAGAGATTTTGAGGTAATGCCGATGGAAATGCGGATAAAGGAAGCAATCCGCTATCTTGGCTATGGAAGACATGCGGTAGATGATGGAACATTTGCACTGATCACAGAAGTTTTTAGAGAACTTGATCAGATAAAATGTGCGAAGTCAGTCTATCGCATTTTTGATTTGCAGGTCAAAGGAGCGGATCAGATAGAAATTGGCGGATGGACAGTCACAAGCAAAAACCTCTCAAAAAATCTTACGGGATGTGATCAAATTGTTTTGTTTGGGGCGACGCTTGGGACGGAGGTGGACAGATGGATCCGGAGATACTCTCTGACAGATATGGCGAAGGCGGTTGTCGGTCAGGCATGTGCTGCTGCGGAATTGGAAGAGTATTGTGATGACTGTCAAAAGAAAATCGCAGAAGAGTATCAGAGACAGGGAAGGTATCTGCGCCCGCGGTTTAGTCCGGGATACGGAGATTTCTCAATTTCCTGTCAGGAGACACTGATGCGGATGTTAGACTGTGCGAAGACGATCGGTCTTACCCTCACAGGAGGAGGGATGATGACACCGACAAAATCTGTCACCGCAGTGATTGGAGCCAGCACAGAACAACAGCCATGCCATATCAAAGGATGTGAGGCGTGTGAGAAGAAGGATTGTTTATACAGAAGGAGTAGTTAGAGGATGCTGTTAGAACGTTTGGGAAAAGAATTACTGTTTCTCGATGGAGGAATGGGCACATTGTTACAGGAGAAAGGGTTACAGCCGGGAGAACTTCCAGAGAGCTGGAACTTAAAAAGACCGGAAGAAGTCATTGCGATCCACCAGAATTATTTTGAGGCGGGAAGCGATATTGTACTGACAAATACTTTTGGCGCGAATGCGTTGAAGTTTCACAGTGAAGACTGTCCTTTACAGGAGGTTGTCACCAGAGCTGTGGAAAATGTGCGGGAGGCGGCACGGCGTGGTGTCAAAGATGGCAGAGAAATCTATGTGGGTCTGGATATCGGACCGACCGGAAAGTTGTTAAAGCCGATGGGAGATCTTGCCTTTGAGGATGCCTATGAGGCATTTGCAGAAGTAATGGAATATGGTGAGAAAGCCGGAGCAGATCTCATTCATATTGAGACGATGAGCGATACTTATGAAGTGAAGGCAGCAGTTCTCGCGGCGAAAGAGCGCACAAGTCTTCCCGTATTTGCAACGATGATCTTTGATGAACGCGGAAAGCTTTTGACTGGGGGAGACGTTCCTTCGGTGGTTGCGATGCTGGAAGGACTTCGTGTGGATGCCCTCGGAATCAACTGTGGTATGGGACCGGAGCAGATGCTTTCGATTTTGGAGGAACTTTTGACTTATACGTCACTGCCTGTGATCGTAAAGCCAAATGCAGGACTTCCGAAACAGAGGGATGGGCAGACTTACTACGATGTAGTGCCGGAAGAATTTGCGTCTACGATGAAATTGATTGTAGAGAAGGGCGCCTGTATTATCGGGGGGTGTTGCGGAACAACACCGGCACATATCCGACAGATGACAACACTATGTCAGGGGATGAAAGCAGTTCCGCCGGTAAAGAAGCATCATACACTCGTATCTTCTTATGGAAGTTGCATAAGTTTTGGCAGAAAGCCTGTCATCATTGGAGAACGCATCAATCCAACTGGAAAAAAGAAATTAAAACAGGCATTGAAAGACGGAGATTTTGACTATATCCTGAAAGAAGGGATCATGCAGCAGGAGAAAGGCGCGCATATTCTAGATGTCAATGTAGGACTTCCCGACATCGATGAAGTGGCAGTGATGGAAAAAGTGGTGACAGAACTTCAGAGCGTCACAAGCCTTCCACTTCAGATTGATACGGTGCTTCCGGAAGCGATGGAACGTGCGATGAGGATTTACAATGGAAAGCCGATGATTAATTCTGTCAATGGGAAACAGGAGTCGATGGACCAGGTGTTTCCACTGGTGCAGAAGTATGGTGGCGTCGTTGTTGCACTGACGATCGATGAAGACGGCATCCCGGATACGGCAGAGGGGCGTCTTGCAATCGCGGAAAAAATCATCTGTGAGGCGGAAAAATATGGGATCGATCGGAAAGACATTGTTGTTGATGTGCTTGCGATGACGATCAGTTCGGAACCGGAAGGAGCGCTTGTGACATTGAAAGCATTGAAACTCGTGCGGGAAGTATGCAAAGTAAATACGGTGCTTGGCGTATCCAATATATCTTTTGGACTTCCGAAACGTCCTGTGATCAATGCGCATTTTTATACGATGGCGATGCAGCAAGGGCTTACATCGGCAATCATCAATCCGTTCTCAGAGGAGATGATGAATTCTTATTATGCGTTTTGTGCGCTGATGAACTATGATGAGAACTGTGCTTCCTATATTGAGCGGTACAGCAAAACTGTCGAGGAGGAACAACAGTCTATAGCGGGCAGTCCGACGCAGGCCGGGCAGGAGACGTCCCGGGCGGGAGAAATGTCACTGCAGACAGCGATCGAACGTGGATTAAAGGAAGAGGCGGGACATCTTACGAGAGAGCTCGTCAGAGAAAAAGAGCCGCTTGCGATCATCCAGGAACAGTTGATCCCGGCGCTGGATGTTGTTGGAAAAGGATTTGAGAAGGGAACAATCTTTCTTCCGCAGCTTCTGATGAGTGCAGAGGCAGCGAAAGAAGCATTTGCCGTGCTGAAAGAAGTGCTGGAACGAAGCGGACAAAAAGAGCAGAAGAAAGGAAAAGTGATCCTTGCCACAGTCAAAGGAGATATCCATGATATCGGGAAAAATATCGTGAAAGTTCTGCTGGAAAATTATAGTTTTGATGTGATCGATCTTGGAAAGGATGTGGATCCGGAGGTGATTGTGCATACTGCAAAACAAGAGGGGATCAGACTGGTCGGACTGAGCGCGCTGATGACTACGACTGTTGTGAGCATGGAAGAGACGATCCGATTGCTTCGGGAATACTGTCCGGACTGCAAAGTGATGGTCGGAGGTGCTGTTTTAAATCCAGAATATGCAGAGATGATCGGGGCTGATTTCTATGGAAAAGATGCCATGCAGTCTGTCTATTATGCGCAGCGTGTATTTGCATAAGGACCTCTCATATAAGATAGCAATCTACTTCCAAATATGGAAGTGGGAGAGTGGAAGCGAGTCACATTGTATCTGAAAGAATGCATCCGAGAACATTGACAAACGATTAACACTCTTTTATGATTAAAGGTAATAATGTATCGGAACTGATGTCCGATGTAAAGCAGCTTGTGACATTGTAAAAATGTCATGGATATATGCTGGAAAGATAAAGGAGGAAGAAGAATGGGAATGCGAGGATTAGAAACACCTGTCAGAAAAATCAGAAGACAAGTATTCCGTGAAGTATCGAAAGTAGCATTTGAGTCAACATCAGAGAATCTGATTGAAGAGATTGAGGAAATCCCATATCGTCTTGTGACGGAAGATGGAGAAAAATATAGGGACAGTATGTATCGTGCGAGAGCTGTTGTCAGTGAGCGTGTGCGCCTTGCGATGGGAATGTCTTTGCGTCCGGAAGACCGTCCGGTTCATATTACAGCAGGAGTGGAAGAAAGTAATATTTCTGAGAAGTATTATGAGCCGCCGCTCATGCAGGTTGTGCCATCCGCGTGTGCTGCGTGCGAAGAGCGTGGATATGAGGTCAGCAATATGTGTAAAGGATGTCTGGCACATCCATGTGCAGAGGTCTGTCCAAAAGATGCAATCTCTATGGTAAACGGACATTCTTATATTGATCAGTCAAAATGTATCAAGTGTGGAAAATGTAAGTCTGCCTGTCCATACGATGCAATTGCAAAAAAAGAGCGTCCATGCGCGAGGGCATGCGGAGTAAATGCGATTGTCAGTGACAAAGTAGGAAGAGCAAAGATTGACAATGAGAAATGTGTTTCCTGTGGAATGTGTATGGTAAGCTGTCCATTCGGAGCAATCTCGGATAAGTCACAGATCTTTCAGTTGGGAAGAGCGCTCAGAGAAGGCGGCGAGATCATTGCAGAGATTGCACCTGCCTTTGTTGGACAGTTTGGAACGGATGTCACACCAAGAAAAATTAAGTCTGCATTATTGGACTTAGGATTCAGCGAAGTATATGAGGTCGCACTGGGAGCGGATATTGGAGCTGTTTCAGAGGCGCATCACTATGCGGAAAAAGTAGCTACGGGAGAGTTGCCATTCCTTCTGACGTCCTGCTGCCCATCGTGGTCTATGCTTACAAAGAAATTTTTCCCGGACCTTGTAGACGAAGTTTCTCAGGAATTGACACCGATGGTTGCGACTGCAAGGACGATCAAACAGAAGCATCCAAATGCAAAGGTGGTATTTATCGGTCCGTGTGCGTCAAAGAAACTAGAGGCATCAAGAAGAAGTGTGCGCAGTGATGTGGATTTTGTGATCACTTTTGAAGAACTGCAGGCGATGTTTGATGCGAAAGACATTGACTTTGATAATTATGAAGGAGAATCCTCTTTCCATGATGCAACCGGAGCTGGCCGTGGATATGCAGTGGCAGGTGGTGTCGCAAATGCGATCGAGCAGTGTATCAATGAGTATTATCCGGATATCGATGTGAAGATCGAACATGCAGAAGGACTTGCAGACTGTAAAAAATTGTTGACACTTGCAAAGGCAGGCAAGATGAATGGATGTCTGATCGAAGGAATGGGATGTCCGGGAGGATGTGTTGCCGGAGCGGGAACGAATCTTCCGGTGAATAAAGCACAGGCAGAACTGAAAAAATTTGTGTCAACTTCCACTAAAAAACTTCCTCCAAAAGAACTGGCAGAGATTGAGTTGAATTAGAAGCAGAAGGAAGAGGCTTTGCACGGCTTTACAAATGCAGAGTGCTGTGTTATGATAACAGAAGAAAAGTCGGAGAGAAAGATCCGAATGGAGGGAAGAATATGGCATTTTTTGCAGAACTTATTATCACAGTTGTGAAAATGGTATTTCTGATGGCAGTAGCAGTTCTTGGAGTCAAAGCCGGACATGCTCTGCGTGTCAGAAAAGAAAAAAAATAAGAAAATCCCCTTTCAAATGAAAAGGAGAAGGAACACTGCCTATGAGAGAGATATTGCAGTAAGTTTTCAGGTCTGTCCGGCAGAGAATGCCGCAGACAGACAGCGTATGCGATCTCAGTTGAATAGGCAGTGTTTTTTATTACAGAAGTGTAATCTTTTTGCCGCCTGGATCAGAACGGTATGTTTTCTGCTGTCTGTTCATTGACAAGGCAGGCAAACCTATTTATAATTAGTAAGTATTTAGCAAATAAGTCGATCAGACATGAAATAGTTTGCCTTAGGAGGAAAAGTATGAAACAATACGGAGTAAATGAATTGAGAAAGATGTTCCTTGAATTTTTTGAGAGCAAAGGACATCTTGCAATGAAGAGTTTTTCACTGGTGCCGCACAATGACAACAGTCTGCTCCTGATCAACTCGGGAATGGCGCCGCTGAAACCATATTTTACAGGACAGGAGATTCCACCGCGCAAGCGCGTGACAACCTGCCAGAAGTGTATCCGTACCGGAGATATTGAGAATGTCGGAAAGACAGCACGCCACGGTACATTTTTTGAGATGCTTGGAAATTTCTCTTTCGGAGATTACTTTAAGAGAGAAGCTATCCAGTGGTCATGGGAATTTTTGACAGAAGTGGTAGGACTTGATGCAGACCGCTTATATCCGTCTGTGTATGTGGATGATGAGGAAGCATTTGAAATCTGGAACAAGGAGATGGGAATTCCGGCAGAGCGTATCTTCAAGTTTGGAAAAGCAGATAATTTCTGGGAGCATGGAGCTGGTCCATGTGGTCCATGTTCTGAGATTTACTATGACCGCGGGGAGAAATACGGATGCGGAAGCCCGGATTGTACAGTTGGATGTGAATGCGACAGATATATGGAGATTTGGAACAATGTATTCACTCAGTTTGACAACGATGGACATGGAAATTATTCTGAGTTAGAGCAGAAGAATATCGATACCGGTATGGGATTGGAACGTCTTGCTTCTGTTGTGCAGGATGTAGATTCTATTTTTGATGTGGATACTGTCAAAGCACTTCGTGATAAAGTGTGTGAAGCAGCGAACGTGACTTACAAGAAAGATGCGGATCAGGACGTATCGATCCGTCTGATCACCGATCATATCCGCTCTGCAACATTTATGATTTCAGATGGAATCATGCCGACAAACGAAGGACGCGGGTATGTGCTTCGCCGTCTGATCCGCCGCGCGGCAAGACATGGCCGTCTTCTTGGAATTGAAGGAAAATTCCTTGCAAAATTAAGTGAGACAGTCATCGAAGGTTCCAAAGACGGGTATCCGGAATTAGATGAAAAGAAAGAGTTTATCTTCAATGTGCTGACGCAGGAGGAAGATAAGTTTGACAAGACAATCGATCAGGGATTGCATATTCTCTCGGTGATGCAGGAAGAGATGAATCAGGCCGGAGAAAAGGTACTTTCTGGAGAAAATGCATTTAAACTGTATGATACTTATGGATTTCCACTTGATCTGACAAAAGAGATTTTGGAAGAAAAAGGTTATGGAATTGACGAGGAAGGTTTCCAGGCAGCAATGGAAAAACAGAGAGTCCAGGCAAGAGAAGCCCGCAAAGAGACAAACTATATGGGTGCAGATGCGACTGTATATGATGAAATCGATCCGTCTGTCACAACCGAATTTGTCGGATATGACACACTGTCCTGTGATTCTAAGATCACAGTGCTTACAACAGAAAGTGAGATCACGGAAGCGGTTGCAGATGGACAGAGAGCTACAATCTTCGTAGAGAAGACACCGTTTTATGCTACAATGGGTGGACAGGAAGGTGATACTGGAATCATCCATACTGCAGATGCAGAGTTCGCAGTAGAAGAGACGATCAAGCTGCTCGGAGGAAAATTCGGACACATCGGTCGTGTGACAAAGGGAATGTTCCGTACAGGAGATACTGTGACACTTGAGGTGAAATCGAAAGAACGTTTGAATACATGTAAGAATCACAGTGCAACACATCTGCTCCAGAAGGCATTAAAAACAGTACTCGGATCTCATGTAGAGCAGAAAGGTTCTCTTGTGACACCAGACAGACTTCGTTTTGACTTCGCACATTTTTCTGCGATGACAAGAGAAGAGATTGAGGCAGTAGAAGCGCTTGTAAATGAAGAAATCGCAAAGAACAATCCGGTCGTAACAGAAGTAATGAACGTGGAAGAGGCGAAAAAGACAGGTGCGATGGCACTTTTCGGAGAAAAGTACGAAGAAGATGTGCGCGTTGTCACAATGGGAGACTTCTCTAAAGAACTTTGCGGTGGAACACATGTAAGTAATACTGGTCTGATCACAACATTTAAGATCGTGTCCGAATCCGGTGTAGCAGCAGGTGTGCGCCGTATTGAAGCACTGACTGGAGACGGTGTATTTGCTTATTATAAAGCACAGGAACAGAAGCTTGCAGAAGCGGCAAAATTATTAAAAGCAACACCAGAGAATCTGGCGGAGAAAATCAGTCATCTGCTCGCAGAGACAAAGTCACTTCACAGTGAGATCGAAAGCTTAAAGAGCAAAGCGGCTCAGGAAGCTGTCGGCGATGTGATGAATCAGGTAGAGGAGATCTGCGGAGTGAAAGTGCTTGCAGTCCGTGTGGAAGATGTAGACATGGGAGGACTTCGTGAGCTTGGCGATCAGTTAAAAGAAAAACTCGGAGAAGGAGTTGTAGTGATCGCTTCAGCAGCAGGTGGTAAGGTTAGCCTGATGGCGACAGCTACAGAAGGTGCGTTAAAGAAAGGTGCCCATGCAGGAAATCTGATCAAAGCAATTGCTGGTCTTGTAGGTGGAGGCGGCGGAGGTCGTCCGAATATGGCGCAGGCCGGCGGAAAGAATCCAGAAGGAATTGACGCAGCATTGTCGAAAGCGAAAGAAGTGTTAGCAGAACAGATTCAGTAGATGCGTGCAAACTGGTTGATTTTTTTGAAAAAGTCTGAAAAAAGAAGAAAAAAGTAATAAAAATCATTCCGGAAATTTGCAGGAAACTATTGACGAAATCAAAAAATATGCTATAATCATATGTAGTGCAATAAAAATACCCGAACAGTCGTATGATGCACAATATAGGGCTGGAGGGGAGGTTAGGTGTGAGACTATGTCAAATGTAATCGTAAAAGATAATGAGACGTTAGATAGCGCTTTACGCAGATTCAAAAGAAACTGTGCAAAAGCTGGTATTCAGCAGGAGATTCGTAAAAGAGAACATTACGAAAAACCAAGCGTAAGACGTAAAAAGAAATCTGAAGCTGCTAGAAAACGTAAATATAATTAATGAATATGTGCAGAAGTGAGGAGTGTTTTTACAAACACTCCTTTTTCAATGTGTAAAGATAGAAAGAGCTTAAATGGTTTCATATAAATGATGAGAAGAATACAAAAAGAGGAGAAAAAAGATGATAGATACTGTGATTTTTGATCTTGGGAAAGTGCTTGTTGAGTATGACTGGGAATCTTATCTAAAGCAGTTTTGTTTTGACGAGAAGACTTTTCAAGTGTTGGCAGATGCGATTTTCTTAAGTGAGGCCTGGATCCTTGGGGACCAGGGTGCTGTTACACCAGAAGAATGGCTGCAGTGCTTTCTTCAAAATGCACCGCATAATGAGAAGGAAGTGCGGCAAGTATTTGAAGGACTTGCGGGCTGCATACATAAATTCCCTTACACAGATCGTCTCATCGCTCATTTTCGTGAAAAAGGGTGCCGGATCTATTATCTTTCCAATTATTCGGAAGGATTATATGAAATGACAAAAGAGGAACTGGGATTTATCAATAGCTTTGACGGAGGTGTTTTTTCTTACAAAGAAAAATGTATAAAACCGGAAGAAAAGATATACAAAACCCTTCTGACGAGGTATAATATAAAACCGGAGAATGCGATATTCTTTGATGACAGACCGGAGAATGTAGAGGCGGCAAAGATGCTCGGCATCCAGGGTGTTGTTTTTACACCAGAAGTTGCAGAAGAATATCTTGGATAAATGAGAGGAAGGTACCGAATGAGAAAAGTAGTAAAATTTGGCGGGAGTTCGCTTGCAAATGCGGCTCAGTTTAAAAAAGTAGGAGAGATTATCCGGGCGGATCAGACAAGACGCTATGTAGTTCCATCTGCACCGGGAAAACGGCATATTAATGACACGAAAGTCACAGACATGCTCTACCACTGCTATGAGCTGGCAGAGAAAGGAAAGAAATTTCTTCCACTGTTAAACGAGATCAAAGCACGCTATGAAGAAATCATTGACGGACTTCAGCTGGAGTTGTCTCTTGACAAAGAATTTGAGGTGATCGCGGAACAGTTTTTAAAAAAGGCAGGAAGAGATTATGCGGCATCCAGAGGAGAATATCTGAATGGGATTGTTATGAGCAGTTATCTGGGCATCACGTTTATTGATGCGGCAGAAGTGATCTTTTTTGATAAGCAAGGAAATCTTGATCTGACACGGACCGAAGATGTACTCGCGAAACGTCTTGAAAATGCAAATCGTGCGGTGATTCCGGGATTTTACGGAATGGGAGCGGATGGAAAGATCCACACATTTTCAAGAGGAGGATCAGATATTACGGGATCGATCGTGGCAAAGGCTGCGAAGGCGGATATGTATGAGAACTGGACGGACGTCTCGGGATTTCTGATTGCAGATCCAAGGATTATCCACAATCCTCAGCCGATCGAGACAATCACATACAGAGAGTTGAGAGAGCTTTCTTATATGGGGGCCACAGTCCTGCACGAGGATGCTATCTTTCCGGTGAGAAAAGACGGAATTCCGATCAATATCCGCAATACCAATGCACCGCAAGATCCTGGTACGATGATCGTGGAAAGTACCTGCCGTCAGTCGAAGTATACGATCACCGGGATTGCAGGAAAAAAAGGATTTGCTTCGGTTCATATTGAAAAAGAAATGATGAATGCAGAGATCGGTTTTGGACGAAAAGTTCTTCAGATTTTTGAAGACAATGAGATTCCGTTTGAACATATGCCGTCAAGTATTGATACGATGACAGTGCTTGTGGATCAGTCTGTGTTTGAGGAGAAAGAGCAGGCTGTAATTTCCGGAATTCAGCGGGCAGTACAACCGGATCATATTCAGCTGGAATCAGACTTCGCCTTGCTTGCCGTTGTTGGACGAGGGATGGCGCGTGCGAGAGGAACAGCCGGACGCATTTTCTCTGCTTTAGCACATGCAAATGTCAATGTCAAAATGATCGATCTTGGCTCCAGTGAGTTAAATATTATTATCGGAGTGAAAAATGAGGAGTTTGAAACTGCCATCCAGGCAATTTATGATATCTTTGTAAAAACGCAGATTTAACAGCTAAAGAGAGGACAGATATATGAACATTTTATTTTTTCTAAGACCGAAGAGTGATCTTGCATATGTCTATGACAATCACACATTGCGACAGGTGTTAGAAACAATGGAGTATCATAAATATTCTTCTGTTCCGGTATTGAACCGGGAGGGAAAATATGTGGGAAGCATCACAGAGGGCGATCTTCTCTGGTGGATCAAGGATCATGCTAATCTTGACCTGAAAAAGGCGGAAAATATTCTGATGACAGAGGTTACAAGACGTTATGATTATCAGGCCGTGAATGCAGGCGCAAAGATGGAGGATTTGATCGACCGTGCGATGGAGCAGAATTTCGTCCCGGTCGTAGATGATCAGCAGAATTTTATCGGAATCATCACAAGACGCGAGATCATCAGCTACTGCTATAAGCATATGGAAAGAGGAATAAAAAGTATAAAAAAAATCAGTAAACCTATTGACACAATGAAAAACAGATGATAGTATATAGGAGATGCCGCACAGCGAGGTATAAGAATCTTATTTAAGGTCACCAAAGCTGGCGAGTAATGATAATAGGAGGTGCCATATGTACGCAATTATAGCAACAGGTGGTAAACAGTACAAAGTAGCCGAAGGCGATATCATTAGAGTAGAGAAACTTGGTGTAGAAGCTGGAGAAACTTTCACATTTGACCAGGTGCTTGCAGTTAGCGATGCTGAATTAAAAGTTGGAAATCCGACAGTAGAAGGTGCAACAGTTACAGCTTCTGTAATCGGAGATGGAAAAGCTAAAAAAGTTATCGTTTACAAGTATAAGAGAAAAACTGGATACCATAAGAAAAATGGTCACAGACAGCAGTACACAGCTGTTAAGATCGAAAAGATCAACGCTTAATCAAGACCATGATTCAGGTAACGATTTTAAAAAATGAAAAGCATGCATGTGTTGGTTTTCGTACGAAAGGACATGCCGGAATGAGCGAGGCGGGGCAGGATATTGTTTGCGCAGCAGCTTCGGTACTGATCATTAATACAGTGAATGCAATTGACCGTTACACATCAGATGAGACAAGTTTGGTATCGGATGATGAGGAAGGTGTAATTGAATTTGAACTGCCAAATAGTCCTTCGGAGAGGGCTGCACTGTTGTTGGATGCGATGATTCTCGGTCTTGAGAGCATAGCAGATGACGAAAACTACGAGCAATATATTGATATAACATTTGAGGAGGTGTAAGACCATGATGAAATTAAACCTTCAATTTTTCGCTCACAAAAAGGGAGTTGGTTCTACAAAGAACGGTAGAGACTCTGAATCTAAGAGATTAGGTGCGAAAAGAGCTGACGGACAATTTGTAAAAGCTGGAAATATCCTTTACAGACAACGTGGAACAAAGATTCACCCAGGAGTTAACGTAGGACGCGGTGGAGATGATACTTTATTCGCTTTAGTTGACGGAGTTGTAAGATTCGAAAGAAAAGGAAGAGATAAGAAACAAGTTTCTATCTATCCAGTAGCAGAATAATAAGTATGAAAATAGGCTTCAAATCATCAGGTTTGGAGTCTTTTTTAAATTCTACTATCTATCATTACAAGATTCTGATATAATAATAGCATTCATGGAACAATAGAACAGAGAGATTGACATAGAAAGGAAACAAAAATATGTTTGCAGACAGAGCAAAAATTTATATCCGTTCCGGAAAAGGCGGGGATGGACATGCAAGTTTCCGGAGAGAATTGTATGTGCCAAACGGCGGACCGGACGGAGGAGACGGCGGAAAAGGCGGAGATGTGATCTTTGAAGTAGATGACGGACTCAACACACTTGCAGATTACCGTCATAGAAGAAAGTATGTCGCAAAAGATGGAGAACAGGGTGGAAAGCGCAGATGTCATGGGAAGAATGCGCCGGATATCATCCTGAAAGTTCCAGAAGGAACGATCATCAAAGAGGCAGAGTCTGACAAGGTGATCGCAGATATGTCCGGAGAAAATAGAAGACAGGTAATTCTCAGGGGAGGAAAAGGAGGACTTGGCAATCAGCATTTTGCAACTGCGACGATGCAGGTGCCGAAGTATGCACAGCCAGGACAGCCTGCACAGGAACTCTGGGTGAATCTGGAACTGAAAGTGATTGCGGATGTTGGGCTGATCGGATTTCCAAATGTAGGAAAATCGACGTTCCTCTCTCGTGTGACAAACGCAAATCCGAAGATTGCAAATTATCATTTTACAACATTGAATCCGAATTTAGGTGTTGTAGATTTTAAAGATGGCGGAGATGGCTTTGTAATCGCTGACATTCCGGGTCTGATCGAAGGAGCATCACAGGGAGTTGGATTGGGATATGAATTTTTACGTCACATTGAGCGTACAAAGATGATGATCCATGTCGTCGATGCAGCTTCTTCGGAAGGAAGAGATCCGATTGAGGATATTTATAAGATCAATGCAGAACTGGAAAATTACAACAGCGAGATCGCAAAGCGTCCTCAGGTGATCGCGGCAAATAAGACAGATTTGATTTATGCGGAGGATGAAGATCCGGTAGAGAAGATTCGGGCGGAGTTTGAGCCAAAAGGAATCAAAGTATTTCCGATTTCCGGTGTTTCCGGTGAGGGTGTGCAGGAACTCCTCTACTATGTACGTGAACAGCTGAAGACATTGGATGTACCTCCGGTTATTTTTGAGCAGGAGTATTTCCCGGAGGAGGAATTAATTACGATCGATCTTCCTTATACGGTAGAGAAAGAAGACGATGTATATGTTGTGGAAGGGCCAAAGATCGAGAAGATGCTTGGTTACACCAATCTGGATTCCGAAAAGGGATTTGCGTTCTTCCAGAAATTCTTAAAAGATACCGGTATTCTTCAGCAGCTTGAAGATGCAGGCATCCAAGAAGGAGACACTGTGCGGATGTATGGTCTGCAGTTTGACTATTACAAATAGAAAAGAGTTTTTGACAGAGAAACAGAGGTGGATAAAAGATGACAACAAAACAGAGAGCATATTTAAAGAGTCTTGCTATGACGATGGATCCAATTTTCCAGATTGGTAAATCCAGCATGACACCTGCGCTTACTGAGGCGATCAGCGAGGCGCTGGAGGCAAGAGAACTGATTAAAATCAGTGTTTTAAAGAACTGTGCAGATGATCCAAAAGAACTTGCACAGTTGATCGCAGAACGAACACGGGCACAGGTTGTGCAGGTGATCGGAAAGAAAATCGTACTTTACAGAGAAGGAAAAGACAATAAAAAGAAAATTATTCTGCCGTAAAGGAGAATGAGAACAATGAAAATCGGAATCATGGGTGGGACATTTGATCCGATCCACAATGGTCATCTAATGCTCGGAGAGTACGCAGCCAGACAGTTCCGCCTTCAGAGAGTGTGGTTCCTGCCAAATGGAAATCCACCACACAAATCAGGGGAGATCTCAATCCGGCATCGGATTGAGATGGTGAAACTGGCTCTGGAAGGGCATGACCGTTTTGAATTGAATCTGTACGAGGCAGAGAAGGGAACCGTATCGTATTCTTATGATACGATACGGAACTTAAATGAACTTTACCCGGAACACGAATTTTATTTTATCATAGGTGCGGATTCGCTTTTTTCCATTGAGTCATGGAAATGTCCGCAAAGCCTTCTGTCTGACTGTACGATTCTGGCGGCATGCCGTGATGAGAAAGATCAGTCACAGGTACAGGAGCAGATTGATTATCTGAAGAAAAAGTATCAGGCAGGGATAGAACTGCTTCTCACACCGATGATGGATGTTTCCTCAAGTGATATCCGTCAGATGGTCCAGTATGGAATGGATATCAGCAGTCTTGTTCCGCCTGGAGTCAAAGAGTATATTCATGAGCACAGACTGTATCTTACGGAGGAAAAGGGAAAGTGAAAGAAAATGCAAACATTCATGCAATTAAAAAAGAAGTAAAACTACATCTCGACAGTGACAGATATGAGCATACGCTTGGAGTGATGTACACAGCCGCTTCACTGGCGATGTGCTACGGGGAAGATATTGAGAAGGCAATGACCGCAGGGGTGCTTCATGACTGTGCCAAAGGGATTCCAAACAGTAAGAAAATAAAGCTGTGCGAAAAATACCAGATTGAGGTCACAGAGTCTGAAAAGAAAAATCCAGAATTGCTGCATGCAAAGCTTGGCGCTTATATGGCAGTACACAAATATCATGTCGGTGATGAGACGATTGCGCAGGCAATCACATCTCATACGACCGGGCGGCCGGGAATGACACTTCTTGAGAAAATTATTTATATTGCAGATTTTATAGAACCGGGAAGGAAAGAGATTCCAAAACTGGACGAGATCCGAAGGATGTCTTTTCAAAATATTGATCAGGCATTGTTTACAATCTTGGAAAATTCTCTCGCCTATTTGCGGACACGGGATAAAGTGATCGATCCGATCACAGAGAAGACTTATCTATATTACAAAGACTTATTTGAAAAACGGACAGAGGAGGCATAAAAATGGATCACTCAAAAGAAATGGTGCGTCTTGCTTACGAGGCGCTGAGCGATAAAAAGGGAGAAGATATCCGTATCATCGATATCTCACAAGTATCTGTACTTGCAGATTATTTCATCATTGCAAATGGTTCCAGTGAAAATCAAGTAAAAGCGCTGGTCGACAACGTGGAAGAATATCTGCACAAAGGTGGATACGAAGTAAAACAAAGAGAAGGACAGGGACTCGGAAATTGGGTACTGTTAGATTTCGGCGACTTGATCGTGCATGTATTTGACAGAGAAAACCGTCTGTTCTATGATTTAGAGAGAATCTGGAGCGATGGAAGAACCGTGGAAATCGATTCTTTATAAGAAGCGGATAGAAAAACAGATGTCTGAAAAGCAGAGATAAAGCTTTTGGGACATCTGTTTTTTGTTTTGTTATTGTTGTAAGTTCTTGGAAGCGGTAATAGGTTCTTCGCTTGTAAATGCACGGAAAATCTGGATGATCGACAGGTGCAGATATGGCAGATATTCATCGATGGTCACCGGTTCCTCAAATAGGATACAGTTGTAGCAGGTTGCATTGATCAGTTCAATGATGGTAAACAGCATCAACTCAGGATCTTTGCAACCAATATGATTTTTCTTCAGCATTCTCAGATAGTAATCGTAAAATTCTTCAGACTCTTTTGGGACATTGCTTGAAAAAGCAGTGCGAAAAATTCCCCAGGATAGATTTTTTGCGAGAAACTGAAGAAGCGAATGATCCTTCTTCAGACGCTCGATGATATAGTCTGCCACAAAGAGGAGTTCCTGCTCGAATCCATTTATCGGTTGACTGACAAGAGCTTTGTAAGCATCGCAGAAAAGTTGTCCTGCCTTATAGACAATCAGTTTATCACGCAAGTCATATTTGTCTTTAAAATATAAATAGAAAGTACCTTTCGCAAGACCTGCCCGACTGACGATGTCAGAGATCGTTGTCTTTGCGAAGCCTTTGTCTGTAAATAATTCAAATGCATTCTGAAGGAGTGCATTTTTTTTCACCTTTTTATTTGTTTCTAATTTTCCCACTCGAATCCCTCCAATTTTTTGCTCATATGTATTATTTACGATTCCAAAAAGAAAGTCAAGCTATAAAAATGACTAAATTTCATTTTTAGTATTGACTATTAGTCATTTTTGAATATAATAAAGCTGTAAAGAAAAAAGAAAAAGTCAGGAGATGATTAGAGTGGTCAAAGTTGGTAAGTGGATCGCCAAACACAGGATATTTATTTTATTAGTAAGTATCTTACTGCTTATTCCTGCGGCAATCGGGAAAGCAGAGACAAAGATTAATTATGACCTGCTCAGTTACCTTCCGGGTGATCTGGAAACAGTAAAAGGGCAGGACATCCTTGTAGACGAATACGGTATGGGTGCATTTTCCATGGTTGTCGTCGAAGGGATGGAATTAAAAGATGTACAAAAACTGGAAGAAAAATTCAGCGAAGTTGATCATGTGAAAGATGTGATGTGGTATGACGATGTGGCAGATATCAGCCTTCCGGTAGAAATGATTCCGAAAGATTTACGGAAAGCATTTTTTAACGGAGATGCGACAATGATGCTTGCATTGTTTGATAATACAACTTCTTCAGATGAAGCTATGGAAGCTGTTACAAACATGAGAAAAATTGCAGATAAGCAATGCTTTATCAGTGGTATGACAGGGATTGTCACAGATATTAAAAATATCTCATTACAAGAACTTCCGATCTATGTTGTGATTGCAACGCTGCTTTCCTTCTTTGTGTTGGAATTGACGGGAACATCATTTCTCGTACCAATATTTTTCTTGATCAGTATTGGTGCAGCAGTTTTATATAACTTGGGAAGTAATATTTTTCTCGGAGAGATTTCTTATATTACAGAAGCATTAACAGCAGTACTACAGCTTGGAGTGACGATGGATTATTCGATTTTCCTGCTGAACAGCTATGAGGAAAATAAATTAAGATTTCCAGGAGAAAAAGAACGTGCGATGGGGCATGCGATCGCAAATACATTTAAGTCCGTTGTGGGAAGTTCCGTCACAACAGTTGCAGGATTTATGGCACTTTGCTTTATGACATTTGCACTTGGCAAAGACTTAGGTATTGTTATGGCAAAAGGTGTAGTGATCGGTGTTTTATGCTGTGTAACGTTATTACCATCTTTGATATTGATCTTCGATAGAGCGATTGAAAAGACAAAACATAGACCATTGATTAAAAGTATTGATAAGCCATCTGCGTTTATTACAAAACACTACCGTCTGTGGCTCATTCTGTTTGCAGTGTTGCTGTTCCCGGCAATTTACGGAAATAATCATACGAAAATTTACTACAATATTGCACAGTCACTCCCGGATACACTTCCGGCAAACGTGGCAAACAAGAAACTGGTAGACGACTTCAAGATGAGCAATATGCACATGATCCTGATGAAGAAGGATATGGATGCAAAGGATAAAAGAAAGATGTTGGAAGAGATTGACGAAGTCGATGGAGTCAAATGGAGCCTTGGAATGAACACATTGTTCGGACCGACCATTCCGGAATCCATGATCCCGGATGATATGAAGAAGATGCTTCAGAGTGACAATTATGAATTGGCATTTATTTGTTCGGAATATGAATCTGCAACAGATGAGGTCAACAAACAGATTTCAGCAATTGACAAAATTGTAAAATCTTATTCCAAACATGCAATGGTCATCGGAGAGGCTCCTCTGATGAAGGACCTTCAGGATACGACCGATGTCGATCTGAAAACAGTCAATGCCATTTCAATCCTTGCAATCTTTATCATTATTATGATCGTGTTTAAGTCGATCTCCCTTCCGGTCATCCTTGTGGCGGTTATTGAGTTCGCAATCTTTGTCAATATGGCAATTCCATATTACCAGGGAACGAGCCTTCCGTTTGTGGCAAGTATTGTCATTGGTACTATTCAGCTTGGAGCAACTGTGGACTATGCGATCTTGATGACGAGCCGTTATCAGAAAGAACGTGGAAAAGGAAAAGATAAGAAGACAGCGATTTCAATCGCACACAGAGCAAGCATGCTTTCTATTATCAGCAGTGGATTCAGCTTCTTTGCCGCGACCTTCGGTGTGGCGCTTTATTCAAAGGTAGATATGATCGGCTCCATCTGTACACTGCTTGCGAGAGGTGCATTGATCAGCATGTTTGTAGTTATTTTGATCTTGCCGGCGATGTTTATGATCTTTGATAAAGTAATTTGTAAAACATCCGCAGGATTTCTTGGCAAAAAAACTGCCGAAAGGAGTAATTAGATATGAATAGAAATAAAGTAAGAAGTAATACAAACCGGAAAATGGATCTGAAAAAGAAAATGACAGCAGGACTTGCGGTCGGCATGGCAGGATTGATGGGAACAACTCCAGTTTTTGCAGCGGAGCCAGCAGATAAGAAAGTCTCAAAAGATGAGACCGTGTATGTGAATGCAGATGCACAGGGAACAGAACAGGAAATCACAGTTTCCAACTGGTTAAAAAATGCCGGAGCAGAAAAAAACTTAAAAGATGAGACAGAACTTGAAAATGTCAAAAATGTCAAGGGAGAAGAGACATTTGAAGAAAATGGAGATGCAATTACATGGCAGACAAACGGAGTAGATATTTATTATCAGGGAACTACAGATAAACAGTTGCCTGTATCCATGAAGATGACTTACTATCTTGACGGCAAAGAAATAACACCGGAAGAGTTGAAGGGACAGAGCGGGCATTTAAAGATAAAAATTGACTATACAAATAATGCAAAAAAGACCGTGAACATTGATGGAAAGAAGCAGGAAGTGTACAGTCCGTTTGTGATGGTGACAGGGCTGATTCTGCCGGATGAGACGTTTTCCAATGTTATGATCGATAACGGAAAAGTAATCTCTGATGGACAGAAAAGCATGGTTATGGGAATTGCAATGCCTGGATTAAAAGAGAGCCTTGGTTTAAACAGTGAAGATTTTAAGGAAGTATCTGAGGATATCCAATTGCCGGAAAGTGTAGAAATCACGGCTGATGTAACAAACTTTACAATGGGATCGACATTTACAATTGCATTGTCAGATCTTCTTGACGATGTTGACTGGAAAAACGTGACAGATTTCGATACGCTAAAAAATTCTCTAAATGACTTGGAAGATGCGGCACTTCAGCTGGTGGACGGTTCTGCCCAGTTATCGGAAGGTACACAGACACTTGGATCCAGCTATGCGGAATTTGACCAAGGTGTACAGACACTGAAAGATGGAATCCATACACTTCAAAGCGGCGCTGGAGAATTAAAGAGTGGTGTAGACAGTTACACAGCGGGAGCAGATCAGTTAAATGCGGGAATCCAGCAATACCTCGGAGAAAATGGGGAGCTGAATGTAAAAGTTACAGAATATGTAGATGGCGTGAATAAGGTTGTAAAAGGGGTAGAAGATTATACAACGGGCGCTTCTCAGCTCTCTGCCGGAATCACTTCCTACATTGGTGGTGAGAAGCAACTTGCAGCAGGAGCAGATAAGCTGACTGCATTAAAAAATGGCCTGACACAGACAAAAGATGCAGTTGGACAGCTTTATGCGGCGATTGATGGAACCGGAGACAATGATATTCAGGTGGCTTCTCAAAAACTTGCAGAAGGAACAAAAAAATTAAATGATGCAGTAAGCGGTATGAATAACCTGCTTTCCAATGTAGATACGATGACATCCACAGGAAAAGAATTGATCACACAGACAGAAGGACTTTCTGAGGTGATGCAGAAGCAGATTGCAGTTCCAGTGCAGGAAATGATGAAAAACGGCCAGGAATTGATGAAGATTTTAAGTGCTGTTACCACTCAATTGGAGACGATCAGCGCAGATAGTGAGGCTGCCGTTTCACAGGCAAAAGAAACTGCTGTCAGTGAAGTAAATGCACAGATTGCAGAGCGAAATGGCCAGATCCAGGCGGCAAATCAGGCAGCGGCGGCAGCCAATGAGCAGGTGGAAGCGGCAAAAGCTCAGATTAGCGCTCAGATCGCAGAAGCTGAAGCAAATGGAAATGCAGAACTGGCAGCTTCTCTGCAGAGTGCACTTGTGGCAGTTTCTGGAATTTCTGTAGATGCGGGAGTTTCCGAAATTGCTCCGGTTACAGTGCCGGATGTGTCGGTAAAAGTTGGATCTGTTGACACGACACAGATCAAAGCATTGTTAGAAAGTATGCAGAATTCTTTCGGTGAAATAGAGGGAACGGTAAACGGACTGACTCCACAGTTGGCAGAAATGCAGAAAAAGATGGAAGACATCACAAATTTGAAAAAACAGATTCCGTCAGGAATGGCAAATCCGTTAAAAGCCAGTGTGTCTGAACTGAATACAGGAATGCAGGGACTCAACGCAGCAATCGGAGGGTATGCTGCGAATATGAAGAAATTAAATGATGGAATGGAAGTGACTGTGCCTGAAGCTTCTCAGGGCATCGATCAGCTCAATGCAGGATTTGCACAACTTGGTGCAGCCAATGATGCACTACTTCAAGGTGCAGCGAAACTTCAGCAAAATACACCGGTACTCGTAGAAGGAGTACAGACATTGGCGGGTGGCACAACAGAGTTGAGCGGCGGTTTGCATCAGCTTGGAACACAGCTTTCTTCCGGAGGTGCACTTCTGGCAGGAAATAGTCAGGCACTGAGAGATGGAGTAAGCACACTTGTACAAGGAGCTGGCCAGCTTTCCGATGGTGGTAACACACTTGCTTCTGCAAGCGGAGAAGTCAAGAACGGAATTGCACAACTTTCTGATGGAGCTTCTCAGTTAAAAGATGGTGCAGAAAAATTCAATGAAGAAGGAATTAAGAAACTGCAGAAAACAGTGGAAGATGCATTGGAGAAGATCCTCGATAAAGTGGATGCACTGACATCCGAAGACTGCTCTTATGACACTTATAGTGGAAAAGCAGATAATATGGATGGAAATGTGAAATTTATTATTGAGACAGATGCAATTGAATAAAGCAAGCAGGTTCTGTTAGGGCAAAGAAAAGGGACAAAACTTTATAAAATAAAGTGGAGTTCCTTTTCTTTTTGCGTGCTGGGATTCTAGCGAGGCATTCCGCAGTTTCTAAGAAGTTCTCTTGTGAAACGGACAGTATTGTATATTTTTCTCTTAAATATTGGATATGAAAAATATAATATAAAATAAATGGAATGTTGAAATTTGCTTTTTACGTTGTTACAATAGAGATACTGTTCACAGGACATAATAAAGAAAGACAGTTCGGACAGGGCTGTCTGGAAACAGAAGGGAAAATGAAATGTCAACGGAATTAGAAAAGTATTATAATAAATTTTGTGAAGAAAAACGCCTGACGAGAAGACACGGAAAGGTAGAATATATTACCTCGATGAAATATATCCATAAATATCTGGAAGGAAAAGAAGGAGCAAGGATTCTGGATGTGGGTGCCGGGACCGGAAGGTATTCGGTGCAGCTTGCAGAGGAAGGGTATGATGTGACGGCAGTAGAGCTTGTCAAATACAATCTTGGAATTTTAAAATCAAAGGGAAGCAGTGTAAAGGCTTATCAGGGGACTGCATTGAATCTGTCACGGTTTGCTTCAAATTCTTTTGATATGGTCCTTGTATTTGGGCCAATGTATCATCTGTATACGATGGAGGATAAGATCAAAGCGCTTGCGGAGGCAAAGCGCGTAGTGAAACCGGACGGGGTGGTACTTGTCTCTTATTGTATGAATGAATACAGCATTCTGACCTATGGGTTTAAAGAAGGACATATCCGGGAAAGCATTGCCTCCGGGAAGGTCAGCGAAGAGTTTCATGTACAGGCAGAGCCGGAGGATCTATATGATTATGTACGTCTGGAGGACATTGCTGCAATCAATGCAGGGGCAGGCATGAAACGGATTGAGATTATTGCGGCAGATGGTCCAGCAAATTATATGCGGCAGATTTTAAATGCGATGGACGACGAGACTTACCAGACGTTTATTGAATATCATTTAAAGACGTGTGAGCGCCCGGAATTGCTTGGTGCGAGCGCACATACACTTGATATTTTGCAGATGGGGGAAGAAGGGGATTTCATAAAATAGATGAAGGCAGATGTAAAGAAAGACGGAAAATTATTTTTGGCGGAAGTGTCAGACAAGCTGCGTGACAGACTTACAAAGCTTGCAGAGACACTTCTTGCGGGACAGCAGGAAATTGAAAACATGCATGCATATTACTGGGAGAATTACACAGAGATGGACCAGTATGGGTATGAAGATTTTGACAATCAACAGGCACTGCTGCATCAGATCAATGCAAACAACGAATCACAGCTTTTATATCAGCGCTTTCAGAAGATGGCAGATGCCCCATTTTTTGGCAGAGTGGATTTTCTGTATGACGGGGATGAGGAAGCGGAGATTTTTTATATCGGCATTGGAAATTTTGCGGAGCGCACAGGAGCGATTCCGCTGATCTATGACTGGAGAGCCCCGGTGAGCGGACTGTTCTATGACTATGATAAAGGTCCTGCTTCTTATGAAGCGCCAGGCGGGACGATGGAAGGAACTATTGAGGCAAAATGGCAGTACAAGATCCAGGGTGGAAAGATGATCTATGGATTTGAGAGCGATGTAAAAATCGATGATGACATTTTAAAGAAGGAACTTGGGCAGAATGGGGACGTACAGTTGAAAAACATTGTCCGTACGATCCAGAAGGAGCAAAATGATATTATCCGCAATACAAAAGATAAGATTTTAGTTATTCAGGGAGCAGCAGGAAGCGGAAAAACTTCGGTGGCATTGCATCGGATTGCCTATCTGCTGTATCATGACAGAGAACACTTAAAATCATCCAATATTCTTGTACTGTCGCCAAGCGGTGTGTTTTCAGACTATATTTCTCATATTTTGCCGGAACTTGGGGAAGAAAATATCCGTGAGATGAGTTTTGATCTGTTTGCTTATCAGGAATTAAAAGGAATCGTTCCAGATTGTGAGGATCGCTATCATCAGATAGAACGGCAGATGGAAGGGATGAGCAAAGAGGCACGGGCGCGCTATGAGCTGAAGCAGTCTCAGGCATATATCGGAGCAGTGGAAGGATTCCTTGTAGGACTGGAGGAAGATCTTGTAGAACTAAAAGAGTTCGAGTGGCGCCAGATGAAAAAAACAGAGGAAGAACTGATCGAGCTATTCTACTTTAAATTTCAGGAAATTCCGCTTTTGGAGCGGATGTATGCAGTTATGGATTATGTGGTAGATGAGTTTGAAACACTGTATGACCGAGATTTAAGTGAAGAAGAGCTGGCAGCCGTGCGAGAGAAATTTGACCAGATGTATGTGACGAGGGATGTGTACCGGATCTATAACTGGTTCTTAGAAGAAAACGGATGGGAGCAGTTGCCGGATGTACCTTATGAGAGCCGTATGCTCTCCTATGAAGATGTATTTCCGATGCTGTATTTGAAATACCGGTTAAGTGGCAAGGCAAAGCATAAGCAGATCAAGCATCTGGTCATCGATGAAATGCAGGATTACTCTTATCTCCAGTATGCTATTTTAGAGACGTTGTTCTCCTGCAGGATGACGATTTTGGGAGACCGGGCTCAGACGATGGACGGCAAGATCCAGGATGTTCTTACATTTCTTCCGAAGATTTTTGGAAAAGAAATCCGTACGATCATTATGAATAAGAGCTACCGAAATACGATTGAAATTGCACGTTATGCAGAACAGATTACAAATGTGACCGGATTGGAATTTCTTGAGCGCCACGGGAAGGCGGTGGAGGAAAAAACGGTTTCGGGTATCGTTGGAGCGCTCCGGGACATCGAGGGACATCTGCACTTAAGAAAGGATGGAGTGCAGATCAAAGAAGCTTTTTCTGAAACAGCAGCGGACAGAACGGAGCACACAGAGGATGCTTTCGAGACGGCGGCGATCCTTCTGCGGACGGAAGCGGAGGTAAGGATGGTCTACGAATATCTGAAAGAGCAGCGGGAAGATATTCATTATATTGATCGGGACAGCAGCCATTTTGAAAAGGGAGTGACGGTCACAACTTTCTATCTTGCAAAGGGATTGGAGTTCGATCAAGTATTTGTATTGCGTGAACAGACAGAAAGTGCTTTTGAACGGCAGGCAGACTATATCTGTGCGACAAGGGCGCTGCATGAACTTTATCTGTATTACTTGGAAGAAAAATAAGACAGATGTCGGGAAGGGACTTCCTATAGCGAACAATCTGTAAGAAGAACGGGAGAGAAACATGAGAAGAGAAATAGATCTGAAAGAAATATCGGACGGCAGGCTTTATACAGAAAATGACTTGGTGAAAGCAGGATGCGGGGATTGCCAGGGCTGTTCTGCCTGCTGCCGGGGGATGGGAACATCGATTGTGCTGGATCCGCTTGATATTTTTCGGCTGACAACGCAGTTAGAGATGACTTTTGAGCAATTACTGCAAAAGTATGCAGAGCTCAATGTAGTAGATGGTGTAATCTTGCCAAACTTAAAAATGACCGGAGCGGAGGAAGCATGCGCTTTTCTCAATGCAGAGGGGAGATGTTCCATTCATCCGCATCGTCCGGGTATTTGTCGTCTGTTCCCGCTTGGAAGATATTATGAGAACCATCGTTTTCAGTATTTTCTGCAAATACACGAATGTCCGAAGGAACCAAAGACGAAAGTGAAAGTAAAGAAGTGGATCGATACCCCGGAATTGAAAAAGAATGAACAGTTTATCAACGCATGGCATGATTTTATATTGGAAATGCAGGACAGACTTTTAAAACTGGGAGATGAAAAGACAAGCCGTGAGAGCAATCTCTACCTTTTGCAGGAATTTTTTCTGACACCGTATGAGAAAGAGCATACATTTTATGAGCAGTTTGCAGAAAGGCTTGCAAGAGCAAAGAAGGTTTTCCGATAGCAGTTTTTTTGACAGAGAACTTTACGGAACGATGATAGGAAGGAGATACGAAGGAAATGGAATATCAGATCAGAAAGGCAAAGCAGTCAGATCTTGCTGCACTTGCCGACGTGGAGGCATGCTGTTTTCCGGTGAGTGAGGCAGCTTCCAAAGAGGCGATCCAGAAGCGCCTGGAGACATTTGGAGACTGTTTCTTTGTGGCAGAGATGCCGCATGGGGAGGTGATTGGTTTCATCAATGGTTGTGTGACAGACCGGACTACCATCTGTGATGAAATGTTTGCAGATGTGACATATCACAGTCCAGAAGGGGCGTATCAGTCTGTGTTTGGACTGGATGTACTCCCACAGTACCAGCGAAGAGGAATTGCAGCAGATCTTATGGAACATCTGATTGCAGATGCATGGAAGCGGGGAAAGAAAGGAATGATCCTTACTTGCAAGGAACGGCTGATTCCGTATTACGAACGGTTTGGATACCGAAATCTTGGAAAGTCACAGTCTGTCCACGGGGGAGCTATCTGGTATGATATGCTCCTAGAAAGAGGTGAAGCGATTGATTAAAACCTATGTAGCGTTTGACCTTGAGACGACCGGACTCAGCGAAGAGAGAGACAGTATTATCGAGATTGGCGCTGTGAAAGTGACAGATGGAAAAGTGACGGATCGTTTCATGGAGTTTTTGAAGCCGGCAGAAGAGATTTCTCCGATGATCACACAAATTACCGGGATCACCAATGAAATGGTGGCACATGCGAGAAATACAAAAGAAGTCATTGATGATTTTATGGGTTTTTGTGGGGAAGAAGTGCTGCTCGGACACAATATTCTGTTTGATTATAAGTTTATGAAACGATATGCTTGTAAGTATCAGCATTCTTTTGAGCGAAGAGGGATAGATACGTTAAAGATTGCCAGAAAAGTACATAAGGATCTGGAATCAAGGAGTCTCGAGGCATTGTGTGCACACTATCAGATCAAAAATGACGCGGCACACCGGGCATATCACGACGCCCTTGCAACAGCAAAACTATATCACTGCCTGGGGCATTATTTTGAGGAAAAGGAACCAAATTTATTTGTGCCGGAACCACTTTTCTATCAACCGAGAAAAGAACAGCCGGCGACAGAGAAACAAAAACGGTATTTGGAAAAGTTGTGCGGCTGGCATCGGATTGCGGTTCCGGGGGATCTGGAAGCTATGACAAGAAGTGAGGCATCCAGATTTATTGACCGAGTGATCGCAAAAAGCGGGCGGATGGATCTCGAATAAGAAAACCTGTATTGGATATTGATTTTTCAGACATGATTTTATACAATGAAGGCAGATGATCATTGCAGAAAAATAATCAAAAAAACTGTTATTTTTCTGACAAAAATCTACAATATTCCCTTTAGATGGGAAGTACGTGTAGAAAAGGAGGAAAACATATGGTTCGTGAAATCATGGATTACATTTCATCTTGTGATGAAGCAGTGGGAAAAGCTTTGTATGCAGAGTATCACAGGCAGCAGCGAAATCTGGAACTGATCGCGTCTGAAAATATTGTATCCCCGGCAGTGATGCTGGCAATGGGAACGGTTCCGACAAACAAGTATGCAGAAGGGTATCCGGAGAAACGATATTATGGTGGCTGCGAGGAAGTTGACGTATTGGAAGATCTGGCAATTGAGCGGGCAAAGAAGCTGTTTGGTGCAGAACATGCATGTGTGCAGCCGCATTCCGGTGCAAGCGCAAATCTTGCTGTATATCAGGCGTTTTTGGAACAGGGAGATACGGTAATGGGAATGAACCTTGCACACGGTGGGCACCTGACCCATGGATCTCCGGTCAACATTTCGGGACGTCTGTATCATTTTATTCCGTATAATGTCAATGCTGATGGAGTGCTGGATTACGAAGAAATCAGGCGCCTTGCCCTGGAACATCAACCGAAGATGATCGTCGCAGGCGCTTCAGCATATCCGAGGGAAATCCGGTTTGATCTGTTTGCAGAGATTGCAAAGGAAGTCGGAGCTTATCTTTTCGTGGATATGGCACATATCGCAGGGCTTGTTGCGGCAGGACTTCATCAGAATCCGGTACTCTACGCAGATGTGGTATCGACGACGACGCATAAAACATTGCGAGGACCGCGTGGCGGTATGATCCTCTGTAAAAAGGAGTATGCAAAACAGATTGATAAAGCAATTTTCCCGGGAACACAGGGAGGTCCTCTGATGCATGTGATCGCAGCGAAGGCTGTCTGCTTCGGGGAGGCATTAAAGCCGGAGTTTCGGACGTATCAGGAACAGGTGGTAAAAAATGCAAAAGCATTGTCCACTGCATTGATGGAAGAGGGATTCCATCTTGTGAGCAACGGAACAGACAATCATCTGATGCTTGTAGATCTGCAAAATATGAACATTACAGGAAAAGAACTTCAGAATCGACTGGACAATGTATATATTACTGTCAATAAAAATGCAGTTCCAAATGATCCGGCCAGTCCATTTGTGACAAGCGGTATCCGAATTGGTACACCTGCAGTTACCACAAGGGGACTTAAGGAAGAGGATATGAAGACCATTAGCCATCTGATCAAACTGGCAGTGACAGATTTTGATACGAAGGCGGATGAGATCCGTGCGGCTGTCAATGAGATCTGCAGCCGTTATCCAATCTATGAATAATGAATAATTTGCTGTGCCATACATATACTTAAGATAAAAAGTATGTGTATGGCATTTCCTATGAGTCGAGAGTATGAAAAAGGGACATTTAAACATAAAATGGCGGAAGCGGCAAATCTTCCGAAAGATCTGGCACTGGGACTTCCGGTTGTGCATGTAACTGGGAGATCCGAAGCATGCGTGGAAAATTACAGAGGGATTTTAGAATATACCGATTCGCTTGTGCGCGTGCAGACAAAGTGTGGGCAGATCCGCTTTACCGGGAAACATCTGCAAATTGAATATTATATGAACGATGAGATGAAGATCACCGGGAGAATTACGGCTATGGAATACGTGTGATCGGGATGTTTCACATTGGTTTCTGAAGCAATCGGAAAATAGTTCCAGGAGGATCCTATGTTTGTTTTACTCATGCGTTATTTGAAAGGTTACCTTCGGATTTGTGTAACCAGCACTTCCCCTGAACGGTTTTTAAACTTATGCCGAAACCGGGGGATTCTTCTGTGGGGGCTGTCCCCGCACGGGAGAGATTATGAAATGTATATCAGCATTCGTGGATTTCGGAAGTTAAAGCCAGTTTTAAAAAAGACAAAGACAAAAGTTACCATTGAGGAACGGTTTGGACTGCCGTTCTTTTTCCATAAATACCGAAAACGAAAAATGTTTTTCTGCGGGGCGGCCGGGTGTGTGATGATTGTTTATCTTCTTTCTCTTTTTATCTGGAATATCCATATAGATGGCAATCAGACGAGAACAGATGAGACGATTCTTGCTTTTCTGGAAGAAAAAAATACGGTACACGGGATGCTTCGAAAAGATGTGGACTGTGAGCAGATTGTAAAGGATATCCGGCAGCAGTTTGACGACATTATCTGGGTATCTGCGTACGTGAAAGGAACAAGACTGATGATTCAGGTGAAGGAAAACAGTGATACGATTACAATGCCTGCCACAGAGATGGAGAAGCCTTCTGATATTGTTGCGGACAAAGACGGGGTTGTAACTGAGATTATCACGCGCAAAGGGGTACCGCTTGTCCATGCCGGGGATGAGGTGAAAAAGGGAGATCTCCTTGTTTCGGGGAGAGTGGAAGTATTAAATGACAGTAAAGAGGTAATCGGTTATCAATATCAGACTGCGGATGCAGATATTTTTGTACAGACGGTCTGTCCATATGAAGAGAAGATGGAGCGCGCTTACGAGAAAAAGATCTATACAGAGAAGGAACGTCGGAAATACTATCTCAAATGGAACGATATAAAGGTTTCTGTTGGGATGACAAAAAATCAGTATCAACACGCAGAGCGGCTGACAGAGGAGTATCGGTGGACATTAGGAGAACATTTTGTACTTCCGGTTTCTCATGGAATGGAGTGGGAACGAGAGTATCGTCTGCAGAAGAAACTATATGGAAAAGAAGAGGTCCAGACGATGCTCAGTGAAAATTTTCACAGATTCTGTGGGGAATTAGAGAAAAAGGGGGTTCAAATTCTTGAAAATAATGTTAAAATACACATAGGTCAAAATCTCGCCACCGCAAAGGGAACATTGACCCTGATCGAACCGGCGGGGGAACAGAGAGAAACCGAAATTATAGAAGTAGAACAAAAAACAGAAGGGGAACAGTAAATGAGTATTCTGGAAGAAATCATAGAAATACCAGTGGAACATGAGCAGAATGTCTTCGGACAGTTTGATGCATTTGCAAAGAAGATCGAGCGGACACTTCATGTGACATTGATCGCAAGAGATGGAAAGGTAAAGATTCTTGGAGATGCAGCGCGTGTAAGTCAGGCAAAGAGGACATTGACGCAGCTGACAGCTCTCTCAGAGAGAGGGAATACAATCACAGAGCAGAATGTAGATTATGCGCTGTCGCTCGTATTGGAAGATCAGGAAGCGGGGATTGTGGAGATTGATAAGGATATCATCTGTCATACACTTCAGGGAAAACCAATCAAACCAAAGACACTCGGACAGAAAAAATATGTAGATGCAATTCGTGATCAGATGATCGTATTCGGACTTGGACCTGCAGGAACTGGAAAGACATACCTTGCGATGGCAATGGCGATCACTGCATTTAAGAACAATGAGGTGGGCAGGATCATCTTGACGAGACCTGCCATAGAGGCAGGAGAAAAACTTGGATTTTTGCCGGGAGATCTGCAGAGCAAGATCGATCCCTATTTAAGACCGCTCTACGATGCACTGTATCAGATCATGGGGGCGGAGAGCTTTTTGAAAAATTCGGAAAAAGGGTTGATTGAAGTGGCTCCGCTCGCCTACATGCGAGGACGTACATTAGATAATGCATTTATTATTCTTGATGAGGCGCAGAATACAACGCCAGCGCAGATGAAGATGTTTCTGACAAGGATTGGGTTTGGATCAAAAGTAGTGATCACCGGAGATTCTACACAGAAGGATCTCCCGGCGGGAACAACCTCCGGGCTTGACGTGGCAGTCAATGTTGTAAAAAATCTGGAGGATATCAGTATCTGCAGATTGACGAGCAAAGATGTTGTCAGACACCCGCTTGTTCAAAAAATCGTCAAGGCATACGAAGAATATGAGAAGAAAAGCAGCGCGAAAAATATAGGAAAAGAACGAAGGAGAAAGAAATAAATGACCGTTTATTTTGAGGAAGAGGGAGCGTATCAGCTCCCGTTTGACTGCAGAAAGCTGGCTGAAAAAGTTATCGCCGAGGCAGTGGACTACGAGCAGTGTCCCTATGAAACAGAAGTGAACTTGCTTCTGACAATGAATGAAGAAATTCGTGAAATGAATCGGCAATTTCGGGAAATCGACCGTGTGACGGATGTGTTATCCTTCCCGATGGTTGACTATGGAACTCCAGGAGATTTTGAGTTCCTTGAGGAAGATGACTCTTATTTTCATCCAGAATCAGGAGAACTGATGCTTGGGGACATTGTGATTTCCAAGGAGAAGGTAACTGCACAGGCTGAAGAGTATGGACATACGGAAGAGAGGGAATTTGCCTTTCTTGTGGCACACAGTATGCTGCATCTGTTTGGTTATGACCACATGGAAGAGGATGAACGTGCTGTGATGGAGCAAAAGCAGAGGGAGATCCTTGAGCGGCTCAATATATTAAGATAACAAAAGAGGGATAATATGACGAAACAAATTAATAAAAACAGCGGTTTTCTACTGCAGGGTGCGATCCTTGCAGCAGCAGCCGTCATTGCAAAGATCATTGGAGCAGCCTACAAGATTCCTCTGACAAATATTCTTGGGGATGAAGGAATGGGGTTTTATGGCTATGCGTTTGAGGTCTATGCAATTGCGCTGATCCTTTCCTCCTTCAGTCTACCGCTTGCAGTCTCAAAGCTTGTGTCTGCACGTGTGGCAAAAAAGGAATATAAAAATGCGATGGCGATTTTTAAAGGATCTATTCTATTTGCAATCGGTGTAGGGCTCCTTGCTGCACTGGTCGTTTTTTTTGGAGCAGATTTCTTTGCAGATAAGGTAATGGCATCAGCGCCAAGTGCCTATGCACTTAGAGTATTGGCGCCAGGACTTTTTATCGTGGCAGTTATGGGAGTCGTACGAGGATATTTCCAGGGACTCGGTTCTATGATTCCGACAGCGATTTCTCAGGTGATCGAGCAGATCGTAAATGCGATCGTGAGTATTTTAGGAGCAAGCTATCTGCTGAAGGTAGGGGCAGAAGCAGCAAAAAGCAAGAACAGTCCACTGTTAGAACCTTCCTATGGTGCGGCAGGAGGAACGCTCGGTGCAGTCGCCGGGGCATTTGTAAGCCTCCTGTTTGTTCTGTTTGTGTTGTATGCTTACAAGGGAGTGATGAAACGGCAGTTAAAAAGAGATCACGGTACCTCCGTGGAAAGCTATGGAAATATCTATAAGGTACTATTATTTACGATTGCTCCGGTTATTATCAGTACATCGGTTTATAACATCAACCAGATTTTAGATCAGGTAATGTTTAGTAAGATTATGGCGGCGCAGGGACATGCTGTGAAAGATTACATGGCACTTCTCGGAATTTATACCGGAAAATATAATACGCTGATCAATGTTCCGCTTGCTATGGCAAGTGCACTCGGTGTGTCTGCAATCCCAAGTCTCGCTGGCGCGATCGCAGTCGGCGATCGAAAACAGATTTATGGGAAGATCCATCATTCCATCCGCTTCACGATGTTGATCGCAATTCCAAGCTTTGTCGGATTTCTGATGTTGTCATCGCCGCTTATGAATCTGCTCTATGGAGATCAGAGAAAAACTCCTGCGGCGATGTTAAGCCTCGGATCAATTACCGTTGTGCTTTACTGTCTGTCCACGGTACAGAATTCCATCTTGCAGGGCCTTGATAAGATGACAGTGCCGATTCGAAACGCTCTGATTTCTCTTGGAATCCATCTAGTGGCAGTCTTTGTGATGCTTGTGATGTTGAAATGGAATATCTATTCGATTGTTGTCGGAAATATTGTTTTTTCACTCTGCATGTGTATTTTGAATGCACATTCGATCCAGACGGCAGTCGGATACCATCAAGAAGTGAAGCGAACATTTCTGCTTCCTACAATGGCAGCATTTTTGATGGGAGTGGTATCTTATCTGGTATTCAAATTGTTTGATGTTTTGATCGGTGGAAGAGTTTTCCCAATCCTGTTTGCGCTTGTGGCGGCAGTCGGGATTTACGCAGTGGCACTCATTCTGATCGGAGGACTTACAGAAGAAGAATTGTATGCGATGCCAAAAGGAGATATGCTTGTCAAGATTTTTCGAAAATTACATTTGATGAAAGGGTAGAGAAGAGTGAAACCAGTAAAAAAAGTTGCACTGCTCCATGATCTGTGCGGAGTAGGAAAAGCTGCGATGACAAATATGCTTCCAGTATTAAGTGTGATGGGAATTGAGGCATGTCCGATTCCGACGATGTTATTATCCACCCACACAGGAGGGTATGGAAAACCTGCGGTTGCCCGCATCTCTCCGGAATATATCAAAGGTTGCGCTGATCATTACTGCGAACAGAATGTGAAGTTCGATATGATCTTCATCGGTTATCTCGGAAATGAGGAACTGGCAGAGTCGGTATTATATTTCGTTTCTTGTTTTCCGGAGGCGATGGTCGTTTTTGATCCGATCATGGGAGATCATGGAAAATATTACAGCAATTTTGATGCCAGCTATGGGGAAGCATTAAAGAAGTTAATCCCCTGTGCAGACCTGTTGCTTCCTAATCTGACAGAGAGTTGTCTGCTTGCGGGATATCCATATGCGAAAGAACTGTCCCGAAAGGATTTGAAAAAAATCTGTGAAACACTGCACGATCTGGGGGCGAAGCAACTAATCATCACCAGTGTCCCGGATGGCAGAAGTGAGAAGTCCATCCTCCTTTTTGAGCAAGGAATGATGACAATGTTGGAGACCACACAGCTTTCGGCAGAATTTCACGGAACCGGGGATGCATTTGATGGAGTTCTGATCGCCAGTATTTTAAAAGGCTGTTCTCTTAAAGAGAGTATGATCGAAGCACACCGCTTCGTCTATGCCTGCATGGAGGAGAGCCTGAAAATGAAATATGAAGAAAGAGAAGGGCTGATGATCGAGAAGAATCTGTACATGCTTGTATAAAATAGAAGAAAGAGCGGATACTGTATAAAAAAGGAGTGGCATGGAAATGAAGAAGAGATACAGTATCGGCTTTTTTTGTTTTGCCTGTTGTGCGCTCCTTTTGCTGACTGCCGTCTATCAAATTCGTTACCGAAAGGCTTATGAGGAAGTGGAACGGCTGGAGGCACAGTTGGCAGAAGCGCAGAGACAGAAAGAAAAAAGCATCAGTGCAGATGGAACGGCAAAAAAAGAGAATGGATATTTCCTGAGAGAAAAGAATGGCTACCTTGTAGTTTATCTCGCGGACGGAGAGACATTCTATGAGAGTACTGGGATCCGAACAGAGAGTCTTCCCGAAAAACTCCTAGAGGAGATCCGACAGGGGAAATATATCGAAACTACAAAAGAACTTTATGGTTTTTTGGAAAATTATTCCAGTTAGATTACAGTAGAAAAACAGTAGGAAAACAGCAAAAACAGCCCCTTCCGGCTGGACTTTGTATCAGATATGGTGTATGATATAGAATGGCATGCGGCAAAATCTTGGCGAACTTCTCAGTTTTGTGGCATGCCGTTTCAGGCAAATGAGAAAGAACAGTGAGGTAAAGAGATGTTAGAAGAGAAGATTCAGAGAATCAATGAATTATATCGAAAATCTAAGGCAGAAGGATTGACAGAAGCTGAACTAAAAGAGCAGAAGATTCTTCGCGCAGAATATATTGAAGCTTTCAAGCGAAACTTACGGGGACAGCTTGATAACATTTCCATCAAAGAACCAGATGGAAGCATTACGAATCTTGGAGAGAAATATGGAAAAAAAGCCGCGAACAAAAAAGGACATTAGAAGACAGATCCTTGCAGTGAGGCGGACACTCCCTGTGGAGGAGGCAAAAGAAAAGAGCAGAGAAATCTTTCAGAAAGTAACTGCACATCCATGGTACATAGAGGCGGATACTGTTTTCTGCTATGCAAGTCATGACGGAGAAGTCCGGACAAGAGAACTGATGGATCAGATTCTTGCAGATGGAAAACGGCTTGCGCTTCCGCGTGTGGAAGGAAGAGAGATGACATTTTATGAAGTAAGAGAGCCGGAGCGCCTGGAGGAAGGTGCCTATGGGATTGAGGAGCCATTGCCTGAAAATCCCGTGCGAAAGGAGCACAGCGAAAAGGCCTTGATGATCATTCCGGGAATAGTATTTGACCGCAGGCTGCACCGGATTGGATATGGCGGTGGGTTTTATGACCGGTATCTTGCCGGTGACGCACCATTTCATACAATGGCAGTTGCATATGAATGTCAGTGTATCTTAGGAGAGTTACCATTTGAAAGTCATGATCTGTGTCCAGAGGTACTGGTCACAGAAAGAGAGATTTATCAAAGATAGAAAAGAGGTGGAGGTATGCTTACAGGACTTCCCAAAGACCCGATATTATTATTGAGTGTGGTCAATACAAAATTACGAGATGAATACAAGAATCTAGATGCACTCTGTGAAGATCTTTCTGTGGAGAAGGAAAAATTGACAGAAACCTTAAAGGCAATCGATTATCTATACGATGCCGGACAGAATCAGTTTATATAGAAACAAAACGATGTTGGCAATTTTACGAGAAAAGAACCTTAGGAGGTAGAAATATGAATGTATGCGAGTGTGTGATTTCTTGTAAATCCGGAGATCAGGTAATATATCGAGGAGTGAAAAAAGAAGATGCAGAAGCACTTTATCAGCATCAGTGTACGATTGCGCAGGAAACTTATTTTACATCCCTCTATCCTGAGGAGCTTCTCTACAATATCGAAGGGAAAGTGGAAAGAATCAAGGAAATTCAGAACCATCCAGTCCATTTTCAGATTGTTGCAATTAACGATGGGAAGATTGTTGGTCAGGCAGAAGTGCGTGTAGTCAAGAACCATTTGAAATATAAGCATCGGGCGAATATAGGAATTTCTATTGACAGAGATCACTGGGGAATGGGAATTGGAAGCAGCCTGATGAAACTTGCGCTGCATCAGGCAAAAGAGAATGGGCTTGAGCAAATGGAACTTGGTGTTTATGCAGATAATGAACGGGCAATCCATCTGTACCAGAAGTATGGATTTGAGCAGTGCGGAATCTGGAAGAATGCGTTCAAATTAAAAGATGGTACATACCGAGATGAAATTCTAATGAGTAAAATTCTTTAAGAATCTTCTGCTACTGCTGCCCAGTAGTCAAATCCAAGGATACTTTCCCATCGGCGGACTTCAACAGTTCCGCCGATTTTTATGTTCTGATAGGCAGATTTGCTTACTTGAAGCCGCTCTGTTTTCCCTTGCCGTTCGGCATAGACATAATAATAATCATATACAACTCTATAACCAGATTTCCCGGATTCTTTTTCCAAAACAATCAAATGTTCCGTGCTCGCAGGTGTAAATGTCAGGATTCGGTTGACCGGAAGCACAAGTACGATCCCAAGAATGAGCGCAGAGAGCACGACAGAAACTGTACGCATCCAGTGCTGCTTCAATTGTTTCTTATGCTGATGAACAGCAAATGGAAGCAAGAGGAGGACTGCAAAGAAACATGCATACAGATACAGTTGCCAGTCGCTGCACATAAAAAGGTAATATATATAGTTGATAGAGAAAAACAGTGTGAAAAATCCGCCCATGACAGGGAGAGGGAGGATGTAGTAATCTAATTCACTGTCTGGTGTCTCGTAAGGCAACAAGTGTCCCTGAAGCAGATAAATATACGGATAAAAATAGATATACACAAACCATAAAGTGACAAGGATCAAAACTGGTGCGAGAAAATATAATTTTCCCTCTAAAAATGAGCTGAAAATCCCGGCGGGAATGAGAAGCCATCCAAGGATCCGTAGCCGTTTTCTTACTTTTTTAATCGTATCCAGAGAGACACTTCCCCGGAATTGTTCTAAAGTTGTCTGTGCATGGAGTTCGAAAAGGCAGCTGCACTTCGTCAAAAATGGAAGTGCTGGAAGATACCGAAAAACATCATCACCATCTGTAAGCAGAGCAGCGATATCCAGAGTAGGAATTGCATAGGTCTCCAACAGCATTTGCACTTTTTCAAAGTTTTTATCATCTTCCTTGATTTCACAAATTCGTTTTCTGCTTTTGGAAATCAGAATGTAGTGTGACGGTTCTGTGTTTTGTGTGCGTGCCAAAGAGGTCTTGCCAGAATCAGAATTTGAAAGATCCCGCAGATCGACACGCATCAGACATTCGATTTCTGTCCAAAAAACTGTATATACTCGCTGAAATGGAACATGGATACAGATACCTTCTTCGGTATACAAAATTTTTTTGCCCAATAGGAACAGCTGTACAAAAAGAAGGATACTGGCGGGAAAGAAGATGATACACGAAAGAAGAAAACAGAGGAGATTCCCCGAAACACATCCTGCCAGTGTGAAAAAAAGTCCGAGAAACAGATATAAAATTGCGAGAAACAGAAGTAATTTTTTTCGGGTTTTGATCGGTTTTGTCATGAGAGATCTCCTCCGTATGTATAGTAGTTATTTTAGATTGATTGTACCATGAGCGAAAAATCTTTACAAGCAGCGAAAAGACGGCAAAAAGCAAAAAGGACATTTAATCTCATATGAGAAGTATGCTATACTATGAATCTCATATGAGAAGTATGCTATACTATGTGCATGAAAGAAAATTATACACTAGAAGAACGGAGAATTGTAATGGAGATTAAGGAAATACTACAAAATCAAGAATCTCAGGCTGCTATGAAGCAGGATGATATTACATTGATTGAAATCAAAGACTATATTAAAAAACCTAAGCCGAATGGATATCGCTCCCTGCACCTGATTATTTCTGTACCTATTTTCTTAAAAGATGAAAAAAGAGATATGAAAGTAGAAGTACAATTGCGGACAATTGCCATGGATTTTTGGGCGAGTCTTGAACACAAGATCAGATATAAGAAAAATCTTTCCGAGGACTTGCAGAAGGAGTTGGCAGAGGAATTATTGTATTGTGCAAATCAAAGTGCAGAATTGGATATGAAAATGCAAAAAATTCGAAACAAGATATAGGAAGAAGCTATGTCTGCATGATAGTTGGAACAATTTTGCTTGCGATTTTGTGAAAACTTTGAAAAATTGTTCCGGTGAAAAGAAAAAATTGTTCTTGTATGTATGAAAAAAAAAGAGTTATAATAATCGGGTGTCTGCTTAAAGGAATGCAAGAGAATGATAAAACTGCAGAGGAAGCAGCATAAAAAGAAAACAAAAGAGAAAGGAAAAATTATGCAAGATACCCAGAAAACAAAATTATTTGAAGAAACAGCGATCCCGAAGGCGGTGGCACAGCTGGCGGTTCCGACGATCTTAAGTTCGCTTGTCATGGTGATCTATAACCTTGCAGATACTTATTTTGTCGGGATGTTGAACAATTCAACACAAAATGCAGCAGTTACACTGGCAGGACCGGTGCTTTTGGCATTTAATGCGGCAAATAACTTATTTGGCGTTGGAAGTTCCAGTATGATGAGCCGCTCGCTTGGGAAAAAGGATTATAACACATTGAAAAAAAGTTCTGCATTTGGATTTTACTGTGCATTGATCTGTGGTGTAATTTTTGCACTGTTATGTACAGTATTCAAAGATCCGCTGCTTATAATGCTTGGAGCAGATGCAAAAACAGCGGCAGCAACGGGGGCTTATATGCGATGGACGGTTACATTCGGTGCAGTTCCTGCAATTTTAAATGTTGTGATGGCATATTTGTTCCGTGCGGAGGGTGCTTCTCTCCATGCCAGTATTGGAACAATGAGCGGATGTCTTTTAAACATTGTGTTAGACCCGATCTTTATCCTTCCATGGGGACTGGATATGGGGGCGGAAGGTGCCGGACTTGCGACATTTATCTCAAACTGTGTGGCATGTCTCTACTTCTTTGTGCTGATGTATAAAAGACGCGGAAAGACACTTGTCTGCATCCATCCGTCACAGTTTGGATTCCAGAAAGCAATTGTATTTGGTGTATGCGGAGTCGGAATTCCTGCTGCGATACAGAATCTCTTAAATGTAACCGGAATGACGATTCTAAATAATTTTACTTCTTCTTTCGGATCTGAGGCTGTTGCGGCGATGGGGATTACACAGAAAGTCAACATGGTTCCGATGTATATCGCAATGGGACTTTCACAGGGAATTATGCCGCTGATCAGTTACAATTATGCCAGTGGAAATCATAAGAGAATGAAACATACTGTCCTTTTTAGCGCGGCGCTTTCGGTTGGATTCATGATTCCGGTTGCGACCCTTTATTATTTGTTCTCTGGACCACTGACAAGTCTGTTCATCGGAAATGAGGCGATCATTGCGTATGGAGCAAGCTTTTTAAGAGGATTCTGTCTGAGTCTCCCATTTATGTGTATCGATTTCCTCGCAGTTGGAGTTTTCCAGTCTGTAGGAATGGGAAAAGAATCATTGATTTTCTGCATTATGAGAAAAATCGTGCTGGAAATTCCGGCATTGTATATCTTAAACAAAGTATTTCCGCTTTATGGACTTGCTTACGCACAGTTCATTGCAGAATTTGTACTTGCAGGTGCGGCGATATTCGTCCTTACAAGGCTGTTTAAGAAAATCGAAAAAAATGGTGTCGCAGTCTCATAGGAGTCAGAATACCTATGGAAGGACACCGTAAAAACTAATCACATTTCACTGTAATCATAGTAATGTAATCGTTTTTATCTTTGATGGACATTTCATTTAATCCTTCTTCGTAAGCATAACCGGTGAGTGTGAGTTGATGCGCGCGTGCATATGAAAGAATGGATTGGTAAATAGCCGGAAGCTGCTCCCACCTGCCGATACAATATGCTCTCAGATAACTTCCAGCTGGAAGGACTACGTCATATGTCTTTGAACCGTGTGGGCAGTAAGCGAAAAAAGAATCGTAGCGGTGAAAACAATTTTTTTCAATCTGTTCCATCGAGATTCGACTTCCAAAATTGTCATAAAGATGAAAAAGAGTTTTGAGGCGGAGAGAAAACTCTGCCGCAACAGAGAAATCTTCTTCATCATAATCTCCGGAGATTGGTGCAGAGAGCACAAGTTTCCGTTCGGGAAGTGTACATCGCTCAATCTTACCGTGTTTGGATTGCATGCCGATTTTTAACCGTTCTGCTTTTTGTTCTAAAAAAGATTGTACGGATAAGAGCTGATTGATGGATTCATCGATCAGCTTTTTCTTTTTGATCATTATCTGGGAGAACGATTCATCCGATGGTGTTGTCACATATTCTCGGATTTCATCTAGGGAAAGTCCTATTTTTCGCAAAGTAAGAATGAGTTCCAATTGTGCAAATTGAAAACAAGTGTAGTAATGGTATCCATTTTCTCCAATGACTTCCGGACAAAATAATCCAATTTCATTATAATAATGCAAAGTTCGCTTGTTGATACCAGTGAATTTTGCGAATTCTCCGGAAGAATATAAATATTTTTTATGATTCATAAAAACACCTCTTGACTGTACAGTTACTGTACATTCTATAATACACGAGAGGAAAAGAGAAAGCAATCACAAGAAGGAGGATATGATGGAATTTACACTTGCAAATGAACAGCAATGGGCAAATATAAAGGAGATTTACTTGGAGGCTTTTCCAAAGCAGGAGAGAAAGCCGTATTTTATACTGAGAAGATCTGTGAAAAAGGGAAAAGCAGTTGTGATGACAGCGACAGAGGGAGGAGAACTTTTAGGATTTACCGTACTGATTCCGTACAAAGATATGGTTATGGTTGATTATCTGGCAGTATCTTCAAAGATACGGAGCAAAGGTACTGGAAGTTATATTATGCAAAATGTATGTAGGCATTATGCCGGAAAGAAAATTGTTCTTTTGATTGAGCGGTTAGATGACCAGGCACAAAACAGAGAACAAAGAGTTGCGCGAAGAAGATTTTATCTCAAAAATGGATTCACTTCTTCTGATATTTTTATTGAAGGAGTGAGTGGAGAGTTGGAAGTATTAAATTATAGAGGCAAAGTTTCACAGGAAGATTATATTTGCCTGCAAAGATATGCGCTTGGAAAATTGCTTTTTAAATTATCTAAAATCAAGATTGTAAAATAGAAGATACAAACAGGGTTGCGGCAGTAGTGCAGCAACCCTGTTTCTTTTTAAGCAGTTTCAGTATTTTGAAGATTTTGTGCTTTGATCCGTGCGATCTCTGTTTGGATTTCTTCCATTTTTTCTTTTGTTAAAGGATAGTATTTCATTGCAACCAGGTTGCAGATTAATCCGAGAATTACGATTCCATAGCATAAGAATACCCCTACATAATGCAAAGAAGGTGTATACGGTGTATTTACATCTGGAAGGGTATCTTTAAATCCTACCATTGCAAATAACAATCCTGCGATCAATGGAGCAAGGGAGGAAATCAATTTGTCAACAAAGCTGAACAGAGTTCCCATCAGTCCCGGAACGTAACGGCCGGAGCGGTATACTTCGTAATCGGCACAATCTGCTGTCATAGGAATTACGATACTTCCGGAAAGCCCTGTAAATCCAGTTGCAGCAATAGAAAGAATGATATGTAAAATTGTGAAGATTCCAAACGCAAGACCGCCTTTTGCATTTACCATTGTTGTAGCATCTCCAAAAAGCCAGAGGAGCGCGAGCAGTACGTTCATGATAATTCCGCCGATACTTCCGATCAGCATTCCTTTGCGCTGACCTAAGCGGGTGGCGAGTGTACCGATACCAAACATCATCAGAATCATAGCAGGAATTGTGATATATCCCATGATAGTTCCGCTGATTGCAAAATTGCCGGCAACAATTCCGAACATAACAATCTGAACAGTTGTTGTGCGGGCGTTTCCTGCAAGTTTATCTGTAGAAGCTGCCACGACAAGCATTTGGATTGCTCTGTTGTTCTTTAAGATATCCCAGTAATCCTTTGCGCGGATTCGCTCAGATTTTCCAGTTCCGAAAAACTCTGTGCGATCTTTTGGGGCGATAGAAATGACTGCGATCACGGTTGCAATTGCACTTCCGATCGCTATGATTACCCACAGATCATGGAAAAGATCAACGCTGTAGAAAGATCCGTATTTTGTACTGAGCTTTGCCGCTATAACAGCCATGATTGTCCATAACAAAGAATTGTAAACACCATCAAAAATGGAAAACAGAGGTCTCTGTTTCGGATCGTTTGTAAGACAAGTCTGTGCTGATTTTGTCACGACACATTGGAATGTGTATCCGATATAGTAAATTGCAGAAATTACAATAAAAAATCCGAATCGGATAGCTGTGTTTTCCGGAAGCCGATGTGTGACATGGAAGAGAATAAAGCTCATCACACAGAGGATTATCTGTCCGATAATCATAAACGGGCGGTTCTTCCCAAATTTACCATTTGTCTTGTCTACAAAATATCCAATAAATGGATCCGTGACACCATCCCAGACTCTCATTGCCATAGAAAAACTAGATGCTGTTACGACGGCAACACCTACAAATCCTGTCAGATAGTAGGCGACATAGCCCATTAAGAATAGATACATATTTGTTGCCAGATTATTTGCGGCGAATCCGGCAATACGCCATAGCGGAACCCGGTGGATTCCATTTTCTCCGTAATACTTTGCATTTGTTGATGCCATAATACATATTCCTCCTTTGCGAGTGACGATTTTCTTCTATTGTATCATTGAAAATCAAATGACATTAGAAAAAAATATAGGGTTTATAGTAAAATATATATAAAAATCATTAAAAAAGAACAAAATATATATAAAACATACAATGAAAATAGTTTCTAAAAAAATATAAGTAAAAAAATAAATAAAAATTAGATTATACTTTTATTAAAAACAATAAAATTTAATATATTACAAACGAAATCTTATAAAAAGCATTGCAAATCTATATAAAAAAGGTAAAATTATTAATAAGTACTGCCAAATTTTGAGAGAATGAAAGGAATTTATTATGAAACAGAATTACGAAACAACAGTAAAGAGTATTCAGAATCCAGATGGACCAAAACTTTGCTGGTCTGAACAGTCCGGTATGAAACTGATTGAAAAAGATGGGCTGTATTTTAAAGATCTTGCAGGGACAGGAGAGTTATATCCCTATGAGGATTGGAGACTTCCGGCAGAGCAAAGAGCAAGTGATCTGGCATCTCGCATGTCCGTAGAACAGATTGCAGGTCTGATGCTTTATAGCAGACATCAATTTATCCCTGGAGTTTCTATGCCGTATTTCGGAGAAGTGACTTATAATGGGAAATCTATTCAGGAAAGCGGGCTTCCGGTGTCGGCAATCTCAGACCAGCAGAAGACTTTTCTCAGAGAAGACTTTATTCGTCATCTTTTGATCATTTCGGTTCAGTCTGCGGCAGATGCTGCAAAGTGGAATAATAATATCCAGTCGTTGGCAGAAGAATTGCCTTGGGGAATTCCAGTTGCAATCAGCTCGGATCCAAGGCATGGAACAACGGTCACATTTGAGTTTGATGCCGGAGCCGGAGGAGATATTTCACATTGGCCGGAACCACTGGGACTTGCTGCGACTTTTGAACCGGAGTTGATGGAGAAATTTGGAAAGATAGCATCCAAAGAGTACCGGGGACTTGGAATTACGACGGCATTATCTCCTCAGATCGATCTCTGCACGGAACCTCGCTGGAAACGATTTGCTGGAAGCATCGGAGAGAGTTCCAAGCTTGGAGCGGATCTCGCGCGGGCGTACTGTGATGGCTTCCAGACATCAGAAGGAGACAGCGAGATCACGGATGGATGGGGATATGAAAGTGTGAATACTATGGTAAAACACTGGCCAGGCGGAGGCGCGGTAGAAGGCGGAAGGGATGCTCATTTTGGTTCCGGAAAATATTCTGTGTATCCAGGTGATAATTTTGAAGAGCATCTGCTTCCATTTACAGAAGGCGCTTTTAAACTCCATGGCAAAACAGGAAAGGCAAGTTCGGTCATGCCATATTATACAGCGGTATACGGAAAAGCAGGTAATTATGAGAATGCAGGATCTGGTTACAGCAAATATCTAATTACAGATCTTCTAAGAAACACCTATCAGTATGATGAAGTGGTATGTACAGACTGGTCTATCACAGAAGATGCATCTACACTGGAAAATCTGTACGGAGGAAAATGCTGGGGAGCAGAAAAACTGACGAGAGGAGAGAGGTGCTATCGTATTTTGATGGCGGGTGTCGATCAGTTTGGCGGATTAAATGAAAAAGAACCAGTTCTTGATGCATACCGTATCGGTGTAAAAGAACATGGCGAAACCTTTATGAGAAAACGTTTGGAACAGTCTGCTGTCCGGCTTCTGAAAAATATATTCCGTGTGGGACTGTTTGAGAATCCATATTTAGACCCGGAAGTATCCGCAAGAACAGTTGGTTGTGCAGAGTATATGGAAGAAGGATTTGCCGCACAGAAAAAATCAATTGTCATGTTGAAAAACAAAGAAAATGTACTTCCGTTGCAAAAGAAAATGAAAGTCTATGTCCCGAAAATCCACTGGCCGGAAAGTGTAGACTGGATGTGCCAGAAAATGGAGGAGCACTGGGACCGTCCAATTTCCAAAGAACTGCTGGAGAAGTATTTCACAGTGACGGATCATCCAGAAGAGGCGGATGCAGCAATTTGTATCATTCGTCAGCCTGATGGCGCTGCATTTGGACTTGCAGGTGGATATGATGTCAGTGATAAAGAAGCCGGCGGAAATGGGTATCTTCCAATCAGCCTGCAATATCGCCCATACACTGCCGTTTACGCGCGGGAACATAGCATTGCCCAAGATCCAAATGATGAGTTCCCGGATAGAACTTACCGTGGAAAGACCGTAACAGTCAATAATGAAGATGATTTGGATCTTGTTTTACATACAAGAGAGCTCATGGGAGAAAAACCAGTGATCGTTTGTGTGAATATGCTTGGTCCAATGGTAGTAAAGGAGTTTGAAGCAGCGGCAGATGCGATTGTTGCGATGTTTGGTGATCTGTCAAATGCACTGCTGGAGGTGCTCAGTGGTAACTTTGAACCGGAAGGACTCCTTCCAATGCAACTTCCGGCAGATATGCGCACCGTGGAAGAACAGCAGGAAGATGTTCCGTTTGATATGGAATGCCACAGAGATACCGAGGGGCATATCTATGATTTTGGTTATGGAATGAACTGGCAGGGTGTCATTGCAGATGATCGTGTCAGAACGTATGGACATCATTTGCCGAAAGAAAACTAGAGAGAAGACGTTGAAGACTGGCAGCTTTTTCTTGAAAAAGGGAAAAAATTCGATTATAATATAAGTTCATATGAAGCGGGCAGATACTGTGAGATCTCTTTTGGCAGAATGCATACAGTTTCTGTCCGCTATTTAGCAGAGAAAGGAAAAGATTATGAGAGAACAGAATCGAAATAAGAATCAAGAAATTGAAGAAATTCTTGAACAAATGGATTTGAGTCAGCCGGCACCGGAAACAGAGCCGATGCGTCAATATTGGTTTATGAAGAAAGCACGCGAACTGGTGAAAGAACAGTCTGAAAAACTGGGTCGTCCCCTGACAGCGTGCACGACAACATTTGGCTGCCAAATGAATGCGCGGGATTCCGAAAAACTTCTTGGAGTATTAGAGCAAATCGGATACCAGGAAGAAACAAACGAGGAAGATGCGGATTTTGTCATCTACAATACATGCACTGTGCGGGAAAACGCTAACATGCGCGTATATGGAAGACTTGGACAGTTAAATCGAGTGAAAAAACAAAAGCCGCATATGTTGATCGGGCTTTGTGGCTGCATGATGCAAGAACCGGAAGTTGTGGAGAAGATCAAAAAAAGCTACCGGTTTGTGGACCTGATTTTCGGAACACACAATATTTATAAATTTGCAGAGTTGATCGTGACACGGCTGGAATCACAGCGCATGGTCATTGATATTTGGAAAGATACAGACAAGATTGTGGAAGATCTCCCGAGTGAGCGGAAATTTTCCTTCAAATCCGGTGTCAATATTATGTTTGGCTGTAACAACTTCTGTAGCTACTGTATCGTGCCGTATGTGCGTGGCCGTGAACGCAGCAGAAATCCGGAAGATATCATCCGTGAGATCCAAGGGCTCGTGGCAGATGGCGTCGTAGAAGTGATGCTGCTTGGTCAGAATGTAAATTCTTACGGAAAGACACTGGAACATCCGGTGACCTTTGCACAGCTTCTTACCGAAATTGAGAAGATCGAGGGATTGGAACGAATTCGTTTTATGACATCTCATCCAAAGGATCTCTCTGACGAATTGATTGAAGTGATGAAACATTCTAAGAAAATCTGCAAACACCTTCATTTGCCGGTGCAGTCAGGAAGTACAGAGATCTTAAAGAAGATGAATAGACGCTACACAAAAGAACAGTATCTGGAACTTGTGCGTAAGATCAAAGAAGCTGTGCCGGATATTTCGCTGACAACGGATATTATTGTTGGATTTCCGGGAGAGACAGAAGAAGATTTCCTGGAGACAATGGATGTTGTAAAGAAGGTTCGCTATGACAGTGCATTTACATTTATTTACTCTAAGCGGACAGGAACACCTGCGGCAGCGATGGAAAATCAAGTTCCGGAAGATGTTGTCAAAGACCGTTTTGACAGATTGCTAAAAGAAGTGCAGAGCATCTCGGCGGAAGTATGCAGTGTGCATGAAGGAACGACACAGTCTGTTCTTGTAGAGGCAGTCAATGACCATGATCCTGCGCTTGTTACTGGAAGACTCAGCAACAATATCCTTGTACATTTTCCAGGAGAAAAAGAGTTGATTGGGAAAATTGTGTCGGTGCGACTGGATGCATGTAAAGGATTTTATTATATTGGAACCCGTGTATAGTGGGTTCCTTTTGTGATGTCATAATTTTCAGATTTTTGTCCACAATAAAAAGGAGAATTTGTGTGACAGGAGAGAGACGATTGGAAAAAGTAAGTGAATATTTGTTTTTGTGGGCGCTTGGCGGTACGATTTATTATGAATTTGAAATGATCTTCAGGGGGTTTTCTCACTGGTCCATGTTTGTGCTGGGAGGAATCTGCCTCTGTTTCATTGCATGGCAAGGGAAAATGGTTCACTGGAGAGATCCTCTTTGGCGCCAGACGGTTCGCTGCGTGATCTTTGTGGCAGCAGGAGAATTTTTCACCGGGATCATTGTAAATAAATGGCTCAGACTCAATGTATGGGATTATAGTGATCAGCCGATGCAGCTGTTTGGTCAGATCTGTGTTCCTTTTCTGATTATTTTTTCGGGGCTTTGCGTTATCGGAATATTTCTGAGCAGTTTCCTTCTGCATATTCTGTATGGGGAAGAAAAACCATCGTTCCATATTTTGTAGGTGCAATTTTCTGCTGTTTTGCATGGGAAGGCATTGTTGAAAATTTGTATTCAGAATTATAGAGAGATAGCAGCAAACAAAGAACACTTTATTTTTTGATTGAAAACATGTTGATAGGAGGGATAAAAAAATGATTCTGTCAGGAAAGGAAATTTTAAAACACATAGGGAAAGAGATCCAGATTGAGCCGTTTGATGAGAATAGATTAAATCCTAACAGTTATAATCTGTCATTGGCAAATGAACTGCTTGTCTATGAAGATGAGGTTTTGGATATGAAAAAGGATCATGCCGTCAGAAAGATAGTAATTCCCGAGGAGGGTCTTCTGTTGGAACCACATAAACTATATCTTGGACGGACGAACGAATTTACAAAAACAGAAGGGTTTGTGCCAATGCTAGAGGGTCGCTCCTCTACGGGACGTCTCGGGCTTTTTATCCATGTGACAGCAGGATTTGGAGATGTTGGTTTTGCAGGCTACTGGACATTAGAAATTTTTTGTGTACAGCCAATCCGGATTTATCCGAATGTAGAAGTCTGCCAAATCTATTACCACGATATTCATGGAGAGTATGACTGTTATCAGAGTGGAAAATATCAGAATAACAAAGGAATCCAGTCCAGTATGCTGTACAAAGATTTTTTAAAATAGGAATCAGTAACATAGAAGACACAAAGAATGAGGATACATTTGGGAGGAAAAAGATGCATCAGATTTTTGTATATGGAACACTTTTAAAGGGGATGTACAATTATGAGATTTACTGCAGCGCAGAGGACTCATACCGTCAAAAAGCCTATGTAGATGGGCTTCTTTATAGTCTGAAAGGAAGAAGATATCCGGCGCTGATCGAGGGGAAAGAAAGAATTGCCGGAGAGATACACGAAGTATCTGAACAGACATTAAAGAAGATTGATGAGTTGGAAAGCTATTTTGGGGAAGGACACCCGGAGAATGAATATGATAAAAAGTTTGTAATGGCATATGCAGAAGACGGAAGCGAAATCGGAGAGGTTCCAGTCTATTTTTACAACATTAGAAACGAGAAAAACAGAGCACTGTTAGATCAGAGAATCACATGTAACGATTATCGAAAATATGTGGAGTAGCAGAACTATGAAATTGGAGAAGAAATACTACATATTTACTGCTGGTTTGACCATATTATCCATTTTGATGGCAATAGCAAATACAGCACAGCCGTTGATCGTGGAACAATTTATTAATCAGTTAGGCAAATCTGAGCAGAACGTATTATTTTGGGCTGCAATTTATTTCCTGTCGATCATTGTTATTCTGACAGTGGAAATGATACGAAAACTTGGGGAAGCGAAATATGTTGCAAGCCTGAAAGACTGGTTCCGGGTAAAAGTCAGCAATGGAATCCTGAATAGAACCGCACAGCAATTTGCTGAGTCTGCACCGCAGGAATATATTTCCCTGATGAACAACGAAGTACCGGCGGTGGTAGAGAAGTATTATGTGAAAATCGTAAATTTGATTTTTCAGGTATTGTCAATTTTGTTTACCTGTACGGTATTGATAAAGATTTATTTCCCACTGGCAGCAATTTCGGCAGGGGCGAGTATTCTGATTGCGGTGACGCCATTCTTCTTTGAAAAGAAGATGCAGCAAAAGACAGACAAGAAGTTTGAAAGTCTGGCACAATTTAATGTGAAATTCTCAGACGTTGTTTTTGGACATAGTGAAATCCGTATCCAGCAGATAAAAAAAGCGATTGGAAATATTGTGAATCTGGCATCCCATAAAAGCGAAAAAAGTGAGTTTGCTTATGAAAAGGTTCAGGCGTATTCTGAAATTGTGATGGGGTTTATTTCGTTTATGGGGACATTTCTGATCATCACACTTGGAGGCTATCAGGTGCATGAGGGGAAGCTAAACGTAGGGAGTCTATTCGCGGCGATTCAGCTATCAGATCAGCTTATCATGCCAATCCTCGGAATTTCCACATCACTTAACTCCATTATTTCCACACGGAAAGTAAAGGCAAAATTATTTACATACGCAAGCGTAGAGGAGAAGAAATCCAGCGCTGATTTGGGCGAACTGCAAAGCATTTCCATTGAACATATGACATTGAATTTTGGAGATAGATATATTTTCAAAAATTATACAAAGTGTTTTGAGAAGAATAAAAAATATTTGATCATCGGTCAAAACGGAAGTGGAAAGAGTACGCTGATCCATGCCATTGTAAATAGCCTAGACACAAAGGCTGCAACTTTGACTGGAACGATCCGCATGAATGGGAAAAAACAGGAGGATGTTTCCGATGAAGACTTATTTAGAAATCTTACCATTGTATCACAGGTTCCATATATGTTTTCGGGAACAGTGAAAGATAACATCACACTATTTGGAAAAGAGGATGTAAAAAACCTCAGCAATTACTCAATGTTGGTCGATGACAGTTTTTGGAAATTAATTGATGATGACAGAGATATTTCAAATGAAAGTACGCATATTTCTAACGGTGAGCGCGAAAAGATTGCCCTGTTACGTGCGCTTATGCGGCAAAATAGCTGGCTCATTCTAGATGAGGCAACAGCAGCGCTGGATAAAAAGAGTAAACAGATATTTGAGAAGTATATTTTAGATAGGGACGATATGACCGTTCTCCATATCTCGCATAATTTCCAGGAAGAGGATGCAAAAATGTATGATGAGATTATCGTTATCGGAGAATAGTTTCCTTTTCAAAAGAGGTTATGCTTTTTATCATGAAAAATGGAACCTTTGTACTTATCTTATTTTTTGGGAGGATCATAGATGTCAACAGGGATAATGATTATTGGGCCATCAGGAAGTGGAAAAACTACATTGGGCAGATTTGTCGCCGCTCAGCTAGGCTACCCTTACTTTGATGTGGACGATTATATTTGGAGAAAAGATACTAAAGAACCATATACTGTTATGTATAGTCATGAAGAAAAGATTAGCAGATTGAGCAATGATATTTTGCCCTATGAATATTTTGTGATGGCTGGTTCGATGAGTTCTTTCCATTATGCATTTGATGATAAGTTTGAGATGATGGTTTTTCTTTATGTCGAACCTGACATTCGTGTACAGCGAGTACATAACCGCGCATTGGAACATTTTGGAGGAAGAATACTCGAAGGCGGCGACTTGTATGAAAATCATATGCGATTTTTAGAAAGTAATCGCCGCTACGAGAAGGATGGTTCTCCAAATCTGCATGGGCAGAGAAAATGGATGGATGAAATGTCTTGCCTGAAGTTGGAATTGGACGGGACAGATAGTCTTGAAAATAATGCAAACATCATTATTGAAAAATGGAAAGGATTAGGAAGATAAAGTGGATTTCAGAGGCTTTATCTTCCAGTTATTTACTATATTTTTTCACCACAATGTGGACATTTATTAGAAAAAATCGTATGCCAATACATGCGATGCCCACAGAAATCACAGGTATTTAGTGGTGATACTAATGGCATAACTAAAATACATTGTAATAACAATAAAAATGTAAATGTCCTGTTTCCCCAAGGTTCTGATATGAAAAATACCAAAATTAAATCGAAAATAGAATACACAATTCCTATTCTCCATGCGAAAATTCCTATTTTTCGTAAATTCCCTCCGTAAACCATGATGGAGACTAGCAAAGTATATATAAAACATCTAAAGAAAAATGATATGTTCATAATGGTTTCTCCTAATGACTGACAATTACCGGATGATTAAAAAATATATTCCGCATACGTATTGTCCTAAAAAATAAGTATGACTGGAATCTAAGAAAATCTACATTTGTGTGTTCTTCCACCATGTCTGATCCAACATTTTCTTTATACATCAATCAAGGGTACTTTTGCCACCGTATTTAAGTAAACTGTACATAAATTATTTGTAAAAGGTACAATCAAAATACTAGTTAACATCTGGAAATGCTTGAAAGTAAGGGAAAATGATTGATAGTAAGTGTTTAACACCGATGATATTGATTTGGTTTATAAAAATTTTATTGAAAATAATATAGAATGTTTATCGGGACCTCAATATTTCGATTTTACAGCACAAGGATTTGGTAAAAGTAAAGCTTTTTACTTTAAAGAGCCTGACGGAATTATACTTGAAATGATGCAAAATGGAAGACCGGTAAATGGAGCTGCAGGGACTGAAGAGTGTTGTAAAAGGTGAATAAAGAAAGTCTGTGGAAGTGTATATAGTATTCAGAACACCACAATTAGAATAATAATTTGTTAGGGGAGCTGTTGGGAAATAAATTTCTGACAGCTTTTTCGGTGTAAATTTATAATTAACAATTTTGAAACAAATCTCAAACAATTTTCAAATAAATAAAAGATAGATTAATAAGATGTAAAATGCTATTATTTATAAAAATAGATTGTAGAAGAAAGGGAAAAAGATGATCCATATTCTTGTAGTAGATGATGATAAAAATTTAAACCAGACGGTTTGTACCTATTTAAACGATTGCGGTTTCGAGGCAAAAGGAGTTTTAAGTGCAACGGAGGCGTATGATGAGATGTATAACAATCTCTATGAACTGATTATCTCAGATATTATGATGCCGGAAATTGATGGCTTTGAATTCGCAGAGACTGTGCGTCAGGTGAATAGACAAATCCCAATTCTTTTTATGTCTGCAAAAGACGATCTTCCATCCAAGCGTAAGGGATTTCTTGTTGGAATTGATGATTATATGGTAAAACCGGTTGAACTAGCAGAGCTTGAGATGCGTGTCAGGGCACTGCTTCGAAGGGCAAATATTGAGATGGAGCGTAAGTTAGTAGTTGCGAATCTCGAACTTGATGCAGATGGTATGACAGCATCTATTGATGGTGAGGAAATTTCGATTACGACAAGGGAATTTCATATTCTATATAAGCTACTGTCTTATCCGAAGAAAACATTTACAAGGGCACAGCTGATGGATGAATTCTGGGGAATCGATTCAGGAACAAGCCTTCGCGCGGTGGATGTCTATATTACAAAGCTCCGTGATAAATTTTCTGCCTGCAATGGATTTGAAATAAAAACAGTGAGAGGACTTGGATATAAGACAGTATTGTTGTAATGGAAAGAGGAAGGTGTTGTTAAAATGAAAAAAGGAGAAAAGAGAGGCGAGATAAAATCAGACCGTTTTCCAGCGTCCTTATTTTGGGTATATTTGATAGTACTGTTTTTGATGTCAGGATTTCACACGGGAATTATTGTTTTAGCGAACACACTTGAATGGAATAAAATCATTCAGGTTGTGATAGCGATTTTGTATTGGTCCTTCGTGGCAGTCGGATTGACTCTTTTTACCAGAAATAAAATTCAGAAAAACTATGAGAAACCGATGCATGATCTTGCAGAGGCAACAAAAAAAATTTCAAAAGGGGATTTCTCTGTATATGTTCCAACGATCAATACGTCAGATCGTTTAGATTATCTAGATATCATGATCATTGATTTTAATAAAATGGTGGAGGAACTGGGCAGTATCGAGACATTAAAGACAGATTTCTTTTCAAATGTTTCCCATGAGATCAAAACCCCACTTGCGATTATCCAGAATAATGCGGAGCTGCTTTGCATGGAAACGGAGCCTAAAAAACAAAAAGAATATGCAGAGATTATCTTTCAGACAACGAAACGTCTGTCAGAGTTGATTAGTAATATTTTAAAACTAAATAAACTGGAAAAACAAGCAATCGTGCCGATGACAGAAGAGTACGATCTCTGCGGACAGTTAGCAGAGTGTGCCCTGAATTATGAAGCAATATGGGAGAAAAAAGGCATCGAATTTGATGCGGATATGGAAGATCATGTAAAAATCACAGCAGATGCATCTTTAATGGAGTTGGTCTGGAATAATCTTCTTTCAAATGCGGTGAAGTTCACAGAGCCAGGAGGAAGGATAAAGCTGACGGAATGGTCAGGGGAAAAGCAGATTTGTGTATCTGTGGAAGATAATGGATGCGGAATGTCAGAAGAAACCCAAAAACATATTTTTGAAAAATTTTATCAGGGAGACACTTCCCATGCCATGGCTGGAAATGGTCTTGGATTAGCACTTGCAATGCGTGTACTTCAACTGAATGATTATCGGATAGAAGTGGAAAGCAGTCCAGGATCCGGAAGTAAATTTACGGTGTTGATACCGAAGGGAGAAAAAAAAGAACATGAATAAATTTGAAAGTTATGATTACCTGAAGGTGACAGTGGAAGAAACAAGGCTATCACATTATATAGATGGATATGAATGTTTTGGTTGGAAGTTAGACCCTAATATTCCTCTGGAAGTGAATGGCGCAAAAGCAGTGGTCCATTTTAAACGCAGCAGGGCGATTTTAAATAAGGTGGAATTAACCAGACTTCAAAGTCATTTTGAAGCATGTCAGAGAGACCTGGAAGCATTAGAAGGCTCAGCAGTTTCTTTAGCAACAAGCGCGGGAATCGGAGCCGGAATTTTGGGATGTGCATTTGCTGCCGGAGCTGTTTTTGCTGTTACAGCAGAAACACCAATAATCTGGCTTATGATCCTACTCGCAATTCCTGGATTTATCCTATGGGGAGCCGCATATCCGATTTATAAATATGTAAAAATGAAAAGAATGGAAAAAGTAGAGCCTCTGATGGAAGCAAAGATTGATGAATCAGAGGAGGTCTGCAAGAAAGGACATGCACTGTTGTAAAAAAATGAAACTCAAACTTCACGCACAGTTCGAATGTGGGAAGTTTGAGTTTTTTAACAATTTGACAACAAAACGGAAGCAATACGAAAACAATTTCCTCTTAAGATACAGATATCAAATGAAACAAAGAACAAAAAAGAGAGGAAATGTAAAATGAGCAGAACATTATATTTAGTAACAGGAGCAGCCGGTTTTTTGGGAAGTCATATATGCAGACAGCTATTAGACAGGGGTGAGAGCGTTAGAGCATTTGTTTTAAAAGGGGATCCAGCTGTAAAATATATCCCGGAAAAAGTAGAAATTGTAACTGGAGATCTCTGTGATATTAATTCATTGGAAAATTTCTTTAAGGTTCCAGATGATACACAGACGATCATTCTTCATGTTGCGAGTATGGTAACGGTGAATCCGGATTATAATCAGAAACTTATGGACATCAATGTTGGCGGAACAAAAAATATCATAGAAAAATGTTTAGAACATCCGGAGTGCAAAAAAATGGTCTATGTAAGTTCGAGCGGAGCAATCCCAGAGCTTCCAAAGGGACAGAAAATAAGAGAAGTAAAACAGTTTGATTCGGAAAAGGTCGTGGGCTGGTATAGTAAGACGAAAGCGATGGCAACACAGGCAGTACTTGATGCAGTGAAAAAAGAAGGATTAAATGCGTGTGTGGTACATCCAAGCGGAATCTTGGGTCCACAGGATTATGCAATAGGAGAAACAACCGGCACAATTATTAAGATTATTAATGGTGAAATGCCAGTTGGTATGAGGGGAAGTTTTAATCTCTGTGATGTAAGAGATCTTGCTGCAGGATGTATTGCAGCTGCAGATAAAGGACGTACAGGAGAATGTTATATTTTTGGCAATGAGGAAGTGACACTCAAAGAAATGTGTGAACTCTTAGATAAAGATCTGCATTGTGGAACCTGTAAATTATATCTTCCACTCGGACTGGCAAAGCTACTTGCAAAGCAGATGGAAAAAAAGGCAGAAAAAACCGGTAAAAAGGCATTAATGACAACATTTTCTGTTTATAATCTGGAACGCAATAATACATTTGACTATTCTAAGGCCAAGAAAGAACTTGGATATCATACAAGAAGCTATGCAGAGACACTTCATGATGAGGCAGTGTGGTTAAAAGAAGAAGGGAAAATCGGATAAAATACGTTATTATATGAGCAAAAGTGTGAAAAATCAGGTTCCATAACAGGAGGTTATAGTCAGATGAAAAAGGTATGTGTAGTGACAGGAGGCGGATCCGGTATTGGATTTGCAACAGCAAAGGAAGTAGCAGAAAAAGGATATTATGTGATTCTGGTTGGACGAAATAAGAAAAAATTAGAAGGTGCAGTGGAAATACTAAGAACTCTGGGGGGCGAAGCAGAAGCATACAGTTGTGATGTGTCAGACAGAGAAAATTGTTTTGCACTTGCAAAGCGTGCATCTGAATGTGGAAAAGTAAAGGCAGTCCTCCATATTGCGGGAATGAGTCCGCACATGGGAGATGAGGAAAAAATAATGCAGGCAAATGCAATGGGAACTATCAATATCAATGATGCATTTTATGGAGTAATCGCAGAAGGCGGCTGTGTGATCGATACAAGCTCTACATCTGCTTACATGGCACCAGCTTTTATCATGCCAAAGAGAATATATCCACTGGCCTGTAAAGACAGGGAACTCTTCTTTCGTAAGATTATGAAAAGAGTGAATTTATTCCCAAAGAAAACGAGAGAAGGTGTTGCATATAGCATCAGCAAACACTTTACCATCTGGTTTGCAAAACAGGATGCGGCGCGTTATGCAAAAAAGAATGCGAGAGTATTAAGCATCACTCCGGGAAACTTTGAAACACCATTAGGAAATCTGGAAAAAGAGGAAGCGTCCACATATTTGAAATTTGCAGCAATCAAAAGAAATGGAAGACCGGAAGAGATTGCACCGCTTTACGCTGCCTTGATCGATGAACGGATGAGCTATCTGACAGGTGTGGATATTCTTTGTGATGGGGGCTGTATTGCAGGCGGAGCCAGTGCATTTGCAAGGTAAAGTATCTTTTAATAATTATTAGGTCTTTCCTAAAGTAAGTTTGCAGAATGAATTGGTGTAGAATAGAAAAGCGATACCTGCATTTCTATCCAATGAAATGTATGCTTATGGTTGCTATTCCGATTACCACATCGATTATATGGCGATTTTACAGAAATAGCAAAGATCCCAATTCTAAAAAACGAATGTTTTATGAGTTTACAGGAGTCGAATTTGATGAATATTTGAAAATGTGCATCAAATTCGACTCCAGAAGGAGATGTATTCCCTGATTTTCCGGATGAGAATATCATCATGGGTAAACAAAAACATCTGATTAAGTTTGATATTATTTTTGAGGACTGTCCAGATAATGTTTTTCGTAGCACTAGCTCCTTTCCTGTGCTTATGAGAAGGCCATGGAATAATGACGTAACAGGCTTACTGAGTGTTAATAATTTGGAAGACTTTTTGCAGTTGATCCATCAAATTAAAAGTTCTATTCCTGGAATCACAAACGAACTTCATACCCCAGCAGTAGTTGCATTAGTTGGTCCTTATAAAGACGTTGAAGATAAATATTCAAGACTTCTATTCTGTGATATTAATACCGTGTTACAGGCATCCAATGCATCCACGCTGTCGGCGCAGTACAGCTGCATATATGGACGATGAAGAGTATCGAGAGTGGCTGGATGGGTATTCTAAGCATGGGATGGATTTTGAAACTTGGAAATCTGCAAAGAGAATCCGTAAAAGATATAAGGATAATGAGAAAAACTTTACAATTTTTGATGGAAGGTCTCCCCAAATGGGCAAATATGTAATCAAGCCGAAAAATATTATGAAAGAAATGAGAAAGTCTCAAATAGGTACGGATATATTGCAATACATACTGGACAATGACGTTCCGGTAAATATATGGTATGGCGTGGATGTAGAACCAGAACTGGCAGGAATGGTAGAAGATGGTGAAATTAATATATATGCGGATAATACTAGAAACATAAAGGAAACAGCTACTACAGTTATACACGAAGCTACTCATGTGAAGATTAATAAGCCGAATAGTAAAAATCAGGAATTAGAATGCTATATGAATGAGTATAGACATCGTGGAATTGAATTGACAGATGAAGTAATAGACCTTATAGTGAAGCATATAGATGATAAATATAAGTACTTGAAATGGGAGTGATTATTTATGGAGAACACTTTAATTATTCCACCTCATGAAAGATTGAAGCTGTTGAGGGAAGGGGAAAAAGTATTGTGCAAAAAAGGAGTCCTGATTCCTTCTGGAGACTATAAAACTACGAATACATTTTTTTGCGAATCTTGCGGAAATCAATTGATTATTAATTAGATACCATCGGTCGAGTTGGCTGCTGGTATTTTTATGCCTGTTTAGGAGGGTGATCTATTTGATTGTAGTAGAAGTAAGCAAAGAAAAAATAACATTGGAGGGTCATGCAGGTTATGCGGAGCTGGGAAAATTCTTATTGAACATTTCATAAAAAGGAAGGGTAATAGCTATGTTAAAAGAACTAAGAGACGAAAAGATTTTACTTTCACTTAGAGAAGTAAGCGAACTGCTTGGTATTTCGTATGAAAAGGCGCGACTCTTTACATATGAACAAAACATGCAAGTCCGTATAGGTAGTTGAATATTAATTCATAGAAAAAAGTTGGAAAATTGGATTAACGATCAAGTGAAATAGCAGGGGTACAGATTATGATTTATCCTTGAATAAAAAGAAAAGATTTGATAATATATTACTGAATATAAGTTTGTATCCTTGTTTCTATTTAGTGAGGGAATCAGAAATAAGGAGGATGTTTATATGGGTAAAAACTTAAAAGGGAAAAATATAGGACGTGGAATTTGTCAAAGAAAGGATGGAATTTATCAGGCTAAAATCTATTTAAAAATGACTCCAAAGCCAATTTATCTTTATGATTCAAATCTTAATTCATTAAGAGTAAAAAAGAAACGCTTTGAACAGCAAAAGTTAAATAATTTCTTCACAACTCAATCGTTATTAACAGTAAATGACTGGTTTGATCATTGGATGGAAACTGTTTGCGCTGTGAAATTAAAAAACACAACAATTCAGAATTATTATAATAATTATAATCGTATTAAAGGCAGTATCCAAAATATTAAATTGATCGAATTGACTCAAAGTCATATTCAAATGGCAATTAATGAGATTTCTAAAAAATATAAACCCTCCACTGTAAAAAGTTCCTTGAATGCATTAAGTACATGCTTAGAATACGCAGAAAAGAACATGATTATCGCGAACAATCCATGTAAATGTATCGTTATAAGCAATTATACAGATAGGAGTTTTGTTCCGATAGAACAGGAGGATGAAATGAAATACATTACGAAAGATATGTTAGATCTCTTTTTTGAAGCAGCAAAAAATTGCCGTTCACGTTATTATTTTTATATTTTGTTGCATACCGGTTTGCGTGCTGGTGAATTATGTGCATTACAGTGGAAGGATGTTGATTTCGACAAAAAAGAACTTCATGTTTACAAAACGATAAATAAAACAAGATGTTATTTTGATATACATGGAGAAAAGCTTGAAAAATCAATAGCTAGTGTGCAAATCACAACGCCGAAAAGAAATGCAAGTAACCGAATTGTTCCATTAACAGATGGCGTTATAGAAGCTTTTTTGAAGTTAAAGGAAATTTAGGAAAATGACAAAAATGGTAACATAAAATGGGGATCAGAAAACGAGTTTAGAAAAACATACCCTGATTTAGTATTAACCACGAAAGACGGAAATTATTTTCTGCCAAACTATGTCGAACAAGAGTGCAAAAGGATTGTTAAAAAAATCAACACCAAAGGCAAAGCGCTCGCAAAAGAAAAAAATTGAGCGTACGAACCAATCCGAATTTGTCCACATATGTTTCGACATACATTCATTACAAATTGTTATCAACAGAAAATTGATACTCGGATTTTGACAGATATTGTGGGACATACCAATTCCAAAATGACAAATCATTATACTCACCCAGAATGTGAATTTATGCATAGGGAATTTAAAAAATATGAAGATTTACTGTAATCGTTCCCGAGTTGATAAATATGCAAATTCACCCGTCACCAGCTAATAAATACGCAAAATCAACGCATATTTATACAATAAGTTGTTTTTTTAAAATTAGAAGTATGCTTTTTTAAAAAAAGGGTGTAGTAAGTGTTAACTAACACGTGAAAAAGTTTGAAATAGAGGGAAAAATGAACAAAACTATTACATTAACACCAATGATGCAGCAGTATATGGAGACGAAGAAACAATATTCTGACTGTATTTTATTTTACAGACTTGGTGACTTTTATGAAATGTTTTTTGACGATGCCATTACGGCATCCAAGGAACTGGAAATTACACTGACCGGAAAAAATTGTGGATTAGAGGAGCGTGCGCCGATGTGCGGTGTTCCGTATCACTCTGTGGATAGTTATCTGAACCGGCTTGTGGAAAAGGGCTATAAGGTTGCAATCTGTGAACAAGTGGAAGATCCGCAACAGGCGAAGGGCATTGTTAAGCGAGAAGTTGTGCGTGTTGTAACTGCAGGCACTAATATGAATGCGCAGGCACTCGATGAGACAAAGAATAATTATATCATGTGTATTGTATATATCGCCGATCGATATGGACTGGCGGTGGCAGATGTGTCTACCGGGGATTATTTTGTGACAGAACTTGACAGTGGACGGAAGCTTTTGGATGAGATTCATAAATTTTCACCTTCTGAGATTATTTGCAATGAATCCTTCTATATGAGCGGACTTGATCTGGACGATTTAAGACATCGTCTTGGAATGATGATCTATTCGATCGATACGCATTTCTTTGATGATGAAATGTGTGCACGTATTTTAAAAGAACATTTTCATGCAGCTTCGCTGGAAGGCATGGGACTTGGAGATTATAACTGTGGTGTGATCGCAGCAGGAGCTCTTTTGAAATATCTCTATGAGACTCAGAAGACATCTCTTTCTCATATCACACATATTACAGGATATGCGACAGGGAGATATATGTTATTGGACAGCTCTTCCCGAAGAAACCTGGAATTGTGTGAGACGTTGCGTGAAAAACAAAAAAGAGGCTCTCTTTTATGGGTGCTGGATAAGACGAAAACGGCTATGGGCGCCAGAATGCTTAGAAGTTATATTGAACAGCCGCTGATTGACAGGCATGAGATTGAACAGAGGCTGGAGGCGGTAGAAGAATTAAAAGACAAAGCGATTTCTCGTGAGGAGATCCGGGAATATTTATCTCCGGTCTATGATCTGGAACGTCTGATCAGCCGTGTGACATATCAGTCTGCGAATCCAAGAGATTTGATTTCTTTCCGCAATTCTCTGGAAATGTTGCCGCATATCAAATACATTTTAACAGAAATGCACGAAGAACTTTTACAGCAGATTTGTGAAGAATTGGATACGCTGGAAGATCTTTATCAGCTTTTGAATGAATCCATCATGGAAGAACCCCCGCTTGCGATGAAAGAAGGCGGTATTATCAAAGATGGATATGATGCGGATGTGGATATGCTACGACAGGCAAAAACAGAAGGAAAGAACTGGCTTGCACAGCTGGAAGAGGAAGAGCGAGAGAAAACTGGCATTCGGAATTTGAAAGTGAAATATAACAAAGTATTTGGATATTATTTGGAAGTCACAAACGCTTACAAAGAACTGGTACCAGATTATTATACGAGAAAGCAGACACTTGCCAATGCGGAGCGTTTCATCACTCCAAGATTAAAAGAGTTGGAAGACACAATCCTCGGTGCAGAAGACAAGCTGTATGCGCTTGAATATACTCTGTATTGTAAAGTGCGCGACCGGATTGCATCTGAAGTGCTCCGTGTCCAAAAAACAGCGAAGGCCGTCGCAAAAATTGATGTATTTACGTCTCTTGCGCTTGTGGCAGAGCGGAACAATTATGTCCGACCGAAGATCAATGAGAAAGGACTGATTGATATCAAGGGCGGCAGACACCCGGTTGTGGAGAAAATGACACCGGACAATATGTTTATCGCAAATGATACACTGCTGGATGATAAGAAAAATCGTGTTTCCATCATCACTGGTCCGAATATGGCAGGAAAATCTACATATATGCGCCAGTCTGCGCTGATTGTTTTGATGGCACAGATCGGGTCATTTGTTCCGGCAGATAGTGCCAATATCGGAATCTGTGACCGTATTTTTACGAGAGTCGGCGCATCAGATGACCTTGCATCCGGACAGAGTACTTTTATGGTTGAAATGACCGAAGTTGCAAATATTCTTCGAAATGCCACAAGCAGCAGCCTGTTGATCTTAGATGAAATCGGACGGGGAACGAGTACGTTTGACGGATTGAGCATCGCATGGGCAGTTGTAGAACATATCAGTAATAAAAAACTACTTGGAGCTAAAACCTTGTTTGCGACACATTACCATGAACTGACGGAACTGGAAGGAAAGCTTGACAGCGTGAACAATTATTGTATTGCAGTCAAAGAGCAGGGAGATGATATTGTCTTCTTGAGAAAGATTGTAAAAGGTGGTGCGGATAAGAGTTATGGGATCCAGGTTGCAAAACTTGCGGGGGTACCGGAATCCGTCATTGCACGTGCAAAAGAAATTGTCGGAGAATTAAGTGAGGCAGATATTACGACAAAGGTGCGTGAGATTTCTGCGCAAGGAAGCGAGACGAAAGCACGCCAGAAAAAATATGATGAAGTAGATCTGGCACAAATCTCATTGTTTGATACGGTCAAGGATGACGATGTATTAGAAGAACTAAAAGAAATTGATGTGTCGAATCTGACGCCGATGGATGCTTTAAATACCATTTACCGGTTGCAGAATAAATTGAAGAACCGGTGGAAATAGTCGGAGAAAGGAGCAGATATGCCAAATATTCAAGTCTTAGATCAGGTTACGATCGATAAGATTGCGGCGGGAGAGGTGATCGAACGCCCGGCATCGATTGTAAAAGAACTGGTGGAAAATGCAATTGATGCGAAAGCCACTGCCATTACCGTGGAGATCAAAGACGGCGGAATCTCTCTGATCCGCATTGCAGACAATGGATGTGGAATTCCAAAGGAAGAAGTTCCGCTTGCTTTTTTAAGGCATTCGACAAGTAAAATACGCTCTGTGGAGGACTTGACTGGAATTGCTTCCCTTGGTTTTCGCGGAGAAGCGCTTTCGAGCATTGCGGCGATCGCGCAAGTGGAGCTTCGTACAAAGGTGAAGGAGGCAGATGCGGGCATACAGTACCGAATTGAAGGCGGATCAGAAAAATCAATGGAAGAAATCGGAATGCCAGATGGAACGACTTTTTTTGTCCGTCAGATTTTTTTCAACACGCCGGCACGGCGGAAGTTTCTGAAAACTCCGATGACAGAAGCAAGCCATGTCAGTGAATTGATCACGCGATTGGCGCTGTCTCATCCGGAAATTTCATTTCAATTTCTCACAAACGGACAGCCAAAACTTCACACATCCGGAAATGGCAGGCTGAAGGATGTTATTTACCATATTTATGGAAGGGATATTACCGGAAACTTGCTCGAAATCAATGCAAAGGCAAACGGAATTGCAATCCGGGGATATATTGGAAAACCTCTGATTTCCAGAGGAAACAGAAATTATGAAAATTACTATATCAACGGAAGATATGTAAAGAGCAGCATAATTGCAAAAGCAATCGAAGATGCCTATAAGGGGTTTACGATGCAGCATAAGTATCCGTTTACTGTGTTACACTTCACGATAGACGGAACAGATCTGGATGTAAATGTCCATCCAACAAAAATGGAAGTCCGTTTTAGCAAACAACAGGAAGTGTATAATTTTATTTACAATACACTGAAGGATGCTTTGAGCGAAAAAGAATTGATTCCACGGGTGGAATTATCGGTGGCGGAACCGGTTTCCCAAAAGAGTACGTTCTTAGAAAAAGCGGTCTCGCCATCTGTTCCAGACGTTTTACCAGATAAAAAAAATGAAAAAGTTTTTGTGGAGAAACTTCCGCAGGAAGCGCGGTATGCAGAAGCTCCTTCTGAAGAGAAAAATCTAGATTATTTTATGAAGAAGATGCGGGAACGTGTCACTGCCTATCACAATCAGAGTTCTCAGGCAGAAGTGAAAGACCGAGGAGGGCTTTATAGAAATCAATTATCCACTGATAGGATCAAAGAGGCTGCGGCATATCGGGCAGAACAAAAAAAGCAATTCGGACAGTCTGAAAAAGTGCAGGAAAAAATATATAGAAAAGAAGATAAAAGGGAAAATCTACAAGAAACGTCACAAGAAATCGCACGGTTGCAAACACCGAAAGAGGCGGAAGAGGATACACAACTAAATTTTTTTGATCAAAAGCTATTGTCAAAAGAAGCAAAACAGGAATATACTTTAGTAGGACAAGTGTTTGAAACATATTGGATTGTAGAATACCGAGATCAGATGTATATTATCGATCAACATGCCGCTCATGAACGTGTGCTGTATGAACGGACTTTGAAACGGATGAAGGAAAAGCAGTTCACTTCGCAGCGGATCAGTCCGCCAATCGTTCTGAATCTGTCGATGCAGGAGGAACAGCTTTTATCAGAACATATGGAAAATTTTACAAAGATTGGATTTGAGATCGAGCCTTTTGGAGGAGATTCCTATGCAGTCCGTGCAGTTCCAGACAATCTGTTCAGTATTGCAAAAAAAGATCTGCTGATCGAAATGTTAGACAGTCTGTCAGACAGTATTTCTACAAATCTTGCACCGGATATTGTTCTGGAGAAAATTGCTTCGATGTCGTGTAAGGCTGCGGTAAAAGGGAACTCCAGGCTTTCTGGCAGAGAAGTGGATGCGCTGATCGGAGAGCTTTTAGAACTGGACAACCCATATCATTGTCCACATGGAAGACCAACGATCATTGCGATGACAAAACGTGAGCTGGAGAAAAAATTTAAAAGAATCGTATAGCATCTTATTTTGTAAAAATATTATAGTATAGGAAACAGGGGAAGGACAAATGATAAACTTTATAATCAGTGAAAATTTTTATTCTTTATTTGCAGGGATCGGTCTTATGGCAGCATTTTTGATGACTTGTGTCTGCATTACCAAATTTAACTATTTACTTCCAAAAGATGCCGGCAGAGATTTTGCCCATGATGGAAAGCTTTCTGCAGGAAAACCAAGAGGAGCCGGGATCATTTTTATTCTTGTATTTGCGGCAGCGGCACTACTGTTCTCGGAACTTTCTGTCGAGATCGTCATTTACATTGTGCTTGTCATTGCGGAGATGCTGACTGGCTATCTGGATGACGCCTCAGAAAAGCCGTGGAATGAGTATAAAAAAGGGTTACTCGATCTTTTGGTTGCTGTAGTGCTTTCGCTTACCTTTATGCACTACAATTCCAGCACGATTGAATTTGCAATTCCAGGAATCTCTGTGACAATTCCTCCGGTTGTATTTTGTCTGCTCTCGATCGTTTTGATCTGGGTGTCTATCAACGTAACAAACTGCTCTGATGGAGTAGACGGCCTTTCTGCTACGTTGACGATCATCACGTTAATCACACTTTATATTGTAAAAGGGATGAAAGGGACAACAGACAACTTCGCTTATTTGATCTTGCTGTTTGTAATCTGTTTGCTTGGGTATTTGTGGTACAATGCTGCTCCGAGCCATCTGATGATGGGGGATGCAGGATCCCGAGCGATGGGAATTTTTATTGCAATCGCAGCGTTAAAGACAGAAAGTCCATTTTTATATATTTTCGCTGCATTTGTGCTGATCGCAGATGGAGGAATCGGGATTGTCAAAGTAGCATTGCTTCGTTTCTTGAAGATCAAGATCTTAACAAATGTTCGGACTCCCCTGCATGATCATGTGCGAAAAGTGTGGGACTGGTCGAACACACAGACTGTTTTCCGGTTTGGAATCATTCAAATCGTAATTTCTGTGGCAACAATTTACATGCTTATGTTGTAATCAACAGGAGTAGATTATGAGGTGGCTATGATAGATACAGAAAAAAAACCATTGATCATATTGACCGGTCCGACTGCTGTCGGAAAAACGAAGGCATCGATCGGACTGGCAAAAGCAATCGGCGGAGAAATTATCTCCGCTGATTCTATGCAGGTTTACCGACATATGGATATCGGTTCTGCAAAAATTACAAAAGAAGAGATGGCGGATGTTCCACATTATCTGATTGACGTTCTGGAACCGGAAGAGGAATTTCATGTGGTACGGTTTCAACAGATGGCAAAGGCGGCAATGACAGATATTTATTCCAGAGGCAAAATACCAATTATTGTCGGTGGAACCGGATTTTACATCCAGGCACTTTTATATGACATTGATTTCACTGAAAATGAAGGAGACAGTGTATATCGAGAGAAGCTGGAGGCACTTGCAAAGGAAAAAGGAGCCGCATATCTCCATGGACAACTTGCCATGGTCGACCCGAAATCAGCAGAAGAAATCCATGCGAATAATATAAAGCGCGTGATCCGTGCACTGGAATTTTATCACCAGACAGGACAGAAGATTTCCGAACATAATGAGCGGGAAAGACAAAAAGAGTCTCCTTATCAGTTCTGTTACTTTGTTTTAAATGACCGACGAGAATGTCTATATGAACGGATTGACCAACGGGTGGATCAGATGATCCGAAACGGTCTTGTTCAGGAAGTACAGACGTTAAAAGAGAGAGGCTGTACAAAACAGATGGTCTCGATGCAGGGGCTTGGATATAAAGAAATCTTTTCGTATCTGGAGGGGGACTGTTCTCTTGAGGAGGCTGTCTATATTATTAAGCGGGATACAAGACACTTCGCAAAAAGACAGCTGACTTGGTTTAAGAGAGAGCGTGATGTAATCTGGGTTCAGAAAGATGAGTTGAATTATGATGACGAAAAATTATTACAAAGTTTGCTAGAAAGTATCAAAGAAAGGATGAATCTTCCATGTTAGAAGAAAAACAGACAGTGGCTGCTATTTATGAGACACTGGGGATTTCCAGAGAAGTCTATGCATTTGGCAGTGAAATTGAAAAAACATTACAGGAGCGGTTTGAAGAAATTGATCAGACAGCAGAATATAATCAGTTGAAAGTGGTACAGGCGATGCAGGAATGCAGAGTCAGTGAAGGGTGCTTTAACTATGTAAGTGGATATGGATACAATGATCAGGGAAGGGATACGCTGGAGGAAGTCTATGCACATACATTCCATACAGAAGCTGCGCTTGTCCGTCCGCAGATTACTTGTGGAACGCATGCGCTTGCATTGACTTTAAGTGCAAATCTGAGACCAGGAGACGAATTGCTTTCCCCTGTCGGGAAACCATATGATACGCTGGAAGAAGTAATTGGAATCCGTCCATCCAAAGGTTCTCTTGCGGAATATGGAGTTACATACCGCCAGGTAGATCTGCTCTCAGATGGAACCTTTGATTATCCGGCAATCAAAGCTGCAATCAATGAGAAGACAAAACTGGTCACCATTCAGCGCTCCAAAGGGTATCAGACCCGCCCGAGTTTTTCAGTAAAACAGATCGGAGAGCTGATCGCATTTGTCAAGGGGATCAAACCAGATGTAATCTGTATGGTAGATAACTGTTATGGAGAGTTTGTGGAGCGGATGGAACCAAGTGATGTCGGCGCGGATCTGATGGTAGGATCTCTGATTAAAAATCCAGGGGGCGGACTTGCTCCGATCGGCGGATATGTTGTCGGAAAGCAGGAATATATTGATCAGTGTGCGTACCGCTTAACTTCTCCGGGACTTGGGAAAGAAGTAGGAGCTTCCCTTGGGGTGATGAAAGACTTTTATCAAGGATTTTTCCTTGCACCAACAGTTGTAAAAGGTGCTTTAAAGGGAGCTGTGTTTGCTGCCAATATTTATGAAAAACTTGGATTTTCAGTTGTTCCAAACGGAAGTGAGAGCAGACATGATATTATACAAGCTGTGACTCTTGGGACACCGGAAGGTGTGATCGCATTTTGTCAGGGAATTCAGGCAGCTGCCCCTGTAGACAGTTATGTCACACCTGAGCCATGGGCAATGCCTGGATATGACAGTGATGTGATCATGGCTGCCGGCGCTTTTGTGCAGGGATCTTCTATTGAATTGAGTGCTGACGGTCCGATCAAGCCACCATATGCAGTTTATTTCCAAGGGGGGCTTACATGGGAACATGCAAAATTTGGAATTTTAATGTCGCTTCAGAAAATGGTAGACAAAGGTCTTGTTACACTATAAGAAGCATATAAGGAAAAGAAAATCTGTCTCACAATCTGGAGAAACATCTGATTTCATAAAGAATTTAGGCAGATCTGGGGAGAGGATACTATGAAGAATGTAATTGTAGTCGGAGGAGGAGCCTCCGGGCTGATGGCTGCAATCTCGGCAGCAAAATCAGGAGCCAGTGTCTGCATTTTAGAACACAATGAGAAATTAGGAAAGAAAATTCTTGCCACCGGGAATGGACGGTGTAATTTTTCAAATCGTCTGCAGGAACCTTCTTGTTATAGAAGTAGCCAGAGAAATTTTCCATGGCAGGTGATCGAACAGTTTCCGGCAGAAAAGACCATTGCTTTTTTTGAAGAACTCGGCATCTGTACCAGAGACCGGGGCGGATACCTTTATCCGGGGTCTGATCAGGCAGCCTCTGTTTTGGAAGTACTTCAGATGGAGGTAGAGCGACTGCAGATACCGGTAGAATATGGTGTGCAGATTTGTGGGATTGTGAAGAAGAAAGAACAGTTTGAAATCCGCACCGCCACAAAGAGATACCATTGCCAAAAACTAATTCTTGCCACGGGGTCAAAAGCATCTCCGGTAACCGGATCTGATGGAAGTGGATATCAATACGCGAAGGATCTGGGGCATACGATTGCTCCGGTCCTCCCCGCGCTTGTGGCATTGCATGCAAAGGAAAATTTTTTTGCTGCGTTAGCTGGTGTCCGCATCCAGGGGAAAGTAACACTTTTCGTAGATGGAACAAAATGTGCAGAAGATACCGGGGAGCTTCAACTTACCAAATATGGAATTTCCGGCATTCCGGTATTTCAAGTAAGTCGTTACGCATCGGAAGGCCTTTACAGAAAAAAAGAGGTCATTGCAGTCTTGGATCTGGCACCGAATGTGACAGAAAAGGAGATGGACGATATCCTCAGACTTCGGATCCGGAGGCATCCGGAACGCAAAATGACAGAGTTTTTTACGGGCATGTACCACCAGAAATTTTCTCAAACTATTTTAAGGCTTAGCAAAATTGATAAAAAGAAAAGCTGCCAGGGACTATCCGAGCGGGAAATTATGATTTTATGTCGACTGTTAAAATCACTTCGCATTACGATCAAGGGCACAAATGATTTTGATCAGGCACAAATTTGTGCGGGCGGTGTCAGGACAGAGGAAGTTGATCCAAAAACAATGGAATCCCATTATGTATCGGGGTTGTATTTTGCGGGAGAGCTCCTCGATGTAGATGGGATTTGCGGAGGATATAACCTTCAGTGGGCATGGTCCAGTGGGTTTGTTGCAGGAAAATGTGCTGCGCAAAGCAGTATAGGAGAAAGGGAAAAAAGAATATGATTCAGATTAGCCAATTGAAATTGCCCTGCACACATACACAGCAGGAATTGAGAGAAAAGATTGAGAGAACACTTCGGATCCGTCCTGAGGAGCTGATAGAATATTCGATTGAAAAGCAATCAATTGACGCGCGCAAAAAACCACAGATATTTTATGTCTATACGATTCATGCTTCCGTTTTGCAGGAGAAAAAGGTGTTTAAAAAAGTTCACAGCAAAAATATCACCATCGTGGAAAAGAAAGTATATCAATTCCCGTTTCATGCGGAAAGCATACCGGCAGATCGACCGGTGATCATCGGAAGTGGACCTGCAGGACTGTTCTGTGCATACATGTTGGCAGAACATGGCTTTGCCCCAATACTTCTGGAGCGCGGCAAAGCGATAGAAGAGCGGAAGAAAGATGTAGATTCCTTTTGGGAGACGGGCAAACTGAATCCAGAATCCAATGTTCAGTTTGGAGAGGGAGGCGCCGGAACTTTTTCTGATGGTAAGCTAAATACACTTGTCAAAGATCCTTCCGGAAGAAATCGGAAAGTGTTAGAAATCTTTGTAAAAGAAGGTGCACCGGAGGAAATCTTATATGTAAATAAACCACATATTGGGACAGATCTTCTGATGAATGTTGTAAAGAATATGCGGAAGACGATCCAAAGCAACGGTGGAGAGGTTCGGTTTGAAAGCAAAGTGACTGAGCTTTGTATAACTGACGGACAGATCTGTGGCGTTGTAATAAATAAAGAGCAATTTCTTCCTGCGAAATCGGTGATATTGGCAATTGGACACAGTGCGAGAGATACCTTTGAGATGCTTTGGGAAAAACAGATTTGCATGGAAGCAAAATCATTTGCTGTCGGTGTGCGCGTCGAACATCCACAGAAATTGATCAACTATGCACAATATCAGATGGAACTGCCCAAAACACTTCCAGCGGCATCTTACAAGGTGACGGCACAACTTTCAAATGGAAGAGGTGTTTATTCCTTCTGTATGTGTCCAGGCGGTTATGTGGTCAATGCTTCATCGGAAGAAGGGCGACTTGCAGTAAACGGAATGAGCTACCATAGCAGAGCAGGAGAAAATGCAAACAGTGCCATTATCGTGACCGTGACACCAAAAGATTATGGCAGTGACCATCCACTAGCTGGAATGGAGTTTCAAAGAAAATTGGAAGAAAAGGCATTTCGTCTGGCACAGGGCAAAATTCCTGTGCAGCGCTATGAAGATTTTTGCAAAAACCGGGCAACAGACAGTTTTGGAACGGTTCACCCTTCCATGAAAGGAAACTATGCGCCTGCTAATGTCAGAGAAATCCTGCCGGAGATTGTGGCAGCATCTATCGAAGAAGGCATCCGTTGCTTTGATCAAAAACTACAAGGATTTGCTGACCCAGATGCACTCTTATCTGGCGTGGAAAGCAGAACATCTTCTCCGGTCAGAATTTCCAGGGATCCTTCTACTATGGAAGGAAGTGTAAAAGGGTTATATCCGTGTGGAGAAGGGGCCGGATATGCCGGTGGAATCACTTCCGCCGCAATGGATGGGATTCGTATGGCAGAAGCTGTGGCAGGTCAACTCAGATAGAAAGACAAACAATCTTCACAAAAAATTAATGTCTTTTCTATATACACTTTTTTTAAAGTATGATAAAATAAACAGAGTTTGTGAGAAGAAGAGGTGGAGTAAAGATGAAAGGACACGCAGGAAAAAACACGTGGGCACTTTTTTTACTGCTTTTGGCAGGAATTGTGCTTGGCGGGTTTATAGGTATGCTGGCAGAGGGAGTGCCGGCACTGAGCTGGCTGTCATATGGCCAGACATTTGGGTTTGACAATCCGATTGTGCTGAATCTCGGCTTATTAGTCATTACTTTCGGCCTGAATATCAAAATTACAATTGCAAGTATTCTTGGAGTTGTGATATCTATTATTATATACCGCTTATTATAGCATCTTTACTTGTAGCACAAGAGTCTAAAGAACACATGAATCAAAATTGTACCATAAGAGAAATTATATCAGAGGAACGTCCTTACGAAAAATGTGAACAGTATGGCGCAGGCAATCTGACCGATGTTGAATTGCTTGCGATTCTTCTGCGCACAGGGACAAAAGGACACAGCGTGCTGGAACTGGCCAGAAAGATTTTGTATCCGGTTTATTGGCAGGATGGAATTTTAAATATTCATCACTGGACGATGGAACAACTGATGCAGATCAAAGGAATTGGAAAGATTAAAGCGATTCAGATTCTGTGCCTGTCGGAGCTTGCAAAGCGTCTCTCAAAAGCAGATGCGTACCAAGGACTTGATTTTCGGACTCCGTCCTCCATTGCTGAGTATTATATGGAGGATATGCGTCATCGTACGCAGGAGCATATGAAGCTTTTGATGTTAAATACAAAGGCAAAGCTTCTCGGTGAAACGACAATCTCAAAAGGGACGGTCAACGCGTCTTTATTGACTCCGCGGGAATTGTTCATTGAAGCTCTGCAGAAAAATGCTGTTTCTATCATATTGCTTCATAATCACCCAAGCGGGGATCCCACACCAAGCCGAGAAGATCTTCTGATTACAAAAAGAATTAAAGAGGCAGGAAGTCTGATTGGAATTGAACTGTTAGACCATATTATTATTGGGAACAATTGTTATATCAGCTTTGCCGAACAAGAACTTATTTAGAGAGGAATCGATGTCGGTTGTCTAGAAATATATATGGTCTTGATCTTGGCAGTTATGAGATCAAAGTATATGATAAAAAACAAAAAACAATCTGGCGTGAAAAAAATGCGATTGCATTTGCGGATGAAAAGGAAATTTTTGCAGTCGGAGATGAGGCATATGAGATGTATGGGAAAACACCCGATCACATCCGCGTTGTATTTCCGATGAAGGAAGGCGTGATTTCCGGAATCACCGATATGCAATATTTATTACAAAATCTTCTAAAACGAGGGCACCAATTTGCTTATGGGTCCGAGTATGTGATTGCTGTTCCGACAGATGTAACGGAACTGGAAAAGCGGGCATTCTGCGACCTTGTCCTTCATTCAACTGCGAGAGCAAAATCGGTGCGAATCGTGGCACGCGGCATTGCAGATGCAGTTGGTGCCGGAATTGCCGTGGAGCGAGAACCAGGGATTTTTTTAGTTAATTTTGGGGCATCTACGATGGAATTGTCTGTGCTTTCCTATGGAGGAATCGTATTGAACCGCCTGCTTAAGATTGGTGGAATGCATTTAGACCGTGAGATCATCCAGCTGGTTAAAAATCGGTACCAAATATTAATCTCCGGGCGAACCGCAGAATTTCTTCGAAAAGAAGCAGGATTGTTTCCAAACAGGCAGGAATCTATTTATCAAGTTCCGTGCAAAAAATTAGGAACCGGCCTTCCAAAGTACAAGGAGATTCCCGGAACGTTAGTGAAAACGGCACTTCGGGAGCCTCTGTCAGACTGTGTGAAGGAAATGACGGCGCTTTTAAAAAGAACTCCTCCGGAAGTGCGGCAGGCAATTGAGCAAAAAGGAATCTTTCTGACCGGTGGTATGGCATCGCTTTCAGGTCTTGACAGATATTTATCGCATGCCGGCGGATGGAAAGTGACTGTGGCAAATCAGCCTGCAATTTGTGCAGTGAGAGGCCTTGAAAAAATCATACACAATAAAAATCTTCACAAACTGACTTATGAGATGTCAGTGGAAAATGACAGGTGGATACGATGAGAAAGAAAAAACAAAATGGTCTGGCAAGTAAATACTGGCTTTTAATCCTTTCAGCGGTATGTCTGCTTTTGATGGGAATTTCTCTGATTTCTGATAAAATCAACGGACCTTTGCGGATTTTTGCCAATTATACGGTTGTTCCGATGCAGAAAGGAATCAATCAAATAGGAATGTTTTTAACAGATATTACAGATAATTTTGAGACATTGCAGCTGACAAGAAAGGAAAAAGAAGCACTTCAGGAAAAGGTAGACGAACTGACGTTGGAAAACAAGATGCTCCAACAAGAAAAATACGAGTTAGAACGTCTTCAGGAACTGTATAAATTAGATTCTAATTATGCAGATTATGAGAAAGTGGGAGCTCATGTGATCGGGAAGGATCCGGGTAACTGGTTTAGTACCTTTACCATCGACAAAGGAAGTGATGATGGACTCGCAGTGGATATGAATGTAATTGCGGGATCTGGATTGGTTGGTATTATCACAGAAGTAGCCCCAGGATGGTCTCGTGTCCGTTCCATTATTGATGATTCCAGCAATATCAGTGCCATGACACTTTCGACACTGGATACTTGTATTGTCAAAGGTGATTTGAAGTTGATGAATGATGGCAAGATCAAGTTTGAACAATTAGAAAATAATAAGAATGAGATTGCGGTCGGAGAGGAAATTGTGACTTCTCATATCAGTGACAAATATCTCCAGGGAATTACAATTGGTGTTGTCAGTGATATTAAGGTAGATTCCAATAATCTGACACGATCCGGTTATCTCACTCCGGTTGTAGATTTCAAGCATCTTCATGAAGTGCTTGTCATTACTACTTTAAAAGAAGATGTAACGAAAGAGATAAAAGAAGCAAAGTAAGGAGTGGAGAACTGATGAAACGAAAAATAGTAACCGGATGTCTGATCTTCTTTTGTTTCCTGCTTCAGACAACCATCTTTCAGACACTTGCACTTGCTTCCATCGCACCGAACTTAATGATCATTCTTACAGCTTCATTCGGATTTATGCGAGGGAAAAAGTCGGGAATGTTTGTTGGATTTTTCTGTGGATTGTTCATGGATGTTTTTTCAGGAAATCTGATTGGATTTTATGCACTGCTCTATATGGTGATCGGATATCTCAACGGATTTTTTCGACGATTATTTTATGCAGAAGATATTAAACTTCCACTGATCCTGATTTCCGGAAGTGAATTTGTCTATGGGATGTTAATCTATCTTCTCCTATTTTTACTTCGAAGCCGATTTGATTTCCCTTATTATATCGGAAATGTCATTTTGCCTGAGTTGATCTATACTATACTTGTAACATTAATATTGTATCCGATCATTCTGACCTTGAATCGAAGATTGGAAGCAGAAGAAAAAAGGAGTGCTGGAAAATTTGTTTAATCGTATCAAAGAATGGATCATGGAAATTATAAAATCTCGTCTGTTCGTAACAGTGATTGCCTTTTGTGTTCTGTTTGCAATTTTGATCCAAAGAGTTTTTTATCTGCAGATTGTAAAAGGACAGTATTATCTGGATAATTATAAACTTCAGATTCGGAAAACAAGAGAAGTTCCCGGGACAAGAGGAAACATTTATGACCGGAATGGAGAATTGCTCGCCTACAATGAATTGGCATATTCTGTTACGATTGAGGACAACGGCGATTACTCTTCCATGACACTCAAAGAAAAAAATAAAATTATAAATGAAACGGTCGAAGAAGTGATTGACATTGTAGAGTCAAACGGTGATACCGTTATCAGTGATTTTGGAATCATTTTAAATGCTTCAGGAAATTATGAATTTGCGGCACAAAATGAGACGTCCAAGCTTAGGTTCCTTGCGGATATTTATGGTTATCAGACAATTGATGAACTGACAGACAAAGAGGAAAATGCCAGTGCCGATGACATTATAAATTATCTATGTGAAGATCAGCGTTATGGATATGGAATCGATCAATCTTCCATGGAAAAGTCTCGTATTTTAAAAATGGTCAACATCCGTTATGCCATCAGTCTCAACAGTTTCCAGAAATACATTCCGACAACCATCGCATCGAATGTCAGCGATGAGACGGTAGCTGAAATTATGGAAAACTCTGACAGACTGCAAGGAGTCAATATTGCAGAGGATTCTCTCAGACGTTATACGGACAGTAAATATTTTGCTTCATTGATCGGATATACCGGTAAGATTTCCCAAGAAGAATACAATGAGAAAAAGGAAAGCTCCAAAGAATATACATTGACTGATATTGTTGGAAAATCCGGATTAGAACAGACCATGGATGAAGAACTGCAAGGGACAAAAGGAAAAGAAATTGTCTATGTGGACAGTGTCGGGAATGTAATTGAGACAGAGAAAAAAACTGATGCCGTTGCCGGGAACGATCTCTATCTGACAATTGATAAAAATCTTCAAGAGGCAACCTATCAGATCATTGAAGAAAAACTTGCTGGAATTCTCGTGTCACGCATTCAAAATATCATGAATTATGATCCGGCTTCCGCAGGAGACTCCAGCAAGATCATCATACCGATTGATGATGTTTATCATGCGCTATTTGCAAATGAAGTGATCGACACAAAACATTTTTCATCGACAGATGCAAAAGAGACAGAAAAAAAGGTGGAAGCTCTTGTCGCGGAAAAGAAAGCTTCCTGCATTGCGGAAGTTATGTCCCAACTCCGGGATCCAGCGGCTGCTTCTTACAAATCACTTTCCAAAGAAATGCAGGCATATATGAATTATATTGCAGACGATCTTCTGATGGACCAGGCAGGAATCCTATCTTCCGATGCGATAGATACAAGCGATAAAACCTATATCGCATGGACAAAAGATGAAACCATCAGCCTTTACGAATATCTGAACTATGCGATATCCAAAAACTGGATAAATCTTTCAGAGATTCCGCAGGCAGAAACTGAGCAGGAGAAATATTCGGATCTCAATGAAATTTACGGGCAGATTTTAACTTACCTCGAGCAAACGCTTCCGTCGGACAGCACATTCGAAAAGCTTGTTTATCGCTATATGATCAAAGCGAATGAACTGAAGGGCAAAGATATTTGCAGAATTTTATACGAACAGAATGTAATTGCCTTTGACGAAGGGCAATATCAGGGACTGGAAAGCGGTCAGATTGACCCATATAGTTTTCTTGTCGGGAAAATCAGTTCTCTTGAAATTACACCAGCCCAACTTGCACTGGAACCTTGTTCCGGTTCTGCAGTTGTGACCGATGTAAATACCGGGGAGGTGCTTGCATGTGTATCCTATCCGGGCTATGATAATAATAGGCTGGCCAATACAATGGATTCTGCTTACTATAATAAGCTTGCAAATGATCTCTCCAGTCCTTTTTATAATACTGCTACTCAGGAGCGGACTGCACCGGGATCTACGTATAAAATGTTGACATCCGTTGCAGCTTTGACAGAAGGAATCATTACACCATCTGATGGAGTTGTATGTGAAGGAATATTTGAGAAAGTATTTCCAAATCCAAAGTGCTGGATTTCGCCGGGAGCTCATGGTTGGCTTGACGTCACAGGCGCTCTTCAGCACTCTTGTAATATTTTCTATTATGAAATGGGATATGAGTTGGGAGTGACAGAATCAGGGGATAAAAAGGGAGAGGATGGAAAGCCTGCGAAAACGTATTCCAGTGATCTCGGTATTGAGAAACTGACAAAATATGCAGAGATGTTTGGGTTAAATGAAAAGTCCGGATTAGAAATTTCAGAATCGAAACCTCAGATTTCCGATACAGACTCCGTACTTTCTGCTATTGGTCAGGGAACAAACAACTATACGACAAGCCAGCTCGCACGCTATGTGACAGCTGTTGCAAACCGTGGAAAAGTCTTTCAGCTTTCCCTTCTCGACAAGACTGTGGATAAAAAAGGAAATGTTGTAAAAGACTATCAACCGGAACTGAGAAATGAAATTACCGAAGTTTCAGACAGCACCTGGAATGCAGTGCAACAGGGAATGGAAGATATGGTATCAACAACTGGAACATTTGATTCTCTCCGCCTGGAAGGTTTTCAGATGGCAGGCAAGACCGGTACGGCTCAGCAGAGTGAGACCCATCCGGATCATGCACTGTTTGTCGGCTATGCCCCAAGCGAAAATCCGGAAATTGCCGTGAGCGTAAGAATTGCCAATGGCTATAATTCTAGTTACACAGCAGAAATTGGAAGAGATATTGTAAAATATAAATATCATCTTGGAGATACGGAAGATATCGTCACAGGAAGCGCCAGCATGCTTGGTGTTGCCGGTGCCGGAGATTAAAATACAAAAGACAAAAAAGAAATGAAATGGAGGAATTTTGTATGGGTGAAGTAATTGTAATCACATCTGGCAAAGGCGGTGTCGGAAAGACAACAACAACGGCTAATATCGGAGTCGGACTTGCACAGATGGGGAAAAAAGTGATTGTGATCGATACTGACTTAGGACTTCGCAATCTCGATGTTGTGCTAGGTCTTGAAAATCGGATTGTTTACAATCTGGTCGATGTCATTACGGGAAGCTGCAGGCTAAAACAGGCGCTGATCAAGGACAAGCGCTATCCGGAATTATACTTGCTTCCATCGGCACAGACAAAAGATAAGTCAGCGGTAACTCCGGAACAGATGAAAAAGCTGACAGCAGAACTAAAAGAATTGTTTGATTATGTTATCCTCGACTGTCCGGCAGGAATTGAACAAGGATTTCAAAATGCAATCGCGGGAGCGGACCGTGCAGTTGTCGTCACAACACCAGAAGTCTCTGCAATCCGTGATGCAGATCGAATCATTGGTCTTTTGGAGCAAGGAGGAATTGCCCAGTCCGAGCTGATCATCAATCGACTTAGAATGGATATGGTAAAAAGAGGAGAGATGATGTCCGTGGAAGATGTGACAGAAATCCTTGGAATACGCCTGATCGGTGTCATTCCTGATGATGAACAAGTTGTAATCGGTACAAATCAGGGAGAGCCTGTCATTAGTCTAAGTTCCAAATCAGGCGCGGCATATAAAAATATTTGTAAAAGGCTGACTGGAGAAGAAGTCCCTTTCTTGAATTTTGAAAAGCAGGATGGATTGTTTTCAAGACTGACAAAAGTATTCAAAAAGTAACAGGGAGGGAATCAGATGCAGAAATTTGGATGGAAAAAGAAACGTACTTCGGTAACGATTGCAAAAGAACGACTGCGGTTGATCTTGTCGTCTGACCGCGTAAACAGTACCCCGGAATATATGGAACGGATCGCAGAGGAATTATTTCTGACCGTCTCAAAATATATCGAAATTACACCCGAAAACTTTACTGTTCAAATTACACAATCTGATATACATATTCAATTAGCAGGAGAGAAAAAGTGAAATTTTTAAAACGATATCATTTGAAAAATTTTAACTTCATACTGGTGACTTTTGTCACAGCACTTTCGATTATCGGAATCATGGCCGTTGGAAGTGCACAGAAATCTATGCAAGGCAAACAGATCTTCGGAGTGATTCTTGGTCTGCTTGTAATGCTTTTGTTTTCTGTCATCGACTACAAATGGATCTTGCGGTTTTACTGGATTTTGTATGCTGTCAATCTGATTCTACTTCTGCTTGTTCATTTTTTTGGAGCAGAGGCAAACAACGCGGTCAGATGGCTTGATTTTGGATTTATCCGGTTTCAGCCTTCTGATCCAACAAAGATTCTGATGATTTTATTCTTTGCTCAATTTTTAACGAAACATAGAAAAAAATTAAATCATCCGGTCATGATCATGGAAGCAATTGCTTTGATCCTTCCCTCTTTGTATTTGATTTACAAGCAGCCGAACTTGTCTACCACCATTTGCCTTGCAGCGCTGTTTTTTGTCCTCTTGTATCTGGGTGGACTTAGCTATAAGTTTATCGGCACTGTGTTGGCGGTTGTGATTCCAGTCTGTCTGATCTTTTTAAGTCTTGTTGTACATTCCAATGTACCGTTCTTAAAAGACTATCAACGGCAGAGAATCCTTGCATGGCTGGAACCGCAGAAATATGCCTCTTCCACAGCATATCAACAGATGAATTCTATTATGGCAATCGGGTCTGGGCAACTGAAAGGGAAGGGGTATGACAACAATACAACAACATCTGTGAAAAACGGAAACTTTATTTCAGAGCCTCAGACAGATTTTATCTTCGCAATTATTGGGGAAGAACTTGGATTTATTGGATGCTGTATTGTAATTATTTTATTATTGTTAATTATTGTCCAATGTATTATAATCGGATTAAGAGCGCAGGATCTTGCAGGACAGATCATCTGCGGGGGGGTAGCCGCACTGATAGGAATACAGAGTTTTATCAACATCAGTGTGGCGACCGGAATTTTTCCGAACACAGGTATTTCATTGCCTTTTGTAAGCTATGGACTTTCTTCCATAGTCAGCCTGTTCAGCGGAATAGGGGTTGTATTAAATGTAGGATTACAACCGAAAAAATACCAATAGGAGAGTGAGCACACGATGAGAATAGGATTAATAGCACATGATGCTAAGAAGATGTTAATGCAGAATTTCTGTATTGCATACAGAGGAATTTTAAGTAAACATGAATTATATGCAACAGGAACAACAGGACGCCTGATCGAGGAAGTGACCAACCTTTCCATTCGTAAATATCTGGCAGGTCCACTTGGAGGTTCTCAGCAGATGGGAGCACAAATCGATCAGAATCAAATAGATGCAGTGATTTTCCTAAGGGATCCTCTTGCTCCAAAATCCAATGAGCCAAATGTCAATGATGTTGTGCGCCTCTGTGATATGCATAACATTCCAATGGCGACCAATGTAGCAACTGCAGAAGTATTAATCTTAGCGATCGACAGAGGAGATTTAGAGTGGCGTGAGATGTACAGATAGAAGAAAGAGATTTTTCTTTGGAAGTTTTCTTTTGATTGGTATGTTTCTCATAGCAGGATGCGCAAAAAAAGAATCCATCATTGCCATCTATGAGAAATCAGAATACAATCGGGATTTATATCGTGCAGATTTGTATGCAGAAAATCTCTGTGTGGCGGTGGAAAATATCGAACTTCCAGGTTATACGACAGACCAGCAATTACATGCTGCCGGACTGTTTGGTGTAAATCAGGAACAGGTGCTCTATGCACAGAATCTTCATAACAAACTTTATCCGGCAAGCACAACAAAGGTACTGACTGCTTATGTTGCTTTGAAATATGGAAATCTGTCAGATATTGTGACTGTGAGCCGACGTGCAGTGACCTTTGATGTGGATGCCTCTGTCTGTGGACTGCAAGAAAATGACCAGATTACGATGGAAGCACTCCTCTATGGATTATTACTTCATTCCGGAAATGATAATGCCATTGCAATTGCAGAGCATATTTCTGGCAGTGTGGAAGCTTTTGTAGAGTTAATGAATGAAGAGGCGAGAAAACTCGGCGCAACAAACACACACTTTACAAATCCACATGGATTGCATGAAGCAGATCATTATACTACAGCATATGATCTGTATTTGATTTTTAATGAATGTATGAAAAATGAGACATTTTTGACGATGATTTCACGGTCATCCTATGCTGCAACAGTACAGAATCCTACTTCTGGAACAAGACAGCTGACATGGACACCGTCCCATTTTTATGCGCAAGGTCTCGCAATTCCTCCACAGAATGCAGTGATTGTAGGTGGAAAGACAGGAACAGAAGATTTGGCAGGATCCTGCCTGATTCTTTTAGAAAAGGACCTTTCAGGAAATCCTTATATTTCTATTGTAATGGGAGCACCTGACAAAACGGTTCTTTATAATGATATGACTTCGCTGATTTCAGCGATTCCGGCTTCTTAGTGTGCCGCTGCATGTCTGATGCGGCAGCACACTTTTTAAAATTTAAATATACACAGTTACATGTACAAATATTCCATGTGCTGTTAAGACTCTGAGATCTCGTTGATTCGTCCAAAGAGACTGATCAAATAAAGGCCACAAAGACCGATGACTGTGTAGATGATACGTGACAGCCACGACAAATCCCCTAACAGAAAAGCAACGAGGTCGAATTTAAAAATACCAACAAGCAACCAGTTAACAGCACCTATGATTACAAGTGTCAATGCTGTATTATCAAACCATTTCATGTGAATTCCTCCTTTTTTAAGATAATAATAGAATTGCCATGAAATGAGAATTTATACGTTAAAGGAAAAACTATGGAAACACAAAGTTACTATAATAAATATTCTGAATACTTAAAGAAAAAATATGGAACAAAGGTTTATAAACTTCCCATCAATCTTCCAATCACTTGTCCAAACAGGATTAATGGCGGTGGATGCACATTCTGTGCGGAAATCGGCACCGGATTTGAAAGCCTTTCCAATCAAAAAACTGTCACACAGCAGTTGAACGAAAATAAAGCATTTATTTCTAAAAAGTATAAGGCAGAGAAATTTATTGCCTATTTTCAAAATTATACAAATACCTTTATGCCGCTTTCTGATTTTCAAAATTGTATGAAAGAAGCTGGCAGCCAAAGGGATATTATAGAAATTTCTATTTCTACAAGGCCGGACTGTATCCGTAAAGATTATATGGAAGTATTGAAACAGATCAAGGAAACTTATTCTGTGGAAATTACGTTGGAATTAGGATTGCAGACGGTCAATTATCATACATTGGATGACATTCAGAGAGGTCATGGTCTTGCGGAATATTTAGATGCGGTCCGCTGTATTCAGATGTATGATTTTACAATCTGCACCCATGTGATTTTAAATCTTCCGGGAGATACGCGAAGAGATGCTATTGAAACTGCAAAAATCTTATCTGCCCTTCGCATACCGATTGTAAAGATTCATTCTCTTTATATTGCAAAAAATACTTTGTTGTGCAATGCGTATGAAAATGGTACAATAGCGGTGTGCTCAAAAGAAGAATACTTACAGAGACTTGCTGATTTCTTAGAATATCTTTCACCTGACATTGTAGTAGAAAGACTGTTCAGCAGGGTTCCGGAAGAAGATGCTGTATTTTCCAACTGGGGAACTAGCTGGTGGAAGCTTCAGGAAGAATTTGAGCAGGAAATGCAGAGACGAAACAGCAGACAGGGCATACGATGCAGCTACCTAAATGGTGCTGCACTTCAGAAATTATAGTAGGAGGTCATATTTTTGGCACAACAAGACAAGTTTATCGATTTAAACGCATACAAAACAAAAAAGAAAATTCCTTTCAATGTCGGAATCATCATTTTTGGAATCATTTTCTTTTATCTGATTGTTACAATTATTCTGTACCTAACTTCCCCTCATATTACTTCCTATGAAGTAAGAGAAGGAAGCATTTTGAATGATTATGAATATACAGGGCTTGCGATTCGTGAAGAAATGATCGTGGAGTCTGAAGGAGACGGCTATATCAATTATTATACTTCTGAAGGGAGTAAGGTATCCGCAGCTTCCAATGTATATACATTGAGCAATGAAAAGATGGAACACACAGAGGTATCTGGAGATACCGCAGCTGTGGAACTCTCTGAAGGAGATCTGAACCAGATTGTATTAAAGACACAGAAATTTAATGAAACATTTCAGGACGAACAGTTTCATAACACTTACAATCTCCGCACAAATATCGACAGTGTGATGCTTGGAATCCAAAATCAAACTCGCATCAACGAATTGGATTCCATTATCGCTTCCGGAAATTCTGCCGGATTAAGATTATGCGCATCACCAAGAGACGGTATTATCATATACTCTGTAGATGGGCTGGAAGGCATTACAAAAGATACGCTTACATCAGATTTACTCAACAAAACAGATTATCAGAAGACAGAACTGCTGAACAATCAAAAGATTACTGCGGGTTCTCCTGCCTATAAGCTTGTGACAAGTGAGAAATGGTCTGTGGCCATCGAAATAGATAAAGAGTTCTCAGCAGAACTCTCTGAGATGAACTCTGTCAAAGTTCGTTTTCTAAAGGACGATGAATATCTGTGGGCCAATGTCAGTGTCGTAAGTAAGGATGACCATTATTATGGTATTCTTTCCTTTAACAATTCGATGGTGCGTTATGCAGAAGAGCGTTATCTGGATCTTGAATTGATTCTGGAAGATGAAACCGGATTGAAGATTCCTAAAACGGCTAAAGTAGAAAAGGAGTTCTTTTTGGTGCCGGAGGAATATGTAACCGTCGGCGGCAACAGCAAAGAAGCAGGTGTCATCAGGAAAAAACGCAATGGATCTACAGAATTTGTAAAAGCAACTGTCTATGCACAAAAAGATGGAAAAAGCTATATTGCCTCTAAAGAATTGAAAAAGGGAGATACACTGCTGTGTGAGGACAGCAATGATACAATGGCGTTGAACGAAAAAGGAACTTTAGAAGGGGTTTACAATATTAATCGTGGATATGCTGTCTTTCGGCAAATTAATATTCTTGCAGAAAGTGAAGAATATTATATTGTAGAAGAAAATACGTCGTATGGGCTGACAAATTATGATCGCATTGCGCTGGATGGCAAAGGAATAAAAGAGGACGAAGTTGTGTTCCGGTAAGCCCCGGAGCACATTCGTAATAAATCAAATGATAAAACAGCAAAAGACGAGGAGTGAAGAATATGCTGGAAAAAAATTTGAAATCTATACAGGACAAGGTGAAAGATGCCTGCAAAAGAAGTGGTAGACATCCGGAAGATGTTACATTGATTGCAGTGAGCAAAACGAAGCCGGTTTCGATGCTGCAGGAAATTTATGACCTTGGTATCCGGCAGTTCGGCGAGAACAAAGTACAGGAACTCACTGACAAATATGAAAAACTTCCAAAAGATATTTCATGGCATATGATCGGCCATCTTCAAAGAAATAAAGTTAAGTATCTGATTGGAAAAACAACACTGATTCATTCCGTTGATTCTCTTAGACTTGCAGAAGCAATCGAGGCAGAAGCAGCAAAAAAGAACTGTTTGGTGGATGTCTTGATTGAAGTTAATGTCGCCGGTGAAGAGAGCAAGTTTGGCATTTCGCCAGAAGAAGTGCTTCCATTGGTCGAACAAATCGCCCGTTTTCGTCATATAAAGATTAAAGGCTTGATGACGATTGCTCCATTTGTCGAAAATCCAGAAGAAAATCGTATACATTTTGCCAATTTAAGAAAATTATCTGTTGACATTGCGGCAAAAAACATTGATAATGTTAGTATGCGTATTCTTTCAATGGGTATGACAAATGACTATGAAGTCGCGATAGAAGAAGGTGCCACCATGGTTCGTGTCGGCACTGGTATTTTTGGTGAAAGAAACTATAATATAACAAACGAATGATAGGAGTGTAACTATGGGAGTATTTGACAAGTTTTTGGACATTATGAAACTGAGTGACGAAGATGATTATGAGGATGATTTCTTCGATGATGAAGTAGATGAATATCCGGAAAAGACAAGCAAAAATCCATTTAAAAAAGAAAAAGAAGAGTATGATGATTTTGATATGCAGGAAAAGTCAAAAAGCACTTCAAAATCTACAAATAAAGTAACTCCAATGCGTCCGAGTGGACAGAGAAGAGCGCCAGGAATGGAGGTATGTGTAATTCGTCCGACATCTGTTGATGATGCACGCGCAATTACAGAATCTCTTTTAAGCGGACGTACTGTTATCCTGAATTTAGAGGGACTTGATCTGGAGGTTGCACAGAGAATTATCGACTTTATTTCCGGTGCAGCATTTGCGATCAATGGAAATCTTCAGAAGATATCTACTTACATCTTCCTCGTAACACCTACCAATGTAGATATTTCCGGAGATTTACAGGATTTGCTGAATACTTCTTTTGACATGCCGTCCATCAACACAAGATTCTAGGAGTACTATGCAAAAAGAAGAAGAATTATTAAGAAAAAGACTGATTGAGTTATCAAAGATTGCATATCATCGCAATTTTATTACTTACACAGATTTTCTAAATCTTAATGAACTGAATATTTTACATACGTTGCCAAAAGATACTCTGTACACTCCGTACAGAACTTTTGGCGGCTATGCTTCTTCAGAGCGTCAGATTGCAGCATTTCTTCCTGATGCTCTTTGTTTACGTTCAGAGATAGAAGATCTTGCATATCCGATGGGAATTATACATATCCTGCCGCGCAGTCAAAAGTTCTCCGAGCAGCTATCTCACAGAGATTATTTGGGAGCACTTCTGAGTCTTGGAATTGAGCGTTCAAAAATCGGAGATATTATCGTAGAAGAGCAAGGTGCGTTTGTATTTGTCTCAGACAAACTTTTATCCTATGTGTGTAAAGAAATGACACAGATACGTCGGACTCAGGTGATTGTTTGTGAAGAATCTTTTTCTGAGTTTCACTATACACAAAAGTATGAAAAAATTACAGGTACAGTAGCTTCTGTAAGACTGGATACCCTTCTTTCTCTTGCATTTTCATCTTCCAGAAGCCGCCTCAGTCCATTGATCGAGGCTGGAAAGGTGTTTGTCAATGGTAAACTTATTTCATCTAATGGATATAATGTGAAAGAAGATGATGTGATCTCTGTTCGCGGCTATGGTAAGTTCATCTATCGAAAAGTAATTTCCCAGACAAAAAAGGGGAGGCTTCTCGTGGAAATTCACAAATTGATTTAAAGGAGAAACGATAGAATATGAAAAAGAAACGATTTCTATGGTATTTAGGTGGTTTAGTTGCACTGGTTTTTGGAATTGTACTTGACCAGTGGACAAAGTTTCTTGCGACCACATACCTGAAGGGAAAAGAAGATATTGTTCTGATCAAAAATGTATTTTGTCTGCATTATCTGGAAAATAGAGGAGCGGCATTCGGAATTTTTCAAGGACAGAAAACATTTTTTATTATTACCACCTTGCTGTTACTTTCCGCAGCACTTTACTTTTATATCCGATTGCCGTATACAAAGCGTTTTGCTGCGTTTCGCATCTGCACGGTTCTTGTGGCGGCTGGTGGAATAGGAAATATGATCGATAGACTCTGCAACAATTATGTGACAGATTTTTTCTATTTTGAATTGATTGATTTTCCAGTTTTCAATGTCGCAGATATTTATGTAGTTTTGGCAATGTGTCTGTTCTGCTATCTGGCGTTTTTCTATTTTAAAGAGGAAGATTATCAATATTTTACCTTCCGTGGGAAAAAGTCAGTGCAGGATCCAGAAGAACAGGAGTAAATTATGGAAGAAAGACGATATACCGCAGAGAGAAATGATCTGATGCGAATTGATAAATTTTTATCCGAAAAGCTTCCAGATCTTTCTCGCTCTTATCTCCAAAAGCTGATCAAAGAAAAAGAAGTTCTTGTAAATGGGCAACCGGTAAAAGCAAACTATAAGCTTTCTTTGGAAGATCATATTTCAGTGACGATTCCAAAATTGAAAGAACCTGATATTCTTCCAGAACAGATTACACTTGATATTCTCTATGAAGATGAAGATATCCTTGTTGTGAATAAACCAAAAGGAATGGTCGTTCATCCTTCTGCAGGACATTATAGTGGAACTTTAGTCAATGCACTGATGTTTCATTGCAAAGATCAACTCTCTGGGATCAATGGCGTAATGCGCCCGGGAATTGTGCATCGTATTGACATGGATACAACTGGTTCTCTGGTTGTCTGCAAAAATGATTTTGCACATCAGTCGCTGGCTGAGCAGTTAAAAGACCATACGATTACACGGAAATATCATGCGATTGTTCACGGAGTGTTAAAGGAGGACAATGGTACTATTGATGCTCCCATCGGCAGACATCCTGTTGAGCGAAAGAAAATGAGTGTAAACTATAAAAATGGAAAGCATGCTGTCACGCACTATCGGGTATTAAAGCGTTTTGAAAAATTTACGTATGTAGAATGTCAGTTGGAGACGGGAAGAACACACCAGATTCGGGTACATATGGCAAGTATTCGTCATCCTCTTCTTGGAGATGCTGTCTATGGTCCGGCAAAATCTCCAATGAAGCTTCAAGGGCAGACACTTCATGCAAAAATTCTCGGCATTATCCACCCACGTACCAGTCAGTATATGGAATTTAATGCAGAATTGCCAGATTATTTCAAACACCTGCTGGAAATTTTGTAAAGTTGTGTACATTTCATCAGATTTGATGTATAATATGTTATATATCAAATCTGATTCTCAGATGGATTTACATAAAGGAGCGTGACAGTTATGACAAAAGCAAACACAATTATTACAATCGGAAGACAGTTTGGAAGCGGTGGACATGAAATCGGTACAAAGCTTGCAGAGTATTACGGAATTAAACTGTATGACAAAGAGATGCTCGCAGTTGCAGCAAAAGAGAGCGGTATCTGCAAAGAACTCTTTGAATCACAAGATGAAAAGCCTACAAATAGCTTCCTCTACTCCTTGGTGATGGATACTTACTCTATGGGCTATCCTGCCGGTGGATATTCGGATATGCCGCTGAATCATAAAGTTTTTCTTGCTCAGTTTGACGCAATTAAAAAAATTGCAGATGAAGGACCTTGTGTGTTGGTCGGACGCTGTGCAGACTATGCATTGGAAGAGTATGATAATTGTGTGAATGTGTTTATTCATGCAGATTTGAATGCCCGGATTAGGCGTGTCGCAAGACTTTATGATCTGACAGATGCAAAGGCGAAAGACATGATCTTAAAAACAGATAAGAAACGTGCAAACTATTATAATTACTATTCTAATAAAAAATGGTCTGATGTAGACAGCTATGATTTATGTATTTCCAGTTCCGATCTTGGAGTGGACGGCGCTGTTGAAATAATCAAATCTTATATTGCAGCAAAAGAAGCATTGACGAAAGCTCCTCAGTTATAGCAGAGCCATCTGATCTTAGTTGATTGAAAAAGAGGCAGGACTTGTACAACACAAGATTCTGCCTCTTTCTATTTTATATACGTTTATTCAGATGAAAATTAACGTTTTTGTAATATTCTTTCCGGCCATCCATTGATCTTTCCGTTTAAAATTGCAGTAAACATACGCTCTTTTGCTCCTGTATGTTCTTGATTTAACTGCCTTACAAGTTCTTTGGCATATTGCCTCTTTGTATGTCCATCTACCGGACACTTACTTTTGACTACAGGAAGATCATATTTATTCTTAAATCCAATCACATCCATCTCGTCGACAAACATCATTGGTCGAATCACAGTCAGATCCATCCGGTCAAGATAAGTCTTTGGAGAGAATGAATGAAAACGTCCTTCAAAAATAAGGGAGAGTAGCATAGTTTCAATAATGTCATCTTTATGATGTGCGTATGCAACTTTATTGCATCCCATATCTTTGACAGCATCGTTTAAGGCACCTTTTCGCATCTTTGCACAGAGAGAACATGGGTTTGATTCTTTTCGTTCCTCAAAAAGGATGTGAGCAATATCCGTCCGGACAATCTTATAAGGTACCTCAAGCTGGGCACAAAGTTTTTCGATTGGCTCCAGATGAAATTCCTCATATCCGAGATCTACAGTAATTGCACTCAATTCAAATTTTTTAGGATAAAATCGTTTCAATCCATGAAGTGCATAGAGGAGTGTCAGACTGTCTTTCCCTCCGGAGATACCAACTGCAATATGGTCTCCCTCTTCAATCATTTGATACTCATCCACGGCTTTTCTCGTATAACTTAGCAGCTGCTGTAATTTCATATGTATATTCCTTTCTCGTTATTCTCTATCGATTCATTCAATATCTTATCTGATTTCCTTTTTCCTGACAAGAGAAAACTTGATTATTTTAAAAAAAGAAGCTAATATAAAAGGAAATAGTCATAAAAATTGGAGGGAAAAATATATGAAATTTATAGTACAGCGTGTATTAGAATCATCTGTTTCTGTTGATGGAGAAACAATTGGAAAAATTGGAAAAGGATATATGGTGTTGATTGGTGTCGGCAATGAAGATACAAAAGAGATTGCAGATAAAATGATTAAAAAAATGGTTGGTCTTCGGATTTTTGAGGATGAGAACGGTAAGACAAATCTTTCTCTTGCAGATGTAAAAGGATCCCTTTTGCTGATTTCTCAGTTTACACTCTATGCCAACTGCCGGAAAGGAAACCGTCCAAGTTTTATTGAAGCCGGAGCACCGGACAAAGCAGAGCAGTTGTATGAATATATTATTTCAGAATGCCAGAAACAAGTCCCGATAGTAGAACGAGGAAAATTTGGCGCTGATATGAAAGTTCAGCTAATCAATGATGGACCATTTACAATCATACTTGATTCAGAAAAATTATAAAGCAGAAGAGGAACACAGGGCATTGCACCGTTATTGATATAGTAACTGTGGCGATGCCCATTGCTTTCCTAAGTGGTTCAGCAAAAGGAGAGTGGGTCTCTCTATAACTGTAGAGTACTATTCTTCCCGCAATTTTACTGCAGAAGCTGCTTGTCTGCGCCTGCTTTCATCGATTGCTGCATAATGTTTCTTTGTTGTATTGACATCTTTATGCCCTAGAACATCAGCTACGAGATAAATATCACCGGTTTCTTTATATAAAGAGGTACCGTAAGTGCTTCGAAGTTTATGAGGTGTAATCTTTTTATTTGGTGTCACTTGCTTTGCATATTTTTTGACCATATTTTCCACTGCCTGTACCCCCATTCGCTTTCGCTGGGTAGAGAGGAAGAGGGCATTTTCATGATCTGGCAGGGGAGTAATATTTTTTCTTGTCAGTTCCAGGTAATCTCTAAGAGCTTTTTCGACTTCCCTTCCAAAATAGACAACCATTTCGTTTCCACCTTTTCTTGTAACTTTGACCCCATTATTTTTGAAATCAACATCATTGATATCCAGCCCAACACATTCTGAAACACGGATTCCTGTTCCGAGCAGGAGAGTAATGATCGCTAGATCCCGATATTTTGTTTTTTCATAATAAACTTTCTTTTGTCCTGTCAGCTGACTTCCGCATGTTTCTATATAATCAAGCAGAATTGCGACTTCATCAGTATCCAAACGTATGATCGCTTTTTCGTGGAGTTTTGGCATGTCTACGAGCAATGTCGGATTTTTCTCAATTGCCTGTCGTTTAAAGAAATATCCGTAGAAGCTTCTGAGTGCAGACATTTTTCTTGCAAGCCCTTGTTCGCTGTTTGTGATCTGTTTGTTTTCAGAAGATTCGTATACTTTCAGATATTCTAAATATTCTTCAATATCTACTGAACTTAACTGATCGAGATCTTCAAGGGTGAATTGTGTTGTGGAGCGATCGCGATACAGAGGATTGCATTCCACCAAAAAGTAGAAAAATGTTCGGATGTCATAAGCATAAGAAATTCTTGTTTTTGCAGAAGTTGTTGGCTCCATTGCGCGAAAATAATCTTTTGCAAAGGCAGGAAGTGTTGTCAGAATTTCCCTCAGCCGTAAAGTATCTTCAATAAAAGTCTGTTCGTGATAAGTTTTTATATCTTTTGCCATAGAAAAGTACCTCCTTAAAATAGTTACGAATTAACCTGATTTTGTAGGTAATTATAGCATAAGTAGACTTTTTAGTCTATATCTTTTGGAAAAATCGGTATTTGTCGTATAGATTAACTTCTCTTTTAGAAAGGCAGTTTTCTGCCTTTCAATGGATTTTTATTGTTTTGAAAAGAATCTCTCTCACATTACTTCCGGTACAGAATCATAATAAATGATTAATAGATAATCTCCCGCACATAAATCATTCAGCCACATCCCATTTAATTTCTTTACTTCCTTAATGTATCTGGCAATTGTCTTTTTATCAGAATCTTTTGCATAAGTGTCTGCAAGACTCTGTAAAGTGTCACCTTTCTGAATCTGAATACTTTTATAATACTTCCCAACAACAGGTTCTTCAGATGCATTTCCATGTGCATTGGTAAACAAAATGCTGCCAACTGCGCTGATATAAAATGCTGCTAAAATTGAAAAAACAGAAACAATACATCTCCTTCTCCTCGCTCGTTGTTTCCTGATCTTCACTGCATATGCTCTGTGCTTACTCATCTCTCCCACTTCCTCCTTCTCTTTCTGAAATCATAACGCTGTCTATTCGCTTTTTCGAACAAATGTTGCGAACAAATGTTCTTTACGCAGATTATATAACACGAACAAATGTTTGTCAATAAGGTGAACATACTTTCTAAACATTTGTTTGCTTTTTCCTTTTTCATATGATAAAATAATTGCAGAATACAAAAGGGAGGCTTTTTTATGCCACTAGGAAAGATCAGTAAAAAACAAGAAGAAATTTTAGAGTATATTAAATCGGAATTATTATCAAAAGGATATCCACCGGCAGTCCGTGAGATCTGCGAAGCAGTCCATTTGAAATCTACCTCTTCTGTTCACTCTCATCTGGAGACATTGGAGAAAAATGGTTATATTCGCCGAGACCCAACAAAACCGCGTGCAATCGAGATTATGGATGATACGTTTAATCTTACACGAAGAGAAGTCGTGAATGTGCCTGTTATCGGTCGTGTTGCTGCCGGAGCACCAATTCTTGCAGAAGAGAATATTGAAAATTATTTTCCAATCCCGATGGAATTTATGCCAAATGAAAAAACATTCCTTCTTTCTGTCAAAGGAGAAAGTATGATCAATGCGGGAATTTTAGATGGAGATTATGTACTTATTAAACAGCAATCAAATGCTGAGAATGGAGATATGGTTGTTGCACTCGTTGAGGATGGCGCAACGGTAAAGCGATTTTTTAAAGAAGAAGGCGTTTATCGACTTCAGCCGGAGAATGATTTTATGGATCCGATCATTGTAGAAAGTGTAGAAATTCTCGGAAAAGTAATCGGTGTATTCCGGTTTATGAAATAATGTAAAATACTTCTGTCACACATTTTGATGGGGAAGAATAAAACCACTTTCGAATTTGTCCTTCCCCATTCCTATCAATTTTTTGTTCTTATATCTGTCAGCCTATTGTGCCTGCACAATTTATTTATCCGGACATAACTGTCCAAGGTAGGCAAGACTTGGCTTTACTTGTCTTTTCATTCCATTTTTTCTGTCTACTTGTATCAGCCCAAATGTCATTGTGTATCCCCTATGCCATTCAAAATTATCTAAAAGACTCCAATAGAAATATCCTTTCACCGGAATATCGTCGGCAATGCAGGAAGCAACACCGTCAGTTGCTTTTTCGATAAAAGCAATCCGTCGTGTATCATCTGCTGTGGCAATCCCATTTTCCGTCACATATAAATCACCATGAAATTGTTTAGAAACCGCTCGAATCACATGTTCTAATGCCTCTGGATAGTATTCATAATTCATTTGTGTCAGCTCAGCATGTTCCGGCGCTGGAACGATTCCGTCAGCCCCTATTCTTGAACGGCTGTAATTTTGTACTCCAAGGAAATTATCTTGTTCGATATAAGGAAGATAATGCGTAAATTCCTTCTCCCACTCTGCTTTTGCACGCTCTTCTCCTCCTGGTTGTGGCTGGATATCATGAAGAGAAAGCGTTAACCCTGTCTTCGTCTCCGGATAAAGTTCTTTAATGATATGTACCGCCTTCTGATGCGCCTTCATGACAATGAAATCTCCCTGTTCTGTACGGCTGCTGCAAAATGTCTGAGGAGTTGCGGTATAAAAGACTCTTTCATTTTCTTCAGCTCCAAGGCGTTCGTTTTCTTCCATCTTTTCAGAATCCATTCCTAACTGCACCTGCTGCCCTTCTTCTTTCCTTCGACTGGCATTTGCTTTTTCCTGTCTCTTTTGCCGTTCCATAATAGATGCGATTTGAAGTCCCATATTTGCCTCGTTGATCGTACAGACATACTTAATCTCATTACCAAGCTTTTTCATCACATATTCGACATACTCCGCAAAATATTGTATGACATCCTCTGACTCCCAACCACCTTTTTGGATCACCCAAAGCGGGCTGGAAAAATGATGAAGAGTAACGAAAGGTTCCAGTCCCTTTTCCCTACAGCAGCGAATAACATTGCGGTAATGTTCAATCTCTATTTCCACGAATTTCCCTTGTTCCGGTTCAATACGCGCCCATTCAATACTAAACCGATAAGCATTCAATCCAGCATCTGCCATATATTCTATGTCTTCTTGATACCGATTGTAATGGTCAACCGCATCTAAACTTGGTTCTTGAAAAATAGAATATTTCAACTGCTCCTGTGCCCAGCAATCGCTGTAAATGTTATTCCCCTCTACTTGATGTGCAGCCGTCGCAGCACCGACAAAAAATCCTTTTTGAAATTTTCCCATAAGAAGTCCCTCCTGATCATTTACTTTTCTATTTTCTTATTATATCATGCGTATTGTACGGTGTCTTCATTATATGCTATCCATCTAAGAAAACAGATTGATCATCATTACAATAGTAATTACGATATTGTTGATTCTCTTAAAAACTGTATCTGTTCATATTCCTATTAAAATATTTTTTGGTTATTTAGATTTCTTTTTCATTTTGAGAGAAAAACTATACCTCCAGATAGGAATATGCAGTCTGTCCATTTGTTCGATAAACAATGAATTGTCCATATTATCATCAAAAGTAAATATTCTCTTTTCGTCTATGTAAACCCGAAAAGCTCCGCTCTTTTTATACACACCCTTTGTGATATCTGCAAAATAATACTTTCTTACGCGGCCAAATGTAGAACGATACGTAATTTCCATATCGTTTACTTCTACTTTCCATAAGCCGATATTAAAAGCTGCAATCGCCATCACTGTGGAAACAAGCAGCAGAAACAGGATCGCCCACAAAGCTTCCTCTATAACAACACTATAAATCAATAAACCTGTACTGCATATTGCAAAAAAAGCAAACAGCCAACTCAGATAGATTTCCGAACGGATAACATAATGAGACAACGGTTCTCTTCCAATTTGGATTTGATTTCTGGCTTTTTTCATGAGATTTCCTTTCTCCTGTAGATTTTAAAGTTACTTTTTTAATCGGCTAATTGAATTCCACAAGCTCCAACCCGGTTTCCAGCTGGAATCCTTCTGCCCACTCTTTATCACGATAAAAAACAATCCCTTCCTGATATCCGTCGCTCGTAAAGAATAACTGTTTTTCATTTCCATATCCTTTAATAATCTTATTCAATTCATTTGCAACATTTACATCAAACCAGTCATCATACACTTCTGCTTCCAATGTAAATTGCCGGTGTTTCCATTCAAAACTAACTGTTCTTTTTCCTGTTCCTTCTTCCCAGTTTACCTGGCGGGTGTCCTCCTGTATATTTTTGAAATCAAGTTCTTCTTCATCCAGTGACGAAACACCTGTCAGAAAGTCGGTATACATTTTCTCTACATTGAAGAATTCCACATCAAAGGTGTACACACCGTTTGTATAGGGAGTCCATGTCATGTTTTCGTAATCGTATTCCCCCTGACCTAATACAGTTAATAACATTGCAGCCTTATTTAATTCCACCTCCGGCGGCATTGTTTTATAGTCTTGTTCCAAATCATCTATCATTTGATCAGTCGTTCCCTTTATATCATATTTGTCAAAAATTTCAGCAAGCTCTTTATAAGTCTTTTGCATAGCTTCTCCTCCTAATGAATTACTTTTTAGACTGTATCCATTTAAGGACAGCAGTGCAGATACAACTAATGTCAAAATCCTTTTCATAATTATAGATTACCTTCCTTTTTATCACATCTACTTTCCTTGAAGTAAACCTTTTAACCAGTTTTCCAGATTTTCAAAATTATCAAACCACCAAGTAATCGTAAAAACTTTTTATCATTAAATACAGTATCATTTTACTGCTGTTTATTTTTTACTTCATCGCTAAAACTTCATGTTGTAGTCATCCTCATTCCTACATGTGATAAATAATAATGTTACAGCCTTTCTTTGTTTATAATTTACAGTAGTATTATATATTATCAGGTGATTTTTGTATATATTTTTTAAAAACACGAGGCAAAAAATAAAAACTAATAGAGAATATTATCCCCTAATCTCATCAATGATATTTTCTCTTCCCATCTTCCAAGCCGGGAACATTACTGCTGCCACCGCAATCACAACATTCAACACCATAATTCCAATCAAAACCAGATTTGGAACATTGGAAGTTAGATGTAAGAATTGAAGCACATGAGCCATATAGTAGTTCATTACTCTTCTAAGGACTCGATTATAAAGCAGGTAGATAAACACATCTGTCAACAATCCATACAGGATACCAGTCTGCAAAATCATCTTATAATTTCTAATTTCTTAATAGAATTTCCCAAGGCAAATGTATCCTTTTTATCAAATGCCATTTCTTTAAAAACAGATTTCGGGAAAAATTGAAATATTACATTTTGAATTTCAAATGCTACTTTCGGAATTTTATGGGGCGTACCAATTATGACAAGAGTTTTTACCTTCTCCGGAAAATCCAATGCATAATTCATAGCTATGATCCCACCTAACGGAAGACCAACCAGATGAATCTGTCCATCAATTCTGTTGCAATATTCAACAAACGAAGTATATAAGTTCTCATAGGTTGCATCTTGTCCATTTAGAATGGAACATAGCTCTGGACACAAAATATCTTTCTGATCTTTCATGTAAGAAATTGTTTTCTGCCAGCTTATTGCTTTGCAGGAGATCTTTTCAGATTTCCTGCTCAATAAAACTATGAAAATTTAATTTCCTTAATTTTAAAACATAATTACAATTCCTATTCGACAAGAACGATTATCATAGAACGATTGTATTTGTCCCCACTCATAATGATATTCGACACCTGTCATACTCTTTTTACTGGGAATGCCTAAGCATTTCCTTAAAAATTTATTATTTTCTTCTTGCAACTTTTCTAAGACTGTATCATTCATTGTCTCATATTTCGTAGAATATTTTTTGTCTGCTCGAACCAATTCAATCTTTTTTACTTTTCCATGTCTTCCGTAGATTGTAACATAAAACTTCTTATAAAGCCATTTTAAAGGTTTCTTAGAAATAAATATTGTATAAGAATACTCTGTTTGAACAATCTTAAAATCAATTTCTTTAAATAGGGAAATACTTCCTTTGGGAGTAATTTTATATCCACCTATTTTTAATATATCTTCCCTTAGCTCATCCTTTACTTCGATAATCTCCATACTTACTATAAAAACAGCATAGCCTTCACACATTACAACGGCAAATATTTTTGCCCATAGTACATCTGGAACAAACATATTCCAAGCTATAAAAGGAAGCAAGGCTACTCCTACCGCAGTCACCAGTAGAAGTACTCTCCAAATATAATTTTTCTTTCTTTTTCCTTCATTGGTTAAATTTTCATCATAATAAAGATGACCTGGACCTGAAAAGTTAAATAGATATTCCTTAAAAAACGACACCATAGCCGCTCCCCAGGAAGATTTCTTTTGTTCCTTCATATTACACAATCTCCTCTGCTACATGGTTATTTTTTGCTTGACTTCTACATTAGCAATATTTATTACTAACATTATACTTCATCTACCTAAAAAACAGAAGAATTTTTCTTGTTCACCTAAAGCAAAAAGCACCTGTCATTTTCAAAGCGAAAACAGCAAGTGCCTTATAGTTCCATATTCAATTTTAGGTACAAAAAAATAGGAGACCTTTTCAGATTTCCTGCTTAGCACAGCTGTGAAGATTTATTAGTAAGATGATGTCTTAATTTTATTTTTCACTTTAATTTCCATCATTTATAAGTTGAACCTTTTCAATAGAAATATCGTACTCTTTGCAAAATCTATTTATTGTCCATTTATTTAATATAAGAAAACTCCTTGCCACATAAACACTTGCTCCTGAATGATGTAATAAATTGAAAATACTTTTTATGTCATAACAGTTAAAACTATACGCAGAAGATACTCCTATTTTCTCAGCAGTTATATTGCCTTCATAACTTTTTTGCATAATATTAGGATTGACCAAACAAATTGTAATATTGCATATATATTTTTTGTCCCATGTTCTTTTACATATAGATAAGGTTCACCCAACCCAATGTCATATATTCCTTTAGGTCGGTAAGTTAGTGTAAAAAATAATGAATTGATATTGCGGTACAAAATTTCTTTTTTTCTAAACCCGAATACTATTTTCTCATCTAATAATTTATAACGACGTTGTTTTATAAAATAATAAAATAATAGTAAAAAAAGCAAAAAGAGGATGGTAAAAATTAGTACTTTTTGAAAATTGAATTTAAAATTAAATGAAAACAAAACTTCTGTTAAGCTGAACGACATTGCTGAACAAATAATAACACCAGTTATAATGTCAAACCAATTAGTAAATTTTCCGTTTCCCAAAATATAATCATAACTTTTAATCATTGTTATAACCTCATATGTTTCTTATTTGTTTCTTACATTATACTTGATCAACCTAAAGAATGGAAGAAAATTTTTTGTGTGCCAAAATTCCTGTTCAAGCCTTGTAACACACATTTCTGCAAAATCCATAGTCCCCGATACTTTCCTCACAGGCAATAGGCAACAGTCAAAACATCAGGTCTGCACCTGACATTTTAACTGCATATCACCCCTGATTATCACATTAGCTCTGCTGACTGTTCAGCCCATGCTTTTTCGCATATTCACTGGCTTTCTGTCTGCGTTCCTCACTGTAAGTCGCCAGGAAGCGGATAGACAGATGAAAAATTTTTCTGACGATTTCTGCCGCCGGTTCATCAATGATGAGCTGCTGCTTATCGTATTTTTCACGCTTATAGCCATAAGGGATTGAACCACTGCACCTCATGTCATAAATGTATCTAAACTATTCCCTAATGTCAACTTTATGGCAATATTCTTTTTATTCAGTCAAAAAAGAAATTGCACCGTTTTTAATTTCTAAGATTTCGTCGGCTTCTTCCGCCAAATGCTTACTATGTGTAACGACAACAACACATTTTCCTAATTCATGTGCAGTCTTTTTCAGTAAAGCAATGATTTCATCAGCGGTAGTTTCGTCAAGATTTCCCGTCGGTTCATCTGCGAGAAGTACATGAGCGTCGCTGGCTAAAGCTCTTGCAATCGCCACACGCTGTTGCTGTCCGCCAGATAGTTGAAATACATTTCTCTGCCAGTATTCTTTCCCAATACCGACTTCTTCCAATAATTTTTCAGCATTTCCACTACCACCTAATTTGACATTTTCAACCGTTGTCAAATAATCAATCAGATTATAGTTTTGAAATACCAATGAGATATTATGCTTTCTGTGGTAATTCAGCCCTTTTTTTG